>ENA-OQEB01000372-OQEB01000372.1-human-gut-metagenome-genome-assembly--contig:-NODE-372-length-19157-cov-1.940620_pt1 | contig 19157 bp, 20 predicted proteins | sample MGYA00242787_ERZ504619 | MGnify/ENA primary metagenome ERZ504619 (study PRJEB26092, sample SAMD00036317) | human gut metagenome | host: Homo sapiens | study: EMG produced TPA metagenomics assembly of... | reverse complement strand
CGGGTAAATACGATGAACAATCATTCAGTTCTATCACCAATTTGAATTTTAATTAATTTTGTTGCTTTCTCCGTTAGCTTCTACATTCCAGCTTGGTCAGCCTCGTTGAAAACTAAGTCAACCGCTTTCTCATCGCCTTCCTTTTGGATATGGTATCCGTCAACTTTTGTTTCTACGGTATAAAACGCCGTCTTTACCATCGATTGTTTTAACGTTACCTACATCTGCTACAGGATTACTTCCGCTCCAAAATTCGATAGAGTTGATCACAAGGACATCAGCCAAAGCGGAAATCTCGTAAACCGGGACAATCCAGAAAGCAATGAACACTAGCTCATTAACAAACTTACTGTCGATGCTTCTATTCCACGTTAAAAGTTTGTTTGTTAAACCAAAAGATCCTATACAGGACGAAAATAGGATACTACTTGCCACCGTAGTCGCTAGTAATAAAGTTAAGCTTTTCTTTTTCATAATTTAATAATTAGTTATTACAAGGGACGAAGATAACAACTTTTTCATGATAAATAGTGGTTATAAAGGAATAAATGGAATAAGTGCCTTAATATTAATCAAGCTTCTATTAAGTACGTAGTTCTGGCGGAACTCCGTTTATTACTCATATACACTAACTTCATGTTTGAATTTCAAACCATATACCTCTTTGATGTCCATAGCTCCATACTAAAAAAGATTATGGTTGGAAAGATTGTTTGTTAAATATTTTAATAACTAGGTGGTGTTGTTTTAGATTCGTATGCAAAAAATTAGTCTTTTTTTGTTTTATAATTAAAAATAGTGCTATATTTGCTGCGTCTAATGATTATAAGTTCCGCCAGAACGATGAAGAAGTGCTTTCATGGTAGTTAACCGAGGATTTATAATTATACATTAATGATTTAGAAGAGTGAATATTATAAGAAACGAGATCTAAAATAGTATGCCTTAAGTCTTATAATAGTAACAGCTATTTAATAAACAAAAAACGATTCTTATGTTGAAAATTGTAAGACCTGTCAGTTTTGTTCTATTGTCTGCAGCGTTTTGTTCCGGAGGTGTGGTTCATGCTTCTGATCGTGCGGCGATAACTCCGAGGGTAGGTATTTCCCAGCAAGAAGGTAGTTTGAAGGGAACGGTTAGTGACAGTTTTGGCCCTGTGGCCGGAGCGTCAATAGTTGTAAAAGGTACTACGAATGGTACTGTAACCGACATGAATGGTAATTTCGTGTTGGATGTGAAGAATGGGGATGTGATCCAAGTATCCTTTATCGGTTATCTAACTCAAGAATTCAAATATAATGGAGAGCCTTCCATCAATGTGTCCTTGCAGGAAGATACCCAGAAATTAGATGAGGTGATCGTTGTCGGTTATGGTACGCAACAGAAGGCGAACTTGTCGGGAGCGGTAGCCCAATTGGATAGCAAGGAGTTGACAAGCCGTCCTATCTCCAACGTGTCTTCCGGTCTTCAAGGTATGATGCCGGGTGTAACCGTTACCTCGGGTCAAGGCCGTCCGGGACAGGATGGTAGTACGATCCGTATCCGTGGTGTCGGTACTTTGAACTCTGCCAGCCCATATATCTTGATCGATGGTATCGAGAGTGGCTCTATGAATGATATCGATCCGAATGATATTGAGAGTATTTCTGTATTGAAAGACGCTTCTTCCGCCGCTATTTACGGTTCGAAGGCTTCTAATGGTGTTATCTTGATCACGACAAAACGTGGTAAGACGGGTGCTCCTCGTATTTCTTATAACGGATATGTGGGTGCCTCGAAAGCTACTTCCATGATTGATCGTGTCAGCTCAGCCGATTACGCACGTTTGTGGAATCGTTTCGAGCCGGGACGTTATAGTGACGAGGACATCCGGATGTTTGAAGATGGCTCTGATCCTTACGGACATCCTAATACGGACTGGAATGATGAGGCTTATCGGACAGGTTTGTTGCATAAGCACAATGTTAGTATTACAGGAGGTGCGGAGAACGTGAAGTATATGGCTTCGGCCGGATATTTAGGGCAGACGGGTATCCTTCCTAACTCAGATCGTAAACAGTTTAACGGACGTACGAATCTGGATATGCAGTTGACGAAGAAACTGGCTGTTCGGATGAACATGTCTTTCATCAAGAATGGCTTCTCGGATCCGAATGCTAGCTATTATGGTGGTTCTTCCGACCAGATTATCCGTCAATTGAATATTATTAGCCCGATGATTCCTGTCAAGGATAAGGATGGCAAATACGGACAAACTAACGATGGTAACCCTATCGCATGGTTGGATTCCGGGCAGACGGTGGATAATTGTAATCAGAATTTTACGGGGGCACTTTCTGTTGATTATGATATTATTGATGGGCTGAAGGCTACTGTGACGGGTGCCTATGTGAACGAGGACCAACGTCATACGGAGCGAGTTCTGAGCATACCGGATGATCCGGCATCTGCGTCTCGTACCACTTCCTTGGTTGAACGCTTCGTGAATTGGAAACGTTATAATTTCGATGCTTTGCTGAATTACAGCAAGAACTTTGGTCAACATGGCTTGAAAGTGATGGTAGGTTATCATGCGGAGAAGTATGAGGTTAGCAAGAATCAGATGCAGAGGAATAATTTCCCGAGTAATAGCCTGAATGATATGGATGCCGGTGGGGCTTCTACACAAACAAATGATGGTTTGAGCCGAGAGCTTGCCATGCTTTCCTATTTTGGGCGTATTAATTATGATTTTGCGGGAAAATATTTATTAGAGGCAAACTTCCGTGCGGATGCTTCCTCTCGTTTTGCTCCGGGACATCGTTGGGGATATTTCCCTTCTTTCTCCGGTGCTTGGCGTATCAGCGAGGAGGAGTTTATGGAAAGTACGCATGATTGGTTGAGCAGTTTGAAGATTCGTGCTTCTTGGGGTATGTTAGGTAATCAAGACGCCTTGAATAAATCGAATCCTTGGGAGAACCAATATTATCCTTGGATGCAGACTTATAATTTGGATGGCAATTATCCTATGGGAGGCAACTTGACGACGGGATATTACCAGAAAGCCTATCGTATCGAGGATTTGTCATGGGAGAAATCTACGACTTGGGGTATTGGCTTGGATGCGATTATTAATCATGTGACTTTCACGTTTGATTACTATGATCGCAAGACTACGGATATCATCATGGAGGTACCGGTCCCGACTGAGTTTGGCTTGGATCCTTATTTCGACAACGTGGGTTCTATGCGTAACCGAGGTGTCGAGGTACAGCTAGGTTATAACAATAAGTGGAATGACTGGTCATTGAATGTGATGGGAAATATGGCCTATAATAAGAACAAGATCGAGGATTTAGGAGGTGTAGACCGTATGACAAATCCTGATGACGGTGATTTGTGGCGTTTTGTTGGAAAGCCAATCGATTCTTACTATGTATATAAGGCTGATGGCTTTTTCCAATCTGACGCGGAGGCACAACAATGGATGGATACCTATAAAGGAAAAGACGGCTACCCGTTCGGACAGGATTTCCAAGCCGGTGATTTACGTTATGTAGATACGAATGGAGATGGAAAGCTGGATGCGGATGACCGTGTATTGTCTAAGACTATCAATCCAGTTGTTACATTTGGTTTGAACTTGAATGTAGGCTATAAAGCATTTGACTTGACTTTGAACTTCACCGGTGCGGCTAATGTAGGCCGTGCGTTTACGAAAGAAGCGTTTGGTGAGTTCTCGGGTAGTGCCGGACATCCTTCTACTGCATGGCTGGATAGCTGGACACCGGAAAATACCAATGCAAGTATGCCGCGTGTAGCGGAGTCTAGAAAATCTCCGAGTGAGGCTTCTAACGTGATGTCTGATTTCTGGGTAATTAATACCAGTTACCTGCGTCTGAAGACATTGCAATTGGGATATACGCTTCCAAAGAGTGTGCTGAACGCTATCGGTTTGTCGAATGTACGTGTTTATTATTCTGCGGAGAATTTGTTTACGATAGATTCTATGCCATTGAACGTAGACCCGGAGACGGTTAGTTCCCGTTTGTCTAGCTACCCATTAGTGATGACAAATTCTTTTGGCGTAAATGTGACATTCTAATTAGTTAAGACCATTTAAATAGAAGATTTTATGAAACGATTATCAATATATATGTTGGCGGCTGGTATGGCTGCGTTATCTACTTCGTGTTCGGATTTTCTGGATACGGTGCCTAAGGATCAGTTGGCTCCTTCTACCACATGGCAGACAGAGGCGGATGCGAAGGGCTTCATAGTAGGCTGTTATAAGGATTTGCTAGATGGAAATACGTTGCTTTATCTGGATTGTGGCTCAGATATAGGCTATAATAATTTCCCTTGGGAAGGATTCCGCCGTGGGGGGATGGGTCATTGTCTAGTTCTAATCCTGGGCAGATCCTTTATGATTACAAGTCGATTCGTAAGGCGAATACATTCTTGGAGAATGTAGACAAGGTGACGTTTTCTAGTGACGCTGTAAAAGCTAATTATGTGGCTCAAGCTAAAGCGATCCGTGCTTATAAGTATTTCTTGATGAATTGGTGGTATGGTGGTGTGCCTATTATTAGTTCTTATTCAAGTGCGGACGAGGCTAAAGTGGAACGTAATACGGAACAAGAGGTACGCGATTATATAGCTAAGGATTTAGACGAGGCCTTAGCTGGGATTGCGGAGGCTCCGGAGGCTCGTGGCTATATCGCTAAAGGTGCTGTTTTAGCTATCAAGATGCGTGAGGCTTTGTATTATGGTGATTGGCAAAAGGCAAAAGACGCAGCTAAGGCAATCATTGATTTGAAGCAGTATGAGTTGGATCCGGATTATACGAATCTTTTTAAGGTATCGGGAGTGGATTCTAAAGAGATAATCCTAGCGGATCAGAATATTGAGACGTTGGACGGATTGGGAACCATCGGGCAAATGTATAATAATGTTGACCAAGGTTGGTCTTCTATCGTCCCGACCCAGAATTTGGTGGATATGTATGAAATGTCAGATGGATTGACGAAAGAAGAGTCGAAGACTTATGACGCAAAGCATCCGTTCGCGAATCGCGACCCTCGTATGGCCATGACCATTTTATATCCGGGACGTGACTGGAGAGGTGATGTCTTGAATACTTTGGATGAGAAACTTCAAGATGGTACTGTCAACAAGAACTTCCCGACTTATACAGATAATGCTTCCAAGAGTGCTTTGACTTGGGCGAAATACTTGGATCCGATGGATCAATATGGAGATGTTTGGAGTTCGGGAGCTTGTCCGATCGTATTCCGTTATGCGGAGGTTCTATTGACGTATGCGGAGGCCGCGAATGAGCTGAGCGGTCCTTCTGATGAGATCTATGGTTATTTGAACCAGATCCGCCAGCGTGTAGGAATGGGGGAAGTGGATAAGGCTAAATATGGACGAAGGATAAACTTCGTGAATTGATCCGTCGTGAGCGTACGGTAGAGTTGGCCGGCGAAGGCTTGCGCCGTGCGGACATCGTCCGTTGGCAGGAAGATGGAAAGATGCTTGCCGAGAAAGTCATGAATGGTGATTTGTTACGTGTTACAGGAACGATTAATTATGGGGAGTCTGAGCCTACTAAACGTGCGGAAATCACGGGTACGGCTGTTATTGAGACTCGCCAGTTCTCTTCTCGTAACCGTTACTTGCCGATTCCTCAAACAAGCATGGATAAGAATCCGAACTTGAAACAGAATCCGGGTTATTAATTTCCTATAAAGATGTTAGATAAAGAAGGGGGAAGGCCGAGAGGTTTTCCCCTTTTTTAGTTACATTTGGCGGATACTGAGATTGTATGTCTCATGTGTGCTTTAAGTATATAAATTGATTCCGTTATGAAAAAGAAACTGATAGCTTTCGTTTGCTTTCTTCTCGTATCCTTGTCTGGTCTGCCCCAGTTGCCTGTACGGTTGAATGAGCGTCCGGTGGTGTTGAATACGTCTACCGGGGTATTAAAAGGGAAGATGGTAACTCCCAATCAGGAGTCCGGTTATCCTGTGGTATTGATCATCCCCGGCTCCGGCCCTACGGATATGGACGGGAACTCCGCCGCCTTGCCGGGTAAGAATAATTCCTTGAGATATTTGGCGGAAGGCTGGCAGGGAAGGGTATCGCTTCCCTGCGTTATGATAAGCGGGGTATCGCTTCGAGCGCCTCGGCCGGAAAGGATGAGTATTCCATGCGTTTCGAGGACGGGATCAAGGACGCACGAGGCTGGATCGATTATTTAAGCAAGGACAAACGGATCTCCGGAATCTATGTGTTGGGGCATAGCGAGGGAGCGTTGGTCGGTATGGCGGCTTCGGTGGATAATCCGAAAGTGAAAGGATACATTTCGGTGGCGGGTGCGGGGCGTCCCGCTTATGAGATCATAGAGGAACAGATGGCCGGTCAACCGGAAGTGATCCGGAATATGGTGAGATCCATAAACACGTCCTTGAAGGAAGGGAAGCTCGTACCGGACGTGCCGATCGGTTTGCAAGCCCTGTTCCGCTCGTCGGTACAGCCTTATATGATCTCATGGTATACGTATAATCCGCAGGAAATCATCAAGAAACTAAAAGTCCCGGTGTTGATCTTGCAAGGGGATAAGGATATGCAAGTATCCGTAAAAGACGCCGAACTATTGAAGCGATCCCAACCTTCGGCCGATTACCATTTGATCGGGAATATGAACCATCTGATGAAGACTTGCGATACGATGGATCAGCAAAAACAGATGGCTACCTATACCGATCCGGCCCTTCCGTTGCATAAGGATGTGCTGATATTAATTGAAAAGTTTGTGAGTAAACCTTGAACTGTTGTATCTTTGCGGTCATAAATTAAAGAGACAGTATGATTTCGGTTGAAGGACTAACAGTTGAGTTTGGCGGTTTCACGCTTTTTGATGACATTTCATTTGTGGTAAACAAGAAGGACCGTATCGCCCTAGTGGCAAGAACGGAGCGGGTAAATCGACGATGTTGAAGATATTCGCCGGTCTGCAATCACCCACATCGGGAACCGTTAGCGTGCCGAAGGAGGTCACGATCGGATACCTGCCCCAGCACATGCAATTGGTGGATACCCGTACGGTTCGGGAGGAGGCGGAGTGCGCTTTCGAGCATATCCATGAGATGGAGGAGGAGATCAACCGCTTGAATACCCAATTGGCGGAGCGTACGGATTACGAGTCGGAAGGTTATCAAAAGGTGATAGACCGTGTCACTTATTTGACCGAGCATTTTCAGATGATGGGCGGCAATAATTATCACGCCGAGCTGGAACGTACGTTGATCGGGTTAGGTTTCTCCCGTGAGGACTTCGATCGCCCGACGTCCGAGTTCAGCGGTGGATGGCGTATGCGTATCGAACTAGCTAAGCTTTTGCTCCGCCAGCCGGATGTCTTGCTACTGGATGAGCCGACGAACCACTTGGACATCGAGTCCATCCAATGGCTGGAGAACTTTATCGCTACCCGTGCCAACGCCGTGATCTTAGTCTCGCACGACCGTGCCTTTATCGATAATACCACGTTTCGTACCCTTGAGATTGAGTTGGGGAACATCTACGATTATAAGGTAAAATATTCGGAGTACGTCGTACTTCGCCGCGAACGCCGCGAGCAGCAGCTACGCGCTTACGAGAACCAACAGAAGAAACTGGCCGATACCGAAGCTTTCATCGAGCGTTTTCGTTATAAAGCCACGAAGTCCGTACAGGTACAATCCCGCATCAAGCAATTGGAGAAGGTGGAACGTATCGAGGTAGATGATGTGGATACAGCCATGCTGCGACTGAAATTCCCGCCCGCTCCCCGTTCCGGCTCCTATCCGGTGATCTGTGAGGAGGTGGCGAAGCGTTATGGCGATCATCTGATCTTCGACCATGTGACCTTGACAATCAATCGGGGCGATAAAGTAGCTTTCGTCGGAAAGAACGGCGAGGGTAAATCTACCTTGGTGAAATGTATCATGGGAGAGATTGCCGATTTCACCGGAAAGCTCCAATTAGGCCATAACGTGAAGATCGGTTACTTCGCCCAGAACCAAGCGCAGCTATTGAACGAGAACCTTACCGTTTTCGATACGATCGATTACGTAGCCCAAGGGGATATCCGTTTGAAGATACGGGATATCCTAGGTGCTTTCATGTTTGGCGGCGAGGCCTCCGATAAGAAGGTGAAAGTCCTGTCGGGTGGCGAGCGTACCCGTTTGGCGATGATCCGCTTGTTATTGGAGCCGGTCAACCTGCTGATTCTCGATGAGCCGACGAACCACTTGGATATGCGTTCGAAAGACGTGCTGAAAGACGCCTTGAGGGAGTTCGACGGCACGGTGATCGTGGTTTCCCACGACCGTGAGTTCTTGGATGGCCTAGTCGATAAGGTCTATGAGTTCGGTAACCAGAAAGTCGTCGAGCATTTAGGCGGCATCTATAATTTCTTGGAGCATAAGAAAATGGATAGCTTGCGTGAATTGGAACGTTCTACTGGGACGAGTACTTCCATGTCGGTACCGGTGAGGCTCAGGTATCCCATAACAAGCTCTCCTATGAGGCAAGGAAGGAACTGAGTAAAGTGATTAAGAAAGCGGAGAAAGCTGTTGCCGAGGCCGAGCCCGTATCTCGGAGCTTGAGAATGGCATTGCCGTTATCGAGGCGAAGCTGGCTACGCCGGAAGGTGCCTCCGACGCTTCTCTCTACGGTGAATATTCTGCCCTAAAAAAAGAACTTTCCGATGCGATGGATCTATGGACCGAACGGACAATGGAGTTGGAAGAGTTGAATACGCAGGATTCATGAAAAGGCTGCTAGCCAGTGAAAGGCAGCTTATCTGATCTTTTTGATTCAAATACTCCTGTTTTCGTGACAAGTGCTTGCCGTTGATGATGCGAAATAGCGGAAGAGAGAGTGCGAGAGCTGCTTTTAAAAGGGAGAATATCCCTTTTCCCATGCGTGATAGGCCGCATTGGCTACGCCAGTACTGCCATCGGCCGACGCATATGCCGCCGTTGGGCATCGTGACTACTCAAGAATAGGGTTATGACTACTTGTGAATAGGCATTCTTACCCTGCTAGAACCGTATTGTAACCCTATAAATGATACCAATCTCTCCCTTTGATATGAATTAGGATGAATTGATTTCGCTAGAATAAAAGGCTGTTTTGGGGTATGGTGTTGGCCATTAGTTGATTACTGAAATTTTCTTTCGGATTTAGAGGCGAGCTGTACTTAGGGCCCGGAATATTCGATTCTCCGGAGGTTCGGATTACAAAGTGTCATTTTGATTATTCTTTGAAAATAACCTCTAATAGCTTACTCGTTTTAAAAAGAAAGTCCTTAACTTTGCTATCCAAAGAAACGCGAAAGCTTAAAACACATATCATGTTAACACAGATCATTAATGGAAAGATTCTTACCCCGCAAGGCTGGCTGAAAGACGGCTCGGTATTGATAAGCGACGGGAAGATTTTAGAAGTGACAAACTGCGACTTAGCGGTAGTGGGGGCAACCTTGATAGACGCCAAAGGTATGTACATCGTCCCCGGAGGCGTGGAAATTCACGTGCACGGAGGTGGAGGCCGTGATTTTATGGAAGGCACCGAGGAAGCTTTCCATGCGGCGGTGGCCACACACATGAAACACGGTACTACCAGTATCTTCCCCACCTTATCCTCTTCTACCATCGATGATCCGTGCCGCCGCCGAGACCACCGAGAAACTGATGGCCGAGAAAGATAGCCCGGTTCTGGGGCTTCACTTAGAAGGACATTATTTCAATATGAAAATGGCTGGTGGACAAATCCCTGAGAACATCAAGAATCCCGATCCCGAGGAATATATCCCTTTGCTGGAGGAAACGCATTGTATCAAGCGCTGGGATGCCGCTCCGGAACTTCCGGGAGCGATGCAGTTTGGTAAATATATCACCTCGAAAGGCGTGCTCGCTCGGTAGGGCATACCCAAGCCGAGTTTGAGGATATCCTGACCGCTTATGAGGTAGGTTATACCCACGCCACCCATTTCTATAACGCCATGCCGGGCTTCCATAAACGCCGCGAGTATAAGTATGAGGGAACGGTGGAAAGTATCTATCTACTCGATGATATGACCGTCGAGGTCGTGGCCGATGGTATCCATGTGCCGCCTACGATCCTTCGTCTGGTCTATAAGATAAAAGGTGTGGAACGCACTTGTCTGATCACGGATGCCTTGGCTTGCGCTGCCAGTGATAGCCAAGTCGCTTTCGATCCCCGTGTCATCATCGAGGATGGCGTGTGTAAGTTGGCCGACCGCTCGGCTTGGCGGGTAGTGTCGCACGATGGACCGCCTGATCCGTACGATGGTGCAGAAGGCCGAGATCCCCTTGGAGGATGCCGTGCGTATGGCCTCGGAGACTCCCGCCCGTATCATGGGCGTATCCGATCGCAAGGGAACGTTGCAGCGGGGCAAAGACGCCGATATCGTCTTGTTGGACCGTGACTTGAATGTCCGTGCGGTCTGGGCGATGGGTAAGTTGGTTGAAGGTACGAATAAACTATTCTAAGCAAGAACGATTATGTTGACACAGATTATAAATGGCCATATCCTTACGCCGCAAGGATGGATGAAGGATGGTTCCGTATTGATTAGCGACGGGAAGATATTGGAGGTTACAAATAGCGATTTAGCGGTGATTGGCGCCAAGGTGGTGGATGCGAAAGGAATGTCGATCGTTCCCGGTTTCGTGGCGATGAATATCCATGGCGGTGGGGGCTTCGACTTCTCCGAATGTACGGAAGAGGCTTTCCACGGTGCGGTAGCTGCCCATCAGAAGCATGGGGCCACGACGATATTCCCTACCGTGTTGGCTCCGGAAATCGGGGTGATCGATAAGGCGGTGGCCGTATGCGAGGAGATGATGAGGAAAAAAGACGGCCCTATCTTGGGATTGCATATCGAGGGACCGTATCTGAATCCGAAGATGGCGGCGAGCCTGTTTATCGATAAGGAGAATCCCGCCGACCCGAAAGAATATAAAGAGATATTGGAACGCACGGATTGCATCAAGCGCTGGGATTCCAGCCCGGAGATACCGGGTGCGCTTGAGTTCGCCCAATACTTGAAGTCGAGGGGAATCCTATCCGCTATCTCGCATACGGAAGCGGAGTTTGATGATATTAAGACCGCTTACAATGCCGGTTTCACGCATGCGGCTCATTTCTATAACGCCATGCCTGGTTTCCATAAGCGTCGTGAATATAAGTACGAGGGAACGGTGGAAAGTGTTTTCTTGATGGACGATATGACGGTAGAGGTGATTGCTGACGGGCGTCATTTACCCTCTACGATCCTCCGATTGGTCTATAAGCTGAAAGGAGTGGAACGTACTTGCTTGGTTACGGACGCTCTCTCATGCGCAGCCAACGAGGGTAAGCCGTTATCCGATCCCCGCATTATCATTGAGGATGGCGTATGCAAGTTGGCGGATCATTCTTCATTGGTGGGAAGTATCGCCACGATGGACGTACTGGTACGTACGATGGTGCAGAAGGCTGACATTCCTTTGGCCGATGCAGTCCGTATGGCTTCCGAGACTCCGGCCCGCCTGATGGGGGTAAGCGATCGCACCGGAACCTTGCAAAGAGGGAAGGATGCGGATATCGTGATCTTGGATCGTAAGTTGAACGTGCGTGCGGTATGGAGCATGGGAAACTTAGTTCCAGAGACAAATACATTGGTCTAAACACGTTAATAATAAAGAGAGGGGCTGTCTTGGCTGGCCGGGACGGTCCTTTTTTATTTTTAGGCGATATAGATCAAACCTTTCGGCTAATAAATTTGTTCTATCAACGTATGGCGAAATCAGTACTTATTTCATATATTTGTGATTCAAGTAAGATTGTAATACTAAATCAATAATTAAACATGAAAACGAACCTTAGTTCTCAAATTACTCTGACGCGTATACCGTTGCGGTATTATCGCCCGGAAAATGCTTTCGAGCATTCAGTTTTAACCCGTTTGGAAAAGATTCCGACAAACATTTATGAATCGGCCGAGGAAGGTTCTTTCGCTATCGCTAAAGAGATAGCAACACAAATCCGTAAAAAACAAGATATCGGTAAGCCCTTCGTGATCGCTTTACCCGGCGGACGTTCTCCGCTAAGCGTTTACAAGGAGTTGATCCGTATGCATAAAGAGGAGAAATTAAGTTTTCGCAACGTGATCGCTTTCGTGGAATATGAGTTCTATCCATTGGCTAATCCCAGCGCCGGAAATCTGGCTCGCTTAAAAGAGGAGTTATTCGATCAGGTCGATATCGATCCTGCGAATATCTATTGCCCGGACGGAAGCATGCCGAAAGACGCTATCCTAGATTTCTGTCGCCAGTATGAGGAGACGATCCAATCCGTGGGAGGTATCGATTGCATGTTGCTAGGTATCGGTAACTCCAGCAATATCATGTTCAACGTGGGTGGAACGACGATCAGCTCGCGTACCCGTATGGTCTTGTTGGAAGGCGCTTCTCGCAAGGAGGCTGCCCGTACGTTCCCTTCGCAGGAGAATGTCCCGGCAGGTATCATCACGATGGGTATCTCTACGATGATGAACGCCCGCAGCGTGATCTTGATGGCTTGGGGCGAGGATAAGGCTAGCATTGTCCGCTAAGACCGTTGAGGGCAAGGTTAGCGATGCCGTTCCTTCCAGCTATTTGCAGAATCATCCGAACGCCAAGGTCGTGATCGATCTTTCCGCCGCTTACGACTTGACTCGTATCAGCCATCCTTGGTTGGTGACTAGCTGCGAGTGGGATAATAAGTTGATCCGCCGTGCGATCGTTTGGTTGTGTCAGTTGACGGACAAACCGATCTTGAAATTGACAAACAAGGATTATAGCGAGCACGGATTGGGTGAGCTATTGGCGTTATATGGTTCCGCTTACAACGTAAATATCAAGATATTCAATGATATCCAGCATACGATTACCGGATGGCCGGGTGGCAAGCCGAACGCCGACGATTCCAATCGTCCGGAGCGTGCTAACCCGTATCCGAAGAAAGTGATCGTATTCAGTCCGCACCCGGATGATGACGTGATCTCCATGGGCGGAACCTTGCGTCGTTTGTGCGACCAGCATCATGATGTGCATGTGGCTTACGAGACTTCCGGTAATATTGCCGTAGGCGACGAGGAGGTAATCCGTTATTGCGAGTATTTGCGTGATGTATGTGAGAAATACTCTCCCGACTCGGCCGTGAAGGATAAGGCGAACGAGATCATCAACTACCTGCGTTACGAGAAGGTGGAGAACGGCGAGCCGGAGCGGAAGGATGTCCTCTTTATGAAAGGAACGATCCGTCGGGAGGAGGCCCGTCACGGTTGCCGCTACTCGGGCGTGAAGGACGATCATGTTCATTTCTTGGATCTTCCGTTCTACGAGACCGGATTAGTGAAAAAGAATGATTTGAGTGAGGTCGACAAGGATATCGTAAAGGCCCTGTTGCTCGAGATCAAGCCGGATCAAATGTTTGTCGCCGGTGACTTGGCTGACCCGCACGGAACCCACAAGGTTTGTCTGGATGCCGTACTGGCCGCTATCGACGAGGTGAAAGACGAGGAATGGATGAAGAACTGCCGTGTATGGATGTATCGCGGCGCATGGCAGAATGGGAAATGGACCATATTGAGATGGCCGTACCTATCAGTCCGGAGGAGTTGCGCTTCAAACGTAACGCTATTTTGAAGCATCAATCGGCAGGCCGAGAGCGCTCCGTATCTGGGTGACGACGAGCGTTTGTTCTGGCAGCGTGCCGAAGATCGCAACCGTGCTACCGCAGAGTTGTATCGCCAATTAGGTTTGGCTTCTTATGAGGCGATCGAGGCGTTTGTACAATATATCCCGTTGAGATAATATCTAGCGATAGAATAATCTGAAAGCCCTATCTGATTAAGTTCGGATAGGGCTTTTTGTTTTTGTGTTATTTTTTTCGTGTGGGCGTAAGTAGATCTGTTTCTATGATCGTATATAGATAAAGGAGAAGCCTTGAACTGTCTAATATAATACAAAGAAATGTCCACATTGAGCATTGAAAGACTATATTATTAAGAACCATGAGTTGGATAAATTTAAATTATTATATCTGGAGAATGCCCCCAGACTGATCTTTTATGCCTCGAAATATGTGGATAGCGATACGGCGGAAGATTTAGTGCATGATATATTCATCAAGATCTGGCAAAAGAAAGAGATTTATTCCGTGGAAGAAGGCTTGAAGACATACCTATTCCGTTCCGTTCAAAATGCTTGCCTCGATTACCTAAAGCATAAATCAATAGAAATGACTTATGCGGATGAGGTTGCTCGTAGACTAAAGATAGAGGAGATAGATTATTATAATCAGTCGGATGCGGCGGAGCTGGAGAAAGAGCGTCTGGACTCCGTTTACCGGGAAATAGCCAAGTTACCGGACAGATGCCGAGAGGTTTTTACGTTGGCTTATGTGGACGGGAAGAAATCAGTGGAGATCGCAGGAATGCTAAATATCTCTCAACGTACGGTAGAGGCGCAACTCTATAAAGGATTGAAGATCATACGGAATGTGTTGGCGCTTCTGGCACTGGTTTTATTTTTTAGATGAAAATACGGTAGAATACGTAAGTAAAAAGAGGAAACCGGTCGTATATATTATAAATGAAACAGAAAATGGATCTAATAATTCGATAGAAGAACTGATCATACGCTATTTGCAGAACGAGATTCAAGAGGATGAACTTCGAGTGTTGGATGCTTGGATTCATGAGAGTGACGCTAATAAAGCCCACTTCTTTGAGCTTAAGGGGCTTTTTGACACTCGGAAAGAAGTGGCGTTCTTGAACCATTATTCCGTGGAGCGTAGTTGGGAGCGAATGGCTGGAAAGCTGGATGCGATCTCTGGCGTATCTGTGAAATCCAAGGTCCTTGGCAAACAGTTCTGGCTTTCATTCTTGAGATATGCGGCGATTATCGTAATCGCTATGGGAATAGGTGTGGGTATGAATCAATGGATAAGCAATCGTTTATATGCCGGCGATATGGAATATAACGAGATCGTAGTGGAAAAGGCGGACGTGCGAACACGCTATTGCTATCCGACGGCAGTAAGATCATACTCAATGCCTCCACCCGTTTTAAATACCCCACCTCTTTTAATGGAGATGAGCGTGTGGTTCATCTGGAGGGTGAGGCCTATTTCGAGGTTGCGAAGAATCATTCGAAACCTTTCATCGTAAAACTAAAAGAACCAACAAATCACGGTACTCGGAACCTCATTCAATATACAGGCTTTCAACGATGATCGCTTTAGCGTCACCACCTTATTAAGTTGGTAGTATCCTGTTGGAATCTTTTGACGCTCAAGGACGGAAAATGAGTAGCATGAAGCTAAAGCCGAATCAACAAGCCCGGTCGGATAACCGGACCGGCTCTATTTTCTTGTCAGAGACAGATGCCTCGATCTCGAACGCTTGGGTAGGAGGGAAATATCGTTTCAAGGATGAGACCTTAGTCTCTATCGTAAAACGTCTGGAGAATTACTATGGGGTAAATATCCGCTTGGCGCATGACAGTCTGCGGAACATCCGCTACACAGGAACCTTCTCCTTGGATCAAGGTATACAAGAGGTGCTAGATATTATTAACTCGGAGAAACAATTCACTTTCACGAAAGACGGAAAAGATATCCTGATATCGGCGAGGAGCAAATAACAAAATAATAGATGTATAACCTTAAACATTCGAATTGCCTATGACAAATACCTGATCACAAAAAAGAATCGGGACTGACACCACTCACCCCCGATTCTTAGACGTTCATTATTCGTTTAATCACCTTTATCGCTGTCCTCTAAAAAGTAGCGAGCAAGGTAAGTCATTAATAAAAAATAATTACAAACTTATGGAAAAAGTCTGGAATAGCGATGAGCTATTGCCTAAAAAAATTAAATCAATCATGAAGATCACATTGCTTTTTTTAATACTGGGTATATTGCATGTCTCGGCGGATACCTATGCGCAAAAAGCTCAAGTTACGGTAGAAGTAAAGAACGGGACGTTCTATGATGTCGTCTCGGAGATTGAGAAACAGACCGAGTTCATGTTTTTCTATAAGAGCGAGGATATCGATAATAGTAAGCAGGTGGATATACAGGTGAAGAATCGCCAAGTCACCGACGTGTTGAATGAGTTGTTGAAAAACACGAACTTGACCTACCGCATATCAGGTAAGCACATCACGATCTTGAAGAAAGACGCCGTACAGCAACAAAAGAAAAAGATCTCCGGTATCGTTACGGATCCGGATGGCATACCGGTTATCGGGGCCAATGTCGTGATAAAGGGTACGACGGTCGGTACGGTTACGGATCTGGATGGAAAGTTTAGCTTGGATGCGGCTAATAACGATATCCTGTCATTTTCCTATATCGGCTATGCGGAGCAAGAGATCGAGGTCGGGAATCGTACACTGTTTAACGTGAAGTTGGCCGAGGATTATAAGGCGCTTGAAGAGGTCGTTGTCGTTGGATATGGTACGATGTTGAAACGAAACTTGTCAACATCAGTGGGTTCCGTAGACTCGGAGAAGTTATTGGAGCGTCCGAATGCCACGAACGTATTCCAAGGATTGGCCGGAAAGGTGGCTGGTGTTAATATCGCCTTGAATTCTGGTGCGCCGGGTGGTAGTCCTGCGATAAAAATCCGTGGTATCGGTTCTTTGAATTCTTCTAATACACCGCTATATGTGGTCGATGGTGTGGTTGGCGTGGATCCGGACCAGATTGATCCGAATATTGTCCAGTCTATCGATATCTTGAAAGACGCTACTTCCTCTTCTATTTATGGTGCGAGAGGTGCGAATGGCGTTGTGGTGATAACAACAAAGGAAGGTAAGAAAAATACGACGAATATCTCGTATAATACAGTTCTGTCAGCAGGAACGTTAGCTCGTAAGTCGATGTCTTAAATGCGGAAGAGGCTTTGGATGTATTCAAGCGTGCTTATGAGGCTCAACCGGGACGTATCGCTCCCCATCTGGATCCGAGCAATATGTTTACGCATAAGAATGACCTGTTCAATCCGGACGGGACTCCGAAATATGATACGGATTGGCAGGATGCCGTGACTCGTACGGCTTTTTCTCATCAGCATTCACTTAGTTTCTCTGGAGGAAGCGATAAGCTGACCGCTGTGGCGAATGTAAGTTACAAAGATAATCAAGGTATAATGTTGGAGACCTATAAACGTCAGTTAAACGCAATTTATCAATGTCGGATGGGATTTGAAAGAATGGTTCCATTTACAGGCCATGTTGAATGTTGGATCTAGTAATGCCCGAAACTCGGAGAATGCGATCTCTCGGTATACATTGGAAGCATTACCGTTCCTTCCGGTTCAATATGAGGATGGTACCTATTCCCGTAAAGGAGATTATCCAGGTGCGGAAGATACGGAGAATCCCGTGAGGATTTTAAAGGAACGTAAGAATATCGATAAGAATCAGTACACGTTGGCTAACGTGATTGGTACGTTTAAGATTACCTCTTGGTTAAAGTTAACGACTAGCTTCAGCCGCCAGGATGGTTCTTATATCAATTCATCTTATAACCCGAGTACCTTATTCGGCTATGGAGATACTCAAAAGGGTAAAGCGGAGAAAGCACATCGAAATACGATGTCGTGGACGAATGAGGACTACTTGACTTTTTGATAAAAGCTGGAATAAGCATAACTTGAATGTCGTAGCGGGAGCCAGTTGGTATTACTCAAAAACAGAGAAAAGCGAGCTAGGGGCCGAGAATTTCTTCGATGATTATTTTGAGTACAATAATATGGGAGTCGGCACCGTACGTTCTAAGGTTGGCTCAGACTATACGGATAATAAAATGAATTCTTACTATGCCCGTATCAACTATAATTTTGACAATCGTTACTTATTGGGCGCTTCTTTCCGTGAGGATGGTTCTTCTCGTTTTGGCTTGAATAACCAATATGGTTTCTTTCCTTCATTCTCGGCCGCTTGGCGTGTATCCAATGAGAATTTCTTCGAGAACGCAAAAAAGGTGATTGATGATATGAAAGTCCGTTTGAGCTACGGTACGGTGGGTAACGCGGAAATCGGTGATTATGCGTCTATGGCACGTTATGAGAATAAACGCCTTCCTTTTGGCAAGGATATGACGACGATCGTTACGTTGAAAAGTATGGCAAATCCGGATTTACGCTGGGAGAAATCCAGACAACTTGATGCGGGTATCGATTTGAGTTTCTTTAATGGGCGTATCGAGTTTATGGCGGATTATTATCATAAGATTACGACTGATTTATTGTATGAGCTACAATTGCCTTCTAACTCGGGATATGAGAAAACTATGACAAATCTGGGTAAGATCCGTAATCAAGGTCTTGAGATGAGCTTGAATACACGCAATATCCAAAGCCGTGATTTCTTATGGACTACCTCTTGGAATTATACGATGAACCGATCGATGGTACTGGATATAAATGATAATATCATTGGTAAATGGGGAGGACGTATTGAGAGGGACATCCTTTAAATGCCCTTTACGGCTATGTTCGCTAGGTACATGGGGAACCGATGAGGCGGAAGAAGCCGCTAAATATAATAAGAAACCCGGCGATATCAAGTATTGGGACAAAAATGGTAATGGAATGAAGGATGGTGAAGACCAAGACTATATCGGAAATGGCGCTCCTAAATTCGAGATGAATATGACAAATACATTCTCGTGGAAAGGCTTCACGTTTATGTTTGATTTACAATGGGTGTATGGTAATAAGTTGATTAACTTCACTCGCCAGTTGATTGGTAACCGTGTGACATTCTCCAATGCTTATGCGGACATTCCGGTGAACGCTTGGACGCCGGAAAACCAAAACACGATGGTGCCTAGCTTGCGCCTTCCGGGAGATGGATATGAGAATGACGTAGATTCTTGGAGTTGTGAGCCGGGTTCGTTCTTGCGTTTACGTAATATCGGCTTGAAATATGACTTTAGTTCCCGTATGCTTTCTGCCGCTCACATCAAGAGTTTATCCTCGGGATTCAATGTGGAGAATGCGTTCTTGATTACGAACTATTCTGGTAGTGATCCGGAGGTGACGAGTTATGATGCTGTATTTGAG
>ENA-OQEB01000371-OQEB01000371.1-human-gut-metagenome-genome-assembly--contig:-NODE-371-length-19181-cov-2.432718_pt1 | contig 19181 bp, 27 predicted proteins | sample MGYA00242787_ERZ504619 | MGnify/ENA primary metagenome ERZ504619 (study PRJEB26092, sample SAMD00036317) | human gut metagenome | host: Homo sapiens | study: EMG produced TPA metagenomics assembly of... | reverse complement strand
CGATCTGCAGGCTGGTCTCGCTGCCCGTGGTGCCGAACAGCTCGTGCACCCGGGCCACCTGCTCCGCGCGCGAATGTTGAATTCATACAGCACGCCGCTGGTCGCTGCTTGTGCAGGATCTCGCCCTGCACGCCACAGCGTGCGAACAGCTGCTGGGCAGCCTGCACCGTCTCCTGCTGCTCGGTCTGCACCACCAGACCCTTTGCATCAAAATATTTGGCAAAGCACGCAATGCCATAAGCTGCCGCACGCACACAGCAATCCTTCTGGATGCTGCGCTGCGCGATCTCCTCCCGCGCGCGGGATGCAAAACTACTCATACTTCCTCGAATTCTGTCAGCGTTTGACATCACGATGCTGCACGCCCGGCTCGTAGCCGAGTTGCGTGCAATACTCCGCGATCTTACGCGCAAATGTAATGGAACGGTGCTTGCCGCCGGTACATCCCACCGCAATGGTCAGCTGGCTTTTGCCCTCCTTGACGTACAGCGGCAGTGCATACTGCAAAAAGTTCTCATACCGCTTGAGCAGTTCCTGCGCTTCCGGGTGGCTCATGACAAAATCCACCACATCCTGATCAAGGCCGGTCTTATGCTTAAGTTCCGGCACGTAGAAGGGGTTGGGCAGGCAGCGCACATCCAGCACAAGGTCTGCCTCCGGCGGGATGCCGAATTTGAATCCAAAGGACATCACGGTCAGGCGCATGGCACCCTTGCTCCGCCATTTTTTGCAAAAAGATCGCAGATGCGTTCTTTGTTTTGTGCTGTAGAAAGTAGGGCGGTATTGATGACGTAATCTGCACGCTCCTGCAAAGGCTTCAATATTTTGCGTTCCTTTGCAAAGGCCTCCCGGGTGGAAATGCCCTCGGCAATGCTGATGGGGTGGCGGCGGCGGGTCTCGCTGTAGCGGCGCATGAGTACATCGTCCGGGGCATCCAGAAATAGAATTTTATAATCCACACCCTGCTCATCCAGCTTGTCGAGCGCACGCTCGATCTCTTCGCTGGTGCGGCAGCCGCGCACATCCATGGAAAGAGCCACCCGTTCCAGCTGGCTGTCGCCCGCTTCCGAGAATGCAGTGATGCTGGGCAGCAGTCCGGCCGGAACATTATCTATACAGAAAAAACCGATATCTTCCAGCGCATTCATAGCCACCGACTTGCCTGCACCGGAAAGTCCGCTGACGATCAACAGCTCCATAATCTGATCTACCGCTCCTTTTTTGCTTTTTCCGTTATCGGACGACCCGGATCTCTTTTTCAAGGTCGTAGCCCGTCTTTTCCTTTACGATGGCGCGCACCTCGTCACAAAGTGCCAGCACATCAGCACAGGTAGCGCCGCCAAGGTTTACCACAAAGCCGCAGTGCTTATCGCTGACGGCTGCGCCGCCGTGGCGATAGCCGCGCAGGCCGCACTGGTCGATCAGCGCAGCCGCAAAAGCACCCGCCGGGCGCTTGAAGGTGCTGCCGGCGCTGGGCTTATCCAGCGGCTGCTTTTCCACACGCTTGGCCATCAATTCATCCATTTTTGCACGGATGTCCGCTGCGTTTCCGGGCTGCAGATGGAACTGTGCCGAGAGGATGCAGCCGCTGTTCTCTTCAAAAATGCTGTGGCGATAGCGGAGATCCAGCTCTGCGGCAGGCACTTCTCTGACCTCGCCTTCTGCCGCCAGATACCGCACTGTGGTGAGCACGTCCTTCATCTCGCCGCCGTAGGCACCCGCATTCATATACACTGCACCGCCCACCGTGCCGGGGATGCCATAGGCAAATTCCAGCCCGGACAGGCCATGCTTCAGTGCCGCCTTACACAGTGCCGCAAGGCGGACACCTGCGCCTGCGGTCAGGACTGTATCTTCCACCGCGATCTCTGCGTCCAGTGCCGAAACATCGATCACCACGCCGGAAAAGCCTTCGTCCGCAAACAGGATGTTGCTGCCGTTGCCCAGCAGGTAATAGCGGACAGCCTGCTCTTTGCAAAGCGCAACTGCACTGCAGAGCTGCTGCTCGTTTTCCGGCATGACAAACAGCTGTGCCGGGCCTCCGATTTTAAAGGTACAGTGCGCCGCAAGCGGTTCGTTCTCCCTGAACGGGATCGCTGCTGCCTGCAGTTTCTGCTTGAATCGTTCCATGATAACTTGCTCCTTTTGCGGTGTGGGATCAATCCATTTTATCGTCCAGACCCAGACGGATCAGCAGTTCACGCGCTGCGTTGTAACCCATCTTCTTCTGGCGGTTGTTGATGGCTGCAGTTTCCAGCACGACAGCCAGATTGCGGCCCGGTGAGACCGGAATGCTGGTGCTGGGAATACTGACGCCAGAATGTCGTAGTATTCGTTTTCCAGACCGGTGCGCTGGTAGTTCTTAGTGGGGTCCCATGCTTCCAGCTGAACCACAAGGTCAAGGCTTTCGCTCAGCTTGACCGCGCCCACGCCGTACACACGGGCCACATTGACGATGCCAATGCCGCGCAGCTCAATGAAGTGGCGGATATTCTCCGGGGCAGTACCCATGATCTGGCGGTTGGACACCTTGCGCAGCTCCACCGCATCATCTGCCACAAGGCGGTGGCCGCGCTTGACCAGCTCGATGGCAAGCTCGCTTTTGCCAATGCCGCTGTCGCCCAGGATCAGGATGCCTTCGCCGTACACTTCCACCAGCACACCATGGCGGTGATACGCGGTGCCAGTTCCAGATTCAGCACACTGATCAGGCTGCCCATCAGAGTGCAGGTGGTCTCGTTGGAGCGCAGCAGTGCAACACCATGCTTCTGGGCCAGCTCCTGCATCTCCGGGAAGGGGGTCAGTTCTTCGCTGCGGCAGACGATAACAGCCGGCGGCTGCTGACGGAACAGCTGATCCAGCGCTTCGTAGCGTTTTTCCGGTGAAAGGCCGGACAGAAAGTTCATCTCGGCCAGACCCATGATCTGCAGACGCAGCTTATCAAAATAATCATAATAGCCCGCCAGAAACAGACCCGGGCGGTTCACTTCGGCGATCTCCACACAGATCTGATCCAGTTCCTTCGGCGTATAGACAACTTCCATGCTGACACGGTCGGTCAGCGTTTTGAGCGAGACATTGAATGTGCCCATTCTTGTTCCTCCTGTGCTCCCTTTTGCTGCACAGCCCTGCCTGCTGTCAGGTACCGTACAGGATTCCTTCTTATTATTATAATAGAACGATCGGTAAAAAACAATATTGTGCGGGCGGCTTTTTCGCAGCCCGGCAAGAATGCACGCAGCAGCGCAGCCATGTACTGATTTTTTACATTTTTCTTACCTTTACACGGATTTTACATTCCCTCGATTTTGGATTTTACATTGCATCTGTATACTCAAAATCAGGAGAAACACATCAAAAACACGTCAAACAAAAGTGAGGAAATCTTTATGACCATCTTCAATGTCTTTTCCCTGCTTGGAGGTCTTGCCCTGTTCCTGTTCGGCATGGACATCATGGGCAAAGCACTGGAAAAGCAGGCCGGCGGCCAGCTGCAGAAGATCCTGAGCAAGCTGACTGACAACCCCCTTAAAGGCTTTTTCCTTGGCCTGTGCGTCACCGCTGTGATCCAGAGTTCCAGCGCTACCACGGTCATGGTGGTCGGCTTTGTCAACAGCGGCATCATGGAGCTGCATCAGGCCATCGGCGTGATCATGGGCAGCAATGTGGGCACCACTGTCACCAGCTGGATCCTGAGCCTTTCCGGCCTGCAGGGCGACAGCCTCCTCATCAATCTGCTCAAACCCACTTCTTTCAGTCCTTTGCTTGCATTTATCGGCATTTTGCTGTATATGTGTAAGAGTGAGAAGAAAAAAGGCGTGGCACCATCCTCATCGGCTTTGCCGTGCTGATGACTGGCATGACCACCATGTCTAACGCCGTCCTGCCCCTGCAGAACGAGGCATGGTTCACCAGCCTGTTCACCCGCTTTTCCAACCCCCTTCTGGCGTTCTGGTGGGTGCCTTGTTACCGGCATCATCCAGAGCTCCAGCGCCAGCGTGGGTATTCTGCAGGCGCTGAGCGCCACCGGCGTGATCACCTACGGCAGTGCCATTCCCATTATCATGGGTCAGAACATCGGCACCTGCGTTACCGCGTTGATCTCCTCTGTGGGTGCCAACAAGAATGCACGCCGTGCTGCCATAGTCCATCTGTACTTCAACATCATCGGTGTGACCATCTTCCTTGTCGGCTTTTACGGCTGAATACGGTCTGCCACTTTGCTTTTGTGAACACCACCATCGAGGCATGGGGCATCGCTGTGGTGCACTCGGTGTTCAATATCGTGGCAACGCTGGTGCTGCTGCCCTTTGCAAACCTGCTGGAAAAGCTTGCCATCCTCACCATTCCGGATTCGCCGGAAAAGGAAAGCTTTGCGCTGCTGGATGACCGCCTGCTGAACACCCCTGCCGTGGCCGTAGAGCGTGCACGCTCTGCAACTGCTGAAATGGCAGAGCTTGCCCGTGTGGGCGTGATGCAGGCCATGAGCCTGACTCATGATTGGAACGACATACTTGCGCAGAAAGTCCGCGAGGAAGAGACGCAGGTAGACCGTTACGAGGACGCTCTCGGCACCTATCTCGTCAAGCTTTCCAGCCGTGAGCTGAACCATGCCGACAGCCAGAGCGTAAATACCCTGCTGCACACCATCAGCGATTTTGAGCGCATCAGCGACCATTCCGTAAATCTGATGGAATCTGCCGAAGAGATGCACACCAAAGACATCCAATTCTCGCAGGATGCCCGCGACGAGCTGCAGGTGCTGGAGGATGCGGTGCAGGATATTCTGAACCGCACCACTGATGCTTTCCGCAAGGGTGATCTGCATCTTGCCAGCAAGGTGGAACCGCTGGAAGCCGTGGTCAACGAGCTGGTACGTGCCATCAAGGCCCACCACATTGCCCGCCTGCAGGCCGGCAGCTGCTCCATTGAATATGGCTTTGTGCTGGACGACCTGCTGACTAACTATGAGCGTGTGTGCGACCACTGCAGCAACGTAGCCGTTGCACAGATCGAGGTGCACAGGACAGCTTTGATACCCACGCATACCTCAACGAGCTGCGTCACGGCAATGACACCAAGGAAAGTGAGGAATTCCATCGCCGTCTTGACCGTTACCGTGAACGCTATCTCTTCCCTGAAAATCAATCTGCGGAGGATTTTGACAAATGATCTATATTGTTGAAGACGATGCCGCCATCCGGGAGCTGGAACAGTATGCCCTGCAGTCCAGCGGATACGAAGTGACCAGCTTTGAAAGCTCTGAGCCGTTCTGGCAGGCCATGCACGCTGCAGAGCCGGAACTGGTGATCTTAGACGTGATGCTGCCCGGTGAGGACGGTTTTTCCATCCTGAAAAAGCTGCGCAACACCCCTTCCCTGCGCAGGCTGCCCATCATTATGGTCACGGCTAAGTCCAGTGAGCTGGACACCGTGCGCGGGCTGGACTGCGGTGCCGATGATTACATCTCAAAGCCTTTTGGATCATGGAATTTTTGAGCCGGGTGCGCGCCGCCTTGCGCCGCTCGGCTCCGGAAGCACGTCCCAACGTACTCAGCTTTCACGAGATCCTGCTGGACAATGCCCGTCACAACGTGACTGTGAGCGGAACGCCGGTGGAGCTGACCTACAAGGAGTACAGCCTGCTGCGTTTGCTGCTGGAGAACACCAATCTGGTGGTGACACGCGAGACCATTCTGCAGGTGGTGTGGGGCACCGACATTTCGGTGGAGAGCCGCACTGTGGATATGCATATCCGCACCCTGCGCAAAAAGCTGGGGGATGCCGGCAAATACATCTGCACTGTGCGCAAGGTGGGTTACAAGCTGACCGATGAAGAGGAGGCCGGTGAAGAATGAAGCTGCGCAGCATGGAAGAAAAAATCAGCTACCGCCTGTTCCTGATGGGCTTCCTTGGTCTGCTGTTCACGGCGGCGCTTTGCATCTTTGTTTTTCACAAGGCATTCACGGCTCAGGCATGGACCAGCCTTGAGCGGGAAGCCGATCTGGTAAGCGCCGGTTATGATCTGGTGCAGGACCCGCAGCAACTTTCGTCCTTTGTTACCAATGATCTGCGCATCACCCTGATCTCGCAGGACGGCAGCGTGCTGTTTGAATCTGCTACCGATCAGCCATGGAGAACCATCTCTCCCGCCCGGAGATCCGTCAGGCCATGACCGAAGGTGTGGGCCGGGACATCCGCGATTCCCAGACCATGGGCTACGAGACCTATTACTATGCCGTACTGTTACCCAACGGTGAGATTTTGCGCATGGCACAGGATGCAGAAACGGTCTGGTCTATTTATGATTCGACCCTGCCTGCCATCGTGCTGAGCTGCGTTGCACTCATGCTGGCCGCCGCTGTGCTGGCAGCTCTGCTCACCCGTGCATTGGTCTTCCCTGTGCTGAGCATGACCGAAGATCTGGATCATATTCAGGACAATGTTCCCTATAAGGAGCTTGTCCCCTTTGCCGAAAGCATCCACTCTGACCGCATCCTCCGTGAGAACAATGAAAAGATGCGGCAGGAGTTTACTGCCAATGTCAGCCATGAGCTGAAGACCCCGCTGACCAGTATTTCCGGCTACGCGGAGCTGATCGAGACCGGCATTGCAAAGCCTGAGGATGTGCCGGGCTTTGCCCAGAAGATCCATGTGGAGGCCAGCCGTATGATCCAGCTGGTGAACGATATCCTGCAGCTTTCCAGTCTGGACAACGCCAGCGAAGCCGGTTCTGAGCCGGAGATGGAAACAGTGGATCTGCTTACCGTTGCCAAGGACTGCGTAGAGCGCCAGAAGCTGAATGCCCGCCGGGCTTACATCTCGCTGAACTGTCTGGGCGAAAGTGCTCTTGTGCACGGCAACCGTGCCCTGCTGGACGAGCTATGCCAGAACCTGTGCGATAATGCGATCCGTTATAATCGTCCCGGCGGTAAGGTACAGATCACCACAGCTGCAGCCGCGACGGACACTGCACCCTGACTGTGGCCGATAACGGCATCGGCATCCCGAAAGAAGCACAGTCCAGCGTATTTGAGCGCTTCTATCGTGTGGATAAGAGCCGCAGCAAGGCTACCGGCGGTACCGGTCTGGGCCTTGCCATCGTCAAGCATATCGCACGCATCCACAACGCACGCATCAAGCTGGAAAGTCAGGTGGATGTGGGCACTACCATTACTGTCACCTTCCCCACTGCCAACTGAATCACATCGGTAAAAATCTCACGTCTGCCTGCAATTGCGGGCAGGCGTTTTTTATTGTGATCTTTTCTCTGCCCACACCGTTCTGCAATGCACTGCGCTGCTGCAGATGCACAAGGTCGATGCCCTGCTGCCAGAAAGACTGCACCGTCTGCGTGCACAGTTCTGCCAGCTGTTTGCACTGTGCGGCGCTGGGCTGCGGCGTATCATAGCTGCGCTGACAGTCCAGCCGCAGACTGGCAGTTTCTTCCCGCAGGGTGACAGACACGCTGCATCGGCGGACCGTTACCGGCTCACCTTCCAGCCAGAAAGTATGCACGCCGCCCATTTTCATCAAAAGCCGCGCTGTTTCCGCCTGCCGGGCCTCCAGCTCAATGCTGTTTTCCACTCGCCAGAGGATGCTTGTATCTGCAAGTGCCACTTCCTGTTTCTCTGCCCGCAGCTGCGGCAGAAGCATTCCGTCCTGATACTGGTAAAGCCTCGGCATCTGGTCTGCGCACTGCTTGAGCTGCTCAAGCAGTTTGTTCGGAAATTCCTGCTTTTCCGCTGGAAGTTCCTCCAAAAATCCATCGTCCATTTCCAGCACAGAAACTTTTGCCGATACCCTGCCCTGCCTGTTTTCCAGCACCGTACGCTCATACGCTGCAAGCAGCTCTGCCGATGCATCTTGATCGATCAGCAGATAATCGCACAGGCGGTAATCCGCTTTTTGCGGCAGTTGCTTTTGCGCCGCCGCCAGCGCTTTTGCCAGCGTGTCCGCCTGCGCCAACTGCAGCTGCACAGCCCCAGAAGCCTCGGATGCATCGGCGGCGGCTTCCGGAGCCTGATACAGCAGCCCTACGGTGATGGACTGTTCCTTCTGAGCAAGATACAGCGCACGCACCATGCTTTTTTCAGTGGTCTCGCAGCGCAGAAAAATCAGGCACCACCCGATCAAAAGCACCGCACTGAGAGAGCGCAGTTTCTTCTGCTTCATTTTGCCGCTCCTTTCCCGCACTGCACCGCGCGCTGCCACACGGTACGCACTGCCGCGCAGAGAAAGCCGATGCGGAAGATCGCGCAGGTGAGCCAGATGAGCAAAAGCAGCGCATCCATGCGGGAGAAAACATCTGCACTCCATGCCCGCAGCAGTTCCTGTGCCGGGTAATCCGCTGCGCCAAATACGAGGCACATCCCGGCAGTAAGACCCGCCTGTGCCAGAAAGGTGAGCCATGGCAGCCAAGACATGCTGCGCGGCTCTTCATAACCTGCAAGAAGCGGCCAGAACAAATACTCCGCATACAGCGGAACACGCGGCCAGCGGGCCAGTTGCACAGCATCTGCCGTCAGCAGGTGCGCCCAGTCCATCTGCCCGGCAAGCCTGTCAGACAGACCAGCCCACCCAGCAGCACGAACCACCATAGCACCCGTGCCGGAGCATCCCAGCCGGAAGGCGGAATACACCACCCTGCCCAGAGCAAAAGCGGCAGCAGGCCGATCAGCGCCATGGAGCGGAACTCCTGCTGGCAGATGTTCTGGGCCTGCATTACGGTTTCAAACAACTCTGCCAGAAACCATGCTCCTGCGGAAAACAGCCAGACCCACTGCATGGCTGCCCGCTGCCAGCAGGCAGAGAACACCCCACTGATGCATGTGAGCAAAAGAGCCTGAACCGCTCCATGAATGATCATCCCACGCGGAGAGATACCGGTCTGCATTTCTTCTGCCAGCGCAGCTGTCCACACGCTCAGTGCCAGCACGGGAGCAGAAAAGCCTTTCTGTTTTTGTATCATTTTCCCTCCCGTTTCTGCCAGATATTAAGTCGTGCGCTGAAAGGCGGCGGTAGTTGCGGCGGATGATGCCATCCTCTTCCATGGGCCGCTGCGGGAACGGATGCGCCGCCAGATATGGCACCTGCAGGCAGGCTGTGCCGGAAAGACTGAGCAGAACTGCAAAAAAAGCCCCCGCAAGGCCCACCGGCCCGGCAAGACCTGCAGCCAGCACCACACCCAGACGCAGCAGCGTAGCAGGCTCGTACAAAGAGGGCGTGACGAACACCGCGATGGCCGTGATGCTTGCCACAAAGATCACCGGCGTGCTCATAAGCGTGGCGAATGGCAGCATCGCCGATGATCAACGCGGACACCAGACTGACCGAATGCCCCAGCGACTGCGGCATCCGCAGACCTGCTTCCCGGATGACCTCCAAAATGAGTATGACCAGCAGCATTTCCGCAAACAGCGGCAGCGGTGTGGCCTTCTCCGCCGCTTCGATCTTGTACAGAAGCTGCGGTGGAATCAGCTCCGGCAGGTAAACCGCCAGACAGACGAACACACCCGGCAGAAATACTGTGAGGTAGAACGAAACATATTTGAGGATGCGCAGAAAAGAGGAAAACACGGCGGTGGATGCATAATCGTCCAAGCACTCAAAATTTTCGCAGAAAAGAGCCGGAAGCACCATGCAGAGGGACTTCCGTTGACCAGCACCACGATCTTGCCCTCACAGATCTTTGCCGCCGCCACGGCAGGCCGCTCGGTGTAGCTTACCGGCGTGAACAGCCGCGCCTTGCCCGGCAGCAGCCACGGCACAAAGTAACTGGAATCCAGCAAAAGCTCCGGCTTTGCAGCGGCAAGCGCTTTGCGCACACGGATCACCATGGCGGAGTCCGCCCTGTTTTTGCAGTAGCAGATGGCGTATTCCGTTTGCATTTCGGTATCGGCCTGCGCCACCTCCTGCACCAGATGTTCGGTACGGATGAGCCGCCGCAGCAGGCTCAGATTGACCCGCAGCAGGTCGGCAAAGCCTTCGCGGGAGCCGCGCAGATTGCCCTCCCCGGAAGGCTCGTCTACCGAGCGGAACTTCAGTCCCTGCACCGAGAAGGCAATGCCCTTTGCGCAGCCGTCCAGCAGTAAGACCGCCATGCCTGCCGTCATTCGTTTGATCAGATCAGCCAGATCTGTTACCGGCTCACTTTCTGCCGGAAAGGCTGAGCCGTGCAGGATCAGCTCAAAGACCTGCGGCCCGGTGCAACGCTGGCCTGCCTGCTGCGGCGGTGCCTGACGGCTGGCCGCATCCAGTAAAAGCTCCCACAAAGAATCCAGGCTTGCCATGCCGTCAAACAGCAGGATGCTTCCCCTGCAATGATAAATTGTGATCTCCTTGGCATAATAATCCGCAGAGGTGCCAAACATTTTGTCCAGCACCGCAAGATTTGCCGCAAGGCTCTGTGATAACTGCCGCATCCAACCACTCCTTTGCACAGCAGTATGCCCGGCTGCAGCGGCATCCATTCCGCCAGAAACGACAGGAGGTCTTGTTACTTGAAGCTTCTGATCTGCCGCACTATCATCATTTATCTGTGCGTTCTGTTTGCCATGCGGCTGATGGGCAAGCGCCAGCTGGGCGAACTGCAGCCCGAAGAACTGGTGTCCACCATTCTCATTTCCAATCTGGCATCCATCTCCATTGAATCGGAAGAGGTGCCCATCACATCCAGCCTGATCCCGCTGTTTCTCATTGCAGCGCTGGAACTGCTGGGCTCCGTGCTGAGCTTCCGCAGCCAGAAATTCTTCAACTTTCTCTCCGGCAGACCCAAAACGGTGATCTTGGACGGGCAGATCGATCAGAAAGCCTTGCGGATGCTGCGGCTGACCACAGCTGACCTGATGGAAGCGCTGCGCGGTAAAAATATTTTTGACCCACGGGAGGTCTCCTACGCGGTGATCGAGACGAACGGCACCCTTTCGGCAGCACTGCGGCCAGAAAAAGAGCCAGCCCGTCTTGCTGACCTGCAGCTGAAGGTGACCCATACCAACGCCACCATTCCCTTTGTGCTGGACGGACAGGTGCTGGAAGACAACCTGCGCTGGTGCGGCAAGGACCGCGCGTGGCTGGAACGCACGGCGCAGGCCAACACCCTGCTGCCGGAAGAAATTTTGCTGCTGATCGGCAACGAGACCGAGGATTATTTTTTGCTAAAAAAAGAGAACCGCCGTGCCGGCGGCTCCCATTGAGGTGAGCGGATGAAGCGGATCTATGCATGTATCGCCATTGTGGCCGTACTGTTGAACGTGGCCTTTTACAGCAGCTGGAAGGTGCAGAGCTTTGCGGATGTGATCTCGGCAGACCTTGACACCGCCGCCGAAGCCATCCGCAATGCCGACTACCCTGCCGCCCGGCAGGCGCTTGCTGATGGTGCCGACCGGTGCGACCAAATGCGCACCAAAATGAACCACCTGCTGCGCACCGCAGATTTTACCGAGCTGGAAGCTGCACTGCGGGCGGCGGACGGACACCTGGAAATGGGTGCCCCAGAGGAAGCCTTTGGTGAGCTGCGCCGCGCACAGGTACAGGTGGAAACACTGGAATGGCTCTCGCACCGGCTGGTATAAACAAAAACACCGGCCCTGCCCCATTGGGCGAAAACCGGTGTTCTGATGCAAATTATTTCTGTGGTTCCTTGCGGTCGCCCATCAGCTTTTTCAGTTCATTGAAAAAACTTTCCACGTCTGCAAACTGACGGTAGACCGATGCAAAGCGAACATATGCCACTTCGTCGATCTTTTTCAGTTCCTGCATGGTCAGCTCACCGATGCGCACGCTGGGGATCTCACGGTCGTAGGAGCTGAGCAGCGTCTGCTCAATGCTGCTTACCGCACGCTCCAGCGATTCGTAGCTGACCGGCCGCTTGGCGCAGGCACGCACCATGGCGTTGAGCAGCTTCTGCCGGTCGAACGGCTCACGGGAGCTGTCCTTTTTGATGACCACAAGCGGAACAGTCTCCACGACCTCATAGGTCGTAAAGCGCATATGGCAGCTCAGGCATTCGCGGCGGCGGCGGATGCGCTCGCTGTCTTCGGTGGGGCGGGAATCGATTACTTTGGATTCCTCGGCTCCGCAATAGGGACACTTCATGTTCTGTTCCTCCTGTCCGGTCTGACCGGGCTGTGTTTTTAGGCTTTGGTCTTGGGCTTGCGCTCACTCCACAGCACCCACGCAGAGGTGGAAACGCACAGCGAAGTGTACACGCCGCTGATCATGCCCATCATCAGCGGGAACGCAAAGGTAAAGATGCTGTCCAGACCATACAGCTTTGCCACGATGCACATAACGCCCAGCGCCATCACCGTGGTAATGGTGGTGATCAGGGTGCGGCGGGCGGACTGGTTCACCGAGTGGTTCACCAGCTCTTCAAAGGATGCCTTTTTACCCATCAGGGTGCGGTTCTCGCGGATACGGTCGTAGACACAACAGTATCGTTGATGGAGTAACCAAGGATGGTAAGCATGACGGCAATGAAGTTGCGTCCAGCGCGGTGCGCAGCAGCACAAAGGTGCCAAACACCACCATCAGGTCGTTCACAAGCGCCAGCACTGCCATCATGCCGCCGGTCAGGCCGCCGATGTTCTTGAAGCGCAGGGCGATGTACAGCAGGATCAGCACCAGTGCAAACACCACAGCAACCAGACTCTTCTGCAGGAACTTGGTGCCCATGGCAGCGCTGACGTTGCTCAGCGACAGCTGTTCAAAATTGTTGTCCGGGCAGCTTTCGTTCAGGCTGTCCAGCAGCTTGGCCACCTGCTCGGTAGTCACTGTTTCGGTACCGGGCATCGAGATTTTCAGGGTCTGGTCACCGGTAGCAACATTCTCGCCGGTCTGCAGAGTCAGGCCGTTATTCTCCAATGCAGAGGATGCAACCTTCTGCACATCCGACATGGTAAAGCTGCCTCGTAGCTCAGGGTGATCATGGCACCGCCGGTGAACTCGGTATCCAGATGGACACCCAAAACCACAGCGCACAGCACGATGGCTGCCATCAGGCAGGAGGAGATCGTCAGGAAGCGCTTGCGCAGGCCCACAAAGTCGATGGGCTTCTTCTCGGTTTTTTCCTTGCCGGGCTTTTCTGCACCGTAGAGCCAAGGGTTGCGCAGTGCCTTGATGGATGCCGCACCGCGGATCATCACACGGGTAGCAAACACGCCAAACACAAAGTTCAGCAGCACGCCGGTGAGCAGCGTGTAACCGAAGGCATAAATAGTGCCTGCGGTGGAGGGACCAAAGGCAAAGAACACAAAGTGGAGTGCCTTTGCAAACATGCCGTCCGAGGGGCCAAAGGCACCCATCAGCACGATGGCCACGATGACGATGGTCACGTTGCCGTCAACGATGGGGGTCAGGCCGCGGGCAAAACCGCTCTTGAGCGCGCCATCCAGAGACTTGCCGTTTTTCAGCTCTTCCTTGATGCGTTCTGCCGTGATAACATTGGCATCCACGCCCATGCCGATGGCAAGGATGATGCCTGCGATGCCGGGCAGGGTCATGGTAAAGCTTTCAAACACCGGGAAGTAGCCGGAAACGAACGCCAGCGTTGCTGCCACCTGACCAGCCAGTGCAATACATGCAAGGAAGCCCGGCAGACGGTACAGCATCGTCATGAACACCACGATCAGTGCAAAGGCGATCAGGCCGGCCAGAACCATGGCGCTCAGGCTGTTCTCGCCCAGGCTGGGGCTGACGGTGGAATAGCTGTCCACCGTCAGTGCAAAGGGCAGTGCGCCGGAGTTGATCTGGCGGGCCATCTTGACGACCTGCTCCTGCGTGAAAGGATTGGAAGCCGAGCTTGTAATGATGGCAGAGCCATCGGTAATAGCGGTGTTGACCGTAGCCGTGCTCACGTTTTCATCGTCCAGCCAGATGCTGATGGTGCCGCCCGATGCAGCCAGCTTTGTGGTAGCATCGCCAAATGCCTTAGCACCGTCATCGGTGAACTTCAAGGAGACGAAATATTCCGAAGCACCGCCATTACTGACGGGGCCATACTGAGCTGCGGCGCTCTCGATCATGGAGCCGTCCAGGATCAGCTCACCGTCCGCACTGCTTCCCTCGCGGAAGGTCAGATAGGCGGTGGTGCCGATCTCATCGATCGCCGCTTCCGGGTCAAAATCTGTCTCACCGGACTGCCACGGAAATTCCAGGATCAGGCTGTCGGAATTGTTGTCCACATACAGCTCATAGTCGGTCACGTTCAGCGCTACGAGACGGTTCTCAATGACGAGCTGGGCCGCTTCCAGCTGTTCTTCGGTAGCATCGTAGCCATCCGACGGCACAAAGGTGACGTTGACACCGCCCTTAATATCCACACCGAAGCGGATATCCTTTGCACCTTTGATATAGGTCGTGGTCGTATCGCCATACTTGGCATACACACCGAAGAACGCAGTATACACAAATACCACGATCAACAGCACTGTGGCGATCAGATGCCATGCTTTTCCTTTTGTTTTCATAAAATTCAGGGAACCTCCAAAAGCAGCAGTTCTTGCAGCTGCCGCCCGTATTCTAGTGCGGACCGCCTGCTCCGGCGGGCCTTATCATTTCCGCAAGGGGGCCGTCGTGCCGGCTTTCTTGCGACAAAACTCCCCTGACGGCCCAGACGGGCCGCACAGAGGAGATAAAATCAAAAAATGTTAGTCTGCCTTGTCAGCCAGCAGTTTTTCTGCCACAGCCAGACGCACACAGATGCACAGCAGTTCGGAAGCGGTTTCCACCTCGTCCAGACTGGGATAGGTGGGCGCAATGCGCAGGTGAGAATCCTCGGGGTCCTTGTGATAGGGATATGCAGAACCGGCACCGGTCAGGGTCAGGCCCGCATCCTTGCACAGACCCGCCACGCGCTTTGCACAGCCGGGCATCACATACAGGCTGATGAAGTAGCCGCCCTTGGGGTCCGTCCAGTGGGCAATATCCCCGCAGGGGATGAGGTTGTTCTTGAATGCGGTCTTGACGGCATCAAAGCAGGGCACCAGACGACGACGGTGCTTTGCCATGTGGGCCAGCACACCTTCTTTGTTCTTCAGGAAGCGGACGTGGCGCAGCTGGTTCATCTTGTCGTAGCTGATGATCATGACCGAGAAGCGCTTGCAGATATACTTCATGCTGCTCTCGCTGCAGGCAATGGCAGAGACACCTGCCGCCGGAAGGTGATCTTGCTGGTGGAAGTGAACATGAACACACGGTTTTCGTTGCCGTACTTCTTGCTCTCGTTCAACAGCACCGGAGTCTCAATGATCTCATCGGTCAGGTGATGGACGATATAGGCTTCATCCCAGAAGATTTTGAAATCAGGCGCAGCGGTCTTCATCTTGGCAAAACGCTCGATGGTCTCATCGCTGTAGGTGTAGCCATCGGGGTTGGAATACTGCGGCACACACCAGATGCCCTTGATGTCAGGATCTCGGCCACCAGCTTTTCCACAATGTCCATATCCGGGCCATTGGGGGTCATAGGCACGCTGATCAGCTCAAAGCCAAACTCCTCGGTAATAGCAAAGTGACGGTCATAGCCGGGCACCGGGCAGAGGAACTTGCGCTTCTCCACCTGAGACCAGGGGCACGGAGACTCCGGGAAACCGAACACATAGCCGATATTGACGAGGTTATACATCAGCTGCAGGCTGGAGTTGCCGCCCACGAACACTTCCTCCGGCTTTACGCCAAAGACATCCGCAAACAGCACGCGGGCCTCCTGCAGGCCTTCCAGCTCGCCATAGTTGCGGGCATCCGTGCCAGCATCGGTGGTGTAATCGTTCATCTTCAGCAGGTCCATGGCCAGATCCATCTGGTGAGGGCCGGGCTTGCCGCGGGCCATATTCAGCTTGAGGCCCTTGGCCTGAAATTCCTTGTACTTTGCTTCAAGCGCTGCCTTTTCGGCAGTGAGTTCATCACGATTCATTGCAAGATAATTTGCCATTAGAAACACACTCCTTTATCGTACTTCCTGTTACCCATAGCGCCAGAGCGGCATTTTGCGGAGCATTCCTGCCAGGGAGCGTTCCCCATGCCATTCCAGACCTTAATATTATAGTACATTTTGCCCTCGGAAACAAGAATAATAAAGCAAAAAGCCCTGCCAAAAGCAAAAAGCTTTTGAAACAGAGCTTGAATGCCGGGTCTTTGCTCCCCTGCTGTACGCTAAAAGCGTCAGCTCAGAGCGACCTGATTTTTATAGCGCTTGCGCACCGCGCCGTATTCCAGATGTGCTTCGCCGCCTTCCACGGTATCTTCATCCACAGTTACGCGGATGATGGTAGCATCGGTGGGCACCTCGTACATGATGGGCAGCAGAATGCTTTCCATCACGCTGCGCAGGCCGCGGGCACCGGTCTTGCGCTCGATCGTCTTGCGGGCAATGGCGTGGAGTGCTTCATCCGTGAAGTTCAGTTCCACATTATCCATGCTCAGAAGTTCCTTATACTGCTTCACAAGGCTGTTGCGCGGCTCCTTGAGTACGCGAACCAGAGCGTCCTCGTCCAGATCGTCCAGCACGGTAATGACCGGCAGACGACCGATCAGTTCCGGGATCAGGCCGAACTTGACAGATCGTGGGGTTCCACCTTGCGCAGCAGAGCCTTCTCCGCTTCGCTGGAATTATCCTTCAGGCTGCTGCCGAAGCCCAGTGCGGACTTATCGGTGCGGCGCAGGATATACTTATCCAAGCATCAAATGCACCGCCGCAGATGAACAGGATGTTGGTGGTGTCGATCTGGATGAACTCCTGCTGCGGGTGCTTGCGGCCGCCCTGCGGAGGAACATTGCTCACAGTGCCCTCCAAAATCTTCAACAGGGCCTGCTGCACGCCCTCACCGCCCACATCGCGGGTGATGGAGGGGTTCTCACTCTTGCGGGTGATCTTGTCGATCTCGTCGATATAGATAATACCGATCTGTGCCTTCTGCACATCAAAATCCGCTGCTTGGATCAACTTGAGCAGAATGTTCTCCACATCCTCGCCCACATAACCGGCTTCGGTCAGGGTGGTGGCATCGGCAATGGCGAAGGGAACGCCCAGCATTTTTGCCAGAGTCTGTGCCAGCAGGGTCTTGCCCACGCCGGAAGGACCCAGCAGCAGCACGTTGGACTTCTGCAGCTCCACATCGCTGCCCTTGCCGCTGAGGATGCGCTTGTAGTGGTTGTAGACCGAGACGGCCAGCACACGCTTTGCCTCGTCCTGACCGATCACATACTGATCCAGACCTTCCTTGATCTCGGCCGGGGTCAGGATGTTGATATCCAGATTGTCCGCAGGCTGGATGTGTGCACGGTTTGCACCGCGGGCCGGTCGGGCGCTTTTGGGCTGATCCGGCTTGTCGGAAAGCAGGTCGTGGCACAGGCCGATGCATTCGCTGCAGATATTGACACCGGGGCCGATGATCATACGCTCCACTTCGTCCTGATGCTTTCCGCAGAAGCTGCAGACCAGATCCTTTTCGTTTTTGTCTCTGCCGGAATTGTTATTTGCCATAGCTGTTTTTCCTTATCCTGGGTAAATTAAATGTCGGCGGCTCAGCGGTGGGCAATGACCTCATCGATCAGGCCGTATTCCTTTGCCTGCAGTGCGGACATATAGTTGTCGCGCTCGGTATCCAGCTGGATCTTTTCCAGCGGCTGGCCGGTGTACTCGCTGAGCATGCGGTTCATCTTATCGCGGATATACACCATGTGCTCGGCATGGATCTTGATATCGGTGGTCTGGCCGGAAAGGCCGCCGCCCTGCCCGCCGATCAGCGGCTGATGGATCAGAATTTCCGAGTTGGGCAGTGCAAAACGCTTCCCCTTGGTGCCGCTTGCCAGCAGGAAGGCACCCATGGAGCTGCCATGCCCATGCAGATGGTGGAAACATCGCACTTGATATACTGCATGGTATCGTGGATGGCCATGCCGGCGCTGATGGAGCCGCCGGGGCTGTTGATATACAGCTGATGTCCTTGTCCGGTCCTGCCCTTCCAGATACAGCAGCTGTGCCACAACAAGGCTGGCGGAGGTATCGTTGACATCCTCGCTCAGAACGATGATGCGATCGTTCAAAAGACGGGAGAAAATATCATAGGAACGCTCGCCATGGGACGACTGTTCCACAACGTAAGGAACAAAACTCATAAAGTTCGCCTCCTGAAATGGAATATAGTATTTGCAAAATTGACCGATACGGTTTCCCTGCCGGTTCTGCCGTATCGGTCAATTTTTACAACCTTTGATTGAAACCGTGCAGCATACTGCCCGCTTCAAAGGAACACAGGAGCTGATTACTCAGCGTCTGCAGCCTTCTCTTCCTCAGCAGCCTTCTCCACGATGTTTGCGTGGCTCTTGATGAAGTCGATGGCCTTGTTGATGGCCAGATCCTTCTTCAGGTCGTCAACATTGACCAGCTCACGAACCTTGTCCTCTTCCATCTTATACTGGTCAGCGATGCGCTTGATCTCAGCGGAAACTTCCTCCTCGGAAGCCTCGATGTTCTCAGCAGCAGCAACAGCCTCCAGAGCCAGACGGATCTTGACCTGCTTCTCAGCCTGCGGCATGAAGGAAGCGCGGAACTGCTCCATAGTCTGGCCCATATACTTCAGGTAGTCCTCGAGGCGCAGGCCCTGCTGCTCCACGCGGAATGCAAAGTCGTTGACCATCTCGTCCATGCGGGCATCATACATTGCCTGGGGAATCTCACCCTCCATGCTCTCGATGACCTGATCCACCAGAGCGTTCTCAACAGCCAGATCGTCCTGCTTGTCCAGCTGCTCCTGATTGTTCTTGCGGATGGAAGCCTTGAACTCGTCCAGAGTGTCGTACTCAGAGCAATCCTTAGCCAGCTCGTCATCCAGAGCAGGCAGCTCCTTGTACTTCACTTCGTGCAGCTTGATCTTGAACACAGCAGCCTTGCCAGCCAGTTCGGCAGCCTGATACTCGGTGGGGAAGGTAACGTTCACGTCGAACTCTTCGCCAGCAGAGTGGCCCACGATCTGATCCTCAAAGCCGGGGATGAAGCTGCCGCTGCCCAGAGTCAGGCTGTAGTGCTCAGCCTTGCCGCCCTCGAAAGCCACGCCATCGACGAAGCCCTCGAAGTCGATATCAGCGATGTCGCCGTTCTCAGCAGCGCCCTCACGGGTCAGCTCACGGGCATTGCGCTCCTGCACACGCTTCAGCTCAGCTTCAACAGCCTCGTCAGAAACAG
>ENA-OQEB01000370-OQEB01000370.1-human-gut-metagenome-genome-assembly--contig:-NODE-370-length-19182-cov-1.957282_pt1 | contig 19182 bp, 25 predicted proteins | sample MGYA00242787_ERZ504619 | MGnify/ENA primary metagenome ERZ504619 (study PRJEB26092, sample SAMD00036317) | human gut metagenome | host: Homo sapiens | study: EMG produced TPA metagenomics assembly of... | reverse complement strand
GCCTCAGCACCCTCGTAAGCCTTATTCGGGTTGAATACCACTAACGGCATTTAACTTTAGCACCGATAAATTTAGCTTTTTCTTCCTCATCCTTGATATACATAGGCATCAAGACAGCATCCTCAACAACGATACCACCTTCTTTCGGGGCACCATTCTCAAGCTCGGCTACCGTACCTTTTACCATATCTTTTTCCTCAACCTCGTCTACCTTGTCGTAAGAACCGAAGTTTGAGCGATAAGCGTTTACTTGGTTATTTAGCATTTCTTCATCGATAGCGACTTGATAGAACGGAAGTTTATCGTTCTTGCTCAACTCGATATTGATCTCCGGAGCCAAAGCCACGTCAAAACAGAATTCGAAATCCTCTTCCTTATCGAAATCCAACGGCTTTTGCTCAGTCTCGTTAGGCATCGGCTCGCCTAAGATATGCAAATCGTTCTCACGGATATACTTGAACAGATTCTCAGAAACTAATTTGTTTATCTCCTCTACCAGCACGTGCTTTCCGTACATTTTTTTAACCATGCCCATAGGAACCATGCCCTTACGGAAACCCGGTACATTGGCTTTCTGACGAAGGCTACGCAGGCTCTTGTCTACCTGATCAGCATAGTCAGCTTTCACTATTTCTAATTTCACGATACCGCTTACGGCATCATTGTTTTTAAGCGAAACGTTCATTCTGAATGATTTATTTAATTAATAGTCGTATCGAATTTTAGGTCGCAAAATTAGACTTATTCTTTTAATCGTGCAAATTTTGATCTGTTTTTATTCTTTTGTTTATATTTGGCGGCAATTATTTACCCTTTGAATGAATCATTATGAGAATAAAAGGAATATATGCTACCCGTCCGGCGATAATCCAACTTTTGATCCTCTTGCTATTCTTATTGGCTGGAGCCGTTTTATCATCTATTATATCCACGGGCTTTATTACTTGCGACCCACGGTTTACAGGCTGATATAACCCAAGACGCTAATTTAATGAGGCTCATTCAGTTCATCTCGGCGATCTGTACCTTTTTGCTACCATCTATCGCCATGGCTTGGATATGTAGTGACAATCCCCGCCATTATCTATCAGTCAAGAAAATCACAGACGGCAGGATCTGGATTCTCACCTTAGTTTGCGTGTTCTTATTTTCTCCGGTTATCAATTTGCTAGGATTGCTCAACAAGCAGATGGAGTTACCCGCGTTTATGGCTCCTATCGAGGAATGGATGCGGGCGCAAGAAACCCTCGCCGAACAACTGACGACGATCCTGTTATCCAGCGATAGCGTTTGGGTAATCCTGGCCAACCTTATCGTTATCGCCGTTACGGCGGGATAACCGAGGAGTTCCTGTTCAGAGGAGCCTTGCAACGAGTGATCGGGAAATGGACCTCCAACCCTCATACGATCATATGGGTCGCCGCCATACTATTTAGCGCCTTCCATTTACAATTTTACGGATTCTTGCCCCGGATGATACTCGGAGCCTATTTCGGCTATCTACTCTATTGGAGCAAGAGCATCTGGATACCGGTGTTCGCCCACTTTGTCAATAATGCTTTCGCCGTAATAGGGATGTCGGACAGTCGTCTCAAGGATAACGAGTTTATCACAGGCGATATTCCCGCCGAGCATCTTTTGGACTTTTGTCTTATCGCCGCCTTATCTTTCCTGCTGTTCATACTGGTAAACAGGCGATTGAAACGACTGCTATAAGTCTTTCTTACGCAGCACAAAGTCTTTTCCCCAAATATTTCTCGCGCACGATCTCGTTCTCGGCTAGTTGTTCGGCGGTTCCTTGGAAAAGGACTTTTCCCTCGAACAGGAGATAGGCCCGGTCACAAATACTCAATGTCTCGTACACATTGTGTCGGTAATCAAGATTCCGATATTCTTATGTTTCAAGCGAGCCACGATTGTCTGGATATCTTGTACGGCGATCGGGTCTACACCGGCGAAAGGCTCATCCAACATAATGAACTTCGGATCGATCGCCAGACAGCGGGCAATCTCCGCACGACGCCGTTCTCCACCCGAAAGCTGGTCTCCCAAGTTTTTACGAACCTTATTCAAACCGAACTCTGAAATCAAGCTTTCCAGTTTCTCTTTTGGTACTCAATGCTACGTCCCGTCATCTCCAAGACCGAGCGGATATTATCTTCCACCGTCATTTTCCGGAAAATCGAAGCCTCTTGCGCCAGATAGCCAATGCCGTTGCGAGCCCGCTTATAGACCGGGAATTTCGTAATCTCCATGTCATTCAAGAAGATCTTACCCTCGTTAGGAGTGACCAAACCTACTGTCATATAAAAGGTGGTCGTCTTTCCCGCTCCGTTCGGACCAAGCAAACCAACGATCTCCCCCTGTTTCACGTTAATCGATACATGATTCACGACCGTACGAGTCCTATATTTCTTTACCAAGTCCTCCGTACGGAGCACCATTCGTTGTTCGTCTGACATAAGCTACTTAAAAATTAACGCGAATGTACGTGATAATCCGCAGATCTACATCACATACATTCGCAAAAAAGCGATAAGAGAATTTAATAACTCCACTCAGATCGCCACTCGATCACGGGTTGCTCCCCCTCGAATCGGATAGGAAGCCAGATATAACGTCCGTCTATAGCGTTCTCCGGAGTCCAACGATCTCCCATATAAATAAAGCGATCCGCATGGCCGGGTACAGGCAATACGTACGTGCTCTGAGAATAAAACGACACCTCCGAGTTCTCTCCCCTAAACGGATTTTCCAATTCCTTCCAAGGTCCCCAAATCGAGGAAGCGACCGCCGATCGTCCCGCATTCGGAGCCCAGCCCGTACAGCCGGACATAATCAAATAATATTTCCCCTTCTGTTTGAACAAGGCTGGAGCTTCCATGAAACGCCCCGGGAAGAAACGGGCGTACTTACCGGAATAACTCGTATAATCATCGGTCAGCTGCGATATATGCAAGGTACTATTCTCTTCCGAGGAATAAATATGATAAGCGATGCCATCGTCATCCACGAAAAGGTTCATATCCCTAGCCATTTGTCCGGAGATTTGGTCACGCCCCAATAAATTCAATCTATCCGGATGGGCAGGTAACTCTCCACCGCTAAAACGTAGATCTGCGGAAAGCGTACAAGGTTGCTTATGTAGTTCCTGTACATTAACCGGCCAAAAACCGGCATTCGGACGGAAAGCGTTTACGAACGAGTAAGGCCCCGCCACGTTTTTACTGACAGCCACTCCACTCAATGCTCCCGAATAGCCAGCACCTCTCGGCTCTAAATGAAACCACATTACATATTGATCATTCTTTTTATTATAAATCACTTCGGACGCTCCAACACGCATCCCTTAACAATATGGCTCGTCGTATCATCCGGCACGACCGATAAGGCGATTCCCTCGTCTTTCCAATTATATAAATCTTTCGACGAATAGCAATGAACGCCTACTTGAGCCAGATTTCCAGCCGAGCCCTCCGTTTTATGTTCACCAAACCAATAATAAGTATCCCCAACCCGTAGAATACCGCCACCATGAGCGTTTATATGTACCCCTTTATCATCCGGCCAAACTTCCCCCGGCTTAAAAGAAAGATCCTTCCGCAGGCAAGCCACACATAAACACAGCAAGCCGATCACTCCTAAAAGAATTCGCTTCATAAAAGTATTTTTTAGTATTTAAGAAAACAAACATAGTTAAAAAAGAGGGATGTGGCAAACTTTAATACCATAGGATTTACAAATAAAACCAATCTTGTTTCTAAGATGTTATATGGTTATTAGTGGATTTTACGCTATCTTTGCAAATTGAAATCAGAAATTTATCAAGATAAAAATGAATAAAGCATTACACAGAATGGGTGAGTATACCCTACTGATGATGAAGAGTATAACACTTCCAGACCGGTGGAGTATGTTCTTTAAGCAATTGATCAAAGAGATATACAAGCTAGGCGTGGATTCTCTTTGGATTGTCATAATCATCTCGGTCTTTATCGGTACGGTTATCGCCATCCAGATCTCCTTGAATATCAGTTCCCCCTTGATTCCTAAGTTTACGATCGGCTATACCACCCGTGAGATTATCTTGCTGGAATTCTCTTCCTCTATCATGGCACTAATCCTAGCGGGTAAAGTAGCAGTAATATCGCCTCCGAGATCGGAACCATGCGAGTCACCGAGCAGATAGACGCCATGGAAATCATGGGTGTTAATTCAGCCAACTTCCTGATCCTTCCGAAAATGCTCGGTTTGATGATCTTTATTCCGGTATTGGTTATCTTCAGTATGTTCACCGGTATCATGGGCGGCATATTCGCCAGTTACTCAACGAGTACGGGAATGACTCCTTCCTCGTTCGAGTACGGTTTGCAATTCTACTTCAACGAGTTTTACATTTGGTATTCTATTATCAATCCGTAGTATATGCGTTCATCATCTCATCCATCGCTGCCTATTTTGGCTATAACGTAAAGGGAGGCGCCCTAGAGGTAGGTAAGGCAAGTACGAATGCCGTGGTCATGAGCAGTATCATGATTTTACTTGCCGACGTAATATTAACCCATTTAATGCTTACTTAAAAATGATCGAAGTTAAGAATATAACGAAGTCTTTCGATGGACGTGTCGTCTTGAAAGATATAAGTACGACGTTCGAGGATGGTAAGACGAATCTGATCATCGGACGAAGCGGTTCGGGTAAAACGGTAATGATCAAGAATATCATCGGGTTAATGAAACCTGATACCGGACAGATATTATACGACGGCAGAGACTTGATCACGATGAACAAGCATGAGTTAAATATGCTGCGTCGGGAAATGGGTATGTTGTTCCAAGGTTCCGCTTTATTCGACAGCATGACGGTAATGGAAAACGTAATGTTTCCTTTAGATATGTTCTCTAAAGACTCAACAAAAGAGCGCAGGAAACGTGCGGAATTCTGTTTGGAACGTGTAAACCTGTCCGAGGCTGGACATCTATATCCTTCCGAGATCAGTGGAGGTATGATGAAACGTGCCGCCATCGCAAGAGCGATCTCCCTAAATCCTAAATACCTGTTCTGCGATGAGCCGAACTCCGGACTAGACCCCAAGACTTCTCTATTGATTGATGATTTGATTCACGACATTACGGTGGAGTACAATATGACGACCGTTATCAATACCCACGACATGAACTCCGTGATGAATATTGGTGATAATATCATCTTTATTAAGGAAGGCGTGAAGGAATGGCAAGGAACAAAAGAGCAGGTAATCACCTCTAATAACCAAGCGTTGAACGATTTCATCTTTGCGTCCGACCTGTTCAGGAAAGTAAAAGAAGTAGAAATGCTCCAAGAGGAAGGGTAAGTTAACATACTTGGCAAAGTATCTTAACTTCATCGGCTAAGTATCTTAACTTAAATGCAAAGTATCTTAACATACTTCGCCATTTAAGCCAGCTTACTTTTTCCACTTATTTTTTATAGACCAAACACGTCCTTGATCTTATCTGCATAATCCAATTTCTCCCATGTGAATAACTCCACATCACAAGTAACCGGCTTCTGCAAATAACGGGAAGAGAATGTCTTCGTCACCGTCTGGGGTTTGCGTCCCATATGACCATAAGAAGCGGTCTCGAAATAAATCGGGTTACGCAATTTCAAACGCTCCTCGATCGCTTTCGGACGCATATCGAAGATATCCCAGATCTTAGCGGCGATCTCTCCGTCCGTCATATTCACCTTCGCACGGCCAAAAGTATTCACGAAAATATTCATCGGTTTAGCCACACCGATCGCATAAGACACCTGTACCAGCATCTCATCCGCCACACCGGCGGCAACCATATTCTTAGCGATATGACGAGCGGCATAAGCAGCCGAACGGTCTACCTTAGAAGGGTCCTTTCCAGAGAAAGCACCACCGCCATGAGCACCTTTGCCACCGTATGTATCCACGATGATCTTACGGCCGGTCAAACCGGTATCACCGTGAGGACCACCGATCACGAACTTACCGGTCGGGTTCACGTGATAAATGATATTATCATTAAACAAAGCCTGTACATGAGCCGGATATTGAGCCTTCACACGAGGTATCAATATCTTCTTCACGTCTAAGGCGATCCTCTTTTGCATAGCCTCATCCGCTTCCTTCTGTGAAATACCTTTCGGACCGATAAACTCATCATGCTGCGTGGATACCACAATCGTATCGATACGCAACGGCTTACCGTTATCATCGTATTCAATCGTAACCTGACTCTTAGCGTCCGGACGCAAATAAGGCATCAAATCCGGTTCTTCCTTACGGATCTTCGCCAATTCCCATAATAAACTATGAGATAAGTCCAACGCCAAAGGCATATAATTCTCAGTCTCATTAGTAGCATAACCGAACATCATACCTTGGTCGCCGGCACCCTGCTCATAGGGATCCGCACGCTCTACGCCACGGTTGATGTCGCCACTCTGCTCATGGATAGAAGAGAACACACCACATGACTTCGCTTCAACTGGTACTCGCTTTTCGTGTAACCAATCTTCTCGATCACGCCACGTGCCACTTCCTGCACATCCACATACGCACTTGATTTAACTTCTCCAGCCAAGACAACCTGTCCGGTTGTAACAAGGGTTTCGCAAGCAACTTTCGAATTCTTGTCATACGCCAAGAACTCATCCAGCAAAGCATCCGATATTTGATCGGCTACTTTATCGGGGTGCCCTTCAGACACCGATTCGGAGGTGAATAAATAACTCATCGTTTTAAATTGAAAATTGAGAATTGAAAATTGAGAATTAGGGGATAAACCACAGGTCGCAATTGACAATGCTCGTTAGTTATTAATCTATGACTGAATTGAACTTGGAAGGATTTTTCTGCCGGACGGCAACGAAAAGGATATGTTTTTAGCATTTTTTCCCGTGGTTGCAAGCAATACAAATCTATCCACGTCAATTCATTCGCAAAGATACGCAATAATTGAGAATTGAAAGTTGAAAATTGAAAATTATTTCTTCTTTTTGGAATTACGTAAGGCTTTTTTATATTTAAAACCGGCCTTCCATTTCGCTGAATCAGAGCCATGTGTCCCTTTCAAGAAATCAGAGAACTTGATTTTCTTACCATTCGAATCTTCCGCTTCGCCTTTCGCTTTCTTGAAGACGATCCCTTGCGTCATCGCTTTATTAATTTCTTTATTCATAACTCAAATCTCGTAGTTCATAATTAAAACTTATAATTCGGATAAAAGTTCACGCATCGTCTTGCCAAACACAGGATGTTTCACCAACGGAGCTACTTCTGCCAACGGTTCCATAACAAACGACCGTTTGTGCATCAGAGGGTGCGGTAGCGTCAGCCGCTCCGTATGCAGGATTTGCTCATCCACCATTAACAGATCGATATCGATGATACGGTCATGATACGCACCGTCACTTTTTTCGATACGTCCCATCTCGATCTCGATCAAACGGGTAGCGTCTAATAATTCCATAGGGGAAAGTTCCGTCGTCATAACGATCACGGCGTTCAAGAAAGTGTTGTCCGATTCAAATCCCCAAGGCTCCGTCTCATACATATCAGAAAGGGCAAGAACATCTCCCACCCTTTCAGCCAACAGCGCCGCCGCTGTCACCAAATTTCCTCGTTTATTACCTACGTTCGTACCTATCCAAGGTAAGCTGTCGCCATAGAAACCGGATTAAAGGATTAGCATAGCGTCGCCGTAAGCACCGAAACGATATTTCTCTTTCAAAGCGATATCGTAAGCGTCCATGATCAACTCATAACCACCGAAAGAAGCTGTCATCATCAATAATGTAGACAACGGCATGTGGAAATTTGTCACCATGCTGGTAGCCACGCTGAAATCATACGGAGGGAAGATAAACTTATTCGTCCAGCCCTCGAACTCTTTCAGATGACCATCCGTACTTACGGCCGTCTCGATCGCACGCATCACGGAAGTTCCGACCGCACAAACCTTGTGCCCCTCATCCTTTCCCTTGTTCACGATATCCACTACATCGGCATTTACGACCATTTGCTCAGAATCCATTTTATGCTTTGTCAAATCTTCCACGTCGATCTCACGGAAATTACCCAAGCCCGAATGCAATGTCAAGAAAGCGAACTGGCAATCCTTGATCTCCAAACGTTTCATCAACTCACGGCTAAAATGCAATCCCGCAGCAGGAGCCACAACCGCACCTTCTTCCGCGGCGAAAATATTCTGATAACGATCCTCGTCTTCCGGTTCCACCTCACGTTCGATATACTTAGGCAGCGGAGTCTCGCCCAAGGCATACAAAGCCTTCTTAAACTCGTCGTGGTTCCCGTCATATAAGAAACGGAGCGTACGACCACGCGAAGTCGTATTATCAATTACCTCTGCGACCATGGAATCATCCTCGCCAAAGTATAACTTATTACCGATACGGATCTTACGAGCCGGATCCACCAATACGTCCCACAAACGTAAGTCCTCGTTCAGCTCGCGCAACAAGAACACCTCGATACGCGCCCCTGTTTTCTCCTTGTTACCGTACAAGCGAGCGGGGAAAACTTTCGTGTTATTAAAGATAAACACGTCACCTTTTCCATAATAGTCTAGAATATCCTTGAATTCGCGGTGCTCGATCTCACCCGTATCACGATGAACGACCATCAACCTCGACTCATCTCTGTTCTTCGCCGGATGTAAAGCGATTAATTCCGACGGTAAGTTAAATTTGAATTTCGAAAGCTTCATAATGCACTCTATTTATTTTTCTTCTTCTATTTTTACCACATTCTGCTCTAAGAAATCATCGATCTCCTCCGGAGACATACACATATCCAAGGTTACCTCTCCGATGCGAGTCCGTTCCAAGCCAATCAAATGAGCGCCGGAATCCAAGGCCTTCCCGATATCACGAGCCAACGCACGAATATAGGTACCTTTGCTACATACCACCCGTATCTTTATAACAGGCAAATCACACTCCAGCAACTCCAGTTCGTCTATAACCAATGTCTTGGATTTTAGTTCAACCTCCTCTCCTTTCCGAGCTAGCTCATAAGCACGCTTACCTTCCACCTTGCAAGCGGAGAACACCGGGGGAATCTGTTGGATCGTACCCACGAATGTCTTTAAAACCTCCTCCACGAGCTCACGGGTTATATGTTCCGTGGGATACACGGCGTCTATCTCTTTCTCCAAATCGAAAGACGGGGTAGTCTCTCCCAACTTCAACGTAGCGATATACTCCTTCGTCTGGTATTGAAACTCATCGATTCGCTTCGTAGCCCTTCCGGTACAAACGATCATCACACCTGTAGCCAAGGGATCCAGTGTCCCCGCATGTCCAACTTTAATCTTCTTTACCTTCAGTTTCCGACTTAGCTTATAGCGAAATTTGTTAACTAGGTCAAAAGAAGTCCACGTTAGCGGTTTATTAAAATATAAATCTCTCCAGCTATAAAATCCATTCTTTATTTAAGTAATGTACAAGCAATTGTCACCAATCCCGCAATCGCACAATAGATAGCGAAATAAATCAGTTTCCCCTTTTTCACGATGTTGATCATCCATTTACAGGCCACGCAACCGGAAACAAAAGCGGCCATGAAACCTACCGCTAATGATAACGCAGGAATGTCCCCAGCCACATCTTCACCTTTCACCATCTTCATCACATCCAGCAACGCCTCTCCTAAGATCGGAGGAATTACCATCAAGAAAGAGAACTGGGCCAGTTTCGCCTTATTATTTCCCAATAACAAACCGGTAGCGATCGTTGATCCGGAACGAGACAAACCCGGCATCACGCGCAAGCCTGAGCCAGACCGATAATAAAAGCGTCTTTCATCGAGATCGACTCTTTCTGGCGTGGTTTGGCATAATACGAAAATGCCAGCAAAGCCGCCGTCAATAGCAGCATACAACCAACGACCAATAAACCCGATCCAAAGATTTGTTCTACCGTATCTTTAAAGAATACCCCAACGATCCCGATCGGAATCATGGAAATCAAGATATTGATCACATACTTCGTCTCTGCGTTCATCTGAAATTTAAATAAACCACGGAATATCCAATCGATTTCCTTCCATAAAACCACTAACGTACTGAATACGGTCGCCACATGCACGACGATCGTAAACGCAAGATTCTCCTCTCCCTCTATACCAAACAAAGCTGAGCCAATCGCTAAATGACCGCTACTGCTCACCGGCAGATATTCGGTCAATCCCTGTACGATACCCAGTATCAAGGCCTCAAACCAACTCATTCTGTTACTTCTTTATCTTTGCTATTCTTCAAGATTCCAAAAATCATCATCACGAAACCGATAACCGTAACCACCGGAGCTACCACGATACGGCGGGCGCTGAATATATCGGGATTGAACGTATTATCCCCGGAACCTCCACCACTCATCAATATGAAACCAAGCACGATGCAGGCAACCGCTACCGCAATCAGTATAAAATTCTCTTTTCCGAAAGCAAAATCTCTTTTAGCCATCTTTCTCAACTCTTTATTATTCGTACATTAAATATAATACAACTTATCGACCCCCATCCGCAAATATTTATTCACGGCAAAAATGGTTGCGATCACGGACAAGACAATACCTAAAGCAAACACTGCCACATAAACCAATAATAATGTTTGCATATCCAATATCTGGATAAAACCTTTCAATTCATTTTGCAAATAATATAACGCTCCGGTTAGCATTAATATTGCCAAGATAGAGCGAAAATGCCACTTACTATGTTATATTTCACAAAAGGCCTACGTATAAAGCCGGAAGTAGCCCCCACTAGCTTCATCGTATGAATCAAGAATCGTTTGGAATAAATCAACAGGCGAATCGTATTACTGATCAACACGAACGAGATAATCATCAGTACCGCCGCCAAGGTAAGCAGGATCAAGCCCAACCGCTTCATATTATTATGGACTATCTCCATCATATCCTTTCGGTAAAGCAGCTCCGAGACCGACGTATAGTTTCTAATCTTCTTCTCTATCACTTGGAGGCTATCGGGGTTGGCGTACTCCGAATGCAGTTTCACCTCAATCGAGGCCTGTAAAGGGTTAAAGCCTAAGAAGATTTCCGGATTCTCGCCCAGTTCTTCCTCCAACTCTTTTGCGGCTTGCTCTTTCGATATATACTCGGTTGATTTTATAAAAGGAAGAGCATCCAAGCTCTTCTGCATTTTCTTTTATCTCAGTTTTCTTTTTGGTTATCTTTCAGCACGATGGAGAAAGATAAGTTCTCTTTCACATAAACGGAGAGTTTATTACCCAACATCCCTATCAATAGAATGAGTCCTAGCAAGAATAGTACCAAGGAGATACTAATAACAGACGTAAGCCGGGAGTTAAAGAAAGAAACAGAACTAACTTTTTTATTTTCAGCCATCAGACTCTCACTTATTAACGTTAAATAAATTAAGGAGATGCGTACAGAGAACACACCTCCCAATTTTCTTGCAAAAGAACGAATAAAATAAGTAAGCCGAAAGGGTTTTAGAATATTTAACCTCTACAACTCTAACAAAGGCTATTCGTACATATACAATGATAAAAAAGAAGACCGCCGGAACTGAGTATTCCTAGCGGCCTTCCCCAACATTAAAGACTCAAGGGTTAGTTTCTTAAAATAAGGTTGTTAGCGAACGTTTACTTTCACTGTTATATGCTTGCCATTCTCGTTGATCTCTATCAGATAGATTCCTGTCGATACCGGGATGCGGGTAGGTCCGATAATTGAGTCGCCATACAGGCTAACTCCAGTCACCGCTATGATACGGATCGAGATTGGACGGGCCGGATGAACGGTTATCGCACCTCGCTCGCAATAGATTTGATGATCGTCGATGATTTGCTCGATACCTACCGTACCGGAGACAGTTACCACACAAGACGCGTCTTGTTTCCATCATCGGTAGCACGGTAATCTTGCAAGTACCGATCTTCAATGCGGTAACGACACCATCCGCGTCAACAGTAGCCACCGTCTCGTCGCTGCTACTCCAAGAGACGGTTTTCATAGTGGCGTTATTAGGGGTAACTTTCGCTTGCAAGGCAAAAGATTCACCTACGGCCAATGCCTTGGACGTGATATTCAAAGAAACTCCCGTAACAGCCACATCTGTTCCCGGAGGTGTAGAAACCGGCTTGAACTCTGCTATAATAGCCAAGGACTTATCGACTTCAATCTCTACAGGCGAAGTCGTATACTTCTCTTCGCCTATTTGAATAACGGCCAATTCATAATCCGGATTGGCTTCTGTCTCAATGGTTAGCTTAGTCGCTTTCGCCACAGCGGTTCCACTCGTTATCTCGGTCTTCTCGCCCTCACCTTTCAACATATAGACTTTCAAAGAACCATTTTCCGGTTGAGCGAACGTGACAACTAACGCATCCGAACTTTTCACCGTAACCTCCGCATTCGTAGTCGCATCCTCATAATTCGGATCATACGACGTGAAGATCACTTCCTTTTCTGGCTATCGCCGGGTTTCAATATAGCTGACGCATCAGCCCATTCAAATTTACCGGATATGGTAGTTCCATCGGCACCTTTCGCAACACCACCGGATAATAGGAATTCCGACAAGGACTGACCTTCCGTGATCGTAGATGCGGTAGGAGCTACTACCTCTACGACCTTCGCTTTCTTTATCACTAATTTCTTGGTTGCCTCGAAAGATCGCCAGTTCTCGTCCCCGGTACGTGTTACAGTCACAAGATAAGTACCTGCGTTCAATGGGGTAGCAACCGACCCATCCGTATTTGAATATTTAATATTTACATCTGTCGGATAACTACCGCTCAAAATGTCTTTCAATTCCACAAGCCTTACGGAACCATTATAAACAAACTCCAAATCTGAAGGATTCGCCGTTATTTTAGGTTTATCCACAAAATTCGGGGTGTATGTCGCATCAGCCGCCAAAGTAACCGTTATCTCTGGGTTCTTTCTATCGGTGCTTGAGACATTTTCACCCCAAGAATCAAAACGCTGATTCTCGCTAGGAGCTACCGCCCGTAACTTTATAACCGTATTCTCCGGAATTTTAGAATAATCGCTAATAACCAACCTCCATTCGTAACCTCCGTATTGAGGCACTTAAAGAAAACGTTTTTTACTTCACCAACCGGCATTGAATAATCTACCGATTCATAATTACTCTTGTCAAGTGGGGTAAAGCGCAGAATATTTACCTGATCCTTTGTCGGGCTTCCAGTCACGTTCGCACGAAGCGCCGATTTTTGTGTAGAAGGATTCCATTCCACATCCTCGAAGTCTTGAGTAAGTTTAGCGTCAATCTTTGAATAATCCTCCCCTTCTATAGTCGGTTCTTTCAGCAATGCCATACCAGCCTTCTTGATAATCAGCTCGGCAGTTACATCCACGGCTTTAAATAAATCATCCTCGCCACGGGTAATCCGAACTTTATAAGTTCCGGCCGATTTAGGATTCTCTGTCATTTCTACCCCACTCCGGGAATATGCGACCTTAAAGTCCAAACCGGAATAGCCCGTAATCTTAACCTCGAAATTCCGGTATTGCTTATTATAGACTACCGTTTGCGTCGTCTTATCAATCAGCGAAGCCAAATCTTTCTTCTCCACATAATTAGCGGTAACAACCATAGGGCCAGAAACGGTGAATACGTCTCCATCCTTGATCTCGGAAGAGTTCACCATCATATTCATAAAACGATATCCCGTTTCCGTCTCAACAGAAGCGGTCAGTTGAGTCATATAAGGTACCTTTGAACCGGAAGCCACCTCTTTGCCTGCCTTGTCTTTCAACACGATCTTACCCGCATTAGGAATACTCAACGCCGAGGTTATTTGATATTCCATCAACTGGAAACTTGCGTTCACCGTAACATCTCCGGTTCCAACCGTAAATGAGTCATCAGTCTCATTATAATTCGCACCTACCACTCTCACGGATGCCAGCTCATAGCCATAATCCGCATTTCCTATCACCTTCACTTTCACACCTTCAGAGATAGCCTCACCGGGAGTAACGGGTGCCTTCGTATCCACCTCGATCAGATTCACGCTACCATTCTTCAACTCCCCAACCTTTACCAAATGTTTATCCGGTTCTTTTTGAAGGAAATCGGCCGATATATCAGCGGCTTGTATCAAAGTATAAGAACCGTTATTCACCAAAGCCCCGTTCACCTTCACGGACTGAACCATATAGCCCGGATCCGGAGTCGCCGTGATAGTCAATAAGGTTCCCTGCAAAAACTCAGCACCATTCTTTACCTCCACGCCATTCGCGAAGACCTTCAAGGAACCATTCATCGGATTCGTAAACGTCACGCCATAAACGATCGAATCGAAACGGGCTACGATATCCAAGTTCGTATTCGCTTGCAACTCCCGTGTAGCCGATGTATTCCCATCACTCCAACCGGCAAACCGGTAATTCTTATCCGCGACGGCTGTCGCTTTCAAAACCGAGCCTCTCGCGTATTTATCATTTGCGGTACGCCCCTCCAAGATGACAGTACCGAAATTACCGGCGGTAACATTCATAGAATAAACAGGAATTACGTTCAAGGTTATAAACGTATCTTTAGCCGCATAGAGAACAGGATCATTCGGTTCGAATATCAAGTCGTACTTTTTCTTATCCGGAGAAGCGATCTCGTTCGGAGTTTTCCAGATAAATGATCCGGAAGAAGTTCCATCGATCAAGGTACACGCCGATAAAGCCTGTCCTTCCTCAATACGACCCGGAGTAGGTAACACCAAACTCTCCACCTCTTTCTTGCTCTCCACCACTAACGTAACCGTATCAGAGAGGCTACGGTATGTCAAGTCCTCCGCACGGCTCAAACGGGCCTTATAAGAACCCACGGCCAGCGTGGAAGGCAATGTCGTAACCCAAGCCGTACCGCTCAATTGATATTCGATCTTGATGTCCCCGACAGCGCTTGTTACCGTGACCGGCTTGATGGAGCCGACCGTCTGGACAAGGTTGTTAGCCACGAACCTCACCGTATCCTTGGAGACGAACGCAAAGGTATAGCTATCGCCACTCATCAGATTAGGAGTCGTGTACGTGTAAGAGGTATTTCCATTAGCATACGTTCCCTTGATCTTCGAGATATCCACGTCCGAAGAGGCTTGCTTAATAGCCCCTAGCCTATAGTTGGCATTCGATACGATCGAGAAAATGACGGACTTACCGTAAGCGATCTCACCACCGCTCATGATGTCCTTGTTGTTCATCTTGGCGGTAACCGTACCCTGTCCACCATCGACAGCGTAAGCCAAGGTATTGGCATTACGGATCGTAAACGTTTTAGAGGAATCCTCTAACGCGGCATACTCCATGGTCTCCGGACTAAATAAGACGATCTTATAAGCTCCGACTATCTGCGGTAATGTGGAAGTCTCCGAACCATCGGCCGCACGATATCGAACCGCTTGTCCCGCTATTTCCGGCGTAAACTTAATAACCGGCAAATTCTTCCCGGCCACGATCTCGTCTTTTGTCGCCGAAGAACCTGTTACACTCACGGAAATCGTTTTCTTCGCGGCGAAACCTACCGATAAGGTCGTAGAGGCGGTTAACGAGGCGGTCGTATAGGTATAAGAGATGGTGTTATCCTTATTAAGCGCGCCTTTTGGCAAGCTGATACCGCAGTTCCATTCACAACAATCTTATTCAATAGAAATCCGGGGTTAGCGATAATTGTAAATACGGCAGGTTGGCCGTTAATGATCTCGCTACCGCTTGCCATGTCCGTAGAGCCATCTTGGCGGTAACCGTACCTTGTCCGGCCGTTTCCACGTTATAATTTAATACATTCGCTTTAGATACCGTGAACTTCATGTTCTCATCCTTCAAGGCGGCATATTCCGCAGTCTCGGGACTGGTCGCGACGATCGTGTAAACACCATCCGCCGCAGGAAGTTTATCGGATAAAGCTCCGGAAGCGTTCTTATATTGAACCTTCTGCCCCGCTATCGTATTGGGGGTAAATGTGATAACCGGAAGATTCTTACCAGCCAAAACCTCATCCTTCGTGGCAGATAATGGATTGGCTGTTACAGATACGGTTTTCTTCGCGGCAAATCGCACGTCAATAACCGTAGAAGCGGTCAACGCCGATGTCGTATAATCCACATAGGAAGTCTCATTCGTAGAAGAATTAAAAGTTCCTTTCGGCAAAGTCACCTCATTATTATCTACGGTAAGTCTGCTCAACACATAACCGGGCTTGGAGGTAATCTTCAATACGGCTGGCTTATTATAAACGATCTCATCACCACTGGCGATAATGGAGCCATCCATAGAAGCGGTTACAGATCCTTGCGCCTCCTCAAACGAGTAGGAAAGCGTATGGGACGGTTGTACCTTGAATAGAATCTCCTTGTTTATGGCGACTTGCGTATCAGTCTCCGACTTGGTTACGACAACATAATAAAGTCCAGCCTTTTCGGGTAGCTCATCCGTCAAAGCAGCAGAGCCATCCTCCCTGTATTGTACTTTATACCCCGTAATAACCGGGTCAAAAGTAACCTTGGGCAAATTCACCTTCGCCTTATCTCATCCAAGGTGGCATACTCAGGAGAGATCGTGACCGTCACCTGCTCTTTCGCCTTGAACACCGCCTTGATTTCCGTACTACCGGTTAAAGCGGTGGAAGTATAGGAATAAGTGGTCGTATTATCATTTTGAAAAGTACCGCTCGGCAACGTGCCAATAGTAGCCGTATTCATCGTTATATCCGACAGGCATATCCGGGCTTCGCCGTGATCGTGAAAACGGGTTTACTATTATATGCCACCTTGGAACCTGTGGCTACCGTACTGGTTATGGTTCCTTGATCCGTATTCGCCGAGCTATAATTCAATGTCACCTTGAACGTCGGAAGATCCGGGGCGGAACGTAAATCTGAATCTTGCGCATGTACCTGTGCCATCGCAATGACAGCAAGGAATATCGCTAATATACTCTTTTTCATGTTTATCTTTGTTTTAATCGTTATTTAACCCTTACTAATTGACCGTTCACGCATAGATGCCCGAAGAAACCATGATCCGCTGTCCGTCCGTAACCTCGCCACGATAAGCGACCTTGCCATTCATTCCGATGATTACCACGTCCATAGGCTCCGGCGTGTGGATCACGATAGCGCCACGATCAGTAGTCACGTAATAACCATCTACCGGCTCGATCGTCTGGTTACCCGTAACCACGCCATCGCCGATACGTAAAGAGCGAAGCGTACTCAATGTCTTGGCGTCTGTCAAGACAAAGCTTTGGAAAGGCTTGATCTCCGGATTTGCTCTTGCTCGAAAGAGGTTCCATCCGTTGTCAATATATAAGCAGATTGTTTCAAGGTAATCGTAAATGTATTCGGATTCGAGCACATCAAGAAAGTACCTGTTTCAGTTGGAGCGGCAGGTTCTTCCAAAGTCTTGAATTCAAAAGCTCCTTCAGAAGAGATCGTATAGGTATCGCCATTAGCCGCCCAAAGACCAGCCATGCCAAAAGCACTCTCATCCACCACGAACTCCGGAGTCTTGTTATCCTTCAGCCTAGCGAACCAGATACCATTATCAACATTTTGAACACTTGGAGCCAAGATCTCCTCCTCCGTAGAGTTCTTGATCACGGCAGAGGTAAATGGCATTCCAAACGCCTTCCATCCCGTAGCAGACAAAAGTGGAGCGAAACGAAGAGACCGAGCCGTAAACTTCCCTTCCGTAGCGGTAAATACACTTGTGCATCCTCTTCCATCATCACTGTATCTAAAGCCATAGGCACTGAGACAGTCAGTGTCGCTCCATTTAGAATATTCACCTGTCGATCTTGAAAAGATGTGGCCCACGTAGTATCACTTTTTATGTCAATGGCTACTACACATTCTTTTATAGAAAATGACTGCGCACCTTGATTCAACCAATAAACTTTAAATTAGGGTTAGCAATAGCATATGCTTTAGCTGTATTTTCCTCTATCACTAAACGACCATCCTTGCAATTAAAAATAACACCATCCGGGATCGTATAAGGCTCCCATGTATTCACATCCGGAAAGAAATTAGGCTTTGCCGCATTTAAAGAATTAAGCGTTTCTGCCATAGTCGTGTCAGGAATCAGTATTATATCTCCCGCATAGGCAATGCCTTCATGGTAATATGTACTCCCATACAATTCTCCAAAATCGATTGCTGTTACTATAGAGACCGCTGCATTCCTAAATGAACCATCCGGTTTATTAATGATTACACAAGGTTTCCCGTTCTGGTCTTGCAATTGCACATCAGTATCTTCCAGCATGATTACATTATTATATTTATCAGGATTCATACCATAACCCACTATAGTTGGATTCTTTATGTTATCAGTAGTTGAGACAATTGTTTTTCCTTTCAGTATAATCTTATTATCACAAGGAATAGGAGTAAAACTACCATTTATTTTAATCGGAGTCATTGCCATTGTCTCTTGTTCAGCAAACTTATTCCCGATATAAGAATCCTCAATCACAATCTCGTTATTGGAAGCTCCCACTGTAGAATTATTTGTTGATATCGCTATAGCCGCAAAGCTATCGGAAACACCCTTATTTTTTGTCTTACCTGTTAAGATACTCCCTCCCGAAACATGGACGTTCATATCTGAGGTCTCATACAAATAGAGAGCACCATATCCTACGATGTTCGATTTATTCTTTATTGTCAATTTTTGATCGCCGGCGTTATTAGCATAAATACAATAATGGTTATTTAGCAAGATTGTCGTACTATCTACCGTCACTGGCGTTTTTTTATGGTGAATATATACACCAAATTGATTCGAACCGTTCACCTGTCCCTCAATCTTTGTATTAACAAGAGAGACATCCGTCAGTTCTCCATCAATAAGAACTCCAGATTGTGCGTTAGCCGCCAAATTTATTGTAGTATTTTCAACACGTACAGTCCCCTTTGCCGTTGCTCCCAGAAGAATCGCATTTTGTAATGCTTCCGCAGGATTTGGGTTCTTACGATCACCATAGCCTTGTGTATTATTATTCATAATACAATTATCTATCAACAAATCCGCATTACCGGTTACCTCTATAATTGGAGTACATTTTCCAGAGGTAACTTTCGTTGGCGTATAATCGATACTCAATCCTTTATTTTAACATCGGTAGCAG
>ENA-OQEB01000368-OQEB01000368.1-human-gut-metagenome-genome-assembly--contig:-NODE-368-length-19262-cov-2.329658_pt1 | contig 19262 bp, 17 predicted proteins | sample MGYA00242787_ERZ504619 | MGnify/ENA primary metagenome ERZ504619 (study PRJEB26092, sample SAMD00036317) | human gut metagenome | host: Homo sapiens | study: EMG produced TPA metagenomics assembly of... | reverse complement strand
CACTAATTAATGAACATTTCCTGAAACTACAGAACAATTACCTTTTCTCCGACATCGCGAAAAAGGTAAACAGCTTCAAGGTTACCCATCCCAAAGATAAGATCATTCGAATGGGTATTGGTGATGTTACGCAACCACTTGCCCCCGCCGTTATTGAGGCGATGCATAAAGCCGTGGAAGAAATGGCGAGCAAGGATACATTCCACGGATATGGCCCCGAGCAGGGATATCCTTTCCTAATCGACGCTATCATCAAGAACGATTATGCCAGCCGGGGAGTCTTTATCGAACCGAGCGAGGTATTCATCAGCGACGGAGCAAAAAGCGATTGTGGAAATATAGGTGACATGCTCCGCCACGACAATAGTATCGGGGTGACAGACCCCGTATATCCGGCCTACATCGACTCGAACGTAATGAGCGGACGCACCGGGGTATTGGAAAACGGGAAATGGAGCGATGTCGTATACATCCCTTGCACGGAGGAAAACAACTTCGTACCGGATCTGCCCAGTCGCAGGGTGGACATCCTTTACCTCTGCTATCCCAATAACCCGACCGGAACGACCTTGACTAAGGACGAATTGAAGAAATGGGTAAACTATGCCCTTGCCAACGACGTGCTTATCATGTACGACTCCGCTTACGAAGCTTATATACAGGACCCGAATATCCCCCACTCTATCTACGAGATCAAAGGAGCGAAGAAGGTAGCTATCGAATTCCGGAGCTTCTCTAAAACCGCCGGGTTCACGGGGATACGTTGCGGATACACGGTCGTACCGAAGGAGCTGAACGCCTTCACGCTGGACGGGCAACGGGTACAGTTGAACAAATTATGGAACCGTCGCCAATGCACGAAATTCAACGGAACCAGTTACATAACCCAACGGGGTGCGGAAGCGGTTTATTCCACCGCCGGGAAACAGCAAGTGACAGCTACTATCAATTATTATATGACCAACGCGAAGATCATGAAAGAGGGCCTGCAAAACTGCGGTCTCACGGTGTACGGAGCGATAACGCCCCATACCTCTGGCTAAAGACCCCGGACGGCCTCTCCTCATGGAAATTCTTTGACAAACTGCTTTATGAAGTCAAGATAGTCGGAACCCCCGGAGTGGATTCGGACCGAGCGGGGAAGGTTATCTACGCCTCACCGCTTTCGGCGATAGGGATGACACCCTAGAGGCCATGGCTAGGCTGAGGAAGTGGCTAAGATAAGTCATTTACTATAAACAACAATAATCATCAGGTATTATGTCAAAGTTAAGATTTAGAGTCGTAGAATCGGCGTTCGAGAAAAAAGCGACCGAGCTAACCACTCCCGCCGAGAGACCTTCCAAGTATTACGGCGAGCTGGTATTCAACCGTGAGAAGATGTTCAAATATCTTCCAGAGAGAGCGTACGAGAGACTGGTGGACTCCATCGACAACGGTACCCCGTTAGACCGTGAGACAGCGAACGCCGTGCCTCCGGCATGAAGAAATGGGCGATGGAAAAAGGCGCTACCCACTACACCCACTGGTTCCATCCCTTGACGGAAGGTACCGCCGAGAAGCACGATGCTTTCATCGAGCACGATGGCAAAGGCGGCGTACTTGAGGAATTCGAGGGGAAACTACTGATCCAGCAAGAGCCGGACGCTCCAGTTTCCCGAACGGCGGTATCCGCAATACGTTCGAGGCCCGTGGCTACTCGGCTTGGGATCCTTCCTCCCCTGCTTTTATCGTAGGAGACACCCTGTGCATCCCGACGATCTTCATCGCTTACACAGGCGAGTCCCTCGACTACAAAGCTCCCTTGCTGAAAGCCTTGGAAGCCGTGAACAAGGCGGCGGTCGATGTCTGCCACTACTTCAACCCGGACGTGAAGAAAGTATACGCCTACCTAGGTTGGGAACAGGAATACTTCCTAGTAGACGAGGGCCTATACGCCGCACGTCCCGATCTGTTGATGACCGGCCGTACTCTGATGGGGCACGAGAGCTCGAAGAACCAACAGTTGGAGGATCATTACTTCGGAGCCATCCCCACCCGTGTCATGGAATTCATGAAAGACCTCGAGGTTGAGGCATTGAAACTTGGCATTCCCGTAAAGACCCGTCATAACGAGGTCGCCCCGAACCAATTCGAGCTGGCTCCCATCTTCGAGGAATGCAACCTCGCCAATGACCATAACTTACTGATCATGGCCCTAATGCGCAAGATCTCCCGCAAACATGGGTTCCGTGTCCTGTTGCACGAGAAACCGTTCAAAGGCGTGAACGGTTCCGGCAAGCACAATAACTGGTCGCTGGGAACCGATACCGGAATCCTTTTGATGGGACCGGGTAAGACGCCGGAAGACAACCTGCGCTTCGTGACCTTCGTGGTCAACGTACTGAAAGCCGTGTACACCCATAACGCATTGCTGAAGGCCAGCATCTCCAGCGCGACCAACGCCCATCGTCTGGGAGCGAACGAGGCTCCCCCAGCGATCATCTCCAGCTTCTTAGGGACACAGCTATCCAAGGTATTGAACATCTGGAGAACAGCGATACGGAAGATTTCAACCTAGCGGGAAAGCAAGGCATGAAACTCGATATCGCCCGTATCCCCGAGTTATTGATCGATAACACGATCGTAACCGTACCTCCCCTTTCGCCTTCACCGGTAATCGTTTCGAGTTCCGTGCCGTAGGTTCCTCCGCGAACTGCGCCGCCGCCATGCTGGTATTGAACGCCGCCGTAGCGGATCAGTTGAGGCAGTTCAAGGCCGAGGTAGACGCTAAGATAGCCACCGGAAAGGATAAGTTCGCCGCTATCATCGAGGTAATCCGCAAGGATATCAAGGAATGCAAGGCGATCCATTTCGACGGCAATGGCTACAGCGAGGAATGGAAGGCCGAGGCCGCACGCCGGGGCTTGGATTGCGAGACCAGCGTGCCTTTGATCTTCGACGCTTATTTGAAAGATAGCAGCGTCCGCATGTTCGAGTCCACGGGAGTCATGACCCGCAAGGAGCTGGAGGCTCGCAACGAGGTCAAATGGGAGATGTACACGAAGAAGATCCAGATCGAGGCCCGTGTATTAGGCGACCTGACAATGAACCATATCATCCCGATGGCCACCAAATACCAGTCTTCCTTGATCGACAACGTATATAAGATGCGTGAATTATTCCCCGCCGATAAAGCCGCCCATCTATCCTCCAAGAACATGGAGATCATCGAGGATATAGCGAACCGCACGATCTTCATCAAGGAAAAAGTGGACGAGATGGTCAACGCCCGCAAGATAGCCAACAAGATCGAGAGCGAGCGGGAGAAGGCGATCGCTTACCACGACCGGATCGTCCCGATGATGGAAGCCATCCGTTACCATATCGACAAGTTGGAACTGGTTGTCGACGACCAGATATGGACCTTGCCGAAATACCGTGAGCTTTTATTCATCAGATAGTCTTATTCAGACAGTAGTTTTTTGTTGATTGTTTTGTGTTAATAAGGAGAGGATGCTGCGAAGTATACCTCTCCTTCTTTTTTATCCCATACAAAATACATACCTTTGGGGCATAAATATATAGGAGGGAAATTGATATGACGACAATAGAGTTACAGCAATGGAGAGAAAGCTTCGTGGAGAGATACCTTAACAAGATCGATGACATGGAGATATCGGAGGAACTGGAACGGGCTGCCAAAAAGATCTTTTCCAAGAGAAGGACACCCCGCCCTTGCGTAATCCACTCGCAAGAGGAGATGATAGCAGAGGTACGGAAATCGGTAGAAGACGCCCGAGAAGGTAGAGTCACATCAAGTGAGGATCTAGATAAAGAGATAGAGACATGGTTCTGAAACAGAAAAATCCATATTGGACAGCCAAGCCAAAGAAGATTTGAAAGAAATTACGAAGTATTATAAGAAGGAGATTTCTATCAACATGGCCCACAAGAAAGTCAAGGACCTGAAACATTACGCCGATTTGTTAGCTGACAATCCTCTTCTCGGTTTTTATGAGCAAGCTTTATCCTCGGAGCCGCAAGGCTTTCGGTCTCTTGTTCATGAACATTACAAAATCATCTATTTTATAGAAGATGATATCATCTATATCTCCGCGATCTTCGACTGTCGTCAAAACCCCGATAAATTAAGAACATCTATCAGATAAACAATAACAAATATGAATTACGGATTCGTCAAAGTAGCGGCAGCCGTACCACATGTTAAAGTGGCTGACTGCTTTTATAATATTCAACAGATCGAGGGATTGATGCGCCAAGCGTCCCAAAAAGAGGTCCAGATCATCGCTTTCCCCGAATTATCGGTTACGTCTTACACTTGCATGGACTTGTTCTCGCAAGAGACCTTACTCAGAAACGCCGAGAAAGCCTTGCTGGATTTAGTGAACAACACCGCCGATCTGGATTTACTAACGATCGTAGGTTGCCCGCTTGTCAGCGGAAGCCAACTGATAAACGCCGCCGTCGCTTTCCAACGGGGCGAGATACTAGGGGTAGTGCCCAAGAGCTACCTGCCCAGCTACAAAGAGTTCCAAGAAGAGCGTTGGTTCACGGCCTCTTCACACCTACAGCAATCCATGATCACGATCGGTAACCGGGAAGTGCCGCTGGATTGCTACCTGATCTTCGAGTATGATGAGGTACGTGTGGGTATCGAGATCTGCGAGGATCTTTGGGTTCCCATCCTCCCAGCTCCGAGCTAGCCATGCAGGGGGCCAACTTGATATTCAATCTATCCGCCAGCAACGAGTTGATCGGTAAGCATGCTTACTTACGATCCTTGATCTGCCAGCAATCCGCACGTTGTATCGCCGGATACGTCTACGCATCCGCCGGTTTCGGGGAATCCAGTACCGACCTCGTATTCGCAGGAAACGGTATCATAGCGGAGAACGGCACGTTGCTGAAGGAATCCGAACGTTTCTCCATGGAGGAGCAACTCGTTATCAGCGAGATCGATATCCAGAACTTACAGAACGACCGACGGATCAACACCAGTTTCATGCAGGGTTATCTCAACCATAACATGGATAACGGCACCGTAGTCTCATTCAGCCTTCCCAACCGGACACTGGATTTGACCCGGGCAATCGACCCGCATCCCTTTACCCCCTCCGGCGACGCGCTGAAAGAACGTTGCGAGGAAATATTCCATATACAGGTAGCGGGACTCGCCAAGCGTATCCTCCATGCCCACGCCCAAACCGCCGTCGTAGGCATCTCCGGGGGACTGGATTCCACCTTGGCCCTACTGGTCACCGTCATGACCTTCGATGCCTTGAAGATCCCACGGGATAAGATCATCGGCATCACCATGCCCGGCTTCGGAACGACGGATCGTACCTATACCAATGCCTGCGACTTGATACGCTCCCTTGGCGTGACCCTCCGGGAGATCTCCATCAAGGAGGCTTGCATCCAACACTTCAAGGATATCGATCACGACATCCATGTACATGACGTGACGTACGAGAACAGCCAAGCCCGTGAGCGTACCCAACTTCTTATGGACGTAGCAAACCAAGAGAACGGCCTTGTGATCGGTACGGGGGATCTCTCGGAGCTTGCCTTGGGCTGGGCTACTTACAATGGCGACCATATGTCTATGTACGGCGTCAACGGTAGCATTCCCAAGACATTGGTTAAATATCTGGTGGAATGGGTGGCCAATAACAAGGTAGACGAGGCTTCCCGCGCCACGTTATTAGATATAGTAGACACTCCGATCAGCCCGGAATTGATTCCCGCCGACGAGCATGGGAATATCAAGCAGAAGACAGAGGATTTGGTAGGCCCGTACGAGCTGCACGATTTCTTCCTCTATCACTTCTTACGCTTCGGAGCCTCACCCGCGAAGATTTATTTCTTGGCGAAGCGGGCATTCGGGGAAACCTACGACGATGCCACCCTCAAGAAATGGCTCCATACCTTCTTCCGCCGCTTCTTCCAGCAACAGTTCAAGCGCAGTTGCCTGCCGGACGGCCCGAAGTAGGTTCCATCAGCCTCTCCCCACGTGGAGACTGGCGAATGCCGAGCGACGCGATGGCTACGCTTTGGCTGGATGAGATCGCAGGGCTTTAACATTTTTTCAATGGTATAGTCATAGACGAGGCTCTCTTATGGGCCATAGACGAGACACCTACCCCTATAAGAGAGCCTAATCTATGACCTATGAGAGAGCCTCGTCTCTCACCCGTATCAACCGAGGCCCTAACATAGATCGTAACTAATCGAACTGCGTAATCACCCTGCGGATGCGGGTGAAGCTATCCGTATCCTTCTCCAGTTTATAGATGTGCTTATAGGACAGGGCATCCTGCTCGGTCGGCGAACCATTGATCAAGAGAATATCCCGGTCGTTGGCAAATTTCAAGATCCCCGCCACGTTATTCGGGTGCAGCTTCCCGATCTCATCCATCATGCAATGGAGCCTGAAATCAGAGAATACCGTGGAGGCGTTCCGCTTGAACACGTTCAGCAACATGATATTCACCATGGATTTGACCAAGATATCCGTACCCTCGGAGCCTACGTTCGTAAGACGTCTACGAAGCCCGTATCATTCCGGTTCTCAATCACCCGGAATTTAAGGTCGAAGAAGTCCGCCAAGCGGATCAAGTTGCCGGAATAAGCGTCCATCGACTTGATCAACTCACGTACAACGTCGTCGCCTTCTCCCGGGTAGCCGTATCGTCGGCCGAGGAAGCGAACAGGTTCTGCCCCAAATCCCAGCTATATTCCTCGTTGAATCGCTTGATCTCCTTCAACAGATTGACGATCTTGTTCTGGCTCGGATCGATACGCATCTCGATACACTGGATAATCCCCACGAAGTTCTTCTCCTTGAAATCGGCGTTGATCTGATCCACCACGCCACGGATATTGCCTTCCTGAGAGACCATGCTTTTCGTGTCCGCCGTAATCTGCCGGAAGATATCGGAGTTGCGGGTATTGATACGCGATTGGTATTCCGAGACCTTGTCCTCGTCGATAAACTCCTTCAAGTCGCAAGCGAAATCCATATACTCTTTATCATCCGAGAAGCTCGTCTTGAAGGCGAACACATTATCCTCGGAGAAATTGCCGGTGTAGGCGGTTATCTCCTTGCGCAGCTCGGAAAGTTTCTGGGATTGCTCGCTGACGCGGATCGTGATCTCCCGTACCAAGGAACGGCAATCGCCATCCGTGTCGGTACGGTTCATGGAAGAGAAGATGGATTCCCTAGAGGTAAACCAGTCCAACAGGGTAGAGCGGTGATATTCCTCCCGGTTCTCCAACGCTTTCCGGTTGCCTCCTTCAGCTCCTTCAGCTCGGCATCTATCTTGAAGATATTCCGGTTCACGTCCGCCAGACGCTTTTTCAATTCCTCCTGTTCCCCGTGGATGATCTGCTGCAAACGTAGGCTCTCCGCCGTCCAGTCGGGTACCTTATCCAGCATCTCTCGCTTATCTTTCAGATACTCGATAATCAAAGCCTTGGTCTCGTTGATATACTTGATCTCCCCACCGATATACGCCAAGCGGGAATGGATCTCCTCCAAACGCCTCGGATCGCCACGCTAGCGGTCAAGCTATCCAATTGCTCCCTGTCATATCCGGATTTGCGCTCTTCCAGCTCCGCTTTCTTGCGTGCGATCTCCTCCGAGATAGCTTCCCTCCGGGCGGAGAGTTCCTTATCCAAAGCAGCCAACTCATCTTTCTCTTGCTCATCCAAGGAAGCGAGTTCCCGGTCCATCTTGCCCTGAAGCGTGGCGATCTCCTGCCGGATCGAGGAAAGGGCGGCCTCGGCAGCGTTCAACTCCTCCTCCAAACGCCGGATCTCCTCCTGCCTCAGACGGGTCGCCTGATCCCGCAAGGCCGACAGACGAGACTCGTCCTCTTTCTTGCGGACCGCCAGTTGCTCCAACTCATATTCCGCATGATAGATATCCTCCTTGATGGGCTTCACGGAGGATTGATATTGCTTGCGGAGATTCTCCTTTGCCGCCTCCAAGTCCTGCCGCGCCGTAGCATGAAGCGCTGGATTCCGGCACGTTTTTCCTCGGCCTCCTTCTTCTCCGTCAAGTAATCCTCCTTGGTCTTGACATTCCGGTGAATCCCGGAGGTGAAGCGGATTCCATAAAAGGTATCTCCCTCGCCTACCTCCGCCGTAAACTCTTTCCCGTAAAGCAGGCGCTCGTCACACACTTGCCCGATCGTCTGCTCCCAGCCGGGTTTATGCTCGGACAGCCAATTGAAGAAGCTATCTTTCTGGTTATCCAAGAACTCCGTCAGTTCCGCTAGCTTAGCGCTTAGGGCCTCGATCTTCACCTCGTTGGATTCCGCTAGCTTTTGATAATCCTCATCCAGATGCTTCTCGCGGTCTCGAACTCTTTCGTCTGGTAGTTCAACTCGTACTTCAGCTCACGGATCTTCAGCTCCAAGTCCTTCCGGTTCGCGTCGTAATTACCGAGACGCCCTTTGACCGCCTCCAATTCCTCCGAGGTTCCCGACTGCCCTCGGGCAGTCTTGATACGCATCTTCAAGGCGGCGACCTCCGTCGTACGTTTCTCCCGATCCACCAACAAACGCTCTTTCTCCTCCGAGGCGGCATGGCGCGATTCCTCCCGTAGCCGTCGATAATACTCCCGGCGAGCTCCCGACGAGCATTGATCTCGGTCTCTGCCGCCAGTAATTGTTTCTGTTTCTCGTTCTCGAAGCCGGCCAACTCGTTCTTCAGATTAGCGATCAAATTGGCGTGCAAGACCGAGGCTTCTTTATTCTTGGAAGAAAGCAAATCTTTCTCCACGACTAAGGATTCCTGTTCCTGCTGTAAGATCTCCAATTTGTTACAACGATCCATCGCCGTCTGGATATCTTTCCCGACATAGAAAACCCGTTTCGCTTCCGCCTCCGACAAGGCGTTTTTCAGCACGGCCAACTCGCCTTCCATCGTGCTGTCCGGTTCTTCGATTCAGCGTCTAGCTTATCCCTTTGCTTATAGAAATCCGATTTGACCGCCTCCTGCTCATGTATCTTCCGGGACAACTCCGGCAAGATACGCTCCGTTTGCATATAAGCCCCGCGCAATTGGCGGCACAGATCGTTGATCCGTAAATCCCGCTTACGGATATCGTCCGACAAGGTGGAGATCCCGGCGGCCTTCCGCACCATGCCCGGCTCACGGAAAACACCGATATCATTCAGTTGCGCCTCAAAACCGGATAGATGGCTCCGGTAACGGCTCAAGTCGATCACGCTATCCGCCTCGTTCAAGGAGGTGATGATCGTCTGCTTGATATAATCCGCCTCCAAGCGTGAATTCAGCAAGACGTTCTGGATCGTACGGATGATATTCTGGTAGGAGCCGCTCTCCATCAAGGAATAACAAGAGTAATCCCGTTTATTATCCGAGTTTCCGTAGAGGATATTCCGGTATTCCTCATACGTGGAGATCGCCCCGCTATACTTGATACCGTTCTTATCGAGCACCGAGCGGATACGATCCGACGGATAAGGCGCTCCCTCCTCGTCGATAAAAAGATCCGGCCGGTACGGAGAGGCGATAAAGCGGTAGCAGATACGGTTCATCGTCTTATAGCTAAGTACCGTAAACCAACCATCCTCCCTCGCTACCTCGTAGATGATCGAGGAATCGGCATAAGGGAAATAATAATCCTGATACGATTTCTTCTCGACCGGGATTCCGAGCCGCTGCGTATCGGCGTTGTAAAAGAAAAGGATCGCACGGAGGATCGTACTCTTCCCCACTCCCTGCGTTCCGATTAAATGTATATTTCCATCCAGCTGCACTTCCGAGTAACGGATAGCGGCGCTGTTTATAAATACTATTTTATTGAGATATCTCATCTTCGTTCTTTATGTTAATACTATGGATCATCTTTGTGAGGTAATCCCACGAGGAGAGCACTTTCCACGTCCCGTTCATATCGCTTACGCACTCGATAAAGCCCTCTTTCGTCATCCTGTCCAAGATGGTATCGAGGATATCCTTGCGTTTATCCTTGCCTCCGGTATGTTTTTTCAACCCGTCCAGCTTCATCTCTAGATCCATGTCAATACGGGAACGTACCAATATCTCCGCCGGCGAGAAAGTGAAACCGGGCCCGAAGGCCGTATCGTACGTACAGAAGAAGTCCATGATATCGATCCAAGCGAAGAAACGCTGGAGCTTTTGCTCCAAGGTAGCCCGGGGCTCCTTGCGGGAGAAGTAGAAGTAATTATTCCCCTGCTCCAACACGAAATTGATATGCGAGAAATAATCACGTAAACGCTCAAAATTATCTTCTACGACCGAGAAGAGTGTCCTCAACTCCTTTACACTTGTATTCGAGCACAGAAAATTACCTTTCGACAGGTAATCATAGATCTGTGCGGTCTGTACCGGTAAATTATCTATCATCCTTATTATTGTTGTTTTATTTTATCCAGTTGTAGAGACGGGGCGTACCCCGTCTCATCACAGGGGACACGCCCCGTCTCTACAACTAGGTTCTTTGAATAATGGCATATTCTATATGCTCCATATGCCAAAACGGTCTGTTATCTCCAACTCATTCTCATAGAGGAGAGTAAACGGCAAAATAACGTAACCTTCGCCTCGAAATCCATCTCCCGGTTATAATCATACGCCATCACGAAAGAGAACAAATCCCCTCCGGTCCGGCTAAAAACATCCATCATCTTCCGGGTATTGATAGCAGCCTCCCCCACCTCTTGATTCTCCATCTGCTCGGCGGAGATCACCCCCAGCTCCTGCCGGTGGATCACCTTGTCCGGCCGTATGCCGTCGGCCACCTTCAAGATGACATCCAGTGCCTCGTCCGTTTGCAAATAAGGAATGGAAACCTTGAATAAGGTAGCTGCACGCCCTCCAATACCACGGAACGCTCCGCGTCTACCACCTCCCGCACGTTCGTGTTCTCCTGTAACTCAAACTGCTCCCGCAGATATTTGATACGACGCAGCTTACGGGTAAAACCCACCTGCGTACGGATCTGGTTCAAGTAATCAATGATATCCTGTTGGGAATGGATCAAGCTATGGCCGGCGCTCAATAACTCCGTCTTCAACTCACGGGCGATCGTCAACAACTCCTCGTCCGGGGCTTGGGCGAAAAAGGGAGTCCGTTCCCGATCCAGCAGCTTCTCCACTTCCACGATCAGGCGGTTGATCTCGATTCGCTTAGCGTCCAGATTCTCCAGTTTGGCGATCTTCACCTTATAGCTCGGCTCGTTCTTGAACGTATTATCGATCACCCGTTGCAAGGACACCACGTTACGTACCAAGATCTTCCCGATCTTCGCAAATGCGCCTTGACCGATCGCAGATAACCCAGCTTACGCAAATCGTTATCCTCCTTGCCATAATAATCGATCAATTGATACACCAACTGGATATTCTCATCGATCACCGAGGTAGAAATCTCCTCATTCGCCTCCAGAAGCAGCTCATAGAAAGAGAGATAATGCTCATCCATCTCGATATAAGGGCCGTTCCTGCGGATCACCTCACGCTCGATCAAGATATTCAATTTATTCTCATCGATAATATCCAACGCATAATCATAGCGAAACGGTAATGATTTTCTTTTCTCAAATAAGACCTCCAATAGGTCCTTTCCCAGATTTAGCGTATTCGTTATATGGGGTATTGAATTATATATGTACATCCTAAACAATTAAGGACACAAAGGTAATAAAAATACAAGTAACCCTTTTTTCTCCGTGATGAAAAAGGATTTCCATCGTAGTGAAAAAGCTTTTTCATCACGGTGGAAAGTTTTTCACCCCGATGGAAAAAGAGGAAAATCACGAAGAGTTATCAATCCGCCGGATAGACAATTCCCAACTGCCGGCGTACTTCATCGATAATCTCCAATGTAATCAAAGAATTATCAAGGCTATTGATTTCTGACTCCCGCTTGCCAGACAAGACGAGGTTGATAAATTCCGCTACCTCATAATAGTACTCATCCTTATCGGCGACCACGCTTAGGTCTTCCGGAACCGGTTCCGGGCCTTTTCCCATCGCCGGAGCTAAACGAGGAGAATACGTCACTTTACGGATGATATTGATCCGGTCCAAGGTCAAGTTCCCCTCCTCCCCTTGTATCTCGGTAGGCAAGGCGGAGTTGGCGATCTTAGAATAAAGCACCGTGGCGTTCATCCCCTCATACAAGAAATTCACGGCCCCTTGCCCGTCCGCTCCTGAGGACAGGACTATGCCCGAGGCATCTATCTTCTTAGGGCGACCAAACAAGACAACCATCGGATAGACCGTATAAATACCGATATCCATCATGGCCCCATTAGACAACTCCGGCTTGAAAGCGTTCAACACGATTCCTTCCTTGAACTTATCATAACGGGAGGAATACTGGCAATAGCAGGCGAAATAACGACGAACCGTACCTACACGCCCAAGATTCTCTCGCACGGCAAGAAAGTTCGGCGTAAGCGTAGGCTTCATCGCCTCCATCAACGTGACATTATAGGTACGGGAAGCCTCGATCATCGCACGTACTTCTTTCGCATTGGAAGCGAAGGGTTTCTCGCAAAGAACATGCTTGCCATAGCTCATGCAAAGAATACTCTGGGAGGCATGAAGGAAGTTCGGGGAGGCAATATACACGGCGTCGATCAACGGGCTTTTCGCCATCTCCTCCAAGGAGGTAAACGTATACGGTATATTATGTTTCGAGGCGAAAGCATCCGCCGTCTCCTGAGTTCTCGAATATACAGCTACCAGTTCAAAACGCTCATCCTGCCGGGCTCCGGCAATTACCCAATCACTTATGAAATTGGTTCCGACTACACCAAAACGTACTTTATCCATATTCTATCGTATTATGTTCTTTATTTACAAATGTACGATTTCTGTTTAACATAAATACTCCGTGGAAATGTTATTGTATCTATAAAAAGGATAAGTCACAGGAACTTTTTCGCAACGACGCTGTTTAATCTATACAATTTAAAACCGTTTTAAAACTAAATCAAGTATGAAAAGAATTGTATCTTTTATCGTCGTTCTCGCTGTCGCTATGTGCGGAATGACACAAGTAATGGCTCAAAAATCGATAACAAAGGAAGCCAAAAAAGTAGAGAGAGAAATCAAGAAACAAGAGCGTCTGGCACAAGATGCCGTAGAAGGCCAAGAAGAGTTTAACGCCGCTGTACAAGCTATCAACAACCAATCATTCGTATTGGAGGCTAACAACATACAACCGATGAACGGACAGGTATTCTACGTAAATTCAAATACGAACTTCGTATCTTTGAATGACGGACAGGCTATGGTCCAGATCGCGTCCAACTCTCCGTATCCCGGTCCTAACGGATTAGGTGGTATCACCGTACAAGGTAGCGCCTCCAATATCCAGACCAAGCAGGATGACAAGGGCAATGTTTATCTGAACATGAACGTACAGGGTGTGTTTATCTCCGCTACCGTTAGCTTGATGCTTACCAACGGAACAAACAACGCAACCGTTACCGTAGACCCGAACTTCTCCGGTAGAAACTTGAGAATGACCGGTACCCTACTTCCGTACTCACAATCGAACATTTTCCAGGGAACAACATATTAATCATGTCCAACTTTTCTATAATAAGGAAGGCGGTGCTCCGTGAGGAACATCGCCTTCGAACTATTTATAGATAGCCTTATCTCTTATTTACGGAAAGGAGCCTTTACCACTTGAGCCTTCAAGTTCTTATTACGCACCTTGATAAAGATATCCGTACCAGCTTTCGCAAACTCAGGTTTCACGTATCCCATACCGATCCCCTTCTTCAATACCGGAGACATCGTACCGGAAGTAACCACGCCAATTACATTCCCTTCCGCATCGGCGATCTCATAGCCATGACGGGGAATTCCCTTTTCCTGCAACTCGAAAGCACACAACTTACGGGTTACGCCCTCTTTCTTCTGACGCTCCAATTCCGCACGATTCGTAAAGTTCTTACCCTCGGCGAACTTCGTGATCCAGCCTAAACCAGCCTCGATCGGAGAAGTCGTATCATCCAAATCATTTCCATACAGACAGAAGCCCATCTCAAGACGAAGCGTATCGCGTGCTCCCAAACCGATCGGCTTGATGCCTTCCGGCTTACCAGCTCGAATATAGCGTTCCAGATCGTCATCGCATCACTCGGATAGAAATACAACTCGAAGCCACCCGCACCGGTATACCCCGTGTTGGAGATAATCACGTTCTTGCAACCGGCGAACTCACCCGTCACAAATGAATAGTAAGGAATAGAAGATAAATCAACCGGAGTAAGACGTTGAAGAACCTCCTGTGCTTTCGGTCCTTGGATAGCCAATTGAGCCGTACGGTCGGAAGAATTCTCCAATTCGGCACCTACCGTATTATGGCTTACGCACCAATCCCAATCCTTGTCGATATTACCGGCGTTTACGACCAGCAAATATTTCTCCGGCTCGTAATGATATACCAAAAGGTCATCCACGATACCTCCCTTGTCATTCGGGAAGCAAGTATATTGAGCCTTGCCAAGCGGCAAGACAGAAGCGTCGTTAGAAGTTACGCTTTGAATGAAAGCCAAAGCGTTCGGGCCTTTTACCCAAAACTCGCCCATGTGGGAAACATCGAACACACCTACACCATTCACTACAGTCATGTGTTCGTCGATAATTCCGGAATATTCGATAGGCATATTGAAACCTGCGAATTCGTGCATCTTCGCGCCCAAGGCGATATGCACGTCGGTAAACGGAGTTGTTTTCATGTAATTATTGCATTTAAGATTTACGAGCCGATAGCTCTATGATTTTTATAACTGTTTCCATACTCTTTTCCAACGAACGAACGGGCAAGAACTCATAACGTCCGTGAAAATTCAGCCTCCCGCGAAAATATTCGGGCAAGGCAATCCCATAAACGACAGGCGGGCACCATCCGTACCTCCCCGGATCGGTTTCACGATCGGTTCTACCCCAACGGAGGTCATCGCCTCAAACGCCAAATCAACGATATGCTTCTGGGGCTCCACGACCTCGCGCATATTGTAATATTGATCCCGAAGCTCTAAATGCGCACATCCCGGATGCGCTTCATTCATCTTATCAACCAACGTACGAAGCAATTCTTTCTTCTCCTCGAACAACTTCCGGTCATGGTCACGGATGATGTAAGATAGAGTAGCTTCCTCAACCGAACCGGTCATACCGGTCAAATGGAAGAATCCCTCATAACCAGTCGTATGCTCCGGACGTTGCTCGGCCGGCAACCAAGAAGCAAACTCGATCGCACGCAAGGAAGCGTTTTGCATCTTATCCTTGGCGTATCCCGGATGTACGTTCAAGCCCTTGAAGATAATTTTAGCGCCGGCGGCATTGAAATTCTCATATTCCAACTCACCGATTTGTCCACCGTCAATCGTATATCCCCAATCACAACCGAACTTCTCCACGTCGAAATGATCGGCACCTTGTCCGATTTCCTCATCCGGGGTAAAAGCGATACGGATCTTACCGTGCTTGATCTCCGATGATCCTTCAAATATTGCATAGAGGCGACGATAGCGGCTACACCTCCCTTATCATCGGCACCTAATAAAGTCTTACCATTCGTTACGATAATATCCTGTCCCTTATAATCAGAAAGCTCTGGGAACATCGATTGAGATAGTACAACATTTTCTTCCGCATCCAAGACAATATCACCACCCAGATAAGTCACGATACGAGGTTGAACATTCTTACCCGACATATCCGGACTCGTATCCAAATGAGCGATAAAACCGATAGTCGGGATTTCTCGTCCGTATTAGCCGGCAGAGTAGCCATTACATAACTATTCTCATCCAAGGAGATCTCCTCCATACCAATCGCTTCCAATTCCTTCACCAAAGCCTCGGCAAAGACACGTTGTCCCGGCGTACTAGGAGTCGTACCCATCTCCTCGTTCGACTGGGTATCGAACGTAACGTACTTTAAAAATCTATCTAAAACTGTCATAACTCACTCTTTTTAGCCATTAAAACATTGCAGGCATAAAAGTAGGTAAAATTTTTCTAAAAACAGCTTGAACCATCAAAGCAATGCGTACAAACCTTACACTTAGGAAGGTCGATCGCCTCCACCAAGGTTTCCAGCGTATTAAACTTCAAGGAACTCAACCCGAAACGCTCGGCGATAATTCCGACCATCTTCTTATATTCCGGAGAGTCTGTCGTAGCATATTTATCCAGATTCTTATTCTCATCCCCTTCCAGTTCCTTGATAATCTGACGAGTTATCAACTCCAAAGGACTCTTGGAAGAAGTAAAACCGATAAACGGGCAACTATAAATCAATGGAGGCAAGCGATACGCATATGTACCTCTTTCGCCCCATAATCATATAAGATCTTCACGTTATCACGAAGCTGTGTACCACGCACGATCGATCGTCGCAGAAAAGGATGCGTCTGCCTTCCAGCATCGCACGGTTCGGTATCAATTTCATCTTAGCCACCAAAGCACGCATCTCTTGGTTAGCCGGGGTAAAACTACGAGCCACGTCGGTGTATACTTAGCGATAGCCCGATGATAAGGCACCCCCTTACCTTCCGCATATCCCAAGGCCATACCCACGCCGGAGTCCGGTATACCACAAGCGCAATCCACCTCCGAGTCATCCTTCTGCCCCATCTTATAGCCACTCATAAACCGGACATCTTCCACGTTCTTTCCCTCATAGCAAGAAACAGGGAATCCATAATATACCCAAAGGAAAGAGCAGATCTGCATCCCTTCATTCGGTTTACGCATCTGCTCCATACCATCGGCACGCAAACGGACGATCTCGCCCGGGCCTATAAATTTCTCGATCTCATAATCCAAGTTCGGAAGACTGCTGGACTCGCTGGTCGCCGCATAAGCCCCGTCCTTCTTCCCGATTACGATCGGCGTACGCCCCATTTGTCACGGGCAGCGATAATACCATCCTCCGTCAGGAGCAACATAGAGCAAGAGCCCTTTATCTTATTGTAAACATTCTCAATACCCTCCACGAAGTCCTTGCCTTGTGTAATCAGCAAAGCGACTAACTCCGTCTGATTCGTTTTTTCCTGAACTCAATTCCGAAAAATGCATATTCGCCTTCAATAACTCATCCTCCAATTCGTCCAAGTTATTGATCTTCGCCACCGTCACGATCGCGAATTTTCCTAAGTGAGAGTTGATAACGATAGGCTGCGCATCCGTATCGCTGATAATACCGATCCCGGCTTTTCCTTTGAATTTAGGAAGCCCCGGTTCAAACTTGGTGCGGAAATAAGAATTCTCCAGATTGTGGATCGAACGCGTAAACCCTTCTTCCTTATCGTACGTAGCCATACCGCCTCTGCGGGTTCCTAGATGAGAATTGTAGTCTGTACCATAGAATAAATCCGTAATACAGGCTCCTTTAGAAATAGTTCCGAAAAAACCACCCATTGTTTTTTATGTTTGTATTTATGTTTGAGACCGCAAAGTTACAAGTTTATTTATATATGTTCCAAAATTTACTTCATAACGTTTATTATCATCGGCAATAAAAAAAGGATACCCCTTTTCAGGATATCCTTTTCCTTATTCTTTGGTCGCAGAAACTTAAGCCTCAGCAACAACTTCTTTTACAGAAACAAATGATCTGTTTTCTTTTCCTCTACGGAAAGTAACAACGCCATCTACCAACGCATACAACGTATGATCCTTACCGATACCTACGTTCTCGCCCGGATGATGAACCGTACCTCTTTGACGAACGATGATGTTACCAGCTTTAGCAACCTCACCACCAAAAAGCTTAACACCTAATCTTTTACTTTGTGATTCACGGCCGTTCTTAGAACTACCCACACCTTTTTTTATGTGCCATTTCTTTTCTTCTCCTTTAAACGTTAAGCAATAACTTCTTTAATACTCACCTCAGTGAACTGCTGACGGTGACCGTTCAATTTACGGTAACCTTTTCTTCTCTTCTTGTGGAATACCAGCACCTTGTCACCTTTTACCAGCGGAGATAATACCTCGCATACTACCTTTGCGCCCTCTACAGTAGGAACACCCACTGTTACCTCACCGTTGTTATCTACTAACAACACCTTGTCAAACTCCACAACAGCACCGCTTTCCGCGTTCTGAATGTGATGAACGAACAATTTCTTGCCTTGCTCAGCCTTGAACTGTTGTCCGTTAATTTCTACGATTACGTACATCTGTCTTAAAATCTTTTAAACAGGTTAGGTCCCGGGGGTGGGCTCCGTCTCCGGCTCCACTTATTTACCCTCTGCGGAAAATCGAGTGCAAAGATAGAGTTTTTTATTTAATTCCACAAACATCTTCTTGAACTTTTAAAAAGCCACGCATAAGACGATGAGAATACAGAGCTTTTTACTACCTTTGCAACTAATAATATATTACTATTATCCAAATAAAGATGCAGGAAACAAATAATATGTTATCAGTTCTTGACAACTATACGCTAGACAACCCGGATGAGATCGCTAAAGAAATAGCCAACGACTTCCGCAAGCGACGTATAGAGAAGAATCTGACACGCGAACAAGTGTCGGAGAAGGCAGGTGTAGCAGTCAGTAATATCGTGCGATTCGAACAGAAAGGTCTTATCTCACTCAAGAACCTTATCGGCATAGCAATGGCATTAGGTTACACTTCGGAGATAAAGAAGCTTTTTTCCGAACCAAAATACTCCACCATGGAGGAGCTACTACAAATCCGCAAGAATACCAACAAGAAAAAAGTACATAAGTAATGAGAATCAAAAAAATAGAAAGACTTATCGTAAAGTATCACGAACAGATAGTCGGGACGCTTTCGCTCACTCCCGACAACAAACAGTGTGCCTTTGAATACGATAAAGCATGGCTTTCCAACGGTTTCAGTATATCCCCATTGGAACTTCCGCTGAAACGGGATTGTTCATCGCAAAGCCCTCCACCGTTTTATGGGAATTTCGTGTTTTCGAAGACAGTCTGCCCGATGGCTATGGTCGCAACCTCTTGCATAAGGCCTTGCTCAAAGAAGGCATCAACGATACCCAATTGTCAGCGCTCGACGTCTAAGTCTAGTGGGAAATGGGGGTATGGGAGCACTCACATACGAACCGGAAACCAGCATAGGTACTTCGCATGAGCCCCTTGATTTCGATCTGCTGCAAGAAAAGGCCTTAGAAGTGTTGCATGAGAAGAACGACGATGACGTAGAACTTCTTCTTTTTAACAGCCGAAATAGCGGCGGATGC
>ENA-OQEB01000367-OQEB01000367.1-human-gut-metagenome-genome-assembly--contig:-NODE-367-length-19268-cov-1.853665_pt1 | contig 19268 bp, 27 predicted proteins | sample MGYA00242787_ERZ504619 | MGnify/ENA primary metagenome ERZ504619 (study PRJEB26092, sample SAMD00036317) | human gut metagenome | host: Homo sapiens | study: EMG produced TPA metagenomics assembly of... | reverse complement strand
GTAACGTAAGTGTACATCCGAACCGGAGTATCACTGTAGTCTTCACCGCCGTATACCGGAACAAACCCTGCCTCAGTCAGCACTTTAACCGCCGTGTTTTTCTCCATTCCGATCACATCACTCGGAATAGTAGACCATTCTGTTTTTGATCCAAGCGTTACCGTATACTTTATTGTTGTGCCTTTCTTTACTTTAGTTCCCGCTTCTGTTTCCTGTGTGACAACCGTTCCTGCCGTTCCGCCGGCATATTCTTCCTTAGGACTTCCTTTCAGTCCAAGTTCTTCTAAGGCGGCGGCAGCCTGATCCGCCGTCATATTCAGAAGCGACGGCACTTCTACTTTATCTTTTTCGGGATCTTTTCCTTTACTGATAATAAGCTGAACGCTTGTGCCCTCGTCTACCTGCTCTCCCGAACCCGGAGTAGAGCTGACTACATTTCCCATCTCGATCGTATCATCATAAACTGCCTCGCCTTTTGTCACTTTCAGACCGGCATCCTGAAGCATTCTCTCTGCTTCCGCCTCCGATCTGTTCACAACATTCGGCACAGTTACTTTTTTCGCAGCTTCTCCGCTGCTGATCACAACCGTAACCGTAGAATTTTTCTTTACTTTCTTCCCTTTTCCCGGATTCTGGCTCTTAATCTCGCCTTTTTCGTATTCATTGGAAGCTTCTTCTTTATCCGCTTTTTTAATACCGAGATCTTTTTTCTTAAGTTCTGCCTGTGCGTCTTCAAATGTCATTCCGCGCACATCCGGTACTGTTACCATCTTTTCTGTCTTTGAAGAAAGACCGGCTCCTTTGAAAAATCCCGCCGCATTTCCGACAAGAAACAGAATCAGCAGCGCGATCACGACTCCCGACACGATCATCAGTATTTTCATGATCCGCTTCGTATCGGGATTTACATCATTCTTCTTCCGCCTGTCTTTTTGACTGCGCCTTCTGTTATCATAATCATTATCGTCGTCGTAGTCATAATCGTCGTCATCATCGTACTCATCATCGTCATCGTACTCATCATCATAACGACTGCCTGAATCCGTTCCAGTTCTTCTGTCGACATAACCATCGTGCGGTCTGTCTCCGCTCCTGTTCCCGCTCCCAAAACAACAAAATCGCCGTCCGGCTCTACAAGCGATCTTTTCAGATCCATAAGAAGAGACGCACAGTCCGGATAACGGCGTCCCGGATTTTTCTGTGTACACTTCATGATAATGCACTCAAGACTGTACGGGATATTCGGAACTTCTTCTGCCGGAGACGTAATCTCTTCCTGAAGATGCTTCAACGCGACCGACACCGTGGAATCTCCGTCGAACGGTACGTGCCCGGTGATCATCTCGTACATCGTAATACCGATGGAATAAAGATCGCTCTTCTGATCTACGACTCCGCCCCTCGCCTGCTCCGGAGATGTGTAATGAACCGATCCCATAACGCTTGTGCTGATCGTCTGTGTAGACGTGGTCGCACGGGCAATGCCGAAATCCGTCACTTTTACTTTTCCGTCTTTTGAAATGATAATATTCTGAGGCTTAATATCTCTGTGGATAATATGATGATTGTGTGCCGCCTGAAGCCCTGTCACCATCTGAATGGAAATACTGATCGTCTCTTTTGCCGAAAGTCTTCCCTTTTTCTTTATATAATCTTTCAGAGTGATCCCTTCGACAAGCTCCATTACCATATAGTACAGACCTCTGTCCTGACCGACGTCATACACAATTGACAACGTTCGGATGCATCAGTCCTGCCGCAGCCTGCGCCTCACTCAAAAAATTTTCTTTATAAATACCTGATCCGAACGATAATCGCTTTTTAATACTTTGATCGCGACATAGCGGTTTAATTTACGATCCTTTCCCTTGTAAACATCCGCCATACCACCCGATCCGATCCGTCCGAGTATCTCATATCTTTTTCCTAAGCAAACTCCCTCTTTAATCATAATACACTCACCTCATCTGCAAACGGTTCTATAAGGACAACCCCTACATTATCTGTACCGCCGTTTTCTTTTGCCGCTTCTATAAGAGCCTGACCGGACTCTACGATATCTCTTCCTCCCTGAACAATATGAAAAAGTTCCTCATCTTCTACCATATTGCTCAAACCGTCCGTACACATCAATATGATGTCTCCCCTTTTCAGACGGTGCTCGTAAAAGTCTACCTCTACATCCGCTTTCGCGCCGATCGCTCTCGTAATAATATTTTTATCCGGATGATGTTTTGCTTCTTCCGGTTTTATCCCGCCAAGCCTTACCATCTCTTCTACCAGGGAATGATCTTTCGTAAGCTGCTGAATGCCCTGATTGATCAAATACAAACGGCTGTCTCCTACATTCGCGAAATACATCATCTGATTTGAGATCGTCGCCGCAACAACCGTCGTTCCCATTCCTTTGAGATGTTCGTCTCTTGAAGCTTCTTTTATGATCTCCCTGTTTGCCGTTTTTATAGCGCCTACAAGACATCTTTCAATATCTTCGCCTTCGCTTAGCGCCAATTCCCTGTTGAGCACTTCAACCGTATACTTGGAAGCATAATCTCCCGCCTGGTGACCTCCCATACCGTCTGCCACCACAAAGAGGTTCTGAAGAATTCCGAGAGGTCTGTCAGTCACATAAACATAATCCTGATTTACTTGTCTTACCATTCCTACATCTGTTATCGAAAATGTTCTCATATGCTTCTCCTTAATTCTCATTCATTGTCTCTTCCTCGTAGCGCCGTCTAAGCTGACCGCACGCCCCGTCGATATCCGAGCCCATTTCTCTTCTTATAGTAACATTAATTCCGCTTTTTTCAAGTTTATTTTTGAAATTCAAAGCACTTTTGCGGCTTGGACGCTGAAAAGAACGCTCCTTTACCGGATTTACCGGAATCAGGTTCAGATGACAGTTACGCGGCGCGAGAAGCTCGGAAAGCTCCTTTGCATCCTCGTCCGTATCGTTCACCTCATGTACAAGACTATACTCAAACGTCACTCTGCGTCCTGTCTTTTTAAAATAAGTATCGCAGGCGGAAAGTACCTCGCCTAATTCGTACTTATTTGCGACAGGCATCAGTTTCCTTCTCTTTTCCTGCGTAGATCCGTGAAGAGAAAGCGCCAGTGTGATCTGCAGACGTTCCTCTGCCAGTTCCAGTATTTTCGGTACGATCCCGCATGTAGAAACAGTCACATTCCGCTGACTGATATTCAGTCCGTGTTCATCTGTCAGTATGTGAATGAATTTCAGAAAATTATTATAATTATCAAGCGGCTCTCCTGTTCCCATGATAACGACGTTGGAAACCCTCTCTCCGATAATTTTCTGGATCTGGTAGATCTGACCGAGCATTTCGGATGCAGACAGATTCCGTTTTAATCCCCCGATCGTCGAAGCGCAGAATACACATCCCATGCGGCATCCCGCCTGCGAGGAAATACATACCGAATTACCGTGCTTATACCGCATAAGAACGCTTTCCACCATGTTTCCGTCATACAGACGGAACAAAAACTTGTTCGTTCCGTCCAGTTTCGACTGCTGCCGCTCTGCCATCTGTACCGGAAAGATATCATATTCTTCCGCAAGCTTTCCCGAAGTTTCACAGACAGGTTCGTCATCTCGTCGAAACGATCTGCAAGCTTCACATGCAGCCATTCATATATCTGTTTTGCCCGAAACGGTTTTTCTCCGAGACGTTCCAGCTCTTTTTGTAATTCTTCATATTCATATGCCCGAATATCTTTCTTCATTCTCATACTTTCCTTTTTCATTTTTCGTATCCTGCCATTTCACCCTTTTGCGCGTCCTGCCATTTCATCCTTTTTCGGCGTTCCGGCATTTTCAGACTTCTTTTTTCCGCAATCGCGCAATAAAAAATCCGTCGCTTTTATGAACTCCCGGAAGAAGCTGGATACAGCCGTTCTCTGTCACGCTTTCCCTCAATTCAAGGCAAAGATCTTCCCTTATATCGTCTGCGTAAAATTCAGGAAATTCTTTCAAAAACCAATGTACGTTTTCGATATTTTCTTTCGGGTTCACAGTACACGTACTGTACAGAAGTTCTCCTCCCGGCTTCACATAAGAAGCCGCGCAGGAAAGGATTTTTCGCTGAAGCTTTACGAGACTTACGATTCCTTCCGGCGACGCTTTATATTTCAGATCTGTTTTCTTCCCAAGCACTCCCAGACCGGAACAAGGCAGATCGGCGATCACAATATCCGCTTTACCCGCTGATTTTTCATCATACACAGACGCATCCTGACAAACCGCGGTTACATTGCAAAGTCCCATACGTTCTATATTTTCCTCGATCAAAGACACTTTATATTCTGTCAGATCACGGGCTTCCACATGACCGGAACATCCGGCTTGACCTTCCATCAAAATGCGTTCCGCCACATCAAGCGCCTTTCCGCCCGGCGCCGCACACAGATCGATCACCTGCGCTCCCGCCTGCACATGCGCCAGTTCTCCTACAAGCTCGAACTGATATCCTGCACGACGAACAGACCTTCCCGAAATGTTTCCAGAGACTCTAAATAATCATATTTTGAAATGAGAAGCGCATCCTTTAAATACGGATGATTTTCCACTAAAACATGTTCTTCCTCAAGCCGCTTTTTCAGCTGCTCCATCGTAATCCGGCTTCTGCAGCGTCTGATCGTTGTCGGCTTTTCTGTCTGGAAATCTTTCAGCATCGTTTCGATCAAAGAAAGATCATACGTTTCTTTCCATAATCGGATGATCCATTCCGGACAGGAATATCGTACCGAAAGCCGTTTGATCGGATCTGACGGATACTCCACCTCATCGATTTCTTTGACAACACTTCTCAGCACGCCGTTGACATAGCCTCTCAGACCGGAAAACCCTTTCTTCACTGCCAGTTTACCGATTCACTGCAAACTGCATGATCGGGAATACTGTCCATATATTTTATCTGATAGACCGCGCTTCTTAAAATTGCCCGAATTAACGGCTTCATCTTTTTTACTTTTACTTTGGAGAAACAATCCAGAATATAATCGATCTCTGTCATATGTTCCACGTTCCTTCCGTAACGCGGGTGATAAATGCTCTTTCCCTTTTCTCAAGATATTGATATTTTGTCAAAACTTCTCTTAATACAATATGACTGTATCTGCCGTTTTCCGTTACTTCCATAAGGATTGCGGCTACGATTTCTCTTTCATTGATCGCCTTTGCCATTATTCTCTCCCAAACACCATTCCTTCTTCCACTTTATATCCGCGCAGAAACGAGCCTGTATCCATTCGTTTCTTGCCGGGCATCTGTACTTCTAAAATACGAAGCACGCCGTCTCCCGTCTGTATGCAAAACGAATCTTTTGCTACGGACACTACCGTTCCCGGCATGGCGTTCTTCCCGGTTTTCTGCGCTGTATGTTCCTCGCTTCCCAGTTCGGTTTGCTCTGCACATTCTTCCTGTGGCTTTGCCAACGCTTTCCATATCTTCATCACTTTTCCGTCCCGGTGTGTATATGCGCTTGGCCATGAATTCAATCCACGCACGAGACGCTCGATCTGCACTGCCGATTTCGCCCAGTCGATATTGCCAAGATCTTTCGTGAGCATTTTCGCATAAGCAGTCGGGCTTTCCGGCTGCTTTTCAAATCACTGCTGTTTTATTTTCTATTGCATGCAATGTTTTTACGCAGAGAGCGGCGCCTGCTTCTGCCAGTTTGTCATGAAGCGACTCTCCTGTCTCGTCTTCTGCGATCGGGATCTCGGTCTTTAAAATCATATCTCCTGTATCAAGTCCTTCATCCATCTGCATCGTTGTAACGCCCGTCACGCTCTCTCCTTCTATGATCGCCCACTGGATCGGTGCAGCCCCATCGATATTCGGAAGAAGAGATGCATGGACATTAATACATCCGTAAGGCGTCATCTCAAGAATCTCCTTCGGAAGGATCTGACCGAAAGCAACAACGACCATCACGTCGGCATTGTATTTTCTCAATTCTTCCACACACTCAGGATCGCGCACTCTTTTCGGCTGATACACCAAAATCCCATGCTTAACCGCCGCTTCCTTTACAGGCGTAAACTGCATTTCTTTTCCTCTGCCTTTTGGCTTATCAGGCTGTGTGACGGCGAGACACACATCATGCCCCGCTTCCACAAGCGCTTCCAGTGTTCCGACCGAAAAATCGGGTGTTCCCATAAATATGATTCTCATTCTTCCCCTCCTTGCGCATCGTCTTGATCTTCTTCATCATAAGACACTTCATGAAGTCCGTCTTCTGCCAGTTCAACATACAGTTTTCCGTCCAAATGATCAAGTTCATGGCAAAAACGCCCTTGCAAGCAAGCCTTCGCCTTCCATTTCGAACTCGTTCATATTTTCATCAAACGCCCGCACTTTTACACGGTCCGGTCTTGTAACGATTCCGAATTTTCCCGGTACGCTTAGACATCCTTCTTCTCCTGTCTGTTCGCCTGAAGATTCGATGATCTGCGGATTGATCAAAACAATCGGACCTTCCCCTACATCGATCACTACGATTCTTTTCAAAACGCCGACCTGCGGAGCCGCAAGACCGACACCGTTGCTTTCATACATTGTCTCAAGCATATCTCCGATCAGTATTTTCGTGCGAAGCGTCATCTTCGGCACTGCTTTACACTGTTTTTCTAATATATCGTCTCCTATTTCTCTAATTACTCTGATTGCCATTTTTCTCCTTCTTTCTATCCGCTACATCGGATTAAAATCAAATTGTATTCTCATTTTATCAAATCCCGAATTAATCTCAATATATTTTTCCGTCCGGTCTTTCAGCACGACAAGATCATGATAGTCCGCGGTTTTTACATAGATCACTTTCCGATAAACATCGTTGATCTTTTCGATCCCCGGACTTGCCGGGCCGATCACGGACGCTTCGATATCCTTCTTCGCTTTTATCATATATTCTTTCAAATAACGGCAGCCTGTTTCCAATAACGCCTCATCGGCGCTTGATATAAACACTGCCAGAAGATTTTCTGCCGGGGGATACCCCATCATCGTTCTGTATCGGATCTCTTCCTCATAGAACGCCTCATAATCCTGCGCCGCAGACGTTGCGATCGCATAATGATCGGGACTGTATGTCTGAATCACCGCTTCTCCTTTTTTATCTCCGCGCCCCGCTCTTCCGACCGCCTGAGTCAAAAGCTGGAACGTTCTCTCGCCCGATCTGTAATCATCTGTATACAACGACATATCCGCAGCCAGAATCCCGACTAATGTTACATTTGGGAAATCATGACCTTTTACGATCATCTGCGTACCGACAAGTACGTCCGCCTCTTCATTTGCAAATGCAGACAGTATTTTCTCATGGGAATCTTTCTGTCGTGTCGTATCCATATCCATCCGCAGCACTCTTGCCTGCGGAAATACCGTCTTCACAATCTCTTCGATCTGCTGTGTTCCCGCCCTGAATTCTCCGATATGGTCCGAGCCGCATTCAGGACATATTTTCACACGCGTCTGTTCGTATCCGCAGTAATGACATCTCATCTTTCCGTCCCGATGGACCGAAAGCGACACATCGCAATGCGGACACTTTATAACATGCCCGCATTCCCGGCACGAAACAAACCCGGAATACCCTCTCCGGTTCAAAAAAAGCATCGTCTGTTCTTTCTTTTCAAGCCGCTCTTTCATCAGTCTTTGCAGTTGTTCGCTGAGTATCGAACGATTTCCGTTCTTCAATTCTTTCCGCATATCCACCGTATAAACCTCTGCCGGATCCTGCATTTTAGAACGGTTCTTCATTTCCATCAGAACATACTCGCCGTTTTTTGCCCGATACATGGCTTCCATCGACGGAGTCGCGCTTCCCAGAACAACGCTCGCGCCTTCTGTCTGCGCTCTTCTTAGCGCCGTTTCCCGCGCGTGATACCTCGGCGTCTGTTCACTTTTATAAGTCGGCTCATGTTCTTCATCGATCACGATCAGTCCCAGATTCGGAAAGGAGTAAAAAGCGCCGATCTCGGTCCGATCATCACATCCACTTCGCCCGGTCTTCGCTCATCATCTGATCGTATCGTTCTCCTGCGGACAGCCGGGAATTCATAACAGATACCCGGTCTTTAAATCTTCTGTAAAATCTCATCACAGTCTGGTAAGTTAACGCGATCTCGGGAATCAGAACGATTGCCTGCTTCCCCTTATCTACAACAGACTGTATCATTTCCATATAAACTTCTGTTTTTCCGCTGCCCGTAACTCCATGGAGCAAATATGTTTTTCGGATTCCGTTTTCATAATCCTTACAGAAACGCATAATCGCACGTTTCTGCTCCTGCGTATAAATAATCTCCTTCTTTTGAATATTTTCCGCATGAACCGGATTACGATACACCTGCTCTGATTCTACGGCGAGAACATGCTGTTCTTCCAACGCGCGTATCACCGTGGCAGTAATATTAAGCTTCTTTCTGACAAGTTCATAATCTAAAAGCGGATCGTCAAGAAGCGCCGCCATCAGACGCGCCCTCGCTTTCTGATTCTTTTCCAGATAATAATGAAGCTGTTTTTCCCCCGTCTCCCGGTCGATCAGCAGTCTGAGCCGCTTTTTTACCTTTATATTTTCTTTTTCTTTGATAGGAAGAACCGTTTTCAAAGACTGCAGCATCGTTCCGCCATAATTCGACTTCATCCATGCCGCCAGCGCGATCAGCTTCGTCTCGATTTCCACGCCGCTTCGCGATATATCAGCGATCTCTTTCACTTTTGAAATATCATAATCACATGTCTTTGACAATGCGGTTACATATCCTTTTGTCTTACGGTTTCCTTTTCCGAAAGGTACGACCACCGCCATCCCCGCTTCCACTTCATGTTCCAGCCGCTCGGGGATCCGGTATTGAAAGATCTTATCCAGTTTTTCATGTTGAATATCTATGATTACATCCGCAAACAATCTCTGTCCCCTTGTCTTTCCTAATTTTCCCTGATTCCTCAAGTACCTCTGCGATCAGCGTTCTTTCATCCATCGGGTATTTGACTCCTTTGATCTCCTGATAATCTTCATGACCTTTTCCGGCCAATACGATCACATCTCCCGACTGACCATGTTCGATGGCATATTTGATCGCTTCTTTTCTGTCGCAGATCTCCACATATGCCCCGTCAGTCTTTGCGATTCCGACTTTGATATCATTGATAATCTCCTGTGGTTCTTCAAAACGCGGATTATCCGAAGTAATGATCGTAAGATCCGCCAGACGTCCCGACACTTCGCCCATCTCATATCTTCTGTCTTTTGAACGGTTTCCGCCACATCCGAACACACATACAAGACGTTTCGGTTCATATTCTTTCAGTGTTGTCAGCAGGCTCTCCAGACTCATCGCATTATGTGCATAATCGATCATCAGCGTAAAATCATCCGATACTTTTATCATCTCAATACGCCCTTTGACATGCGCTGTTTTAAGCGCTTCTGTTATTTTCTCAGACGGAACACCGAAATGACGGCACACCGCGATCGCAGTCAGCGAATTATACACGCTGAATTTTCCGGGGATATCGATCTCCACATCAAAATCAGCCTTCCCCGCCACATGATACGAAACGCCTAAATATCCCGGCTTCGATACGAGATTTACATTCTCCGCTCTCAGATCCGCTTTCGGAGAAAAACCGAAAGTTTCCACTTTACATGTCGCGCCGCGGAAAATATCTTCATAATAAGGATCGTCTATATTGGCAATGCCAAGTTTGCACTGTTGAAACAGCATTGCTTTGCACCGTTTATAATCTTCAAAGTCTTTATGTTCATTCGGACCGATATGATCTTTTCCGAGATTCGTAAAAATACCGATCTCAAACGGAATTTCCGCCGTTCTGTGAAGCATAAGTCCCTGAGAGGAAACTTCCATAACAACACTGTCGCAGCCTTCTTCAACCATCTGTGCAAAGTACTGCTGGATCGTAAACGATTCCGGCGTCGTATTTGCCGCAGGGATCTTCCGATCTCCGATGATCGCTTCGATTCGTACCGATAAGTCCTACTTTATGTCCGACACCTTCTAAGATAGACCGGATCAGATATGTTGTCGTCGTCTTTCCTTTCGTTCCGGTAATTCCGATCACTTTCAGCTTCTCTGCCGGATATCCGAAATACGCCGCAGACATCAGCGCCAGCGCATATCTCGTATTTTCCGCTTTGATCACCGTCACCCCTTTCGGCGCCTCGATATCCCGTTCTGCTATAATCGCCGCCGCGCCTTTTTTTGCCACATCCGAAACATATTGATGCCCGTCAAAAACCGCTCCGCTGATACAGACAAAAACAGATCCGCTTTCTACTTTTCTCGAGTCATTGGCAAGCGTTGTCACTTCTGTTTCGACACTGCTTGAACAACCTCATATTCTAACCGTTCTAATAATTTGCTTAATTTCATACTCAGCCCTCCCGATTTTATTTTCCTTTTGAAAATCGACCTTTTGACACCTTTATAGAATAACACAAGAAGCGTTTTGTTGCAAAACAAACGTTTTTACTATATAATTAACCGGTATGTATGCATTTTCGGTGACATCAGTCCCGCTTTGTCGTTCTCACACCGAAATGTATCTAAACTGTCTGCATTCGCAGTACGCGATCGTCAATCATATAAGCGATATTGACACAGCAAACATGACTTTAGGAAAGAGAGGGAAAACTATTGTTCACAGATTTTATTACAAACATGATCAACTCGCTGAGCGAGCTGCTCTACAGCCACATTTTGATCATACTGCTTCTCGGAGCGGGAATCTTCTTTACGATCAAAACAAAATTCGTACAGATCCGTATGTTTATCGAATCTCTCCGCGTTGTCGCACAGCCGGGCAGCGATAAGAACGGACTTTCTTCCTTTCAGGCTCTTATGGTATCAACCGCTTCCAGAGTCGGAACAGGAAACATCGCCGGAATCTCAACAGCGATCTGTCTTGGCGGATCAGGCGCAGTGTTCTGGATGTGGCTTACGGCTATTCTCGGAAGCGCATCTGCATTTATCGAAAGTACGCTTGCTCAAATTTACAAACACAAAGCAAAGGACGGAAGTTCTTACGGAGGACCTGCATATTATATTCAGGCCGCTTTGAAGAAGCGTTGGATCGGCGTCCTTTTCGCAGTTGTTTTGATCCTGACTTATATGGGCGGATTCAACCTTGTAGCTTCATTTAATATTGCGGATTCCTTCCGTGTCTATTCTTTCTTCAATCCGGAATGGACTCCGCTCATTGTCGGAGCGATCCTTGCGGTTGTATTTGCTTTGGCTGTATTCGGAGGAAGTAAAAAGATCTCACAGATTACGGAAGTGCTTGTTCCGGTTATGGGTATCTTTTACCTTGCAGTTTCTTTATTCATCATCCTGAAACATTATCAGCTTGTTCCTGTAATGTTCACAAGCATTTTCAATAATGCATTTGACGTACAGGCCATCTTCGGAGGGTTTGCCGGATCCTGCGTTATGCACGGTATCAAAAGAGGACTGTTCTCCAACGAAGCCGGTGTCGGTTCTGCTCCGAATGCAGCGGCAAGCGCGGCAGTTCCCATCCGGTAAAACAAGGACTTGTGCAGATGCTTTCTGTATTCATCGACACTATCCTGATCTGCTCCGCAACAGCGTTCATGCTTCTTTGTTCCGGCGTAGAGCCGACTTCTAAATTGCAGGAATGCCGTGGGTTCAGGCAGCGGCTTCCAGCTCGCTTGGCGGTTTCGGTACGATCTTTATTACGATCGCACTTTGCCTGTTTGCCTTTACAACGCTGATCGGAAACTTCTACTATGCGGAAATGGGGCTGAAATTCCTCTGCGGCAGAAAACCGCCGAAAGCAGTGATCAATACATTTCGTATTATCGCCGCCGCCATCGTACTTGCAGGCGCGACAATGGAATTCAGCATCGTATGGAACACAGCGGACGTACTGATGGGATTGATGGCTTTAATCAACCTTCCTGTCATCCTCATCTTATGCAAACCGGCAATTCAGGCTATGAACGACTATACAAAGCAGAAAAAAGCCGGAAAAGATCCAGTCTTTAAAGCTGCCGATATCCAGTTAAAAGACAAAACAGATTTTTGGAATTAAAGAGAAACCGGGACAGTCGATCTGACTTTCCCGGTTTTTGAATATTGAACACTTTTTATTTATATCGTTGCTTTCTTATTTTATAACTCTGTTATTTTCTTGCATACATATCTTAAGATCTTTCTTAAGTCTTCGATCGTTACTTTTTCGTCTCCTGTCACATCTCCGGCTTTCATCTGTGTTTCCGTCAAATTGGTCTTTTTACAGATATATCTCAACGCAGTGCGGACGTCTCCGACATCGACTTTACTGTTGGCATCCACATCGCCTCTGATATAGTCCTGCGGCTGAGTCATCTCATCGATTTTTGCAAGAAGTGTTTCACACTTTGTTTTTACTTCTGCAAGAATTGTCTTCTCTTCTTCCGCTGCATTTTCAACTGCTGTTACCGCGTCTTTCAATGTGTTTTGCACTAACGCTTCTGTCTGTAACCTTTACTGTGTCCACAGACAGATGCGAGATCCTTTTCTGAAGGTCGGAACAAGGATTGATCGTTATTTTGCAGCTTGTACTGTTTCCTCTGCGATCCTCTGCTATGATCGTGTACTCTTTCTTCCGATTATTTTGATTATCTGCGGAAAGAGAAATTTCCGTTCCTGCTTCTTGTTTCCCGTTTACAGTCACAGATGCAAGATCGTTGTCAGCGTCTCTTACCGTTATCTTTTGTGTAGCGTAATAATTTCCACCGTTTTCCACTCCCTCAATAACCGGAGCTGTCCCCTTCGGCTCTTCATACTCTGCTGAAGCGATCTTCAAAACAGAGTTATCTCCTGTTCCATACAAATCTTTCGTCCGTCCGTCATAGGCAAAAGTAATAGCATCATCATAATAAACAGTATTAAATACATAACCGTTTTCAACGCTTCCGTTGTTCTTATCCCATGCCATGAACAGTCCGCCGCGCTCTCCCGCTGTCCCGTCATCGCTGTTCGTCACATCCACAAGATAATTTCCGTCTCCGATCGTCACGATATTCCACATATGCGGTCCTTCTCCCGTACCGCCTCTCATCATGCCGGTTACGCTGCAGCAATTATATCCCGGATCAAGAAAATCGCTCATATCGCATAAATACTGAAATGCTTTTGCATATCCCTCGCATACAACATTCGTACTTTCATCTCCGTCAATACATAGATCATCTGCCACGGATCTCCGTAAGCGACACCCGGTTTCACAGCATCATAATTATACGATGTCAGATCACAGATTTCTTCTTTATAAGATTCCATCTTCTCATAATCTTTTTCGGCTTTATGCTTCTCTATGATTTTTCGCGCATTCTCCGCCGCCGAACTGGCTGCCCCTGTCTTCTTGCTGTCAACCGTACACTTCGTCTTGTATTGCTGTTCGATTTCCGGTCCCGCATAAGCATCCGCAGCCGGGAAATTTATATCAATCTCCACAACTTCCCGTCCCGAAATTCTGCCGTTAAACCATGTGGACGCCGTTTTATTATACCAGTACAAATCATACGGACAGTCCGCAAGAAGCGCCGCAATCACTTTACTTAAACTAAATCCTTTAAATGCGCCGCCTTCATATGTAATCCCCTGCCCCGCAACGGAAAGCGTAAATTTCGTAGATACATACTGTCCTGACGGTTCGCTTCCGTCCGCCGCTTTTCCGTCCGCGATATTAGCGGCTATTTTTTTCAGTTCATTATATACATATTTGTCCGCTCCGGTTAAAACATTCTGCCCGATATTGCCGTAAACTGCAGGCGTACGATAGCTTTCGCTCTCTTCACCGTAAAATGTCTGTTCTACATACTGAGCAAACAACTCCTCGTTTCCGGGAACTTGATCCGCTCTCGGAATGATGCTCTCTCCTTGAATCTGAGCAACTTTACTATCTACTGTAAGTTCCTCTGCCTGAACTGTTTCCGTCATTCCTGCCGCCATCGGCGATGCCACAAGCATTGCCGATGCAAGAACAAGACTGACCCCGCCTCGTACTTCCTTTTTCATTTTCCGCCTCCATAAACTTCTTCCATCTTTTTCCGTCTGCCTGTAAAACACTTTACATGATTATGCAATTTTATCACAAATTCAGTTCACTTAAAAGATGATCGACACATCATTTTATTTTTTGTACATTATTTAAACATTTCTTTTGTTTTCATAATTTTTTCAAGAAACTTTTCTCCGGCTTATGTGCAATATAACGAATCATCCCCATATCATCTCTATCACCCGCTCAAGATCTTCCGCTTGTTTCCATAGGAATTGTTTTACTTCTTCCGGAGGCTGCACAAGATCGGGAACAACGATCACGCGCATACCTGCCGCATGTGCCGATATTGCTCCTGAAGGCGCGTCTTCCAAAGCGACCGCATCTTCCGGCTCAATCCCGATACTTTTACACGCTTTCAGATAAATCTCCGGCGAAGGCTTTCCTTCCTTCACTGTATCCCCGAACACTTTGCCGTCAAAATAATCGTACAATCCCGCTCTTTTCAAAGACTGCTCTGCGTGTATCTGCCGCGAAGACGTTGCAAGTCCGATCATACATCCATGACTTTTTGCGGCATTCAGCAATTCCGGAGCGCCTTTTTTCACCGCTATTCCTTCTTTATCCGCAATCTTATAATAATATTCCCGTGTCATTTGCGCAAATCGATCCATCGGAAAATCCAAATCAACGTTCGTCTTGAAATATTCTGTCCGCCTCTTCAAGTTAAATCCGACTGTATTATAGATGTGATCTCCGAAGTTTTCATATCCAAGTTCTTTTCCCGCATAATCCCAAGACCGTTTTACAACTTTTTCCGAGTCAAGAAGAAGTCCGTCCATGTCAAAAACCAGCCCCTTCACAGAGACCGGTTTTTTCTTAATCAAGAGTCGCACTCCTGCACTGTTCACATTTTTCTGCGGCTGCTCCGCCTCTTTTTGCTCTTCCTGGCTGCGAAACGTCACCGTTCCCGCCGCAGCATCCATTCCGTCAACGATTGCCAGAGACTCAAGCTGAAAACCGAGGTTGCGGATGATCCTTCCTCCCGACTGAAAGCCTTTTTCAATCGCGATCCCGATTCCTTCTACTGTCGCGCCTGCGGACTGAACGATCTGGATCAATCCCTGAAGAGCGCATCCGTTCGCAAGAAAATCGTCGATAATAAGAACATGATCTTCCGGCGTCAGGAATTTTTGAGATACGATCACATGATTTCTGCATTTGTGTGTAAATGACTCCACTTCCGCTACATACATTTCTCCGTCAAGATTGATACTCTGCGATTTCTTTGCAAACACAACCGGCACATCAAAATGCTGTGCCGCCACGCAGGCAATACCGATCCCCGACGCTTCGATCGTTAAAATTTTATTAATCGGCTTTTTCGCAAAACGTCTCTTAAATTCAGCCCCCATCTGATCCAACAGCTTAATGTCCATCTGATGATTCAGGAAGCTGTCTACTTTCAATACGTTTCCTTCTTTCACAACCCCGTCTTTTACAATGCGTTCTTCTAAAAAATTCATCTTCTGCTCCTCTCGTTTTCCTGCCTGTGCAGATTATTTTTCCATCTTATTCTTCCATATCGGTTCTTTCTTCGTCGCCGCCTTCCGCCTTTTCATCAAATACACGGAACACTCTTCTTAATATACAGGAATTAATAAAAGCAAGAATACCTGTTCCCGCCAAGATCCAGACCGGGATCGTAAGCATAAGGATTCCCGTATTCCACCACGACAAAACAACCGCTCCGACTGTCAGCGCTGTCATCAAAATTGTATAAGGTAATTTTGCCACCGTTAAAAGGAGCGCATTTTTCAGCGTAGCCCCTATCGTATTTTCATATCTTGCAGTCAGCGCAAATGAATAAATCGTTACTGAAATCAAAAAAAATGCAAGCAGTAAAAAAACACTTTTAAACACCATTCCCAGTGTCCCCGGCATCATTTCCGATATTCTGTAATCAACAAAACAAACGCCTCCGCACAAAAGCAATATAAGCCATATGATTGTACTTTGCTTAAAATTCAACTTAAATGCATGAAGAAACCCTTTAAATATATAACCTTCTTCATTTTTTACAAGTTTCAGCATTACTGTATACAACGCTGTTGTCGATGCTCCGATCGTAATGATCGGCAGTGAGCAAACAAGCCACAAAACATTCAGACACACGATATCGCAAATCTTTGAAAGCACACGCATAATACCGCTGTCAGTAACATCACCCCGCATGATCCGCCTCCCGTTTTTTCTATTGTAAACTACAGTATAGCACAGAAAAGCCTGTATAGCACAGGCTTTTCACATCTTCTTTCGGATAATCACCGGAAGCGATAAAAGATGCGTTCCGGAATCGCAAGCAGCCGTCAAGTTCCCAGGCAAGTCCGGGATTCGGCTCTTCGCCGTTACAAAAAACAGTCCAACCACAACGGCTGAAACCGGCTGAACTGTTACGATAAAAAAATAGAGCGGGTGATGGGAATCGAACCCACGTATCCAGCTTGGAAGGCTGGTGTTCTACCATTGAACTACACCCGCGTCATCTCTGACACGAATAGTATCTTATCATATGTTTTTTAATAATGCAAGCACTTTTTACATTTTTTTTGCAATATCTGTACAAGCCTTCATTGCTTCAATCACAGCAGAACGTAATCCTTTTTCTTCCAGTACGCGTACAGCCTCGATTGTTGTTCCGCCCGGTGAGCATACCATTGTCTTTTAATTCTCCCGGATGTTTTCCTGTCTCAAGCACCATCTTTGCACTTCCAAGCACCGCCTGTGCCGCAAATTGATATGCCTGTGCTCTCGGCATACCGTCTGCAACTGCTGCGTCAGCCATCGCTTCGATAAACATAAATACATATGCCGGTGAGCTTCCGCTTACGGACACAACTACATCCATCAAATGTTCACTGACCACTTCTACTTTACCAAATGCGGATAAATCTTTTTTGCGCCTTCGAGCTCTTCATCTGTGACAAATTCGTTTCGGCAGGCAGCTGTCATTCCTTCGCCTACCATAGCCGGTGTATTTGGCATTGTACGGACAATTTTTACATTTTTACCAAACTGTTCCTTTAACCACGCCAAAGTTTTGCCTGGTGCGATTGTGATAATGATCTGATCTTCACGAACATCATCTTTGATTTCGGCAATTACCTCTGCATAGAACTGTGGTTTTACAGATAAAATGACAATATCAGAACGATTGATAACTTCATGGTTGTCAGCAGTTACCTGAATTTTGAACTGCTCTTTTACACGCTCGCGTCCAGCTTCCATGACATCTGCTCCGATAATATCATTTGCAGGGATGATCTGATTCTTTATAATACCGCCCATAATAGCAGACGCCATATTTCCAGTGCCGATAAACCCTAATTTCATAGTGATTCCTTCTTTCTTATTATTTGCCTTGCCCATGTTCGTTCATTTCCGGGTGGAAAATGTGTAGTTTAGCCGTATTGCTAAGATTCGTTTGGTAATCATTTTCCAGGCATCTTAGGAAAAATAATAGCATTCTGGAAAAATGAAGTCAATCCGAAGTTAAAGGAATCGCTCTTGCGCGTTTTGGCAGGGATGACATTGTGAGACTCGCTCTTGTAGGAAGTGACAGAGTTGGATATAATATACAAGAAATAATTTTTGCATTTGCATTTTTGAAATTAAGTGAAAATATATAGAAATTTGGTTAGGAAGTGACTGAATATGAAAAAAGAACCGGATTATTTTACAATAGAAGGGTGCTACGGAGGCAATCAGGACTGGTTCACGAATCTGGTTATGCATATGGGTGGCTGTGCTGCAGCGACCGCATGCGACAGTTGCATTTATTTCGGACTTCAGAATGAAAAGATGAACCGCTTTATCCATTCAATATAGAATGCCTTACAAAAGAAGATTATAAGGCATTCAGCCAGATCATGAAACCTTACCTCAAACCACGTGCTGGCGGTGTACGGAAGCTTAGCTGGTTCGTGGAAGGTCTTGGACGATATATTCAAGATGTAAATGAAGCGAAGCACACTGATATTTACATCAGGATGGAAGAATTCTGTGGTGATCATACATGGCAGGAAGCAGCTATATTTATTAAAGAACAACTAGATCAGGACATTCCTGTACCGTACCTGCTTTTACGCCATCAGAACGAAGCCTACAAAGACTATATCTGGCATTGGTTCCTGCTCACAGGATACGAAGAAAAAGATGGAAAAATGTACATCAAAACAGCAACTTATGGGGAAAGCGACACCTTCGAATTTGAAGACTTCTGGAACACCGGCTGCGAAGAAAAAGGAGGTCTCATACGCCTTACACCACACTACAATTAATTAGGGAACGTGTTTGACCATCCGGCTTTCAGATATAGAATAAAAAGTAAGAATGCCGAGGCATTCTTGAAATCAGTACCAGGAAATATTGACGATACACCTAACCTACGCTACAATATTACTCAGGATTTTCGAAAATTACCGGGAACAGAATGACTGCAAATTTAGATTTCGCTTTTCGGGTGATTTCCAACAATCTGAGAAAAATTAAAATAAAAATATAGAAGAAAGAGGTATACAACATGGCAAACCCAATCGTAACATTTGAAATGGAAAACGGTGACATTATGAAAGCAGAATTATATCCGGAAATTGCTCCGAACACAGTGAACAATTTTATTTCACTGGTTCAGAACGGATTCTATGACGGACTCATCTTCCACAGAGTGATTCGTGGATTCATGATCCAGGGCGGATGCCGGATGGAACAGGCATGGGCGGTCCGGGATATACGATCAAAGGCGAGTTCTCACAGAATGGTTTTGCAAATGATTTAAGACACACAGAGGGTGTTCTTTCTATGGCAAGAGCAATGCATCCGGATTCAGCAGGTTCCCAGTTCTTCATTATGCACAAGAATTCCCCGCATCTGGACGGAGCTTACGCTGCATTTGGTAAGATTACAGAAGGAATGGATATTGTAAATAAAATTGCTGAGACAGCAACCGATTACAGTGACAGACCACTGGAAGAGCAGAAGATGAAAAAAGTTACGGTAGACACAATGGGAGTAGAATACCCGGCTACCGGAGAGAGTTTAAAGAATAAAAAGTAAACAGTTAAATTAGAGGAGGCAACAAAAAGCCCATGGATATGAATACAGACAAGACAAGTCATGGTATTTGGAATAATGGACAAAACGGGATGAAAGATGG
>ENA-OQEB01000365-OQEB01000365.1-human-gut-metagenome-genome-assembly--contig:-NODE-365-length-19302-cov-3.573142_pt1 | contig 19302 bp, 18 predicted proteins | sample MGYA00242787_ERZ504619 | MGnify/ENA primary metagenome ERZ504619 (study PRJEB26092, sample SAMD00036317) | human gut metagenome | host: Homo sapiens | study: EMG produced TPA metagenomics assembly of... | reverse complement strand
GTTACAATAACCAAGGTTTTGATGACTTTTATCAGACAATTTTCTGCCGTGTGCAGAAGTTGGATTGTATAAGCCCGTAATACGGACGGGTGTTTCTACAAACTGCCTTAAACAGTTTACTATAATCCCGTTAAGGGGCGTAGTATTATGTTTTGGCGGTTTTTTTATTGCCCTTAAATGTTACCCACAACAATAAAGGAGAAAATGATAATGAAAAAGTACGATGTTATTATTGTAGGCGCAGGTCCGGGCGGAATATTTTCTGCATATGAGCTTGTAACAAACAACTCTGAAATAAAGGTTGCCGTATTTGAAAAAGGTCATCTTCTTGAAAAGAGAAAATGTCCGATTGACGGTGACAAAGTTAAAAAGTGCATTTCATGCAAAACCTGTTCCATTATGAGCGGTTTCGGCGGTGCGGGTGCGTTTTCGGACGGCAAGTACAACATAACAAACGATTTCGGAGGCACGCTCTACGAACATATCGGCAAGAAAAAAGCTATTGAGCTTATGGAATATGTTGACAAAATCAATATGAAGTTCGGCGGAGAGGGTACAAAGCTTTATTCCACAGCAGGCACAAGCTTTAAGAAACTTTGTTTACAGAATAAGCTTAATCTTCTTGACGCATCAGTCCGTCATCTCGGTACGGACATCAACTACATTGTGCTTAAAAATCTTTATGATTACCTTGAAAACAAGGTTGATTTCTACTTTGATACACCTGTTGAAAATGTTGAACTCAAGAACGGCAATGATAAGGAAGGTTATCTTGTTGACACAGCCGATGAAAATTATGAGTGCAAAAAGTGCATTGTTTCAGTTGGCAGAAGCGGCAGCAAGTGGATGGAACATGTTTGTCATAACCTTAATATTCCCACAAAGTCGAACCGTGTTGACATCGGTGTTCGTGTGGAGCTCCCTGCCGCAATCTTTTCACACCTCACAGACGAACTCTACGAAAGCAAGATTGTTTACCGCACAGAACAGTTCGAGGATAATGTGCGTACATTCTGCATGAACCCGAAGTTGCGTTGTAAACGAAAACACAAACGGCATTATCACAGTAAACGGTCACAGCTATGAGGACAAGGCAAAACAGACAGAGAACACAAACTTTGCACTCCTCGTCAGCAAGCATTTTTCAGAGCCTTTCAAGGATAGCAATGGTTATGGTGAAAGCATTGCCCGTCTTAGCAATATGCTGGGCGGAGGTGTAATTGTTCAGCGTTTCGGTGATTTGATTCGAGGTCGCCGAAGCAATCCGAGCAGAATCAAAGAAGGACTTGTTGTTCCGACTCTTGACGCAACACCGGGCGATTTGAGTCTTGTGCTTCCAAAGAGAATCCTTGACGGTATCATTGAAATGATTTATGCTCTTGACAAAATTGCCCCCGGCACAGCCAACGATGACACACTTCTCTACGGCGTTGAGGTCAAGTTCTATAATATGGAAGTTGATGTTGACGAGCATCTCGAGTCGCCCCACAAGGGACTTTATATCATCGGTGACGGCAGCGGCGTTACACATTCACTTTCTCATGCCAGCGCCGGCGGTGTATTCGTTGCAAGGGAAATCTTAGCAAATTAAAAATTGACGGTGAGCCGCCGTTCCCAATTCGTGAAGATAATTGCATAATAAACAGCATATTATGCCCGAGTGCAAAATTGCAAGTGTTTATGCAGTCTATGCTGTAGGGGCGTTCATTGGACGCCCGCATTGATGTAACACTTTGTTTATTCACATAACTTATGATTTAATCAAAAATGTGTATTCATTTGCAACGGTGACCTCGTTGCCGTTGCAAAATATACGATATCTTTCTGCGACTGCAAACAATAAAAATAACCAAAACCTATTGATTTTATTAATCGGTTATGGTATAATAAGCTCGTTGTAAAGCAGACTGAACAATCAGCTTGTCTTGCAATGGTGTTCTTTTGTACAATATATTTCTTTTTACGAACAAAGAAATGAATAATTTAGTTCAGAATTGCAAGAAGTCAAAAAGCGTGCAATTAAGTGAGCGGCAGGCCCTGTACGATTGGGGTCTGTGAATCATGTCAGGCGGGGAACCGAGCAGCATTAAGCAGTATTGCCGATGCGATGCAGTAAGTCTGTCGTTCACTCATTTGTACGATTGCCGTTATTTCGGCTGACGGCTTGCATTTTTTGTTGATTGCGGGGTGAATTTTTGTATCAGGTACTCTATAGAAAGTGGCGACCGAAAACATTTGCCGATGTTTCGGGACAGGAACACATAACCACAACTCTTTTAAACGAAATCAGCACCAACCGTCTTAACCATGCATATCTTTTTACGGGTTCAAGAGGTACGGGCAAAACTACCTGTGCAAAAATTCTTGCGAAGGCAGTCAATTGCCTTCATCCCGTAAACGGAAATCCCTGCGGTGAATGTGAAATCTGCAAGGGAATTGACAACGGCAGTATCCTCGACATTGTCGAAATGGATGCCGCATCCAACAGAAAAATTGATGATATCCGTCAGATTATTGACGAGGTTCAGTTCAAGCCCGCAAAGTGCAAATACAGAGTTTACATCATTGACGAGGTTCATATGCTCACAACCGAGGCGTTCAATGCCTTGCTCAAAACGCTTGAAGAACCTCCCGAACATGTCATATTCATTCTGGCAACTACCGAAGTTCACAAGCTTCCGCAGACAATTCTGTCACGCTGTCAGCGTTTCGATTTTCACAGAATCCCACCCCGTGCAATAGCAGACAGACTGCTCTATGTTGCAAATCAGGAGGGCGTGACACTGAGCGACAGTGCCGCAATGCTTGCCGCATCTGTTGCAGACGGTGCGTTGCGAGATGCTCTTTCGCTTCTTGACAGATGCATTGCAATCAGCTCGGAAATTGATGAAGATGTTGTTCGCAGTGCCGCAGGACTTGCGAGAAAGACATATCTTTTTGAACTCTCTAACTGTGTAATCAATAAGAACACAGCAAAGGCACTTGAAATTGTTGACAGGCTTTACGGTGAGTCCAAGGATATGGCAAGGCTTTGCGATGAATTGCTTTCGCATTTCAGAACGCTTATGCTCATAAAGTCGGTAAAAAATCCGAGGGATATCGTGATTATGGCTGACGATGAGTTTGAACAGGCTCAAACGCAGTCGGATTACCTTTCACTTGCCGACATTGTTTATTATATGGATGTGCTTTCAAAGGCATATCAGAATATGGGCAGGGGAACAGGTGACAGAACAGAGCTTGAAATGGCGGTTGTAAAGCTGTCATCGGCTGAGCTTGACGGTACAATTGAGGCTTTGACCGCAAGGGTAACCGCCCTTGAAAAGGCTGTTAAAAAGGGAATAAAGGTGAACTATGTCCCCGAACAGGTGCAAACTGTACCGCAGTCTGTTCAGAGTGAAACTCCAAAACCCGAGGTTCAAAATGCAGAACCCGAAAAGTCGCAGGAAACAAAACCTGTTTCGGAAAAAATCAAGGACGAGCCGGTAATTCCGACGCCTCCTGTTGAGATGCCGACACCGAAACAGCCCGTTCAGCCAATACAGGAACAACCCGTTTCTGTACAGCAAAAGCCTAAGAAAACAGCTCAAAGACAGAGCGTTGACCTTGATGCAATCTATAATAACGCACAGCCTTTTCCCGATTGGGCAGAGGTAGTCAACAATATGAAACCTGTTTCAAGGGCAATTGCGGCGGCATTTGCAAATTCTGCCGCTTACACAAGCGGAAAATATTTGCTGATTGACACAGATAATGAAATGGCTTTTGAACTTCTCAAAAATAACGAAAGACGACAGGAAATCCGTCAGCTTATTTTAGAAACAACAGGTCAGCACTATAATCTCGGTCCGTATAAAAGACCGAGTGCAAAACAGGAAGAAAAAACCGATCCCGTTGACAAGCTTATTGAAAGCTTGCAGGAAGCGATGTAATAATAACACAAGAATAACCGAAAGGAAGATAAAATTATGAAAGCAAGATTACCAAAGGGTTACGGCAGCGGCGGAGCAAACAACATTCAGCAGCTTGCCCGTCAGGCTCAGAAGCTTCAGGATGATATGGAGGCCGCATCAAAGGAACTCGAAACAAAAGAGTATGAGGCAACAGCCGGCGGCGGTGCAGTTAAGGTTACAGTAACAGGCAAAATGGAACTCACAAAGGTTGAGATTTCACCGGAAGTTGTTGATCCCGAGGATGTAGAAATGCTCTCAGACCTCGTTATGGCAGCCGCAAATGAGGCAATCAGAGCAGCCGCTAAGGAAAAAGAGGACAAAATGGAAACAATCTCAGGCGGACTTAACATTCCGGGAATGTTCTGATTATGTCGGGATATAATGTTGCTCCGCTTGAAAATTTGGTGGAGCAGTTTGAAAGAATGCCGGGAATCGGTAACAAAACCGCTCAAAGACTTGCATATTATGTTCTCAATCTGTCAAAAACAGAAGCGGAACAGCTTGCGGGTGCAGTGATGGATGCCCACACAAAGATTCACTATTGCAGTAAATGCTGTAATCTTACAGACAAAGACCTTTGTCCCGTGTGTGCAAATCCCGCAAGGGATCATTCTGTTATCTGCGTTGTTGAAACTCCGAGAGATGCTACGGCTATTGAAAATACCCACGAATTTAAGGGTGTTTATCATGTTCTCCATGGTTCAATCTCACCGCTTAACGATATCGGTCCCGACAACCTTACAATAAAAGAACTGCTTGCAAGGCTTAACGAGGAATCGGTTGAGGAGGTCATTATGGCAACCAACCCGACCGTTGAGGGCGATGCAACGGCTCTGTATATTTCAAAGCTCTTAAAACCGCTTGGCGTAAAGGTGACAAGACTTGCCTACGGTATCCCCGTTGGCGGTGACCTTGAATATGCCGATGAATACACTCTTGCAAAGGCTCTTGAGGGCAGAAATGAAATTTAATTTCTTGATTTAAACTATTGACAAATTGTCAAAACAGTAGTATAATCTTGTATTCCACAGTAGAAAGGAGGATGTGCGGTGGCAAATATGAAAACGATTGCTCAGAACAAAAAGGCAAGACACGATTATTTTGTCGAGGAAACCTATGAAGCCGGAATTGAGCTTTGCGGTACGGAAGTAAAATCCTTGCGTGCCGGCAGAGTAAATCTCAAGGACAGCTGGTGTTCAATTGTAGACGGCGAAATTTTTGTCAACGGAATGCACATTTCTCCTTACGAACAGGGAAACATCTTCAACCGTGATCCGATGCGTGTGAGAAGGCTTCTTATGCACAAAAAAGAGATTTTAAAGCTCTACGGCACGGTTAAGCAGACGGGATATTCACTTATCCCGATTAGTCTGTATTTCAAGGACAGCAAGGTAAAACTTCAGGTTGGACTCTGCAAAGGTAAAAAGCTATACGATAAGCGTGCCGATATGGCAGAACGCTCCGCAAAGCGTGATATCGAAAGAGCCTTGAAGTCAAAACAGATTTAATAAACAAAAACCGCATTTGCGAGGGCGGATGCGGTCATATATGGGGATGTAAAGGTTTCGACGGGGATTTCAAACCTTGGTAAGCGAGCGGCGGTGCGGAACCGCCATAAAATCCGCAACTTTAAAATTAACTGACAACAAAACAGTTGCTTTAGCAGCCTGAGTGCTGCTCGTTCCTGCACAGAGTACCTCGGCTGTGTAAGGGGCGTCGATTAGAGGTAAATGTGAACAGGGGAGCGCTCCGAACCCTGTCACAGCTTAGGAGCTGCCAAAGTGCATAGCCTGTTGATGGGCGATGCACCGAGGGAGATTTAAAACACCAACTGCGCTCGGAGAAACCCTTGGCAAGATTTTTTCGGACAGGGGTTCGACTCCCCTCATCTCCACCAACTCGGTCACGATTGCATATGCAGTCGTGACTTTTTCTGTTTATGATAATTCCCATAGCTATGTAGGTAACTTTGTTGTAATGGTTCGGTACAATGTTAAAAAACGATAAAAAGCAGAGAGCTTTCGGACTCTCTGCTTTTGTTTGTGTGTGGCTTGTATTTTTGTAGCAAAATGAATTTGTTGTTAATCGGTGTAAGTAACCTTTTTATCTAATCAAAAAAGTAGAAATTATATAGGGTTATTAAACCAACAGATGTAGCCAATGCACTTAAATATCTACAAAAGTAGAAATTATATAGGGTTATTAAACTATCGACACCGTGTGGGAAAGCCCTGTAATCTACAATAGTAGAAATTATATAGGGTTATTAAACAAATACTAAAAGCGTTAAGGCTTAAACAATCTACAATAGTAGAAATTATATAGGGTTATTAAACATCAATTGATTTATTTTGTACTTATATTAATCTACAATAGTAGAAATTATATAGGGTTATTAAACAGTCGTCGTGTCAAGCCCTGAACCGTATATCTACAATAGTAGAAATTATATAGGGCTATTAAACCCTTACTTTGTATGATGTTACATAAATTTCAAAATAACTTAAATAACATATGTGAGATTGTAATAACTTTTTCATTGTTCAATAACCCCATATGGACAAAAATAAATATTAAGACTTGGGTTTGCAGAAGTTAGCCGACTATCAGTAAGGGGGAATCTTCATTCTTGGCAAAACCAAACTTTTTCTATGTATCCTCAGTCTGATTATATACTCTTTTATTATCTGTGTCAAATATCAAGCCTTGACAACGGTACTGTCGGAGTGATATTTAACGACAGTACCGTGTTAAAGAGTCGGAATTTAATTATTCGCCATATCATTCTCCTGAACAAATTTCAGCCATTGGTCATTGTGGATTACCGGTTCGACAGTTGAAACATTATCGGCTTTTTTGAATTGTTCAACAATCCACAAACCTTTGCGGGCAATGTTGTACGCACCGTTTGCATCGGCATCACACGGAAGCTTGCTCTTTTCGTCATATTTTGAACTGTCGTAAAAATTGCCGTTTTTGTCCTTGACGGGAGAAAGAATACGGTCCTCGCCTGTTTCAGGGTTACTGTTTCGCATCTGTAGGGTAAGTCTTAATAATTTGAAGAAATCCTCAAAAAATTTGCCCTTTGTCTGTGAAAGAATTTCAGCTTTCAAATCGTCAGAATCACGATAATTTATAGAATTGTTATCAAATAATTCTTTGAATTTTTCTGCAAGAATTATTGTACGATAACTCCATTCGTTATTGTTTGCGGGATTTCTGAAAGCTTCAATCCTTTCGCCGTTAGTACAGATTGTCCACTTTTTGCGATAGTCAGACGCAGTCTTTGGAAACTTATCGTAATCAATGTCAAATTCAAAAAAGTCCTCGCCGGCATTGTATCTTATATCGTCAAATCTTGAAATCATATCTTTGGCTTTGTCAATGTTTTCATATCGAGGATACAACAAATTTACAAAGCCGGTAACGGGATCAATTTTGCTTGTAAAATCAGGACGAACATAGAAAATAAAACCGCTTTGCGTACCAAGCTTATCAAAGCTCTCAAGCTTGTTCGTAAGCTGGTAGGCATGAAGTAAACCGCCTTCTTCATCGGGATTAAGCTTTTTGTCAACATAGTAATTCAGTTTGTCAATCAGCATTTTTTCAAATTTCTGATAAACCTGTTTTTCAAACTTTGTTCTGCCTCGTTTGAATCCGTCAGTCAGCTTTTCCATAACGATGATTGCATCGTACTTGACAACAAGCTGACATATAACATGCACAGCCTGACTGATATAGCCCTCTTTGAGTTCTTTTATACTCTCAATTGCTTTCCAGTTACGGCGCTGTTCCGTACGCTCTTTTTCTCTTGTTGCAAGTTTTTCTTGGTAGTTAGTTTCGTATGTTTTTCCTTTAAACTTGTTTCCGATAATATTGAGTGAGTGCTGATATATTATAGCACCGTTGCTGTCAATTACGCTGACATAAAGCAAGTTTCTTTCGCCTCTGTCAATTCCTATGATGAAATTGTTGTTGCAGGATTTCAGCAGATTTCTGACATCATCATTGATCATTGCCTTATCCGGAGCTTTAAAATTCATGGTAATAGGGAAGTGAAGTGAAAACTGCCATTTAGTGTAGCGTTTATCTTTAATTAAGTCATAAGGAAAAGTGCTTGCTTTTTTATCATTGAGTGTATTTTTATTTTTATCGGTGTGTTTTTGGGATTGAGTTGGTTTGTCATATTTTATACTTGCAGGACGATAAAACATTTCTGCCTCACCGTTAAGCTTGTACACCACATCTTCAAGATTTCTTTCATCAAACAACATTTTAAAATAAAGTGTATGCAGATTAGGAGTACCCTTGCTATGCGGTGAAAAGTCTTTGTTGTAGAGTTGGAAAAGATAGATTTTTCCTTCATCTACAAGTTTGTCAATAAATGTTGTCGGGATTTTCATTTTTGAAATATTATATCCCTGTAAAGCAACATCATTATAAAATTCGCTGATATCATTATATTCGTTTGTGTTTTTAAATTTAAAGTTATAAATTAACCATTTTGGGTACTTTTTGAATGATTCTTTGTAGAAATCAATTAACTTATGGCAATCATCAAGCTGAACTTATCACCTTTTTTGAAAGTGCCGCTTTTATAAATTTTAAGTATTTCGTCTGACGGTGACAAAAGTTTCTTGCACTTTTCTGAAAAGAAAACTTTTGGAAGCATTTTATTTGGACCGGGGAGAAGCTTGTAAATTATCTTTTCATAACAATCGCTTTCATCGCAGTCTTGAAAATCAATATTTTCCAAAATACTATTATTGCTTTTATCTATGATTGCAAGATAATATTTTCATCTTTACAAAGCCAAACGGCACCGCAGTCTTTTTCTTTGTTTCGATCCCAGCCGTTTAATAGCTGTGAATTGCCGAAGTTAAGCTTGATTTTATCGGTTGAAAACGGTTTTTGTGTAACATAGTTTCTGACCTTATCATATAATATGTCTATTCTGCTGATATTATCAAGTAATGGTGTAAACTGACTGTAAAACAAATCATTTTTCTCACCTGTAATATTAGTTTCGGACAAAGGCTTGATGAATTTTTCAATTTCTTTTATGGCATCAAGAAAATTTTTAATTAATGAAATAGATTTATCGTCATTTTTCAAACCTTTTTCATTAGAGTAATTCTCATTGAGCAGAGGTGCTGCTTCGTTGTATTTGTCTGATAAATTGTCGGTAAGTTGCATTAAAGAAGTCTTGTAGTAATCTACGATAGACTTTTCTCTGATTTCATCATTTTCAGAATTAGAAATCAAAACCTGTAAAAATGAAAGTGAAAGTTTCTTTTCTGCTTTGTATGCTTTTTTTCTTTTGTCTTCACGCTTTTGAATATCTTTGATTCTGCTGTTTGAATTAACGGAGTCATAAATTTTTGTTCCATAAATCTTCTATTAACCGACCAAGAACCGAACATACTGTTTGACAGATTTGTCACGGATCGGTCATTTTGAATGTAAATTCCATTAAGAGAGGAATTATCTAAATTGCCGAATAATAGCTTTGTTTCATCAATTGCTTTTTTTAATGGCATCCCGTCAAAGGTTTCGTCGTTTGCGTAAAACTCTGAAACAGCCGATAAAAGTTCGTTGTCATCTTCAAACTTTGGCGGTATGAATGATACCCTTTCACTCTCACTTAAAATTTGTTTATACAAAATTTTAAGATTAGGAATTTTATCCCGTTTGGATACTTGTTGATTGTACAAATTTATATATTCGTTAATACCCTTAACTTTTGTACCGTCGCTTGTTGTGTAACCGCCGATGATTTTGTTATATTCGGTAATTCCGGATTGTGAAAGCAAAAAGTCAAAATAATCAACTGTAAAAACATCATACAAATTTGTACCGCATAAGCCGGAATAAGTGGCATCTAAATCATCAATTGCGTTTTTGGATAGTTTAGAAATTGCTTTTTCAAAGGCCTTGACATTGTCAAGATGCTTAGGCAAATTTTCGTTAATGCATCTATATGCGATTGCCGTGGATTCTTCTCCGTCCGAATACATATTTTTTCTGTTAGTGAAGAAACCTGTAAAGTATGTTGTGAAATTTTTAAATGAGGCTACAACTTCCTTTTCGTCCTCATTTTTAAGATGTTTGGGAAGAACTATCTCAATCATCTTTTTATTGAATAGTTTGTTATACTCATCTCTATTCTTAAAATTTTTGACGATTTCTTTTCTTAATTCCGATGCACATTCATTAAGTCTTTTTCGGTCTGCATCCGTATTACAGTGATAATAAATTTCAGCATAATCTTTTAATTTATCTAACCCGGTTTTTGAAAGTACATCCTCATTTAAATTTCTGTAAAACCTGTCTGCTATTTCCTTGATTTTCTGATAGTTCTCTTTAAGCTTTTCATCATTTTCAAGAATTTGCTTTGCTTGAAAATAATCCATTGTTTTACCTACAGGATTCAGTTGCATCCTAATTGTTTTTTGAACTGAATTTTTGTGTGTAAGATGCGATATTTTTTTATGCTCTTGCATAAACTATTAGCTCTCCTTTCGTGTTTAAAGTTATTTTTTCTTGTCTACAATAAAACTAATAATCTACCAAAGTAGAAATTACAAAACTCACAGCACTCACAACATTAATTTTTATATTAGTTTATTGTAAGGGCATTTGTTTTGTTAATTGAATTTTACCATATTTAAACAATAAAATACAATTATAATTGTCTACAAACTTATTCATATTTCTTTGTACAATATAACAGATACATATGTAATTATAAACAAATAATAATAGTGTTTTTTATAATGCCTATTCTTACACTCTTTTTCGATTTATACAAAGATGCACTCACAGACTTTTGATAAGAAAAAGGCTTTGACCTTTTACAGTCAAAGCCTCATAACTGCCATGGCAATGTCTTGGGTTTATTAAGTTTTATCATACTGCCTTATAAAACCTCGGCATATTCTGTGGCAGTATTTTTGTTTAAATTTCGTTTGGATTTTTACTTTATCATTTTTAAAAATTCCTGTTTTGTCAAAAGCTTTGCAAAGCCGTAGTCACGACATATTTTTTGGCAAATCCTTTTTGTTTCATCGTCCATACCGCAGTCAAGGCAAATTACACAGTCATTTCTTCCTCTGCTTATCCATTTTACCTTTGCGGCAGCACTTCGCAAAATATATTCGGCATTTTCACATTTTCCGCTGACGGGAGCAACAAACATAACGGTATTATTTTTTCTGTTACGAAAGAGAAAAAATGTTAATTCACGGACAAATGCACAAATTCCTATTACGGCAAAAACAACAAGAAAAACAGCCGATACAACATTCATGTAATTCACCTCAGTACATTTTATTGCAGATGTTTCAAAGTGTGCGGTATAAATCCCTAAAATGCAGAAACAATATAAAAAGCGGCTAATCCGCAAAAATGAATGAGGAGAATGAATACTATGGAAAACAATGCATATTGTAACCAAAGCATTATGTGCTCGGTAACAAACTGTAAGCATCACAACAGCACAAAGGACTACTGTTCGCTTGAAGCAATCAAGGTCGGCACTCACGAGGCAAATCCGACTGTTTGTCAGTGTACGGACTGCCAGAGCTTTGAAGCAAAGTGCAGCTGCAAGTAATTTGATTTGAAGCTTACACCTCAGCCCCTCGGACTGGGGGTGTTTTGGCTTTAAAAGGAGATGAATTTGTGGAGATTTTTTCATCGGTAATTTTTCAGATTGCGGTTTTGTTTTCGTTTATATTTATCGGTTTTACAATCCGACAGGGCGGATTTCTGCCGGAAAATTCAGCCGAAATTTTCTCAAAGCTTGAGAACAGAATTCTTATGCCCGCCGTTGTAATTAACACATTCCGCACCAATTGTACTGTAAAAAACATAAGCGAAAAATGGGTGTTCATTGCCTACAGCACGGGGGTTCTGCTGTTTTGCATTGCAACGGGATTTGTTGCGTCAAGGTTTCTTGGTAAGACGGAATATCTTAAAAAGGTGTACCGCTATTCAATTTCCGTTTCAAATTTCGGATTTGTCGGAACTGCAATGGTGTCGGGAATATACGGCGCAGAAAGCATGGAGCTTTTCGACTATCTTATGTTCACTTTACCGCTCAATTTGTTTACTTATTCAATAGGAATTGCGTGGCTTGTACCGAACGGACACGGCAAATTTTCAATAAAAAATTTTGTCAATCCGATTTTTGTTTCAATTTTTATCGGAGCAATTCTCGGTTTATTGCCGATTCCGAAATTCAGACTTGTTACAACAATAATCAATTCAACCGCTGCCTGTATGTCTCCGATTGCAATGATTCTGACAGGTTTTGTAATAGGCGGCTACAGCTTTGCAAATCTTTTCGGCAAATGGCAGACCTATGTTGTTGCAGGAATACGCCTTGTGTTTCTGCCAACGGTTTCGGTGCTTGTGTTAAAGCTTTTTAACGCACCTCAGGAGCAGTTGTTGCAACACTTTGCGCAAATGCAATGCCGCTTGGACTTAACACGGTAATCATTCCGTCAGCCTACGGAAAAAGTCCAGATGACGGTGCAAGTATGGCGCTTGTGTCACAGCTGACGGCAGTTTTTACGATACCGATTTTGTTCTATATTCTGCTTTAACCCTTGATTAATTCCCACTCCATTGGTACAATATAGGTATAAAAATTTGGAGGCTTGATTATGGAATTATCTGAGGCTTTAAATAACAGAAAAAGCACAAGACATTATATAGATAAAAAGATTGAAAAAAGCCTGCTTGATGAAATGCTGTCGGCGGCAAATCTTGCTCCTTCGTGGAAGAACTCGCAGACGCCGCGCTTTTATGTTGCAACAGGCGAGAAAAGTAAGAATGCCGTAAGAGAGGCACTCCCCGAATTTAACAGAAAAAATTCAGAAAATGCGTCTGCATATATCGTGACAACCGTTGTTCTCAACCGTTCGGGTTTTGACAAAGACGGTACTGCCGTGACTGAAATCGGCAACGGCTGGGGATATTACGATCTCGGCCTTAACAATATGGCACTTTTGCTAAAGGCAACCGAACTCGGCATTTCAACCCTTGTTATGGGTATCCGTGACGGTGAAAAGCTCAGAAAAGAATTTGACATTCCCGAAACAGAGGCTGTTGTCAGCGTTATCGCAGTTGGTTACACTGATTCCGAAATCGTAAGACCGAAGAGAAAATCCGTTGAAGATTTTGACAATTTATGAGACTGAGAGGTTTACATAATGAGTGAATTTATCGAAAAATTGAAATCAAGAAGAAGCGTTCGCAGCTTTAAGTCTGAAATGCCGCCAAAGGAAGTTATTGACGAAATCATTTCCGCAGGTCTGTATGCACCGTCAGGAATGAACAGACAGCCGGTTATTATCGTTGCCGTTACAAACAAAGAAATGCGTGACAGGCTTTCAAGAATGAATGCCGAAATTATGGGAAAAGATGTTGATCCGTTCTATAACGCTCCCGTTGTTCTGATTGTGCTTGCCGATAAAGCAGCTCCTACATATTTGTATGACGGTACTCTTGTAATGGAAAATCTTATGCTTGCCGCCCATGATGAGGGACTCGGAAGTTGTTGGATTCACCGTGCAAAGGAAGAATTTGAAAGCAAAGAGGGCAAAGAAATTCTCAAATCACTCGGCATTGAGGGTGACTATGAGGGTATCGGTCACTGCGTTATCGGTTATGTGAACGGTGAATATCCCAAAACTTCACCGAGAAGAGAAAACCGTGTTTTCTATGTTGAATGAGGAAATTTGTTTTTGAAAGGATTGAACAAGGTTGACTTTGCAACAGTTGAAATATGTTGTCACCGTTGCCCGCACAGGCTCAATGAGTGAAGCGTCAAAAGAACTTTTTATTTCCCAACCGGGACTTACAACATCAATTCGTGAGTTGGAAACGGAAATGGTATAAAGATTTTTACACGCACAAACAAAGGCGTTGTAACTTCAAACGAGGGTGAAAGATTTCTCGGCTATGCACGACAGGTTCTTGAACAGGCAAGCCTGCTTGAGGGAGTGTATAAGTCGGGAACTAAGATAAAGCAGCAGTTCTGCGTTTCAACCCAGCACTACTCGTTTGCAGTCAATGCATTTGTTGATCTTATCCGACGGTTTGCAGGCGAGGAGTACGATTTTTCACTTCGTGAAACCGAAACCTACGAAATTATTGACGATGTTGCAAAGATGAAAAGCGAAATCGGAATTCTTTATCTCAACAGCTTTAACAAAGATGCGCTGATGAAAATTATAAAATCAAAGTCGCTGACATTTACCGAGCTTTTTACGGCAAAGCCTCATGTGTTTGTATCAACCGACCATCCGCTTGCAGACAAAAAATCCGTTACAATGGAGGAGCTTGCCGATTATCCGTATCTCTCGTTTGAACAGGGGGAGCATAATTCTTTTTATTATTCGGAAGAAATTTTCAGCACGGTCGGGCGTACAAAAAATATCAGAGTGACAGACAGAGCAACCCTGTTCAACCTTTTAATCGGACTCAACGGCTACACAGTTTGCAGCGGTGTAATCGACAATGAGCTTAACGGTGATAATATAACCGCAATCCCCCTTGATGAAGAGGGCAATATGAAAATCGGTTATATCGAAAATAAAAAGATTTTACACAGTAACCTTGCCGAGGCATATATTGAGGCTTTAAAGAAACATATTTGATATAAGAAAAACTAATAGCAAACGGCTGATAACAAGTATTTTACAAGTCTGTGAATTCATAATATAATTAACTCATCAAATTTCCACGGAGGTATTTAAGATGAGTAAACAGCACACACCATTTAGATTTGAAACAGTAGGCAGCTTTTTAAGACCCGATTATCTTAAAAAAGCAAGACTTGATTTTGAAAACGGTAAAATCACAAAAGAAGAGCTTACCGCAGTTGAGGACAAGGCTATTCTTGACCTTGTTGCAAAACAGAAAAAAGCCGGTATAAAAGCGATTACCGACGGTGAATTCCGCAGAGCAACATGGCATCTTGACTTCATGTGGGGATTTAACGGAGTTGAACACAAAAAAACCGAAAACGGTGTTGCATTCCACGGCGAACAGGCTTTGATTGACGATACATGGCTTTCCGGCGAAATCTCGGTTGACAGTCATCCGTTTGTTGAACATTACAAATTTGTAAAGGCTCTTGAGGATGAAAACACAGTAGCAAAGCAGACAATTCCTGCTCCCGCACAGTTTTTCCAGCAGTTCATCATTCCTGCAAATATTGAAACGACAAGGAAGTTCTATTCGACAGATGAAGAACTTATCAACGATATTGCAAACGGATACAAAAAGGTAATCAAAGATCTTTACGATGCAGGTTGCAGAAATATCCAGTTTGACGACTGCACATGGGGCGTTCTTGTTGCGGAGGGTAGCGTAAACCGCTATGGCGAGGATGCAGATTTTAAGAGTATCAGTGAGAAACTTCTCAAGGTAAACAACCTTGCAATTGAGGGTAAGCCCGATGACCTCGTAATCAATACTCATGTTTGCAGAGGTAACTATCATTCTGCATACTTCAGCAGCGGTGCATATGATCCTGTTGCAGAGAAACTTTTCGGTGAAGAAAATGTCAACGCTTATTATCTTGAGTTTGACGATGAGCGTTCAGGCGGTTTTGAACCGTTAAAATATGTGAGCGGTGACAAAAAGGTTGTTCTCGGTCTTATCACAACAAAGTCACCTGTTCTTGAGGATAAGCAGACTGTAATCAATCGTATTCATGAGGCGGCAAAGTGTATTCCGCTTGACAGATTGTGTCTCAGTCCGCAGTGCGGTTTTGCATCATGCGAAATCGGTAATAAGCTTACCGAGGAAGAGCAGTGGGCAAAGCTTGCTCTTGTAAAAGAAATTGCAGAAGAAGTTTGGAAGTGATTATATATAAAAAAGCCGACACTTTTCGGAGTGTCGGCTTTTTATCTGTCATAAATCAGTCCTTGCGTTTTGAACTGAATTTGTATGATATAAGGTTGAGGACAAGGAAAAGTAAGATTGCACCGATTGAGTACATCATCATAAATGTGAAATCCACTTCGTTTCCGAAAAGGTTGAGGTTGGTTGCAAATGCCTTTTCCGCCTCTGTGGCAAACATTCCGTGGTCTGCTCCTGCGAGTGAGGTCGAAATATCGTTAATGCACGGGCTGACAAGCACATTTCTTATCATAGCCGCAATGTGCGAGCCGGGGATAAGATTTACAAATGTCTGAACTCCGTCCGAAAACTGGCTGACGGGAATGTATGCGCCGATTACAAAACCGATTGCAACCGAAATAAGTGTGTTGAATGCGGCATAGGTTGAATTCTTTTTGAAGAATGACGCAACAAACATAAGAATAAGTACAGCCGAAACAGAGCCTAAAATCACAAGTCCGTATAATTTTAAAAGCTCTGTAAATTCGGGAAAGCTTGAACCCGATATGCACGAAAATGCGATGCCTGCCGTCAGCAAAATTGCGCTGATTACAATTGTGTTTACAACCGCACCCGAAAAGTAGGAGAGAACAACCGTACTGCCCTTTACGGAAGAAGCGTTGTAGTCATAGTCAATCTTGTTCTGCTTGTCGGAAATCATTACCGAAAGCGAGTTCATTGCAACCGTAACAACAGATGTTCCGATAACGCCCGATACAAGCCATGAATTTACAAGTGCGTTAATCAAATTGTCCTCTGTTTTGATGTTGAAGCCGTCAAGCATTGAAGTCATTGAATCTACATAATTCTGTTTGAGAAATAAAAGATAAAGTCCGAGTATGATAATCTGCGTCATCATTGAGAAGATAATTGCGGTTTTGTCCTTTAAATATACCTTTATATTTCGTTTTGTCATACCCTTGTATGAGCAAAGTGTTCTTTGAAATTTCATATCAGTCACCTAGCCTTTTACCCGTTACGGTCAGAAACACATCGTCCATATTGCCTTTGATAATCTCAAAATCGACAATTTCAGTATGTTTGTTTGTGATTTCAAGAGCCTGTCTGCTGTTTTTGATTTTGATTTTATATGCATCTCCGACTCTTTCAAATTCAAGATTATCGGCCTTGAGAAGATTATCGTTTTCAGAATTTTCTTCCGTGTACCAAACAAGGCTGTTTGACGAATAATCTTTTTTGAGATTATGCGGAGAATCGTTGGCAACAATTTTGCCCGAATCAATAATCACCACATTGTCGCAGTCAACAGTTTCTTCCATACAGTGGGTTGTGAGGAATACCGTAAGTCCTGTTTCTTTGCGAAGATTGTGGATGATTTCCCACACCTGCAGCCTTGTTTTCGGGTCAAGTCCCGTTGTCGGTTCGTCAAGAAACAGGAGCTTCGGTCGGTTAATAAGCGCCCTTGCAATGTCAACCCGTCTGCGCTGGCCACCGCTCAATGTGCCGTATTTTCTTTTGAGAATTTCCGAAAGGTCAAAGGTTTGTGTAAGGCTTTCAATTCTTTTGGCGATTTCTTTTTTGTTGAGTCCGTAATATGACGCTCTCGATTCAAGATTTTCTTTAACGGTAAGCTGTTTGTCAAGTACTGAACCCTGAAAAACAATTCCGATAAGCTCCTTGATTTTGTTCTTTTCTTTGTCAAGGTCATATCCGCCGATTTTAACATTGCCCGATGTTTTTTCAAGCACCGTACAAAGAATGTTGATTGTGGTTGATTTGCCTGCACCGTTAATTCCGAGAAATGCGAAAAACGAACCCTCTTCAACCGTGAATGATATATCATTTACTGCGTGAACATCTTTATAATTCTTTACAAGATTTTTAACTTCGATTATGTTACTCATTAAAAATCCCCTCCTTCTGTCAACATAGTAGCACCTTGCAATTCAAAAGAAAAGCAATTTTAGCTGTGTTGCAAAAAGAGGGGAGTAAGTTGCGATTTTGTATGTCAAAATGCAGTTATTCGTCCTGATAATCCTCGTCAGCGTTAAATTTTTTGAGCGATTCATTAATTGACTTTGCCGTGCTTGTCCGTGTAATGTAGCTGAAAAGAAATGTCAGCAGATACACGGCGGTAATCATTGCAAAAACCAAAAGCGCCATAGGAAAATTCTTGTACCAACCAAGCAAAAATCCCTCGGTCATAACAATTGCCTGAATAAGGCAGAAATGAATGACAATTCGTATGCGAGCCTGCAGTTTGGTGGGTTCTTCTTTAAAGTAAAAAAGCAGAGTCGGAATTGAAGTTACCGCACCTGTTCCCATTACAACCCACGGAAAATAGGGGGGATAGTATTCGATTAATGCAATTGAATTTGCAAGGCTTACAACAAAAAGCATTGCAACCGTGATTATGAAAAAGTCCTTTATGACTTCCTTTATAATTTCTTTTAAAGAATCATTCATAACAATACCTCACATTCCAAGCTTTTTCTTCAAGGTCGGCACATACTGCCTTGAAATAATTGCCGTTTCACCGTTTACAAGCTTTGCCTCAAAACGGCTGTTGACAGACGGTGACACGGAACGGATTTTACCGATATTCAGTATCATCGACTTTGAACATCTGAAAAATTTTGTTCCTTTTAAAATTTCTTCAAGCTCATACAACTTTTGTTTGGTTTCATAAATATTGTTTTTGCAGTATATAAAGGTTTTGTTGTCAACCGATTCTATGTAGAAAATTTCCTTTGTGTCAAGCTTGAACATCTCGCCGTCTTTTGATGCAAGGAGAAACTTTTCTGCCCCTTAATGCTGTTTGCAAGCGACATAACCTCGTCGCTGATTTCATGACAGCAAATTATAATTTCTTCCCGTTCCTCAATCCCAACCTGACGGATTGTAACATTAAACATCGCATTCCCTCCGTTCATCAACCATTTTACCATATCAAAAAGAAAATTAACAGTACCGAACCCTAACTTGCAAAATTATGTCGGTAAATTACAATTTTTTGTTGACAAGAATATAACATAATGATATAATCAGCTAAACAAAAAGATTAACATTGCATTGCTTTTGAGAGGTGTTGTTTATGTTTTGGTTAGTTTTCTGGATTTTGGTGTGTGTTGCAATTCTTGCTTACGGAATTCGCAGAATGGCAAATCACGATTATCGTTTTGGCTCGGGACTTTTCAAGAGCAGTGACAGCAATCTTGACGAAAAGGACGAGTTTGTCGATAAAGATTATTATGACAAAAAGAACCTTTTTAAATAATATAAAGCAAAATCTAAGGCTCTTGAGTTGTTACAAGAGCCTTTTGTTGTTTAAAAACGCTCCCGTATTGTTGTGGTGACCCCAAAAAGTTAGACTTGAAAGCGTAGTGGCTTTTAGCTGCTACGCTTTTGTTATGCAACTAAGGCATTAATCCTGTACTCAACTGGACTTAACCAGCCGAGTTTCTGTTTGATTCTC
>ENA-OQEB01000364-OQEB01000364.1-human-gut-metagenome-genome-assembly--contig:-NODE-364-length-19304-cov-1.725452_pt1 | contig 19304 bp, 26 predicted proteins | sample MGYA00242787_ERZ504619 | MGnify/ENA primary metagenome ERZ504619 (study PRJEB26092, sample SAMD00036317) | human gut metagenome | host: Homo sapiens | study: EMG produced TPA metagenomics assembly of... | reverse complement strand
ATGCTGATTATCCGTGGTGTCAACGTGTTCCCCACGCAGATAGAGTCCGTTATCCTCGAAATGCCGGAGTTCGAGCCTCACTACCTCTTGCTGGTAGACCGCAAGAACAATACCGACACCATGGAGTTGCAGGTTGAGGTTCGTCCCGAATACTATTCCGATGAAATCAACAAGATGCTGGCTCTGAAGAAGAAGCTTGTGACCCGCCTGCAGAGCGTACTCGGTCTCGGCGTAGATGTCCGTTTGGTAGAACCGCGCAGTATTGAGCGCAGCGTAGGCAAAGCCAAGCGCGTCATCGACAACCGCAAATTGTAAATCGCCAAATTGTACATGGTAAATCGTAAATCGTCAAATAGTAAATAAACCTATGGTAGCAAAACAACTTTCCATTTTTCTGGAGAACAAGTCCGGTCGCCTCACAGAGGTGACTGAAGTTCTTGCAAAAGAAGGTGTCAACCTTTCTGCTCTATGTATTGCAGAGAATGCCGATTTCGGTATCCTTCGTGGCATTGTTTCCGAACCGGATAAAGCATATAAGGCTTTGAAAGATAATCACTTCGCAGTGAACGTAACGGATGTAGTAGGCATCAGTTGTCCCAATATTCCCGGCTCATTGGCGAAAGTGCTCCGTTTCCTCTCCGATGAAGGCGTGTTCATCGAGTACATGTATTCCTTTGCCAATGGTGAAACGGCCAATGTCATCATCCGTCCCAACGACATGGATAACTGTATCCGTGTATTGACAGAAAAAAAGGTCGATTTGCTGGCGGCAAGCGAACTCTATAAACTGTGAAAACGAAGGATTAGGGAGGAAGGATTAGGGATGAGGCTATGCAGTTGATAGCACAGTCACTAATCCCTAATCCTTCACCATTCATCCCTAATTCCTGCCCGTTCGTCTGGTTTTTGAAAAATTAAGGCTCGTATCGTTGCTTTATTCGATGCGAACCTCTATCTTTGCGCATTATTTGAACAAAAGTAATGAAGAAGAACATCCTAATAACTCTGCTTGCAGCATTGCTGCTCTCCTCGTGTGGAGAATACAACAAATTGCTGAAAAGCACAGATTACGAATACAAGTACGAAGCGGCAAAAAATTACTTCGCAAAAGGCCAGTACAACCGTGCTGCTACTTTGCTCAATGAATTGATTGCCATTCTCAAAGGTACTGATAAGGCGGAGGAATCCCTCTATATGCTGGGCATGAGTTACTATAACCAAAAGGATTATCAGACTGCTGCGCAGACTTTCATTCAATACTACAACGTTTATCCCCGCGCACATTCACTGACTGGCACGTTTCATGCCGGTAAAGCTCTATATTTGGATACTCCGGAGCCGCGTTTGGACCAATCCGGTACGTATAGCGCCATCCAGCAGTTGCAGATGTTTATGGAATACTTCCCGCAAAGCTCCAAGAAAGAAGAAGCGCAGAACATGATATTTGCCTTGCAGGACAAGCTGGTGATGAAGGAGTATCTGTCTGCAAAACTTTATTATAATATGGGTAATTATCTGGGCAACAACTATCAGGCTTGCGTTATCACTGCGCAGAATGCTTTGAAGGATTATCCCTATACCAACCTACGTGAAGATTTATCCATTCTTATCTTGCGTGCCAAGTATGAGTTGGCTGTGTATAGTGTGAAGATAGAAGAGCCGAACGTTACCGTGAAGCGGTGGATGAATGTTATGCCTTTAAAAACGAATTCCCTGAAAGCAAGTATACGAAGGAAGCCGACCGAATCTTCAAGGAGTCACAGAAAATGCTGGGCGAGGGAGGCGAAGAACAAGAGTAATTAGTAATTAATAATTTGTAATTAATACTATAGATAAATTTATGGATTACAGAAAGACAAATGCTCCTACTACTACGGTGACCCGTGATATGATGGAGTTGTGTGAGGATACCGGTAATGTATACGAAAGCGTAGCGATTATCGGAAAACGTGCCAACCAGATTAGTGTGGAAATCAAAAACGACCTTTCCAAAAAGCTTGCTGAGTTTGCCTCTTACAATGACAATCTGGAAGAAGTGTTCGAAAACCGGGAACAGATTGAGATTTCCCGCTATTACGAAAAACTGCCGAAGCCGACATTGATTGCAACACAAGAGTATGTGGAAGGTAAGATTTATTATCGCAATCCGGCTAAGGAAAAAGAAAAATTGCAGTAATGATACAGCGTATTCAATCTGTTTATTTGTTGTTGGTAACCGTCCTGCTGGTTGTGGCCATCTGCATGCCCGTAGGACAGTTCATCGGAGCGGACGGAGTGACGGCGCATGTTTTCAAGCCTCTGGGAGTGGCTTTGGCCGACGGAGGATTTCAGTCTACTTGGGGCTTGTTCGGAATATTGTTGCTCAGTGCACTGGTTGCCTTCTGTACGATATTCCTTTTCCGTAACCGTATGTTACAAATACGCATGACGATTTTCAGCAGCATCCTGCTGATAGGTTACTACATAGCCTTCTGCGTATTTATGTTTATTTTGAAGGGCGATTTGGATGCCACGGCTTTCCAGCTTGGATGGGCGCTTTGCCTTCCGGTGGTAGCCATCATCCTCAACTATCTGGCCTTCCGTGCCATCTACAAAGATGAGGTGATGGTGAAGGCTGCAGACCGTTTAAGAAGATAAGAAGGTTTATCTACTTGATAATAACAAAAGGCAGACCACGTATTTCATTCGGGATACGTGGTCTGCCTTTTTATCGTTTCTGCTTGGGGTTCAGCCGTTCCCATTATACTGTTCCCATTAGAGGAGATAGTCGTTCCTACGAGTGAAACGGGTGTTTCCCTACAAGCATTACTTCTTCAAGTCAAAGAGATAAGTTACCTTGGCCGTAATGACTCCGTGTGCGGAGCGCGAGAAAAAGTCCTTCTTGGTGCTGCCATAGAAATCGGACAAAGCATAGTAGTATCTTCCTTCTACAATGAAATTGCCTGCCTTGGTGCGTAGTTCTATGCCTGCTCCACCTGCAATGCCGTAGTCGAATTTGTTGTCTATGGCTTTGCCGTGCTGTTCCACGGTGATGTTGGTGTAGGAGTCTGCTACAGTGCCGTCCCAGTCGCCGTCTATCTTTTCGCTGTCGCCAAGCAGGAAGCCTATCTGCGGACCGGCATGGATGAAGAATTGCAGACCGCGGTCCTTGCCGAAGGCCAGATGTGCCAGGAAGGGTATTTCCACATAGTTCATGGTGCGTGTGTAGCTCAGTGTGGGATAGTCCTCATAGTACTCGTCCCAACCGTGCTGCGAGAAGTTCAGCTCGATTTGTGCACCGCAAATCATGCTGAAATATTTCTCGGAGATATATCGGGCTGTCACACCACCGTTGATGCCCATCAGATTCTTCTGCTTGATAGAGGGAGAGAGCTTACGCTATTCAGATTGATGCCTCCATTGACGCCCACAGCGAAGTTGTGGCGTTGCTCGCCCACCTGCGCATGCAGGGGCAATATACATGCACACATCAGCAGGGCGAATATGATGATTGTTCTCAGGTTCATGCTATAAGTTATAAGTTACAAGCTACAAGCTACGAGTTAATAGTTATATAGTGGATTATCAGATGATTAATCATTAATCCCTAATCATTAATCAAAGTCCAGCTTCACCAGCTCAAAATTCTTGGTGAAGTGCACAAAAAACACTTTCTTGTTGATGAAGCCCCCCCAGTTGTTTACCCGTTGGAACTTGAAGCCGGTCTGGATGGGCACCAGGTCCAGCCCCTGCATGTTCTTCTCGAAGGAAGAGCCATAGCGCGCAAGTCCTTTCAGGAAGAAATAACCGGTATCGAAGCCCAACATGCCGAATTTGGGATAGCGTTCGTCCATCTCCTTGCCATACCATCTGCGGTAGCTCTTGGTGAAGTTGATGGCGGCAGGAAGCAGGTTGTTGGTATAGAAAGAGGAATAGAAATAGGTGTCCAGTTCGAAGAAGGCTTCCAGGTGGTCTTTGGTGTAGGTCTGCCACTCCGGATAGCCGAACAGATGGACACGGCTTTCGGGTTGCTCGCGTACCAACAGCGTCAGTTGGGGAAGTATCTTAATCAATGTCAGGTTGCTGCCGGATGTGGGGATGAAGATATTCTCACGGTCCGTGCGTAATACTGTTTTCAGGGATTCTACAGTGACATCCTCTTTCAGGCTCTTCATCGGGATGGAACGGTTGCGCAGTTCGTCTTTCAGTCCCTTGATGAATTCTGCCTTGTCCTTGGCGCCCTGGCTGGCTTCAATGAAGATGACGTTGGCGTTGGGGAACTGGCGCACAAAGTGGTCGTACACCTCGGAGTACAGATAGGATTGGGGAGTATTTATCTGATAGACCGCCGGATTCTGGAATACCGTGTTGTCTTTCGATGTGAATGGTATCACCAGACGTGTGTCTTGTTTCTTGGCAAATTCGGCCAGCGGTCGATGTGCTGTTGGTACAGAGGCCCGAATATGATGTCCATGTCCTTCATCTCGCTTTTGCCCAGAATGGAGTTCAGCGAGGCACTTTCGGGGCCCGAATTGTAAGTGTACAAGTCAATGGAAGTGCCGGTACGTTTCAGGCTGTCTACGGCCATCAGCAGGCCTTCGTAGTATTCCACCATACGGGAGGACTCACTCTTCGATACCCCGTCCAAAAAGGGGAGGATGACGGCAGCCTTGATGGTGCTGAAACGCTCTGTCTCTTTTCTGTTTTCGCGGAACAGCTCGCTGTTGGTAGGCGTGGCCTGCAACTGCGCGCTTTGCTCCGTCTGTGCCTTGGGGTAGGGGATGCAGAGGAAGGTTCCCTTCTTTATTTTGTTCTCGCCTTTCAGCTCCGGATTGGCGGCAATCAGCTCGGCTTCGCTGATGCCGTATTCGCGGCTGATGCTGAATACGGTTTCTTTTCGTTTCACCTTGTGCATGTCGCGGCAGCGCGACTCTATGGGACCGGGAATATTGTTGTTGGCAACCACTGTGTTGTTGCTCAGTGTCTCGGTCGGGGCCATGGTTTCGGCCTCGGTTGTGGAAGGAATGAGGATGACTTGTCCGATACGGAAATTCTCGGCGCTCAGTCCAGGGTTGGCGTCACAGATGGCTTTGGCAGATACATTGTATTTCACGGTCAGCCGGTAGAGGGTCTCGCCGGATGCGATGGTGTGGTATGTTTCTTTTTGTGCGTTGGCGGCACTGCGGGGGATACGCAGCATGCGTCCGATGAATATTCTCTCGTCACTGCCGGGATTCAGTTTGATGATGTCTGCCTGGCTGACGCCGTACATGCTGGCGATGGAGTAGAGACTTTGTCCTTTTTCGATGGTATGCAGGAAATAAGATTGGTTCTCTTGTGCCACTGCACCCAGCGTGCATGCGCCGGCAAGCAGCAGGGAGCAGATAATGCGGTTAATCGTTTTCATTCAGTAATCGTTGGTTTATGTTTACAATTTCCCAAAGTAGCTGCAAAGGTACGAATATTGTGGCATTTCTGCCAAAGGATTGCGTTAAGAAATAATATTGTGCATTTCAAAACTGAAAAATAGCGCTTTTCGGCTGATATTCGGGGGGAAACAGTTATTTTTGCAGTTAAAACGATAGGATAAATTAACATGCAAGAAGAAACAGAATATATCAATGTATATGGTGCGCGCGTGCACAACCTTAAGAATATCGATGCCGAGATTCCCCGTAACAGCCTTACGGTGATTACCGGACTGAGCGGAAGCGGCAAGTCCTCGCTGGCATTCGATACTATCTTTGCCGAAGGCAGCGCCGCTATATCGAGACTTTTTCGGCATACGCCCGCAACTTCCTGGGGAACCTGGAGCGTCCGGACGTGGACAAGATAACGGGACTGAGCCCGGTTATCTCCATCGAGCAGAAAACCACCAACAAGAATCCGCGCTCCACCGTGGGCACTACCACCGAGGTGTACGATTACCTGCGTCTGCTCTATGCCCGCGCCGGCGACGCCTACTCCTACCTCTCGGGCGAGAAGATGGTGAAGTACACCGAAGAGCAGATACTGGACCTCATCCTGAAAGACTATAAAGGAAAGCGCATCTACATCCTTGCCCCGCTGGTGCGGGGTCGTAAGGGACACTACAAGGAGCTTTTCGAGCAGGTGCGCAAGAAAGGCTACCTCTACGTGCGTGTGGACGGCGAGGTGTGCGAAGCCCTGCCCAGTATGAGCTGGACCGCTACAAGAACCACGATGTGGAGGTAGTGATAGACAAGCTTGTGGTGGCAGATAAGGACGACACGCGCCTGAAGAACAGCGTAGCCACCGCCATGCGCCAGGGCGACGGGCTGCTGATGATACTCGATGCGCAGACCGACAGCGTGCGCCATTACAGCAAGCGGCTGATGTGTCCCGTGACGGGCTTGTCCTATCGGGAACCGGCACCGCACAACTTCTCCTTCAACTCCCCGCAGGGCGCATGCCCCAAGTGCAAAGGGCTGGGGGTGGTGAGCCAGATTGACATCGACAAGGTGATTCCCGACCGCGAGCTCTCCATCGCCGGAGGTGCCATCGCACCCTTGGGGAAAGCCAAGAACAGCATGATTTTCTGGCAGATTACCGCCTTGCTGGAGAAGTATGAGGCAACGCTGAAAACTCCGGTGAAGGAGCTGCCGGAGGATGCACTGGACGAGGTGCTCTACGGCTCGGACGAGCGCATCAAGATAAAGAGTTCGCTGATAGGCACCTCTTCCGACTACTTCGTGACGTTTGAGGGTGTCATCAAATACATTCAGATGTTGCAAGAGAAGGATGCTTCCGCCACGGCGCAGAAGTGGGCGGACCAGTTTGCCAAGACTGCCGTTTGTCCGGAGTGCCATGGCGCCAAGCTGAACAAGGAAGCGCTTTCGTTCCGCATCCACGACAAGAACATCTACGAACTGTCCACAATGGACATTAGCGAGCTGTATGACTGGCTATCTGCCGTAGACCCGCATCTCAGCAGCAAGCAGCAGCAGATTGCCGGTGAAATCCTGAAGGAAATCCGTACGCGGCTCAAGTTTTTGCTCGATGTCGGTCTGGATTATCTTTCGCTGAACCGTAGTTCCGTCAGCCTTTCCGGTGGTGAAAGCCAGCGTATCCGCCTGGCTACGCAGATAGGTTCACAGCTGGTGAATGTGCTGTATATATTGGATGAGCCGAGTATCGGCCTGCACCAACGCGACAACCAGCGCTTGATACACTCTTTGAAGGAACTGCGCGACATTGGCAACTCCGTCATTGTGGTGGAGCATGACAAGGACATGATGCTGGCTGCCGATTACGTCATTGATATGGGTCCGAAAGCTGGTCGCCTGGGAGGGGCTGTCGTCTTTGCCGGCACTCCCCGCGAAATGCTCCGGACGCATACGCTGACCTCCCAATATCTGAATGGAGAACGTGCCATCGAGGTGCCTGCCAAGCGTCGCGAGGGCAATGGACACAGTCTGTGGCTGCGTGGCGCCAAAGGTAATAATCTGAAAAATGTGGATGTGGAGTTCCCGCTGGGCAAGCTGATTTGCGTTACCGGTGTTTCCGGCAGTGGCAAGTCCACGCTTATCAACGAGACGTTGCAGCCTATTCTTTCGCAGAAGTTCTATCGTTCACTGCAGGATCCTTTGGACTATGACAGTATTGAAGGGCTGGAATATATAGACAAGGTGGTGAATGTGGACCAGTCTCCTTTGGGACGAACGCCGCGTTCCAATCCTGCCACTTATACCGGTGTGTTTTCCGATATCCGCAATCTGTTTGTCGGCCTGCCCGAAGCGAAGATACGCGGGTACAAGCCGGGACGCTTCTCCTTCAACGTCAGTGGCGGACGCTGCGAGGCTTGCCAGGGCAACGGCTACAAATGCATTGAGATGAATTTCCTGCCGGATGTGTATGTGCCTTGCGAGGTGTGCCACGGCAAACGCTATAACCGCGAGACGCTGGAAGTGCGCTTTAAAGGCAAGTCCATTGCCGATGTGCTGGATATGACCATCAACCGTGCGGTGGAGTTCTTCGAGAATGTGCCCCAGATATTGAATAAGATTAAGGTTATCCAGGAAGTGGGATTGGGCTATATCAAGCTGGGACAGTCTCCACCACGCTCTCCGGAGGTGAGAGCCAGCGCGTAAAGTTGGCTACGGAACTCTCCAAGCGTGATACGGGCAAGACACTCTATATCCTCGACGAACCTACCACCGGACTTCATTTTGAAGATATCCGCGTACTGATGAATGTACTGAACAAACTTGTTGACAAAGGAAACACCGTCATCGTCATAGAGCATAATCTCGATGTCATCAAGATGGCGGACTACATCATTGATATGGGTCCCGAAGGTGGCAAGGGGGGAGGGGAACTCCTCTCCTGCGGAACACCCGAAGAGGTGGCGAAGAGCGAGAAAGGCTATACTCCGAAATTCCTGCGTGAAGAGCTGGGGGATAATTACTAATTACTAATTTTGTAACTTGTTATGGTGAAAATTAATAAGACGAATGCAGCGCGGCTGCTCGACAAAGCCAAGATAGCCTATGAACTCATTCCCTACGAGGTGGATGAGAACGATTTGAGCGCCGTACATGTAGCCGCCAGTTTGGGCGAGGACATCAACTGCGTGTTCAAGACACTTATTCTTCACGGCGATAAATCCGGCTACTTTGTCTGCGTCATCCCGGGTGAGCACGAAGTGGATTTGAAACTGGCGGCAAAGGCATCGGGCAACAAGAAGTGTGACCTCATTCCGGTTAAGGAACTTTTACCTCTGACGGGCTACATCCGCGGAGGTTGTTCGCCCATCGGCATGAAGAAGCCTTTCCCTACCTATATCCATGAAACGTGCCTACGGTTTCCGTATATCTATATCAGTGCTGGACAACGTGGTTTGCAGCTTAAACTGGACCCGAAGGATTTGGTAAAAGAAGTGCGTGCAGAAGTTTGTGTTCTTTTTAATGAATAAATCTTCTATTTCTGCCGAGATATTTTAATTTTATAAGGAAATATTCAATAGAATTTATATATTTGCAGGAATTATTCAAGAAATCAATCCAATTACTAATTCTAAAAACTAATTTTTTAGTATACCAAACAACACCATAAGTCTGATTGCCGCATCCTTTGCTAATTTGGGCGAGCGTTTCGGCTTTTATACCATGATGGCCATTCTTGTACTTTTTCTGCAAGCCAAGTTCGGACTGGATGGAAAAGAGGCAGGTTTGATCTACTCAACATTTTATTTTTCTATTTACATTCTTGCATTGATAGGTGGTATTATTGCCGACAAGACCCGTAATTACAAAGGTACCATTTTTGCCGGTATTGTCCTGATGGCGGTAGGCTACTTGATGCTTGCCATCCCGTCTCCTACACCGGTTGCCAATAAAACCTTGTTTTTGGTGATTACTTGTGCGGCCTTGTTTGTCATTGCTTTCGGAAATGGTCTTTTCAAGGGAAATCTTCAAGCGCTGGTAGGCAGATGTACGACAATCCCCAATATTCCAGCATGCGTGATTCCGGTTTCTCCTTATTCTATATGTTCATCAATGTAGGTGCCATCTTTGCTCCGTTTGCTGCAGTAGGCGTACGTAACTGGTGGCTGTCCACATTCGGCTACAATTATGATGCCGACCTGCCTGCCCTTTGCCACGGACATCTGGCAGGAACGCTGACTCCCGAAGCTGTGGACACTTATAGTGCACTGCAACGAAAGCCACTATTTCCGGAACACCCGTAACGGATATGACGGTATTTGCCAATGAATATCTGAACGTGTTTACCACCGGTTTCCATTATGCATTCGGTGTAGCTATCTTGGCTATGGTTCTCTCTTTGGTAATTTTCGTCATCAACAGAAAGAAATTCCCCGATCCCAGCAAGAAGGTGGCTGCAAAAGCGGGCGATGCCACTGCAGTGGAGATGAGCGCACAAGAGGTAAGACAGCGCATGTATGCATTGTTTGCCGTATTCGGTGTGGTAATTTTCTTCTGGTTCTCGTTCCATCAGAATGGGTTGACACTGACGTATTTTGCCAAGGAATATACAGATTTGAATTTATTCGGCATGGCTATTTCAGCTGAGCTGTTCCAGTCTTTGAACCCGATTTTCGTTGTATCTCTGACACCGGTCATCATGGCTGTCTTTGCAGCACAGCGTGCCAAGGGTAAAGAGCCTTCCACTCCGCGGAAGATTGCCATCGGTATGGGTATTGCTGCCACCGGCTTCCTTATAATGGCTATCGGTTCTTATGTAAGCAACTTGCCGATGCACAAGGATATAATCGCTTTGGGTACCTCTCCGGTGAAGGTGACTCCGCTGTTGCTGATGGTTACCTATCTGATATTGACTGTTGCCGAATTGTACATTTCTCCGTTGGGCATTTCATTCGTGTCCAAGGTGGCTCCTCCCAAATATCAGGGTATCATGCAGGGCGGTTGGCTCGGCGCTACTGCCATTGGTAATCAGTTGCTCGTTATCGGTGCTATCCTTTACGAAAGTATTCCTATCTGGATGACGTGGACGGTATTTGTAGTAGCGTGCTGCATTTCCATGTTCACCATGCTGTTCATGCTGAAATGGCTTGAAAAGGTGGCGAAGTAATCGGAAACGAAAGATAAAACTAAAGGCTGCGCAATGTTCGTAATGAACTGCGCAGCCTTTAGTTTTTGGAGGCTTTTAATGCCGGGACTCAGATTTCCAGTCCCATGATGTAGTCATTCATGTAATATCCGTTTCCTATCGGGAAATCCCCTTCACGGAGTTTCCGCATTCCCATATGTTCGTAAAACTGCAGTGCCTTGTTGTTACGGTTCACATTCAATTCCATCAGACAAGGGCCGGGATGCACTTTCTTGATGTACTTGATGGCTTCGCGAAAGAGGAAACTGCCGCAATGTGCACCCTGGTAATAGGGGAGCACATAAATCTTTTGCAGGTGGAATAAATCTTCTCCTTGCTGCTGTACGGACACATAGCCCGCCGCTTCACATTCTTCGTAAGCCAGGAAATAGACGTGGCCTTCCTCTTCCATTTGTTTACGGATATTGTCCAATGAATACATCCATTCCATCATGTAGTCGGTCTGCTCGGGAGTAAGGATATCCTTATACGTGACGGGAAATATTTGCTGCGCAAGTTTCTGAATCAGTGCGCAGTCTGCTGTCGTTGCTTTTCTTATGGTAAACATATCGGTTGTATTTATACTGTTTGGGGTGTAAAGTTAAGCCTTTTTTGTGAAACAATCGTTATCTTTGCAGACCGTTACCGAACTAACTAATTCTGATTTTAAAAATTATGGCATTTACGAGCAACATTATGATTGTCCGCCACAGATTGCTGAAGGAACTGGTAAAGCTGTGGAATAACAACGAACTTGTGGATAAAATAGACCGGCTGCCCATCGAGCTGAGTCCGAAGAGGTCCAAGCACGCGGGACGCTGCTGTGTGCACAAAGAGCGCGCGGTGTGGAAGTACAAGTCATTGCCGCTTCTGGGACTCGATATGGAGGACGAGACGGATGAGCTGACCCCCTTGTCGGAGTACGCTGCCCGTGCATTGGACAGAGCGGAAAATGGCAGGCCGAAAGACAACATCATGTGTGTGATTGACGAAGCTTGTTCGGCATGTGTGCAGATTAACTACGAGATTACGAACCTCTGCCGCGGATGTACGGCACGCAGTTGCCAGGTAAATTGTCCCAAGAAGGCAGTGCACGTCAAGGAGAGCGGGCAGCATGGATTGACCATGATGCGTGTATCAGTTGTGGCATCTGCCATAAGAGTTGTCCCTACCATGCCATTGTTTATATTCCCGTACCTTGTGAGGAGCTTGTCCCGTGAAAGCCATCAGTAAGGATGAGAAGGGGATAGAGCATATTGACGAAAGCAAATGTATCTATTGCGGAAAGTGTCTCAATGCATGTCCATTCGGAGCAATTTTCGAAATATCGCAAGTGTTCGACGTGTTGCACAGAATCCGTAAGGGTGAGCAGGTGGTGGCTATCGTGGCTCCGTCCATTCTGGGGCAGTTCAAGACGACTATTGAACAAGTGTATGGCGCACTGAAACAAGTGGGCTTTACGGATGTCATCGAGGTGGCGCAAGGTGCGATGGATACCGTCAGCAACGAGGCGCACGAACTGATTGAGAAGTTGGAAGAGGGACAGAAGTTTATGACGACTTCCTGCTGCCCGTCTTATATAGAACTGGTGAACAAGCATATTCCTGCCATGAAGCCCTACGTGTCGGGCACCGGTTCGCCGATGTACTATGCCGCACGCATTGCCAAGGAGAAGTATCCGGATGCAAAGGTGGTCTTTATCGGTCCGTGCGTAGCCAAGCGTAAAGAGGCGCAGCGTGACGAAGCGGTGGATTTCATTATGACTTTCGAGGAGATGGCTTCCGTGTTTGCCGGACTGGATATTCAGATGGAGCAGGCGAAGCCCTATTCCATGAGTTTCACTTCCGTGCGCGAGGCACATGGCTTTGCCCAGGCAGGCGGTGTGATGGGTGCTGTGAAGGCTTATCTGAAAGAAGAAGCGGATAAAATCAATGCCGTGCAGGTGGCTAATCTGGATAAGAAGGCTATCGGTTCGCTGCGTGCTTATGCCAAAACCGGTAAGGTCCGGGACAGTTCATCGAAGTGATGGCATGCGAGGGTGGTTGCATCACCGGACCGTGTGCACACAATGAGATAGCTGCCGGAAAGCGTCAGTTGACACAAGAGTTGGCTAAGAGAGAGGAAACGTATTGAAATATTTGATTGACAAACTGCGGAGCATCGCAGGCTGGATGCCGAAGAGTATAAAGCCTTGCTTCTTTGCCGGGACACAGAACTTGCAGCCTACCTGCAGGAGCTTGCCCGGGAAGAAGCGCTTGCCCGCTTTGGCAATAAAATCTTCATTCGCGGACTGATTGAGATAACCAACCGTTGCCGCAATAACTGCTACTATTGCGGCATACGGAAGGAGAACCGGAACATAGTCCGTTATGAACTGGCGCAGGAGGAGATTCTTTCGTGTTGCATGAAGGCTATCGGTTGGGCTTTCGAACCTTTGTGCTGCAAGGGGGCGAAGCGCAGGCGGTGAAGGATGAGGGGATGGTGGAGACAGTTGCCGCCATCCGGCAATCCTTCCGGATTGTGCCATTACCTTATCTTTGGGCGAAAAATCGCGGGAAGCCTACGAACGTTTCTTCCTGGCAGGTGCCAACCGCTATCTGTTGCGGCACGAAACCTGCAACGAAGGGCATTATCACCGGCTTCATCCTGCTGAGATGTCCCTTTCCCATCGGTTGCAATGCTTGGACTGGCTGAAAGAGATAGGCTATCAAGTGGGAACCGGAATCATGGTAGGCAGTCCTTACCAGACGGTGGACCATCTGGTAGAAGATATTCTCTTCATCGAACGGTTTCAGCCGGAGATGATAGGCATGGGACCTTTTTCTTCCGCATCACGATACTCCGTTTGCCTCTTTTCCGCCGGGAGATATGGAGTTGACGCTGAAGTTGCTTTCTATCTTCCGGCTGATGCATCCCGCGGCACTGATACCTGCTACCACTGCCCTGGCCACACTTGCTCCGGACGGACGGGAACGGGGAATATTGGCTGGCGCCAATGTCGTGATGCCTAATCTTTCGCCTTCTCATCAGCGGACGAAGTACTCCCTTTATGATAACAAAGCTTCTGCGGGTGCCGAAGCGGCAGAAGGTTTGCAAAAATTGGAGGAACAACTGAAAGGGATAGGCTACGAGGTATCAAAAGAGAGAGGAGATTATGAGAATGGAGAATTGACCGTTGATAATTGATAATTTTCAAATCTTCATTCTTTATTTTAATTACCAATTATCAATTTACGAAGTGTATAACATAAAGTCAAGACAAGCAGAAGAATTCATCAATCATCAGGAGATATTGGATACATTGGAGTATGCGCAGGCAAACCGCAACAACCGTCCGCTCATCGAAAGTTTGATTGACAAGGCTGCTTTGTGCCAGGGGCTTTCCCATCGGGAGGCGGCCCTACTGCTGGAATGTGACGAGCCGGAACTGGTGCAGCGCATCTATCATCTGGCACGTGAAATCAAACGGAAATTCTATGGCAACCGCATTGTGATGTTTGCCCCGCTTTACCTTTCCAACTATTGCGTGAACGGCTGCGTCTATTGCCCGTATCATGCCAAGAACCGTACCATTCCCCGCAAGAAACTCTCGCAAGAGGAGATACGCCGCGAGGTTATCGCCTTACAGGACATTGGGGCATAAACGCCTTGCCCTGGAAGCCGGAGAAGACCCTCGAAACAACCCTATCGACTATATCTTAGAGTCCATCCGCACCATCTACAGCATCCACCACAAGAACGGGGCCATCCGCCGGGTGAATGTCAACATAGCCGCCACTACAGTGGAAAACTATCGGTTGCTGAAAGAGGCAGGTATCGGCACTTATATCCTTTTTCAGGAGACTTACAGCAAAGAGCATTACGAAGCCTTGCATCCCACGGGACCAAAAAGTAATTATGCCTACCACACCGAAGCGATGGACCGCGCTATGGAGGGTGGCATCGACGATGTAGGTATCGGTGTATTGTTTGGTCTGAATACCTATCGCTACGACTTCGTAGGATTGCTGATGCATGCCGAACATCTGGAAGCTACCTTTGGCGTGGGTCCGCATACCATCAGCGTACCGCGCATTTGTCCGGCAGATGATATTTCGACCGAGGATTTTCCCGATGCCATCTCGGATGAGATGTTCTGCCGTATTGTGGCGGTTACCCGCATTGCGGTGCCTTATACGGGAATGATTATTTCCACCCGTGAGTCGGAAGCCGTACGCCGTCAGGTGCTCGAACTGGGCGTTTCGCAGATAAGCGGCGGTTCGCGCACCAGCGTGGGAGCTATGCCGTGCCGGAAGCCAAAGAGGAAGATTCCTCCCAATTCGATGTGAGCGACCGGCGCACGCTGGATGAAGTGGTGAGTTGGCTGCTCGACCTGGGGCATATCCCCAGCTTCTGCACCGCCTGCTATCGCGAGGGACGTACCGGAGACCGCTTCATGTCGCTCGTCAAGCGCGGACAGATAGCAAACTGCTGCCAGCCCAATGCACTGATGACATTAAAAGAATATCTGGAGGACTATGCCTCCTCCGAAACCAAGGAGAAGGGCATGCGGCTGATTCGTGAGGAGATGGAGCATATCCCGAACCCCAAGATACGGGCGATAGCCGAACGTAATCTTCAGGAGATAGGGGAGGGGAAAAGAGACTTTAGATTTTAGATTTCGGATTTATGAATAATACACCTCGTTCCAACCGCCTGCACATTGCCGTCTTTGGACGACGGAACAGCGGAAAGTCCAGCCTTGTCAATGCCTTGACCGGGCAAGACACGGCATTGGTATCCGCAACGCCCGGCACTACTACCGATCCCGTGACCAAAGCCATGGAAGTATATCCTTTGGGCCCGTGCCTCTTTATCGATACCCCCGGTTTTGATGACGACGAAGGCGAACTGGGCGGTATGCGCGTGGAGCGTACCTTAAAGACGGTGGAGAAAGCGGACATCGCCTCTTGCTTTATGAAGCTGACGGAACGCTGGAACAGCAATGGCTAAAGCTGCTGGCAGCGCGCGAAATCCCCGTGATACTGATACTGAATAAAGCCGATTCCCGTCAAGACACCGCTTCCGTGGTGCTTCGGATTGAAAAGGAGTGCGGGCAGGCTCCGTTGTGGTCAGTGCCAAAGAGGGTACCGGCATTCAAGGTATCTTCGATGCTATCCTCGAAAAGCTTCCCGAGAATTTTGGTGAGCAGACTATCACGGGCGATTTGGTGCGTGAAGGAGATGTCGTCCTGCTGGTGATGCCCCAGGATATACAAGCCCCCAAAGGTCGTCTCATTCTTCCGCAAGTGCAGACCATCCGCGAACTGTTGGATAAAAGTGCTTAGTGATGAGCTGCACCACCGACAAGCTGCAAGCCTCCCTGCAAGCCCTTGCCCGTCCGCCTAAGCTGATAATCACCGATTCACAAGTATTCCCCATCGTCTATCAACAAAAGCCTGCCGAAAGTAGTCTTACTTCCTTCTCGGTTCTTTTTGCCGGCTACAAAGGAGATATCAATGCCTTCGTGGAGGGAGCTGCCGCTATCCATAGCCTGACACTCCAATCGCGTGTACTGATAGCCGAAGCTTGCACCCATGCTCCGCTGACCGAGGACATCGGCACCATCAAAATTCCCCGCCTGCTACGAAAGCGCATCGGCGAGGAATTGCAGATAGACTTTGTATCTGGAAATGACTTTCCCAAAGACTTGTCCCGATATGATTTAATTATCCATTGCGGCGCTTGCATGTTCAACCGGAAGTACGTTCTCAATCGTATAGCCCATGCCCGCGCACAGCACATCCCCATAACCAACTACGGAGTAGCAATTGCGAGTCTGACCGGTATATTGGATAAAATTGTTATCTATCGGTAAATATCCCTCTCCCTCTCTGTTCACGTTACTGATGTTATAGAGTAGTGTGAACTACTTTTCTTGTTAACGATGCTTAATATAAGGTACTTTGTAATACAAGGTACTGATATAATACATATATTTGTGTCATACAAGGAACAACAATAGAATGAATGAGAACACTCATTACTCTATTGCGCAGCAAAATAGTAAATCGTAAATTGTCAAATAGTAAATACCATTATGGATGTAAACAATGTAAAGTCGCAAATGCGCAAGGGCATGCTTGAATATTGCATCATGTTGCTGCTTCACAAGGAGCCGGCTTACGCTTCGGATATCATTCAGAAGTTGAAAGAAGCCAGACTGATTGTAGTGGAAGGTACACTTTATCCGTTGCTCACCCGTCTGAAGAACGACGACTTGCTGGGTTATGAATGGATTGAGTCTACGCAAGGTCCTCCACGTAAGTATTACCGGTTGACGGAAAAAGGAGAAGTCTTTCTCGGTGAACTGGAAATGTCCTGGAAAGAGTTGAACGAGACGGTGAATCACATCAGCAATTCTTGAAATGACCACAGAGAATATGCTGCATTCGCCGAATGGTAAATAGTAAATCGTAAATAGTCAAATTGTAAATAAATAGTGTGTTATGAAAAAGACATTAACTGTAAATTTAGGTGGAACCGTTTTTAATATTGATGATGACGCATACCGCCTTTTGGATAATTATCTGAGTAATCTCAAGATACACTTCCGTAAGGAAGCCGGTGCCGACGAGATTGTAGATGATATAGAACGCCGCATTTCCGAACTCTTTGCCGAGAAATTGTCGGCCGGTTCACAAGTAATCACGATTGCCGATGTGGAAGAGGTGATTGCCCGCATGGGAAAGCCGGAGGACATGGAGACGGAAGGAGAGAGCAGCAGTGCCGATGCCGGTAGTACAAATGCCGGAGGTGGTTATGGTGCCGGTGCATGGAGCAGCAATACCGCTTATAGCACTACACGCCGCCGTCTCTACCGCAATCCTGATGACAAGATGCTGGGTGGTGTCATTAGTGGAATGGCTGCCTATCTGGGTTGGGATGTGACTTTGCTCCGTCTGTTGCTGCTTGTCGTCTTGATTTGTGGGGTAGGAACGTTGATACCGGTTTATATCGTATGTTGGCTGATTATCCCGGAAGCCCGCACGGCTGCCGAGAAGTTAAGCATGCGCGGTGAGGCTGTTACGGTAGAGAATATCGGAAAGACGGTGACGGATGCTTCGAGAAGGTTGCCAATGGGGTGAATGATTATATGAGGTCGGACAAGCCCCGTACTTTCTTGCAGAAGTTGGGAGATACGCTGGTGATGGTAGTCGGTTGGCTGTTGAAAATCTGTCTGGTGATATTCGCCATTATTTGCAGTCCGATACTGTTTGTGTTTGGAGTGGTATTCGTGGCGCTGTTGTTTGCTGCGATAGCGGTGGCTGTTGGTGGTGGTGCAGCTCTCATTTCCCTTTTCCCGATGGCTGATGTGGTACTGCCTACTTCTCCACTGTCTGCCATTGTGATGTACATTGCAGGAATCTTGCTGGTAGGAATTCCTTTGGTCAGCCTTGTGTGGGCCATCTTTAGCCAGATATTCAAGTGGCAGCCGATGAACTCCGGCTTGAAGTGGACGCTGGTTATCCTTTGGATTGTAAGTGCGGCTTGTTTCGGAATCTGTTTTGCGGTGCAGGGGGCTACTTTCCCGGAATTGGGTATCTTTAATTTCTGAGAATAGTAATTTCTTTTTTAATTGATATCGTGTTTGTGGAAATTCTGATTTCTATAAACAGATATTTTTATTTGGTTGTAATTGGTTGTTATACAGTGAAATATTGCGTTTGGAAAAGGCGTTTTTTAAACGTTCGTTTAATGAACGCAAAGATAACGTGTATTTTTGAATCTCGCAAAATGTTTAATAAAAATATTCTATAAATTTCTTTTTAGTGAGTATAATACTTTGTCAGTAAGCCTGTTGCATTGTATTTCTCTAACTTCTTCCTTTTACTAATTTTTAAGTAATCTTCCCTCTTTAATTTTCTTAAATATTGACGTTCAAAAACGAACGTCTATTGAACGCTTTTTGCTTGCAATAGATTCGTTTACAGCATTTTACCTGTTAGGTAATGAATGACTGCAAAAAATCTGTTGACAAGAAGGGCATAAAGCTTGTCGTATTCTACATAAAGTGTCCGCAAGTGATTGAATTCCAAGTGTATGCAAGGAATTTAAAGCCCCAGGAGAACACCCTTGTCTGAACAAAAGCATAAAAATGGGAATAGAGAAAGAGGTCGAAATCTGGTATGCTATGCGTGCCACCTACCGCAGAGAACCGGATGCCATGCATCTGCTCAAGAAAGAAAACTTGGCTGTTTCATTCCTATGCAATACAAGATATGTATAAAAAAAAGGAAAAAGTCCGTGCTCTGGTTCCGGTCGTTCATAATCTGCTTTTTGTCCATGCCCGTCCTTCCGATGTGCAGCGTGTCAAGTCTCAAGTCACTTATCTGCAATATATCACCGATACCCGCAGTGGGCAGAAGATTATTGTCCCAGACGGTCAGATGCAGCGTTTCATTGCCGTATCCGGCACTTACGATGATCATCTTCTTTATTTTCAACCGGATGAATTGAACTTGTCCAAAGGTACCAAAGTCCGGATTACCGGCGGTGAATTTGAGGGGCAAGAGGGGATATTTCTGAAGGTAAAGGGCGCACGTGACCGTCGCGTGGTTATCGAAATACAAGGTGTCATAGCTGTTGCCATGGCCACTATCCATCCCGATCTTATAGAAGTAATCGGCTGAACTTTAATTTTTAATTCTTAATTCTATAATTGCTTATGTCTCTTTCCGAAGAAGCAATCACTCTTCA
>ENA-OQEB01000363-OQEB01000363.1-human-gut-metagenome-genome-assembly--contig:-NODE-363-length-19335-cov-2.225375_pt1 | contig 19335 bp, 24 predicted proteins | sample MGYA00242787_ERZ504619 | MGnify/ENA primary metagenome ERZ504619 (study PRJEB26092, sample SAMD00036317) | human gut metagenome | host: Homo sapiens | study: EMG produced TPA metagenomics assembly of... | reverse complement strand
CACGTGGATCGAGCCTTTATGCATAAGGACAAATTCCCGTGTCAGATGCAGTCCGATACCCGTTCCCGGAGCATAGCTTTGCCCGCTTGTAAAAAAGCGCTCGAATACGGAGCTAGGTTTTCCGGGGGAATACCCTCTCCATTATCTTCCACCGATAAGACAACCTCCGTCTCCTCCTCCCGCAAACGAATCGTAATCTTCCCCTGCTCCGGGGTAAACTTAAAAGCGTTCGAAAGCAAGTTCGTTAATATCTTCTCCATTTTGTCCGTATCCACCCAAACAAAAAGAGAATCCATTTCATGCAGGAAGGTATAATCAATTCGCTTACTCTGGGCCAGAGTATTAAAATAAGATTTCACCTCTTGGATTAAAAAGACCAAATCCATCTTAGTAACCCGCAATCCCATCTTATTATTCTCTATCTTCCGGAAATCCAGCAATTGGTCGATCACACGTTTCAAGCGTTCCGCATTCTTCTTAACGATGCGGATATCATCCGCGAAAGCGCCTGCCGGGGCATCTTGCGCCATCTTGTTCAGAGCCCTAGAATCAAGGTCAAAGGAGTCTTTATCTCGTGAGATACATTCGTAAAGAACTGCAATTTCTGTGTCGTGACTTGCTCGATACGCTGGTTCGCTACCGAGAGTTCCTCTTTCTGTTGTTGTACCAAACGATTTCTCTCATTCAACAAATGATTCTTCTGGCGCACTTTACGATTAATATAAACCGTGTAAATAGCGGAACCACCCAACAAAAGCGCCAATATCAAGATAATAATCAAGGAACTATAAAGAAAGTTATATTTCGAGAGCAAATTGCGACAATTCGCACGCTGTTTCTCGATCTGGCGTTGATATTCTACCAACCGGTCTGATTGTAAATAAAGGGTACCGGCGTTGGTCTTATCGATCATAGCGGTGCTTAACGCATACTTTTTCGTATAAGCTTGTCCGCTTAAGATCTGCCATGCTACCTTAATAGCCACCCCACCACCTGTCGGATAATAAAAAGAGGCATCCAACTTACCCTGCGCAACCGCCTCCACGCCTAAGCCTCCTCCCAAGACGTCCATCCACGCCTATAAATTCCACGTGCCTCACCAGCGACGAATCTCGCTCCTCAATCGCCTCACGGGCCCCTAAGGCCATCATATCATTATGAGCGAAAACGATATCGACATCCTCTATGGAATCCAGCTTCAAGACTTCCTCATAGGCATTCTTCCTGTACCAATACCCATCCAACTCCCGGATTTTCACATTCGGATCAATAGACATCGCATCGACAAAACCTTGATGTCTTTCTGTAGCGGAGGAAGAGCCTCTCCGTCCCCATATCTCTAAAATCGTTGTCTCCCCCCTTGATCAAGAGCTGATGTACATTCCGATCGAGCGACCGATCTCGTAATTATCCGCTCCAATATACGTCGTATATTCATCGCTATTAATTTTCCGGTCCAATATGATAGTGGGAATACCAGCCTGTACGCCTCAACAGCGACAGGCGTAACAGGCTCGGTCTCATTCGACGATATAATCAGCAAATCCACCTTTTCTTGATAAACCTTTTATCTGGCTGATCTGAGTATCATTATCCTGACTAGCATCCATTACGACCAACTCGATCTCCGGATGATTTAAAGCCTCTACTTCCATATCACGTATCATGGATTGACGCCAAATATCCGTCATCGAGCATTGAGATACACCGATGACATATTCTTTTCTTTTTTACCGGGCGAACAGGCAAAGCAAAGAATAAGGAATAGCCAAAGCAGGATATAAAGCGGGTTTCCTTTCATGTGGTATATTTAATTCGATCGTTTATTCTACAAATATACGAAAACTATTCCGAAATTACCCCCAAACAAGTCAAGGTATCTTTTAACAACGGGGTAAATCTATGGATACCGATTTCATTCAAATGATCAGCGTCCCTATAGCAAGAATCAGGTAACGGTACAGCCGTATAATTCAAATAAAAGACCGTTTTATCATCCACGTATTCCCGAGCCAAAGAATCCGTCAATTCTCGATAACTCGAAGGAACCGTTCCATATATTCCGTGGAAACAGGGGCATTGTACAAAATAAGAGACAGATCCCGCTTCTTACATTCCTCTACGATTCGCCCCAACATCTCTTGTTGAAATGAGGATGGCAATAAATAAGCACCCTTATCATCATAGTAATGACGATCGATAATAACGTCTAGTGTTCCCCCGGTCGCCCCCGTGAAAATACGCTCGATCACATTCCTTTTAATCTCAGCTACGCAATTCTTGAACGGAACGCCAAACTCATACGAATACATGACCTCCTTACGGGTTACCGGCGAAACAGCTCCTGTACCAAAAGTCGCAAATCCTCCCGCTCCTTTAGATGGGGATAAATAGACATATAGGCAGGAAACTCATCTTGATAGGAATCATCGGCCACGGTAAACGTGTGGTAACCAAACCCCAATATCACGGTTTTCAAATGGGAAGGTAAGGCGCTTTCAAGCATAAATCGATATAGGTATTGAAATAATTCTCACTGGATTTAGCGTCATTCCTCGATTTCCCCAGCATATCGGCGGATATCGAATGTAAAGGATGGGAATCGCCCAAAATCAATACCTCCACTTCCGGATCACTTTTGAGGCTGGGTACGCTATATGAAAATAAGAGCGGATCAGCAGGCAACTAAGCAACCCTAAACATCCTACCACCCCTAAATACCGGAATATAGCAATAAAGAACCTTCTCATACTTATCAGAATTGAAAATAAATGAAACCTTGTGGATTACTGGCGTCGAAACCATAGATGATAATCAGCAATACCGTATAGATAACATACCGAACCGGAAGGCTAAGGTCCTCTATCATCAACCCATGCGCTTGTTTTCGGCCGATCCATTCCACGATGAACATAAGAGCCGTGAAAAAGAAACATTTCTTCAGCAGGAGTTGTCCCGAATCCCAAGCCCACAAGCTGAGGAGCGAGAATAACGAGACATTGAACATCCGCTCGAGATACACAGCCGCTTGGGATATATCTTCCGACCGGAACAGAATCCATCCCAATAAGACCAGCAAAAACGTAGCTCCCATCTGTGTCAATTCCTTCACAGAGGGGAGGAAACTGTTTTCCGCCACGGAATCTCTATACCTCCTATTTTGACCCAACAATAACAATGGCAGAAACAACAATGCATGATACGCTCCCCATGCCACAAACGTCCAGTTAGCCCCGTGCCAGAACCCACTTACCAAGAAAATAACAAGGGTATTCCGGAAGCTCTTCCATTTCCCTGCCCGGCTTCCCCCTAGGGGTATATAGATATAATCCCGGAACCAAGTCGTCAAAGAGATATGCCAACGCCGCCAAAACTCCGCTATATCCCGGGAGAAATAAGGATACTTAAAGTTCTGCATAAGGTCTATGCCAAACAACCGGGCACAGCCGATCGCTATATCCGAATATCCGGAAAAATCCCCGTAAATCTGTATCGTAAAGAAGAAAGCCCCCAGAAACAAGGTACTCCCATCCAACGTCTGGTAATTCTCAAACACACCGTTCACGAACAAAGCGCAGTTATCGGCAACCACCACTTTCTTGAAAAATCCCCAAAGCATCTGGCGTATACCATCCAACGCCAGATCACAATCGAAATTACGAGGCCGGAGAAACTGAGGTAACAAATGGGTAGCCCGTTCTATCGGCCCGCCACTAATTGGGGGAAGAAACTGATATAAGCGAAGAATGCCACGATATCATGAGTCGCCTTGATTTTACCTTGGTAAACATCAATCGTATAGCTCAAAGCCTGAAACGTATAAAAACTGATCCGACAGAGCAAGATATTCAACGTCACGTAATCGGCATCCCAGCCCAATAGGTGAAGGACATTTACCAAATTCTCGGTAAAAAAATCAAAGTACTTAAATACGCCCAAGATCGAAAGGTTCAGTAAAATATTACCGGCACTTATCCACTTTTGGACCAACCGGTTGCCAGCGCATTTCTCCAAATAGACTCCACTCAAGTAACTGCATAACGACGTAAACAGGATCAGCAGCAAAAAGCGCCAGTCCCACCATCCGTAGAACAGGTAACTAACAGCTACCACAAATAGATTTTGCCACCGCAAAGACTTGAAAACAAACCAGTAACCAAAGAAAACCAATGGCAGGAATATAAGGAACTCTATGGAATTAAATAACATAAATATTTAATTTTCAGACTCAAGAATATGTATGATCAAGGCGCAAAGATAAGGAATATCAAGCATTGACCAATAAATATTTCGTATATTCGTGGCTCAGAAATACAATAAGATACAGAGATGAAGATAATCAACGAACAATTACTCGACGAGACCCAGGCCAAAGCCTTGCAGTCTCCCCGCCTGCGAATGAACTATAATTTCCATGAGAGATTGGATGATCCGATCAATCGGTTACTGAATGCCATGGAGCCCGGTACGTATTTGCGTCCGCACCGGCATTTAAATCCGGCGAAAGAGAGATCTTCTTGTTGCTACGTGGGAAGGTAGCGGTATTCTTGTTTGACGAGGAAGGGAATATCACGGAGAAAACGATACTGAATCCAAAGGAAGGCGCTTATGGAGCGGAGATCAAGGCAGGGACATGGCACGGGCTTCTGGTACTGGAATCCGGATCGGTTATTTATGAGATAAAGCAAGGGCCGTTCGCGCCGCTAGCACCGGAGAACCTAGCGCCTTGGAGCCCCGAGGCGGAAGATACGGAGGGAGTAAAGAAGTATCTGGAATGCTCGAGAGCCAAATATGATTGATGATACTTTTAGTATAACAAGCTAGCGATCAGCTCGTATAACAAGAGCTATCCGAGGGTTTTAACAATGCCCATTCTAAAGTGTTTACGATGCCCATTATAAGGAGCTTACAATGGGCATCGTTACCTCCTTATAATAGGCATTGTTATTATTTCTGGAAAACCTTCGTCGATTTAATCATCACGTCGTGTAAAGGACGATCGTTCTTATCCGTCTTTACCACGGAGATCTTCTCTACGATATCGAAGCCTTCCACTACCTCGCCAAAGATCGTTACCGAGCCATCCAGATGCGGAACGCCACCGATCGTCTTATAAATCTCACGCCGTTCGGCCGGGATCACTACCGGGCCTAATACCGCCAACGTATCTTCCACCAAGATGGACGCACGGGCATGTAACTCATTCTCCAAGGAATCGGCGGCCAAGGAAGGATCTTGCTTTTTCAGCTCATCCCGGAATTTATAGTACAACCAGTTGCGGCGGATCTCGTTGATACGAGCCTCTTTCTCCGCAAGCTCCTTGTCGTCCAAGACTTTCCCTTGCACAAAACAGAACTGCGTACCGGCGGAAGCACGTTCCGGATTCACGGCATCGATCTCTTTCGCGTCGATCAAAGCGCCTTTCTTATTAAAATGATTAGGTAATATCTCAGCGGGAACGGTATAACCACCATCGCCATCCCCATACAAGGCACCCGGCTCATGCGCTTTACTCTCCGGATCACCACCTTGCACGACAAACTCCTTGATAACACGGTGGAAAAGCATACCCTCATACTCGTTCGACTGACAGAGCTTGATGAAGTTATCCCGGTGAAGAGGCGTGTCGTCGTATAGCAGGACGGTGACGTCTCCCATCGTCGTCTTGATTTTCACATATACGGGTTTATTCGGGTCCAAAGGCTTATCCCCACAAGCTACCAACGTGAGCAAGAGCAGGAACAGCGAGAAAATTTGTCGTTTCATACCTGTTTTATTTATCGGATTAAGTAGTTACAAAGCCCGTTATTCCTCCGCATAGATCAACATCTGGCAATTCTTGCAGTCGAAGCGCAAACGCAAGAGCGTTTCCTTATAGCGCAGGAAGTAAGGCTCCTTATAGGGAGACTTCTGCTTCTGGTAAGTAGGGCACCATCCCATACTGTACCGCAGGCAATGTTTCGTGAACATCAAAGGGACATCCTTCCGGGGAGACAACTCGAAAGCGTCTTCCACGGCAGTCACGCCATGCGCCTTATAAAAGGCACCAGCCTTGCTATTGGATACATTCCCTAAATAGGTCAGACACTTCTCGGGGAAAGGGGCTTCCGGAGTCTCGCCTACACACGGCTTAAACGGACGAGCCTCTTCCCTGCGGTAACGAATCCGCCGGGTAGAGATAAGCCTCTCCACCCCTAGCCTACGCATCTCGGCCAATAAAGAAGAAGGGACAAACCAGTTATCGGACATCGCCACGGCAACTTCCTCCGCCTCGAAAGGCGTGTTCCCCAACTTAGAGAGCTGGGTACGGATATTCTCCGCCTGCTCCCTCCGGGCCGGTTCTTTCTCGAACGGCTTGGTGAGCATGATACGGGCTCCTGTCTCGTCCGCCATACTTAACGTGAAGCCAAAGGCGTTATCTTGAAATTCCATCCGGACAGAGAGTTTCCGCTCGGCGGATGGCTTGGATAGCAGTTTATCAAACTCTTGATCGAAATTCCGGTACAAAGGCATCTTCGGACGGATCGCCGGGCGATCCAGCGTAAAGATTCGGTTCGCCTCCACACGGTTTACCCGGAAACCCTCCAACTCCCCTTTCTCGTTGAAGAAGGTAAGCCCGTCTCCGTTATTCAATTGTTTCAGTCCGGCGATCGTGAAAGAGTTTCCTTTCAGTTCCTTCACCGTACCCACCGGCTCCCCCAAGGACTTAGGCGTATCAAAGCTGGTGATATCCTTCGTGCGCTCCTTCCATAAGAAAGGCGTGAAACCCCGGTTGAAGCTTTTCTCCGCCACGGGCTCGAACGTGTAAGTGCTATGCCCGGCCGAGGCACGACGGTATTCCGGCCGACGGGCCAAGATAGCGTCCAGTTTCTTCCGGTACCAAGCCGTTACGTTTTTCACGTAAGATACATCCTTCAAACGACCCTCGATCTTCAAGGAAGAGACACCGGCATCCAGCAACTCCTCCAAGTATTCGCCCCGGTTCATGTCCTTCAAGGATAAGAGATGCTTACCCGATACGATCTCCTTCCCGTCCGCGTCGATCAAGCTATAAGGCAGGCGGCAATACTGGGCGCATTCCCCCCGGTTGGCGCTTCGTCCGCTCAAGGCGGCACTCAGGTAACACTGGCCGCTATAGCTTACGCACAGCGCCCCGTGTACGAAGACCTCCAGAGGCACGGTCGTTCGCTCGGCGATCTCCCGTATCTGGTTCAGCGATAGCTCCCTCGCCAATACGACTTGCGTGAAACCTACCTCTTGCAGGAATCTCACCTTCTCCGGCGTACGGTTATCCGTTTGCGTACTGGCGTGCAAGGGGATAGGCGGAAGGTTCAACTGGGTGATACCCATGTCTTGAACGATCAAGGCATCCGCCCCGGCCTCGTAAAGTTGCCAGATCATTTGCTCGGCCTCTGCCAGCTCCTCTTCTTTCAAGATAGTGTTCAAGGCCACGTAAATACGAGCCGAATAGAGATGGGCGTAATCGCAAAGCTGCCGTATATCGTCCAGCGTATTACCGGCGGCGGCACGGGCCCCGAACTTCGGGGCACCGATATACACGGCATCGGCGCCATGGTTAATCGCCTCCCTACCGCAAATCAGATCCTTAGCGGGAGATAACAGTTCTATCGAACGGGGTTCTTTTCTCATTTACAAGCTTCCTAGTTTTTTAATATCTTCCCGGCGGAACGGGGTCTCTTGGTATACGTAATAGTTCAGCCAATTGGTGAACAGCAGGTTCGCGTGCCCCCGCCAACGTACCACCGGGGCCTTGCGCCGGATCGTTGTTCCGGTAATAATTACGAGGCTTGTTGATGGGCAATCCCTTCCCCAAATCACGCATATACTCATCATTCAGCGTATAGGGCGAATACTCGGAATGACCGGTGATGAAGAATTCCCGTCCGCCACGAGCCATCGCCATATAGACGCCGGATTCCTCGCTCTCGGACAATAAGGTGAGCTCGGGCACCTTCATGATATCCTCTCGGCGAATCTCGGTATGACGGCTATGAGGCACGAAGAACTCGTCATCGAACCCCCGGAAGATCGGAACAAACGGTTCCCGGAGCGAATGACGGAAGACACCGAACATCTTGGCCGGCAAATCATATTTAGGCACCCCATAGAAATGGTATAGCCCCGCTTGCGCCGCCCAGCAGATATAGAGCGTGGAGGTAACATGCGTACGGGCCCAATCGAATATCTGCGTGATCTCCTCCCAATAACTAACTTCCTCGAAAGGCATCTGCTCCACGGGAGCGCCCGTCACGATCATCCCGTCGTAGAAATCATCCGCCATCTCATCGAAATCCTTATAAAATTCCTGCATATGCTCGATGGGCGTATTCTTCGGCGTATGTCCCTTGATCTTCATGAAATCAAGTTCCACTTGCAGGGGTGTATTACTGAGGAGGCGAACCAAGTCCGTCTCGGTCGTTATCTTAAGGGGCATCAAATTCAATACGACTACCCGAAGGGGGCGGATATCCTGCTCCGACGCACGCAAGGAATCCATCACGAAGATGTGTTCCTTCTTCAGCAGCTCGATAGCCGGTAAGTTCTTTTGTAAATTTAATGGCATTTTCTATCTCTGATTATTATATGAGCGCAAAGATAATGAGAATTTTCTCATTATCGCTTATACTTCGCCACCATGATCACGGGGTTATCCTCCTCGTGCATACCCGCGGCGATCTCCTTTAACTTGCCTTTGAGGTGTCCTTCTTGATAGGCCTCGACAAGTTCGGGGGTATTTATCCGCCACGTGAAGGCGATCTCGTCGTTATTGAAGACCGTGAGGTCGAAAATCTCGTCCACGAGGTTGGCGATCGGTACTTCTTTCGTGAAATCATCGTTATACAGGACATACTCAGATACTTCCTTTGTCTCCCTATCGTACACCAAATCGGTTCTCATCAACCGATAGTAGGTATCCATCATCGCCAAGTTCAACTCTTTCTTTACGGTCTGCATAAAACAATAACGATCCGTAACCACACCCGGGAAAAGAAAGATCTCCGGGCTCATGGATTGAATAGAGGGAGTCCTTACGATAAAGGCTTTAATCCATCAGCGGGCGAATAGGTGTAGACCGTGTCGCAAGATGCTCCGTAAGTAGCCAACGATCCCCGTAAGGGACGATACAAGGGTTATTAACCATACCTATGCCCTTTTCGTCGAACAATACTTGCGACACCTTTTTCTCAAAAGGAATCTTAATCTCCTCTACCACGCTCCCGTCTCGCTTGGATACTATCAAGAATATATTCCTAGGCTCAAGATCCTGATGATCTCTATTGAAATTACGCCCGCTACTAGCGTCTTGGCAGATGAAATGATCTCCGTCTAAATTGAAGATCGCTTTATAATAAACCCATGATTTCGTATCTTCGTCTTCTCCTTCCTTAAACAGGAAACTTCGTTTAAAATTCCCGAACAAGTCATAAGTCATTATCTTTCTTTGCTGCAGATTACCAACAAACATTTCTCCTTTCTCATCGTCCAGATAGATACCATTCGTCGCATAATACTCCTCGTTACCCTGTCCCCTCCGGTTAATCTTTCGTACCGCTTTTCCTTTCCGGTCATAAATAAAAATATTCCCATCAGCAGCAAACATATTCCGTACGATCATCACATCCTTCCCAATCGCCTGCAACCAGCCTAGCGTCACGAACTCGTCGGTAGTCTCCAACGGAATATATTCCACATCGAAAAGATCTTGCAAGATCAGTTCCTTTTTGGGATAATCTTTCGATACGTCCACCACGATAAGATCCTCTTTCTCTTGGGTAGAAGAGGTACCGCAACCAACCATACCTCCCGTTAATAAAAACATTCCCACCGCTATCAAGCTCTGTCTCATAATAGTCTTTTCTTTTAGTTTAAATTTAAGGATAAAGGCAAATAACATTCACTTTGCGCAATATAGGAAATTTTTAATGGCTACGCAAAGATTTGTTCGAAAAACTCGTAAATATCTCACTATTTAATGGTTATTATAAATAAGAAAACCAATGGAACCCATCCTATAACTCAATGGGATCTTGTTCGTATTCCATTGAGCTATAGGATGGGTTCCATTGGTTTATAAATTGATATCCATATATCTGCTTTAGGTATAAGGATTAGAAACCTCCCCCTAAAGCCTTATACAGGTATACCACCGACAGCAACTCATCCAGCACGGCATTGTTCAAACCGATCTGGCGTCCAGCAAACCACGCTGGGCATCCAATACGTCCATGTAGCTGATGACACCGTTGATGTATTGCAGTTGGGCGAGTTCCAGATATTTACTGGCGGAGGCTTCCAGATTCATGCGGGAAGCACGGATCTCCTTCACCTTGCGGACGGTCACGATAGCGTTGTTCACCTCCTTGAAAGCACCTAATACGCTCTTTTCGTAACTATAGACCTCTTGCTCGTAACGAGCCTTCGCCGCTTTCACTTTCGCCTTGTTCTTCCCCATGGCGAAGATCGGCTGCAACAGGCTTCCGGCAATAAAACCTGCCGGACTCTTCAAGATACTGCTTAACTCATCGCTCTCGAAACCGTAATTGCTTGTCAAACGGATCTTCGGGAATAAGTCCGTCTGCGCCACACCCACCTGAGCGTTCGCCGCCCGAAGCTTAAACTCCGCTTGACGCATATCCGGCCGGCGCTCCAGCAAAGAAGACGGTAAGCCGATCGGTAAGGCATCCGGCAAGTGCTGGTCGCTCAAGGAAAGACCACGGGGGATATCATCCGTATACTCGCCCAACAACGTGCTGAGGTCGCTTTCCTTGATCTTGATCTGACGCTCCAGCGAGGGGATCAAGGTCTCGGTACGGGCCAACTCCACTTGGGCTTGGTTGTAAGCCGTCTCGGAAGTAAGTCCGCCCTCATAGCGAAGCTTCGCCAAGCGAACACCCTCACGGCGTGCGTCCAAAGTTTGCTGTACGATCGACAACTCTTGGTCCAAGGCGCAAAGTTGATAATAATTGGCGGCAACCTCGGCGATGATGGTCAATCGCAAGGCACGTTGTCCTTCCACGGTCTCCATATAGGAAGCGATGGCTGCCTCATTCGCCCAGCGAAGGTTGCCCCATAAATCTAATTCCCAAGACAAAGTCAGCTTCGCCCCAAATTCTGGATCGGGCTTTGGGTTATCCCCTCCATAATTCAAGCGTTCCTTTTGCGCATAGATATTCGCTCCCACCTCCGGCAGCATACTCGCGAAAGAGATCCGCTTGGCGGCGATCATCTCCTTCACCTTGGCGGCGGCGATCTTCATATCCTTATTATTATCCAGCGCCTTTCTGATCAGATCCTTCAAGGCCTCATCGGCGTAAAGGCTCTCCCATGGGATATTCTCCACGGATGCCGTATCGGTCGTATCCGTATAAGCCTCGATCCGGTCCGGCAGGTTCAACTCCGGACGTACGTACGCTTTCCGATCTTGCAGGAAGAGAACGCCAGCATAGAAACGACGAAAGCGGCTATATAGAAATTCTTTGTCATCATAATTTTCCGTTTTTGTGTCTCTTTAAAATAGAGGTTACCACTTCTTTCTTTTGAGCGATACGTTCCATACGCATCTTTCCCTTTATCTTATAGATCAAAACAAAGAAGAAGGGAACCAACACGATACCTACCGTAATCGCCACCAGCATACCGAAGAACACGCCCGTACCGATACTATGGCGGGAAGCTGAGCCCGGTCCGCTGGCTAACACCATCGGAAGCATACCCAACACGAAGGCCAACGAGGTCATCAAGATCGGGCGGAAACGCATCTGGGCGGCATGGATAGCGGCTCTCACCACATCTACCCCGTTATCCACCTGTACCTTGCGAACTCAACGATCAAGATAGCGTTCTTCGCCGCCAAACCGATCAAGGTTACCAGACCGATCTGATAATAAATATCGTTCTCCAACCCTGTCGCCCAGATGCCCAAGTAGGCGCCCAGCGTAGCTACCGGCAAGGAAAGCAATACGGCGATCGGCACGATCCAGCTCTCATACTGAGCCGCCAAGAACAAGAAGACAAACAAGAAGACCAACGCCAAGACAAAACCAGTCTGCCCACCGGCCTGTTTCTCTTGATAGGAAAGACCGCTCCACTCCAGACCGATATTCTCGGGCAGATGCTCCCTAGCGATCCGTTCCATCGCAGCCATCGCCTCACCCGTACTATATCCCGGAGCGGCTACGGCGTTGATCGAGGCCGTGGTGAACATATTGAAACGCTTGATCGTTCCCGGACCGGTCGTATATTGGGTCGTGCCCAAGGCAGTCAATGGAACCATCGCCCCATCCTTACTGCGGACGAAGAACAAATCCAGATTATCCCGGGTGGCCCGATAAGGCGCCTCCGCTTGGATATATACACGGTAAATACGGTTGAACATATTGAAGTCGTTCACGTACACGGAGCCTAGATAAGCCTTCATGGTCGAGAAGATATCAGACAACGGGATGCCGAGGAACTTCGCCTGATCACGGTCCACGTCGAAATACAACTGCGGGATCTCGCTCTGCATGGCGGAAGACACACCTTGAAGCTCAGGCGCTTGCGAAGCGTAATACAGGAAAGTATCCGTGGCACTTACCAGATTATCCAGCTAGCGTCTCCCTTAGCCTCCAACTGCATCTCCAAGCCACCGCTCTCACCCAAACCCGGGATTACCGGTGGACGGTTCACATACGACTTAGCCTCGGGGTAATAGTAGAATTCCCGGCGGGCATCGGCCATCACGTCCTCTACCTTCATGCCGGAGGATTTACGCTCTTCCCACGGTTTCAAGATCACCGTCAGCGTGGCACGCCCTTGGTTCGTACCGACACGGGGACTGCTACCCGTTACATTCTGTACGTAGCCACGGCCGGATGATGGTCGAGGAACTCGATCGCACGGTCGGTTACGGCACGTGTACGTTCCAAGGTAGTACCCTCGGGCATCTCCAGCTCTACAGTGAAGAACCCTTGATCCTCCTCCGGGATAAAGCTGGTAGGCAACATCCGGTTCAAGACAAAGATGGCCACCAGTACCATCCCGAACCCTGCCAAGATACGGCGGGGATTAGCGATAGAGATACGCAACAACTTCGTATATTTCTTATTTCCTTTCGCCAACCACAGATTGATCTTACGGAAAATAAACGCTTTCTTCTTATGAGACGGACGCAAGATGATGGCGCACATCGCCGGGCTCAACGTCAAGGCCACTACCGTGGACAACAGCACGGAAACCACGATCGTAACAGAGAACTGACGGTACAGCTGCCCCGTGATACCCCCCAAGAAACTCACCGGCACGAACACGGCAGCCAATACCATGGAGGTAGCGATCAAAGCACCAGACAATTCCCGCATCGCCTTATGCGTAGCCTCACGGGCAGTCACACGCTCCTCGGCCATGATACGCTCCACGTTCTCCACCACCACGATAGCGTCGTCCACCACGATACCGATCGCCAAGATCAATCCCAGCAAGGTTAGCATATTCAACGAGAAACCGAAGATCAACATGAAACCGAACGTACCGATCAAGGAGATCGGGACGCGATCGTCGGGATCAAAGCCGCACGCCAATTCTGTAACGAGAGGAACACTACGAGAACGACCAAGAAAAGGGCCTCGAACAAGGTCTTATACACCTCGTGCACGGATTGTGAGATATACTCCGTCATATCGAACGGGAAATTATACTCCAAGCCTTCCGGGAAGTTCTTGCTGATATCCTTCATCGCCTCTTTCACCTTCGTGGCGACCTCCAGAGCGTTCGCCCCCGGCAACATATAGATACCCAAGATAGCGGCGTTCTTCCCATTGATCCCACTCTCCGTAGAATAAGAGGAAGCCTCCAGCGATACCCGGGCCACGTCGCTCATCCGGACGATCGAGCCATCCGGGTTTGCTCGCACCACGATATCCTCGAACTCCTTCACGGTAGACAAACGTCCCGGGGCCGTGATAGGCAAGGTGACATCCACATCCAGCACGGGCTGCTTACCCAGCTCGCCCGCCGCCGACTCCCGGTTCTGGTCTTTCAAGGCATCTTGCAAATCACTTACTGTCAATCCCATGTTGGCCAACCGATCCGGATATACCCAGATCTGCATACCGTAATAACGGCTACCGATATTCGATACACGACCTACGCCCGGGATACGGCGCAATACGTCCAACACGTTGATCGTGGCAAAATTACTCAGATAGATCTCATCGAACTTCGGATCGTCGGACATCAAGCTCAAGGTCATCAGCTGGCTAGGAGCCTGCTTCTCGATCGTGATACCATTTTGGATCACCTCGGCGGGCAAACGGCTCTCGGCCAGTTTCACACGGTTCTGGATCTCGACAGCCGCCAAGTCCGCATCGGCGGATACATCGAAGGTCACCGTAATATTCAAGCTACCCGAGTTCGAGCTACTACTTTGCATATAGATCATACCCGGCGTACCGTTCAGCTCCTGCTCGATCGGGGTAGCGACCGCTTGAGACACCGTCAAGGCGCTCGCTCCCGGATACGTGGCGCTGATCTTCACTACAGGGGGCGTAATCTGCGGATACTGGTCCACAGGCAACAATGCCAGTCCGATGATTCCGACAATCACGATCAGTATCGATAAGACGGTCGAAAAGACAGGACGGTCTATAAAGAATCCCGGTTTCATTGTTCTTCCTCCTCTCTAAGCGCTTGGATAGCCTTCTCGTCGCCGGCCTCTACCGCATGTACCTTCACGCCCGGCACCAATTTATGATAACCTTCTACCACTACTCGCTCGTTCTCGCCCAAGCCCCGTTCGATCACGACCTTGTTGCCGATCTCCGGGCCGGTCTGCACGAAACGCTTCTCGGCGATATCGTCCCTACGGATGATATAGATGAATGCACCTCCTTTCTCGATCGAGAGGGCTTTCCGGGGAACGACGATCGAACGCTCGCGGACATCCAGCAGGAGCTTCACCTTCGTGAACTGTCCGGGCAATAATTTCTGGTTCGGGTTGGATAGTTCCGCACGAACGCCAAACGTACCGGTCTTCGGGTCCACCAGCGGGTCGGCGAAGTCCACGATACCTTTTACCGGGTATTCCGAGTCGTCCGCCAAGGTAACCGTCACGGTAGGCTGCCAAGAACGGGTCGTATCCTGCTCGCCAAACTTCACGTTACGACGCTCGGCACGCAGGTAATCCAAGGCGGTCATCTTAAAATCGACCAATACCGTGTCACTTTTCACAACAGCCGCCAATTTCGAATTGACACCCGGGCCCACCAAAGCACCCACATCCACGAAACGCTCACTGATATACCCAGACAGCGGCGAGGTCACCACCGTATAGCTCAACTCCATCTCCGCTTGGTCTAGATCCGCCTTGCTCATGGCGATATTCGCCTCGGCATCTTCCAGGGCGGCTGTGGCGTTATCCAAATCCAGTTGGCTGGCGGCGTGTTGCTCGTACAACGGTTTCAGGCGTTCCACATCACGCCGGGCCTTGGCCGCTTGGGCTTGGCTTTTCTTCAGTTGGGCTTTCGCTTTCTCTACTCTAGCACGATATTTATCGGGATTAATCATAAACAGGGCTCATTCTGCTTCACCCGTTTACCTTCCTCAAACAACATTTTCTCTAGGAATCCCTCCACACGGGCATGTACCTCGACAAAGCTGGCGGCACGGATACGTCCCACGTACTCGCCATAAATCTGCACGTCTTCTTTTGAGGGTTTGTCTACGATCACGATGGGCAATTGCTGCTCTTCCTTATGGCGGCAACCCGTCATCGCTACTACAAGGGCTATCAAGATAACCTGTACTTTTGCCAATCTTTTCCTGCTCATTCTACCTATATAAATTACTTATGTCACATTTGTTATGTAAAGAAAGAAAGAATCATTCCATTTTTCTCGAGGAGACCGATAATTAACATTACTTCACTTAATAACAAATCGTATAGCGTTTATGTTAACATTTATACTAAAATTAGGGTGTATCCAACCGGGGAATAAATCCACACCTACTGGGTAAGTCTACACTTTAAAAACAAAATCCTTTCGAATGAAACGTTTTCTCCATCCGAAAGGATTCCACATATATCAGATCTTTATCAATATCAATTATTATCGGTCAACCGACAACGCTTTCCACAAATTATCATCCGGCACGGGAGCGACAATTCGCACGTTCTCTTTTGAAACCGGATGGATAAACTCCGCGCTACGAGCGTGTAAGCTAATGCCCCCATCCTTATTGGAACGATCGAAACCATATTTCAGATCCCCCTTGATCGGACATCCCATCTTCGCCAACTGACAGCGGATCTGATGGTGCCGCCCCGTCTTCAAATCGATCTCCAACAGATAATAATTATCCGAATGGGCGATCAATTTATAACGCAGGATGGCTTTCTTGGCATTCGGCCGCTCGGTATCGTAAGCGTAACTCTTATTTTGCTTCTCGTTCCGCACCAGCCAATCCACCAACTCACCCTCATCCTGCGGGGGACGGTTCTTGACGATCGCCCAATACGTCTTGCGCACCTCACCGACACGAAACATCTCGTTCAAGCGAGAGAGGGCCTTGCTCGTCTTGGCGAAAATCACGACCCCGCTCACCGGACGATCCAGACGGTGCGTGACACCGACAAAGACATTCCCGGGCTTGCAATACTTCTCCTTCAGCCATACCTTCAGCATCTCCGAGAGAGGCTTATCGCCCGTCTTGTCGCCTTGCACGATCTCACGGCAGGTCTTATCTACCGCTATAATATGATTATCCTCGTAAATAACCTCCATATTACATGTTCATACCGCCGTCAACCTGAATAACCTGTCCAGATACATAAGAAGACATATCCGAAGCCAAGAAGGTAGCGATATTAGCCACATCCTCCACCGTACCGCCACGGCGCAAAGGAATCTTCTTGCACCACTCGGCACGTACCTCGTCAGACAACTGAGCGGTCATATCCGTGATGATAAATCCCGGGGCGATAGCGTTCGCACGAATGCCACGAGAACCCAACTCCTGAGCGACAGACTTAGCCAAGCCGATCATACCGGCCTTGGAAGCGGAGTAGTTAGCTTGTCCGGCGTTGCATGAACACCTACGACAGAAGACATATTGATAATGCTACCCGCACGTTGCTTCATCATGACCGGGGTACAAGCGTGGATAAAGTTGAAAGCGGACTTCAAGTTCACGTTCAACACAGCGTCCCATTGTCCCTCGCTCATACGCATCATCAAGCCGTCTTTCGTGATACCGGCGTTGTTCACCAAGATATCGATACGTCCGAAATCCTTCACGATCTCGGCAACGACGTTATGAGTCTCCTCAAAGTTAGCAGCGTTGGAAGCGTATCCTTTCGCCTTTACACCAAGGCCTCGATCTCAGCCTGTGTAGCCAAGCCATTCTCATCGATCACTAGATCCGTGAAAGCGATGTTAGCGCCCTCTTGGGCAAACTTCAAGCGATAGCCTTACCAATACCACGAGCGGCACCCGTTACGACAGCCACTTTACCTTCTAATAGTTTCATATTACTCAAATTTTTTAATATCAATGTTTAATCAAGCAAGCTCCCGTTGAATAGCCACCGCCGAATACCGTGATAGCGATCAAGTCGTCTTTCTTGAAATTCTTATCGTTCTGGGCATATACCAAGGCCGAGCTTACGGAACCCGTATTTCCCAGCTCCTCGATATTGTGTAAAAATTTCTCGTCCGGCAAGTTCAATTGCTTGGCGATATTCGCCATGATACGCATATTCGCCTGATGGCCGATGAAATAAGTAAGGTTATCCAGCGTATAACCGTTCTTCTCCAACAAATGAAGGACATTCTTAGGCATATAGGTACAAGCTTGGATAAATACGTCACGCCCCTCCGGCATCAAGATACCGCCGTCACGAGGACGCAAGTGAACCGCCTCCATCGCTTTCGACAAATGGCCGAGACCTTGCGTGTAGACCTCTACGATCTCGGCGTCGCCCTCACCGATCCGCTCCTTGGAGATAAAGAAAGCGGCGGCGGCATCACCCCATAAATGGCCCGCCTTCGGGTCTGTCTCATTATAATAAGCGGAGTTCTTATCAGCGGAAAGCACCAAAGCCTTGGAAGCCTTCCCCATGGCGAAATATCCCTCCACAACCTCCAAGCGTCAAGAAAGAAGAACAAGCCGAGGATAGATATAAAGCTTTCGCGTCAGCATAGTATACTCATGTTGAACCGTATGCGCGGCCGTCGCAACCGTATCATAAGGAGAATACGAAGCGGAGACGATCAAGTCTACCTCCGTGATATCGTAAGGCAATTTGGGAAGAGCGTCCTTCACGGCCTCAAGACTCATGGTATTGATATTCTCTTCCTCTTTCGCTTTCGAGCGGGTATGAATGCCCGTCCGTTGCTCAATCCACTCACTCGTCAACCCGTTTAATTCAAGAAAATGTTGGTTATCTACCCGTTCTTCAGGCACATAAAACCCTGTCGCATTAATAAACATCCTTAGTGTCTTTGATTTACTTAATCTTTATTCCGTTGAATATTAAATTCATCACATTGTCTCTACGTTTAATCCGTTGGCTGATATTATCACCCATGATCCCCCGGATATAGGGCACCTCCAGTCCTTTCAAGGCATGATGGAGCACGAGGCGGTAATGTCCGTGTCCGGCATGCTGAATACACCTTCCTTCACGCCATCGTCCAATATTCCCTTAATGATCTCCACTTCCCGAAGGTCGAAGCTCTTGCGTACCTTCTCCACCCGCCATATATCACGGAAGAAGGTAGCTCGCAACGTACCGTTCCGAAATACCAACGCCTTTACAGCGTCCAAGCGGCTATAGATAAACGTCAGCAACTTCTCGTCCGCCGGCAGATCCTTGCTGGCCACGTCCACCAGCATCTTATGAAGCTGGTCCAGCTCCGACTCCACTACCGCCAAATAGATCTCGTTCTTGCTTTTAAAGTACGTATAAAGCGTACGTCTCCCCTTACGAGATGCCTGTGCAATATCGTTCATCGTCGTGTTATCAACCCCATGCGGCAAACAATTGTCTGGCCACATCCACCAACATGTCACGTGTTTTAGAAACTGTCATCGGCATTGTATTGCACATTTTGATTAAAACTGTGCGCAAAGTACTTAAAAAAGATCGTATCTACCAAGTATATTAAAAAAAACTTGCAATAAATTTGTTTTGTAAGAAAATATCCCTACCTTTGCACTCGCAATCAAGAAATGATAGCAACTATATCGCGGAGTGGAGCAGTGGTAGCTCGTTGCTCATAACCCAAAGGTCGTAAGTTCGAGTCTTGCCTCCGCAACTAAGAAAAGCCTTCCGGTC
>ENA-OQEB01000362-OQEB01000362.1-human-gut-metagenome-genome-assembly--contig:-NODE-362-length-19379-cov-2.710731_pt1 | contig 19379 bp, 28 predicted proteins | sample MGYA00242787_ERZ504619 | MGnify/ENA primary metagenome ERZ504619 (study PRJEB26092, sample SAMD00036317) | human gut metagenome | host: Homo sapiens | study: EMG produced TPA metagenomics assembly of... | reverse complement strand
TGAAGCAGCGCCCCCGGCGGACGCCGCTGCACAGCCTGCGGGCGATGCCCAGGCTCCGACCACAGAGACAGACCCGGCCCCCGCCGCGCAGGATACGGCAGGCACCGGGGCTGCAAACTGAAAAAGTGAGGTTCATGTATGAAACTGGAACAATTGATGGAAGGCGTCCCCTTTGACCTTGTGCAGGGCAGTCTGGAGACCGAAGTGACCGATATCATCTACGACAGCCGCAAGGCAGCCGAGGGCATGGCCTTCGTCTGCATCGTGGGCACCCAGCGCGACAGCCACGACTTCGCGGCCGACTGCGCCGCCAAAGGCGTGAGCGTACTGGTCATCCAGCATGACATCGACTTGTCTGCCATGCCGGACGTGACCGTTGTGAAGGTGGAGAACAGCCGCTATGCCATGGCGCTGATGAGCTGCAACCTCTTCGGCAACCCGGCCCGGCAGATGACCGTGATCGGCGTCACCGGCACCAAGGGCAAGACCACCACCACCCACATGATCAAGAGCGTGCTGGAAGCCGCCGGCAAAAAGGTGGGCATGATCGGCACCAACGGCATCTATTTCATGGGACGCCATCAGGAGACCGCAAACACCACCCCCGAAAGCTACGAGCTGCAAAAGACCTTCCGCCAGTTCGTGGATGCAGGCTGTGATGTGGCGCTGATGGAAGTGTCCAGTCAGGGCCTGATGATGGACCGCGTGGCGGGCATCCACTACGACATCGGCGTCTTCACCAACCTTTCGCCGGACCACATCGGCCCCGGCGAGCACAAGACCTTTGAGGAGTACCGCAGCTGGAAGGGCCAGCTGTTCAAGCGGTGCGACGTCGGCGTCGTGAACATCGACGACGAGAACACCGAGGCCCTGCTGGAAGGCCACACCTGCAAGCTGGTGACCTATGGCCGCAGCGAGAAGGCCGACTACCGCGCCGAGGGCTGCGAGCTGCTGCGCACCCACGATTTTCTGGGGGTGGCCTTCCACGTCTCCGGCAAGGACGACATGGACGTCCGGGTGAATATGCCCGGTGAGTTCAGCGTATACAACGCGCTGGCCGCGCTGGCCGTGGGCAAGGTGCTGGGCCTGCCCGATGCCGCCATCCACGAGGGTCTGGGCAAATGTGTCGTCAAGGGCCGCGTGGAGCTGGTGCCCATCAGCAAAAAGTTCACCATCCTGCTGGACTACGCCCACAACGAGGTCTCCACCGAGAGCCTGCTCACCACCCTGCGGGCCTACAAGCCGCACCGGCTGGTGGTGGTGTTCGGCTGCGGCGGCAACCGCTCCAGCTGCGCCGCTACGGCATGGGTGAGATCTGCGCCAAAATGGCCGATTTCTCCATCCTCACCGAGGACAACAACCGCTTCGAAAAGGTCGAGGACATCCTCGCCGATATCCGGGTGGGCATGAACAAGGGCAACCCGGACGCAAAATTCGTGGAGATCCCCGACCGGCTGGATGCACTGCATTACGCCGTAGACCACGCCCAGGAGGGCGACCTGATCGCCGTCATCGGCAAGGGCCACGAGACTTACCGCGACCGGATGGGCGTCAAGACCCCGTTCCTGGAGCGGGAACTGCTGGAAGAATACGCCCAGCAGATCGGGCTGGAATAAGCAGACATAAAAAATACGGAGCATCGCCGCAGCGATGCTCCGTATTTTATGCTCAGTTCTCGGCCAGGTTGCCGGTGTAGAGCTGGTAATACTTACCCTTTTTGGCGATCAGCTCGTCGTGGCTGCCGCGCTCGATGATGCGGCCCTGCTCCAGAACCACGATGCAGTCTGCATTGCGGACGGTGGACAGGCGGTGAGCGATGACGAAGGAAGTGCGGCCATACATCAGGCCGTCCATGCCGCACTGGACCAGTGCCTCGGTGCGGGTGTCGATGGAGGAGGTGGCCTCATCCAGGATCAGCACCGGCGGGTCTGCGACCGCCGCGCGGGCGATGGCCAGCAGCTGGCGCTGGCCCTGCGAGAGGTTGGCGCCGTCGTTTGGTCAGCATGGTGTTGTACCATCGGGCAGGCGCTTGATGAAGCTGTCGGCGTTGGCCAGACGGGCAGCGGCGATGCACTCTTCATCGCTGGCTTCCAGACGGCCGTAGCGGATGTTCTCCATGACCGTGCCGGTGAACAGGTGGGTGTCCTGCAGCACGATGCCGAGAGAGCGGCGTAGGTCGTCCTTTTTGATCTTGGAGATGTTGATGCCGTCGTAGCGGATCTTGCCATCCGAGATGTCGTAGAAGCGGTTGATGAGGTTGGTGATGGTCGTCTTGCCGGCACCGGTGGAGCCGACGAAAGCGATCTTCTGGCCGGGGCGGCCATAGAGGTTGATGCCGTGGAGAACGGTCTTCTCCGGCACATAGCCGAAATCGACATCGGTGAAGGTGATGTCGCCTGCCAGCTTGTGGTAGGTGGTGGTGCCATCGTGGTGGGGGTGCTTCCAGGCCCAGAGGCCGGTGCGGTCGGTGGTCTCGACCAGCTGGTCGTTCGCATCGTATTTGGCGTTGACGAGGGTGACGTAGCCCTCATCGGTCTCGCTGGTCTCGTCCATCATCTTGAAGATGCGCTCGGCACCGGCCAGAGCCATGATGATGCTGTTGGCCTGCATGGACACCTGGCTGATGGGCATGTTGAAGCTCTTGTTCAGGGAGAGGAAGGCCATGACGGTGCCCAGCGTCATGCCGCCGACATTGCCGACGGCCATGGCAGCGCCCACCAGAGCGCAGACCGCGTAGCTGATGTTGCCCAGCTGCGCCGTGACGGGCATGATGATGTTGGCGTAGCCGTTGGCCTGCTTGGCACTGTCCTTCAACTTGTCGTTCAGTACACGGAAGCCGTCCAGCGTCTTCTGCTCGTGGGTGAAGACCTTGACGACCTTCTGGCCCTCCATCATCTCTTCAATGTAGCCGTTCACCTTGCCCAGGTCTTTCTGCTGGGCGATGAAGTACTTGCCGCTCATGGAGGTGATCTTCTTGGTGCAGAAGAGCATCAGAGCCACCATGCACAGGGTCACGATCGTGAGCTGCCAGCTCATCAGCACCATGCTGGTGAGGACGGAAACGATGGTGATGGCGCTGGACGTCAGCTGCGGGATGCTCTGGCTGAGCATCTGGCGCAGGGTATCGACGTCGTTGGTGTACACGGACATGATGTCGCCGTGGGGGTGCTGGTCAAAATACCGGATGGGCAGGCTCTCCATGTGGGTGAAGAGCTTGGTGCGCAGGTTGCGCAGGGTGCCCTGGGTCACGTTGACCATGATGCGGGAATTGAGCACGCGGCCAGAACGCCGACGGCGTAAACGCAGCCGATGCGGCCCAGTGCTGCGGCCAGCGGGCCGAAATCGGGGGTGGCCTGCTGGGTCATGGGCACGATGTAATCATCAATGAGGGTCTTGAGGAAGAGGCTGGCCTGCACATTGGCCAGCGCACTGACCACGATGCATACCAGAACGAAGATGCAATGGAGCAGATAGTGCTGGAACACTTCGTCCATGATCCGCTTGAGCAGCAGACCCGGATTTTCGACCTTGGGCCGGGGCTGGCCTGCGCCGCGCGGGCCGGGGCCGCGAACTTCTTTCACCTGTGCCATTACTGCTCACCTCCCTGTTTGTCGAAGTCGCCGCTGCTCTGGGTCTGGCTGTTGTAGACTTCCTGATAGATGGTATTGGTCTTCAGCAGCTCCTCGTGGGTGCCCAGGCCGTTGATCTGGCCGTTGTCCAGCACCAGGATGCGGTCGGCATCCTGCACGGAGGAGATGCGCTGTGCGATGATGATCTTGGTGGTGCCGGGGATCTCTTCCCGGAACGCCTTGCGGATCTTGGCGTCGGTGGCGGTATCCACGGCGCTGGTGGAGTCGTCCAGGATCAGCACCTTGGGCTTGCGCAGCAGGCGCGGGCGATGGTCAGGCGCTGCTTCTGGCCGCCGGAAACGTTCGAGCCGCCCTGCTCGATCCAGGTATTGTACTTGTCGGGGAAGCGCTCGATGAATTCATCGGCGCAGGCCAGCTTGGCCACCCGGATGCACTCTTCCTCGCTGGCGTTCTCATCGCCCCAGCGCAGGTTGTCGAGGATGGTGCCGGAGAACAGGACGTTCTTTTGCAGTACCATCGAGACCTCGCGGCGGAGCACATTGAGATTGTAGTCGCGGACATCCACGCCGCCGACCTTGACCGAGCCGGTCTCCGGGTCGTACAGGCGGGGGATGAGCTGCACCAGGCTGGATTTTGCGCTGCCGGTGCGCCGATGATGCCCAGCGTCTCGCCGGGCCGGATGGTGAAGGTGATGTCGTTCAGGACAGGCTGGCCGGAACCATGCTTGTACTTGAAGGTGACATGGTCGAAGGCAATGCTGCCGTCGGCCACGGTGTCCACCGGGACCTTAGGGGCGGGCAGGTCGGTGGTCTCGTCCAGCACTTCCACGATGCGGCGGGCAGAGGAAGCGGACATGGAGATCATGACGAAGGCCATGCTCAGCATCATCAGGGCCATCAGGATGTTCATGATGTAGCCGAACAGGCGTTCAGCTGGCCGGTGGTGATAGCACCGTTCAGCACGTAGTGGGCACCAAACCAGCTCAGGGCGATGTTGCAGCCGTAGACGGAGATCAGCATGGCGGGGTTGTTGAAGCTCAGGCGGCTCTCGGCGCTGACGAACTGCTTGTACAGGCTCTCGCAGGCGGTGGTGTATTTCTCATTCTCGAAGTGCTCGCGGACGAAGCTCTTGACCACGCGGATGGCGGAGATGTTCTCCTGCACCGAGGCGTTCAGGTTGTCGTAGTTCTTGAACACGCGGTCAAAGATCTTGAAGGTGGGGATCATGATGGAGGCCAGCACCGCCACCAGGAAGACGATGGCCACCACGAACACCAGCGACAGGGTGCCGCTGATGGCGGAAGCCATGAGAAGCGCGAAGACCAGATGCACCGGGGCGCGCACGCACATGCGCTCGATCATCTGGAAGGCGTTCTGCACGTTGGTCACGTCGGTGGTCATGCGGGTGACCAGACCGGCCGTGGAGTATTTGTCGATGTTGGAGAAGGAAAAATGCTGGATGTTCTCATACATCGCGTCGCGCAGGTTGCCGGCAAGGCCGGTGGAAGCCTCGGCGGCGAATTTGCCGGCCAGCACACCCAGCAGCAGCGCAATGGCGGCCACCAGGAAGGTGAGCAGACGTATTTGATGACGGCGTTCATGTCGCCCTTTTCAATGCCCTGGTCGATGATAAAGGCCATGATGGTGGGCAGCAGAACGTCCATGACCGCTTCCAATGCGGAAATGATCGGTGTCAGGATCGCGGCGCGTTTGTACTCGCCCAGATGTGACACTAATTTTTTGATCATCTGGTAATCCTCCTGTTTTTTACTTTTTTGTTTGACAAAGAACAATTCTATACAAAACAATTTAATTGTCAATGCGTTTTTGCAAAGTTCCTGAAAAAGTCATGAAACTCTCAAAAATCGTACGATTCGCGGGGTCACTGCAAACCCTTGCGCAGCTTGTTCAGCAGGCGGAGCAGCTCGGCGTTCTCCTCCGGGGTGAGCAGGCTCTCCACAAATTCGTCGGTCTGGTGCAGGGCCTGCATGGTCTTTTCACGGATGCAGGCTCCCTTTTCGGTCAGCACCAGGCGCTTGAGCCGGGCGCCTGCGGCACGCTCTGGCGCTCGATGTAGCCTTTGCGCTCCATGAGCTGCAAAATATTGGTCACAGTGGAGCGGGTGATGGAGAACTCCCGCTCGATGTCCCGCTGGTAGACGGGTTCGTCCCTGTGCCAGAACAGATAGCTCAGGATCCACTCGTGCATCGGGGTCACGTCCTCGACCTCGTTTTCGCGGTGGAACTGGTTGATCTTGCGGAAGATCAGGTTGTTGACCCGGCGCATCTGCGCCGGGATGACCTGCGGCGGCTCCCAGGGGGGCGTCACCGGCGGCAGCTGGAGTTGATTTCGTCACACATGATGGTCCATCCTTTGAATTGTTGGATTGATGATTGTTTTGAATAAAACTGTTTGATACGATACCATTTTAACCCTCGCATCCCGGAATGTCAAGAGCGTTTATAAAAATAAACCCCTCTCCGTCTCGCCGTGCGCCAGCGCTTCCAAAGGGGGAGCTGCATGGCAAGGCAAGAGCGGAGAGGGGTTCCGTTACATTTCAGCCTGTGCTTTTTCGATCCATTCGCGGATGACGTCGGGGCGGTCGGTGACAAAGCAGTCCGGGCCGAGAGGCACCAGAGAGCGGACGACATCCTCGGTGTTGACGGTCCAGAACGCGGCCTTGCAGCCGGCGTCGTGGAGCTGGTTGACCACCTCCGGGTTGGCGAAGGCGGTGTGGTACTCGCAGCTGACCAGCTCCACCGGGAAACCCAGCGTCCGGACATAGGCGGCGGGGTCTGCCTGCGCGGACAGGGTGGCGAGGATCTGCCGGACCGACATCTGCGGGTAAAGAGCCGCGATAAGGGTCAGCTTGTCCGAAATAACACTGGAGACCATGCCCACCTGTTTTTTCAGGCGGGGCAGTTCTCCTCGTCCAGCGGCTCGTCCATGCTGTTGACAAGGCCCAGGTCCTGCCAGATCACCGGCGGCGGGAGCATCATGCTGAGCAGGTCGCCCAGGGTCAGGACGCCGATGCGCAGTTCCGGCATCAGCGCTTGGCCTGCTGAAGCAGGTCGTGGCGGAACGAGACGAGGAGCAGCCGGTCCGCGATGCCGGAAGCGCGGATGCAGTCCACGACATGGGGCACGAAGTCCGGGTCGGGGAGGATGGGGGCCTTCAGTTCCAGTTGGACGGTGCAGCCTCCATTTCTTTGCAGCAGGCCAGCGCTTCGTCCAGAGTGGCCAGTTTCTCGGTGGTGAGGCTGACGCCGTTCCATTTGGTCAGGTCGATGGAGCGCAGCTCACCGACGGTCAGGTCGTAGATCTTGGCGGAGAGCTCGGTGCCGATGTCGATGAGGTAGTCGTGGTGGATGATGAGCCATGGTCGCGGGTCTGCTGGACGTCCATCTCAACGCCGTCGGCACCGAGGTCAATGGCGTTGCGGAAGGCGGACAGGGTGTTTTCGGGGGCAAGATAGGTTGCCCCGCGGTGTGCAATGATCTCAGGCAAGGTCTTCACCATCGGTCGCAATGACCTTTTTATACCAGTAGAAGCTGTCCTTCCGGCTGCGGGTCAGGGTGCCGTTTCCGGCGTTGTCCTTGTCTACATAAATGAAGCCGTAGCGCTTCTTCATCTCACCGGTGGAGGCGGAGACAAGGTCGATGGGGCCCAGGTGGTGTAGCCCAGCAGGGGCAGGCCGTCCTCGTTGATGGCCTTTTCCATCTGCTCGATGTGGGCGCGCAGATAGTCGATGCGGTAGCTGTCGTGGATGGAACCGTCCGGTTCCACCGTGTCCACCGCGCCCAGACCGTTCTCCACGATGAACAGCGGCTTCTGGTAGCGGTCGTAGAGGGTGTTCATGGTGATGCGCAGGCCCACCGGGTCGATGGCCCAGCCCCACGCACTGGCCTTGAGGTAGGGGGTTTCTGGTCGCCGCGCCGAGGGCGTTGCCGTCGGCCTGCTCCAACAGCTCCGGGTCCACCGTGATACAGCGGCTGGAATAGTAGCTGAAGGAGATGAAGTCCACCGTGCCTTTGCGCAGGGTCTGGTCATCGTCCGGCTCGGTGCGCAGCTGGATGCCAGCCCGCTCCATCCGCTTTTTGGCCCAGACCGGGTAGGCACCGCGGGACTGGACGTCGATGAAGAAGTAATTGTCGCGGTCGGCTTCGGCAGCGGCCTGCACATCCGCCGGGGCGCAGGTGCGGGGGTAGAACTCGCCTGCGGCCAGCATACAGCCCACCATGCAGCCGGGCATGATCTCGTGCGCCAGCTGGACGGCTTTGGCGCTGGCCACCAGCTCGTGATGAGCGGCCTGATACTTGGCCTGTTCGACGTTCTCGCCGGGCTCAAACAGCAGGCCTGCCCCCATGAAGGGCATGTGCAGCAGCATGTTGATCTCGTTGAAGGTCAGCCAGTATTTTACCTTATCTTTATAGCGGCGGAAGATGATGTCGCAGTAGTGGACGTAGGCATCCACCATCCGGCGGTCTTTCCAGCCGCCATACTTCTGAATGAGCGCGATGGGCGCATCGAAGTGGCAGATGGTGACCAGCGGTTCGATGCCGTACTTGTGGCACTCATCGAACAGCGCATCGTAGAAGGCCAGCCCCTCTTCGTTGGGCTCGGCATCGTCGCCGTGGGGCAGGATGCGGGTCCACGCGATGGACAGGCGGTAGCACCGGAAGCCCATCTCGGCGAAGAGGGCGATGTCCTCCTTGAAGTGGTGGTACATGTCGATGGCTTCGTGCGAGGGGTAGTAGTGCTGGTCATCGCATGCCAGCATCTTCCGCTTGCCGAACATCACCGGGAAGCGGTCCTCGCCAAAGGGAACGACATCCACATTGGCCAGCCCGCGCCCGCCTTCGTTATAGGCACCCTCGCACTGGTTGGCGGCGGTGGCACCGCCCATAAAAGTCTTTCGGAAATCTGCCCATGAAAAATACCTCCTGAACAAAAATTCTGCTGCCTTCATTTTATCATGTTCCGGGAGGGCATTCAAGGACGAAAGTATGACTATTTCCGTCATTTTGACGAAAATCGAGCGTGGTTTTTTGCAGTTTTCACGAGAAAATCTGAAAAACCGGGAGATTTTCCTTCCATTCTGTTTCTTCCCAACGGACAGAAAATATGATAGACTGGATACGTAAGAAAAAGCCGTTCGGCCTGTCCGCACAGGGGAATGGCTCCTCTGTGCGCGCTCTGCCGCATGGCCGGAGCGGCCGCACAAAGGAAACAGTAGAACATCGAAATAAGGAAAATGGAGTGTTTTGCGATGAAGGAGTTCCAGCCTATCAAAGAAGGAAAGGTCCGCGAGATCTATGACAACGGCGACAGCCTGATCATGGTCGCAACGGATCGCATTTCCGCATTCGACGTGATCCTGAAAAATAAAGTGACCAACAAGGGCAAGGTGCTGACCCAGATGAGCAAGTTCTGGTTCGACTACACCCGCGATGTGCTGCCCAACCACATGCTGAGCGTGGACACGAAGGATATGCCGGAGTTCTTCCAGCAGCCCCAGTTCGAGGGCAAGTGCATGAAGTGCCGCAAGCTGACCATGCTGCCCATCGAGTGCATCGTGCGCGGCTACATCACCGGCAGCGGCTGGGCCAGCTACCAGAAGACCGGCAAGGTCTGCGGTATCCAGCTGCCGGAGGGCCTGCAGGAGTCTGAGAAGCTGCCGGAGCCCATCTACACCCCCTCCACCAAGGCGGAGATCGGCGACCACGACGAGAACATCTCCTACGAGCAGAGCATCACCGTGCTGGAAAAGCAGTTCCCCGGCCACGGTGAAGAGTACGCTACCAAGCTGCGGGACTATACCATCGCGCTGTACAAGAAGTGCGCAGCATACGCTCTGAGCCGCGGCATCATCATCGCCGACACCAAGTTTGAGTTCGGTCTGGACGAGAACGGCAATGTCGTTCTGGGCGAGAGATGCTGACCCCCGATTCCTCCCGCTTCTGGCCGCTGGAAGGCTATGAGGCAGGCCACGGCCAGCCCTCTTTTGACAAGCAGTTCGTCCGCAACTGGCTCAAGGCCAATCCGGACAGCAACTACGACCTGCCCCAGGACGTCATCGACAAGACCATCGAGAAGTACCTCGAAGCCTATGAGATGCTGACGGGCAAAAAGCTCTGATCGCTGACATTCGATCGAATATGGAAACGGTGCCCTGCTTTTTCGGCAGGGCACTTTTTTTATCGCAATTTTCAAAAAGAGTGCCCATCAACACGGCATCTTTGCGATATGCAGTTTGCGGATGTTGCTTGTGCATTAAAAACGCAACTGCTATATTTGCAAACTTTTTGTGAATTTCCGTGGAGCAGGGGCCTGCGCTCTTGACATTACAGAGGGTTTGGAATATAATTTTAGCAGTCGAACAGATAGAGTGCTAAAAACAAAATAGCATATCGAATGAACGACTGCTAAATCACGTCCGGTACGAATGGAGGTCGATTCTATGAATACCAATCAATATACCCAGAAGACGCTGGAAGCGCTGCAGGCTGCTCAGCAGCTGGCTGTGGAGTACCAGCACAACGCACTGGAGCCGGAACACCTGCTGCACGCACTGGCATCGCAGGAGCAGGGGCTTATCCCGCAGCTGCTCCAGAAGCTGAACGTAGACCCCGGCAGCTTTGCCGCCGCAGTGGCCGAAAGCTCTCGGCGCTGCCCCGTGTGTCCGGCTCCGGCCGCGACCCGGACAAGGTCTATATCTCGCAGGCCACCGATAAGGTCCTGAGCGCCGCCGCCCGTGAGGCCAAGGCGATGAAGGACGAATACGTCAGTGTCGAGCATGTGTTCCTCGGTCTGCTGGACGAGCAGACCCAGAACACCGCAGACCTGTTCCGCGCGTTCAACATCCGGAAAGATGCCTTCTTACAGCAGCTGACGGCTGTGCGCGGCAATCAGCGCGTGACCAATGACAACCCGGAGGACACCTACAACGCCCTGCAAAAATACGGTCAGGATCTGGTAGACCTGGCCCGCAAGCAGAAGCTGGACCCCGTCATCGGGCGGGATCAGGAGATCCGCAACGTCATCCGCATCCTGTCCCGTAAGACGAAGAACAACCCCTGCCTGATCGGTGAGCCGGGCGTCGGCAAGACGGCCATCGCCGAGGGCCTGGCCGAACGGATCGTGCGCGGCGATGTGCCCGAAAACCTGAAAGACCGCACCGTGTTCAGCCTGGACATGGGCGCTCTGGTGGCCGGTGCAAAGTACCGCGGCGAGTTCGAGGAGCGCCTGAAGAGCGTTCTGAACGAGGTGAAGAAGAGCGAGGGCAAGATCATCCTCTTCATTGATGAGCTGCACACCATCGTCGGTGCAGGCAAGACCGACGGTGCCATGGATGCGGGCAACCTGCTCAAACCCATGCTGGCCCGCGGCGAGCTGCACTGCATCGGTGCGACGACGCTGGACGAGTACCGCCAGTATATCGAGAAGGACCCCGCGCTGGAACGTCGGTTCCAGCCGGTGCAGGTGGACGAACCGACCGTTGAGGACACCATCTCCATCCTGCGCGGCCTGAAGGAGCGGTACGAAGTCTTCCACGCGTCAAGATCAGCGACAACGCCCTGATCGCCGCCGCCACCCTGTCCGACCGCTATATCACCGATCGGTTCCTGCCGGATAAGCCATCGACTGGTGGATGAAGCCTGCGCCATGATCAAGACCGAGATGGACAGTATGCCCAGCGAGATGGATGATCTGGCCCACCGCATCACCCAGCTGCAGATCGAGCAGGTCAGCCTGAAAAAGGAGACCGATGCGCTCAGCCAGAGCCGTCTGCGCGACCTGGAAAAAGAACTGGCCGAATTGCAGGATCAATTCCGCAGCATGAAGGCAAAGTGGGAGAACGAGAAGAACGCCATCGGCAAGGTGCAATCCCTGCGTGAGCAGATCGAGCAGACCAATGCCGACATTGAAAAGGCTCAGCGCGAGTACGACCTGAACAAGGCCGCTGAGCTGAAATACGGCAAGCTGCCCCAGCTGCAGAAACAGCTGGAAGAGGAAGAGAAGATCGCCGCCGCCAAGAAGGAGGACAGCCTGCTGCGTGACCGCGTGACCGATGAGGAGATTGCCCGCATCGTGGCCCGCTGGACCGGCATCCCGGTGGAGAAACTGGTGGAGGGTGAGCGCGAGAAGCTGCTGCATCTGGACGATGTGCTGCACCAGCGGGTCATCGGTCAGGACGAGGCTGTGACCAAGGTGAGCGAGGCCATCCTGCGCAGCCGCGCCGGTATCGCCAACCCCAACCGCCCCATCGGCAGCTTCCTGTTCCTCGGCCCCACCGGCGTTGGCAAGACTGAGCTGGCCAAGGCACTGGCACAGGCCCTGTTTGACGATGAGCGCAACATGGTGCGAATCGATATGACCGAGTATATGGAGAAGTTCAGCGTCAGCCGTCTGATCGGCGCGCCTCCGGGATACGTCGGTTACGAAGAGGGCGGCCAGCTGACTGAGGCTGTGCGCCGCAAGCCCTACAGCGTGGTGCTGTTCGATGAGGTGGAAAAAGCCCACCCCGATGTGTTCAACATCCTGCTGCAGGTGCTGGACGATGGCCGCATCACCGACAGTCAGGGCCGCACCGTGGACTTCAAGAACACGGTCATCATCCTCACCTCCAATCTGGGCAGCGACATCATCCTGAACGATCTGGAGCAGCGCCGTGCCAACGCTCCAACGAGCTGAGCGAGGAAGCAAAGCACCAGATCGACCAGCTGCTGAAGAGCAAGTTCCGCCCCGAATTTCTGAACCGTCTGGATGAGATCGTCTACTACAAGAGCCTGACCAAGGACGAGATGCGCAGGATCGTGGATCTGCAGCTGCAGGATCTGCGCAAGCGCATGGACGAGGGCAAGCACCTCAAGCTGGAGGTCACCACCGCTGCCAAGGACTTCATCATCGATTCTGCTTACGACAGCGTCTATGGCGCACGTCCCATCAAGCGGTTCATCCAGAGCCGCGTGGAGACCCTGATCGCCAAGGCCATCATTCAGGGCAGCTATACCGAGGGCAACACCCTGACGGTAGACTGCGAGAATGGCGCTTTGACCCTGCGATAATGTAAATTTTACCTGTTCTGTACGGACTTTGCGGCAAGAAAGCTTGCACCACCGTACAGAATATGGTATGATTACAAATAACATTGATGTGCTTTTCATCGCGGAACAGCAACGATGGGGAGCACATTTTTGTATACGGAAAGAACTCCTTCCGTCATCGCGCGGCAAGGCTCCCTCTTTGAGGGAGCTGGCTGCGAAGCAGACTGAGGGAGTCTGTTCTTTAATAAAACAGAAAGTTGAGTGTGATTTCCCTTTTTATGGACGATGGCAGTATTACGCTTTTGGCGGCGCTGATCATTCTGGTGGCATTTTCCGCCTTTTTCTCCGCCTCTGAGACCGCATTTTCTTCCCTGAACCAGATCCGCCTGAAAAGCCGCGCCGAGGACGGCGATTCGGCAGCAGCCCGCGTGCTGGCTATGTCGGAAAAGTACGACAAGCTGCTCTCCACCATCCTCATCGGCAACAATATCGTCAACATTGCCGCAGCATCCATTGGCACAGTGCTGTTCACCCGCCTGCTGGACCGGAGCGGGGCGCGACGGTGTCCACCTTCGTGCTGACCATTGTGGTTCTGATCTTTGGCGAGGTGACCCCCAAGAGCCTTGCAAAGGAGATGCCGGAGACGGTTGCCACGCGGTTTCGCCCTTTTTGAACCTGCTCATGATCCTGTTCACCCCGCTGACCTGGCTGTTCAGCCAGTGGAAGCGCCTGCTGGGGCATTTCATCCGCAGCACCGAGGAGGACACCATCACTGAGGGTGAGCTGATGACCATGGTCAGCGAGGCCGAGAACGGACGGCGAGCTGACGACCGGGAAAGCCAGCTCATCCGCAGCGCCATTGAGTTCGACGATGTGGAGGTGGAGGAGATCCTCACGCCCCGCGTGGATGTGATCGCGGTGGAGGACGATCTCTCGCTGGATGAGGTGGCCGATACCTTTGCGGAATCGGGATATTCCCGTCTGCCCGTCTACCACGGCACCATTGACAACATCATCGGTGTGGTACATGAAAAGGACTTTTACCTTGGCCGTCTGCGCAAGGATACCACGCTGGAAGACCTTGTGAAGCCCACCCTTTATACCACTGGCTCCACCCAGATCTCCCAGCTGCTGCGCACCCTGCGCGAGCAGCACCATCACATGGCGGTGGTGGTGGACGAGTACGGCGGCACCGAGGGCATCATCACGCTGGAAGATATTCTGGAAGAGCTGGTAGGCGAGATCTGGGACGAGCACGACGAAGCGACCGAGGACTTCCGCAGGCAGTCGGACGGCAGCTGGATCGTGCTGGGCAGTGCCGGTGTGGATGACCTGTATGAGAGGCTGGGCCTGCCGGAGGATGAAGATATCGATTCCAATACGGTGAACGGTCTGGTGCAGGAAAAAACCTGCCATCTGCCCAAGGTGGGCGACCGGTTCACGCTGGGCGAGTACGACGGTGTCGTTACCCGCACGGCCAAGCGCCGCGTGACCGAGGTGCGCCTGACCCCGGCGGAAAAGCCGGAACCGAAGAAGGAAGAAGACGAAAAGCCGCACTTCAACCGGCTGACCAATAAGTAAATCTAAGGGAGGATGCCGTTTTCCAATACGGCCCTATCCTGTGAAAAAGCAAACTCCGGCAGACCGCAGTCTGCCGGAGTTTGCTCTATAAAAATAATTGTTCCGCTGAATATGGCTAGAGCAAAGCGGAAGCCATTAAATGGTTTTGCTTTCCGCCTGCAGATAGGTATACAATGCTCCCACCTGATTGGCTTCGCTGCTGAAATGGCAGGGCACGATCTCGCAGCGGGGCAGACCGATCATGTAAGGTGATTCCCCACGGGAAGCAAACAGCCCGGCATATACCCGGCGCAGATCGTCCAGCAGCAGCGGCTGCTGGCTGATGCCGCCGCCGATGGCTACCTTTTCCACATCCAGCAATACGGTCAGGTTGTAGATCTGCACGGCCACCATCTTGCAGAACCGTTCCAGCACTTCCAGCGCTTCCGGCTCGGCGGCATTGGCGGCATCAAAAAAGAGTTTACCGTTCATGGGGGCATCGGCGGGCAGGCCCTTGCGGGCACGATACCACTTGAGCAGGTATTTGGTGCTGCACTGGCAGGCCATGGTTTTTTCGGTATTCTCCCACTCGTCGGCGTTGGTGTTCACAAAGCTGTACTCTCCGGCGGTAAAGTGCACGCCGCGCACCAGCTGGCCATTGGCAATGATGCCGCCGCCCACGCCGGTGCCGATGATAAACACTGCCGCATTGCAGCAGCCCTGCAAGGCACCGGCCCGCAGCTCTGCAATGGCTGCAGCCTTGCCGTCGTTTTCCAGCGTGACACGGCAGCCGCATCTTTCGCGCACCAGCTGCCCCACCTGCGTGCCGGTGTTGTACAGAAGTGCCCCGCCGTTGGAGACATAGCCGGTGTTGGCATCCACAAAGCCGGGCAGCGCCATGGCGATACCGTCCACTTCATCCTTATGCGGTGCATACAGAGCGTATATTGTGTCGAGAAAATGCTCCTGCGTATCCTGCGGCGTGGGCACGGAACCGGCATCGAAACGGTTCATCTGCTCGTCCATGACCGAATATTTGATCTCGGTGCCTCCTACGTCAAAAACCATGACCTTCATTGCTGTTCCCTCCGCAAAGCTGATCTTCTTCCTTATTATGGCAAATGCGTGCAAAAAAGTAAAGCCATCCGCAACATGCCGCGAATAGCTTTACTTTAATTTAGAGCTTGCTCAGCTGCGGGCCCTGTGCGGTATCCTTGACCGCCCAGCCCAGTTCGGTCAGCTGTGCACGGATGGCATCGGCAGTGGCCCAGTCCTTGGCCTTCTTGGCGGCGGCACGCTTCTCTACCAGCTCAGTCACCTCGGCGGGCACCTCGTCCTTCTTGCGGTTGTACAGCAGGCCCAGTACGCCGGTGATCTCGTCGAACGCAGCGGCGGCGGTCTGCAGGGCATCCTTGGAGGAAACAGCCGACAGCGTGTTGATCTCCTTGACCAGATCGAACACGGCAGCCAGTGCATCCGGGGTGTTCAGGTCATCGTCCATGGCGGTGCAGAACTTGGTGCGGGCCTCGGCAGCCTTTTCCTTCAGGGTCTCGTCGGTGCCAAAGGTGTCCTTGGTCAGGGCAAAATCCAGATTCTCGCGGCAGGTGTACAGGCGCTCCAGGCTGTTCTTGCAGCTCTCGATGAGGTCCACGGTGTAGTTCAGCGGCATCCGGTAGCCTGCGGTCAGCATGAAATAGCGGATGGGTTCGTAGCCGTAGACATCCGCCACGTCCCGCACGGTGAAGAAGTTGTGCAGGCTCTTGGACATCTTCTGATTGTCCACGTTGATGAAGCCATTGTGCATCCAGTAGCGGGCAAAGGTGCAGCCGTTGGCGCACTCGCTCTGTGCGATCTCATTCTCGTGGTGGGGGAAGATCAGGTCCTGACCGCCGCAGTGCAGATCAATGGTCTTGCCCAGATGGGTGCGGCTCATGGCGCTGCACTCGATATGCCAGCCCGGACGGCCCATGCCGTAGGGGCTTTCCCATGCAGGTTCACCGGGCTTTGCGGCCTTCCACACGGCAAAGTCTGCGGGGTCCTCCTTCAGGTCGTCGTCCATCTGGCTGCGCAGCTCACGGTTGCCGCTCTCCAGATCGTCCAGCTTCAGGTGGCTCAGCTTGCCGTACTCGGGATCGCTCTTCACCCGGAAGTACACATCGCCGTTCTTGGCAACATAAGCGTGGCCGGAGTCGATCAGATCCTTCACGATATCCAGGATCTGCTGGATGTGCTCGGTAGCCCGGGGCTGGACGGTGGGCTTTTTGCAGTTGAGGCCGGCGGCATCCTTGAGGTACTCAGCCTCAAAGCGCTGAGCGACCTCCTTCATGGAGGTGCCCTCTTCCTGTCCCTTCTTAATGAGCTTATCGTCGATATCGGTGATGTTGGAAACATAGAACACCTTGTTGCCGCGGTACTCAAGGTAGCGGCGCAGGGTATCGAACACGATCAGCGGGCGGGCGTTGCCGATGTGGATATAGTTATAAACGGTAGGGCCGCAGACATAGATGCGGTATTCACCGGGCACCTGCGGCACGAATTCTTCTTTCTGGCGGGTCAGCGTATTGAAAATCTGCATGGCTGTTTCTCCTTTTTTACTTTTTTCATTATAACGGTGTACAGAAGGGAAGTCAAGAAAAAACGACCGCTCCCGGCGCATTCTGCACACCGGAAACGGTCGTTTTTCAAATCAGGAGCTTAGCCGGGATAACGGCTCACTTCCAGCAGCTCTTCTGCACGCTTCACCTGCTCCGCTGTGGGCGGCACGGCGTCCGGCAGTGGATAAGGGATGCCCAGCTTCTGCCACTTGAACAGGCCCAGCGTGTGGTAGGGCAGTACCTCCACCCGCTGCACCGTTTTCAGGCTGCGGATAAAGTCTGCGGTCCTGCGCAGGCCCTCCTCGTCGTCGGTCAGGCCGGGCACCAGCACATGCCGGATCCACAGCGGGATGCCGAGGTCAGAAATATGCCGCGCCATCGCAAGGATGTTGCATTGTCTTTGCCGGTGAGCTGCCGGTGGCGTTCCGGATCGATCTCCTTCAGGTCGAGAATGACCAGACTGGTGGACTTCATCAGCCGGTCGAAACCGGCAGATAATCCGGGTCATCGGGCCGGAAGGGCTGCCCGGCGGTATCCAGAGCCGTGTGCACGCCTTTGGAGCGGGCCAGCTCGAAGAATGCCGTCAGGAACTCCATCTGGCGCAGCGGCTCGCCGCCGCTGACCGTGATGCCGCCCTTTTTGCCCCAGTAGTTGCGGTAGCGGTAGACCCGCTGGAACAGCTTTTCTGCCGTCCATTCCTCGCCGCCCTCCGCAGCCCACGTTTCCGGGTTGTGGCAGTATTTGCACCGCAGGGCACACCCCTGCAAAAACACCACAAAGCGCACACCGGGGCCGTCCACAGAGCCGAAGGATTCCAGCGAGTGGACATAGCCGATGGGGTTACAGGGCTGCATGGCAGGTGCGGGAGATAACGTCCATCTGCTGCTCGCGGGTCAGGTCGATGAACTTGACGGCGTAGCCGGAGACGCGGATGGTGAAGTTGGCGTACTCCTCCTTCTCGGGGTGCTCCATGGCATCCAGCAGCTTCTCCTTGCCAAAGACGTTCACGTTCAGGTGGTGTGCGCCCTGATCGAAGTAGCCGTCCATGACCTGTACCAGATTCTCCACCCGCTCGCCTTCGCTGTGACCCAGAGCGTCCGGGTTGATGGTCTGGGTGTTGGAGATGCCGTCCAGTGCCAGTGGTAGGGCAGCTTTGCCACCGAGTTCAGGGAAGCCAGCAGGCCGTTCTGCTCTGCGCCGTAGCTGGGGTTTGCACCGGGAGCAAACGGGGTGAAGGCGGCACGGCCGTCGGGCAGAGCGCCGGTGTACTTGCCGTACACCACGTTAGAGGTGATGGTCAGGATAGAGGTGGTAGCCTCAGAGTTGCGGTAGGTGTGGCGCTTCTTGATCATCTCCAGGAAGGTGCGCAGCAGCCACACGCCGATCTCGTCGGCGCGGTCGTCGTCGTTGCCGTACTTGGGGAAGTCGCCCTCGGTTTCAAAGCCGGTGGCAAGGCCGCTCTCGTCACGCACTACCTTCACCTTGGCGTACTTGATGGCGCTCAGGGATCGATGACGTGGGAGAAGCCTGCAATGCCGGTGGCAAAGGTGCGGCGCACGTCGGTGTCGATGAGGCCATCTCGGCTTCCTCGTAGTAGTATTTGTCGTGCATATACTGGATCAGGTTCAGCACATTGACGTACAGGCCAGCCAGCCAGTCCAGCATCTGGACATACTTGGGCAGCACCTCGTCGTAGTTCAGGTACTCGCTGGTGATGGGGGCATAGTTGGGGCCGCACTGCTCGTGGCTCTTCTCGTCCACACCGCCGTTGATGGCGTACAGCAGGCACTTGGCAAGGTTGGCGCGGGCACCGAAGAACTGCATCTCCTTGCCGGTCTGGGTGGCAGACACGCAGCAGCAGATGGAGTAATCATCGCCCCAGACGGGCTTCATCACGTCGTCGTTCTCGTACTGGACAGAGCTGGTATCGATGGACACCTTGGCGGCATATTTCTTGAAGCTCTCCGGCAGAGCGGAGGAGTACAGAACAGTCAGGTTCGGCTCCGGTGCAGGGCCCATGTTTTCCAGCGTGTGCAGGAAGCGGTAGCAGTTCTTGGTGACCATGCTGCGGCCATCCATGCCGATGCCGCCCACTTCCAGCGTTGCCCACACGGGGTCGCCGGAGAACAGCTGGTTGTAGCTGGGGATGCGGGCAAACTTGACCATGCGGAACTTCATGACCATGTGGTCGATCAGCTCCTGAGCCTGGGTCTCGGTCAGGGTGCCGTTGTCCAGATCGCGCTGGATATAGATATCCAGGAAGGTGGAGATGCGGCCCACGCTCATGGCAGCGCCGTTCTGGGTCTTGATGGCGGCCAGATACCCGAAATACAGCCACTGGCAGGCCTCCTTGGCGTTCTTTGCAGGCTGAGAGATATCATAGCCGTAGGCTCGGCCATCTTCTTCATGCCCTTCAAGGCGCTGATCTGGCGGGCGATCTCCTCGCGCAGGCGGATCACGTCGTCGGTCATGGTGCCGTCGCCGCAGTTGGCAAAGTCCTCCTGCTTGAACTTGATCAGTGCATCGATGCCGTACAGGGCCACGCGGCGGTAGTCGCCCACGATGCGGCCGCGGCCGTAGGTGTCCGGCA
>ENA-OQEB01000361-OQEB01000361.1-human-gut-metagenome-genome-assembly--contig:-NODE-361-length-19398-cov-3.880338_pt1 | contig 19398 bp, 31 predicted proteins | sample MGYA00242787_ERZ504619 | MGnify/ENA primary metagenome ERZ504619 (study PRJEB26092, sample SAMD00036317) | human gut metagenome | host: Homo sapiens | study: EMG produced TPA metagenomics assembly of... | reverse complement strand
CTGGAAAACCCCATCACGCAGGACAACCTCAGAACGCTGGAGCACTACGGCTTCACGGTCATCCCCTCTGAGAGCGGGGTGCTGGCCTGCAAGGATGTGGGCAGCGGCCGCCTGCCCAAGGAGGATGTGCTCATCGAGTACATCCTGCACACCATCGCCCGGCCCAAGGATCTGGCCGGTGTCCGCATCGCTGTGACCGCCGGGCCCACGCAGGAGCCGCTGGACCCCGTACGCTACCTGACCAACCACTCTACCGGCAAGATGGGCTATGCCATCGCCCGGGCCGCCGCCATGCGGGGAGCAGAGGTCACCCTCATCCACGGCCACACCGACCTGCCGCCGGTCCGCTTCACCACCGATGTTCCCATTACCACGGCGCAGGATATGTACGATGCCGTGACCAGCCGCTTTGAGGAGATGGACGTGCTGGTGATGGCTGCCGCCGTGGCCGACTACCGTCCTGTGACGGTGGCAAGCGACAAGATCAAGAAAAAGGACGGCGACCTCTCCATCCCTGTGGAGCGCACCGCCGACATTCTGGGCACCATCGGCTCGAAAAAGACCCACCAGTTCCTCTGCGGTTTTTCCATGGAGACCCGGGATATGGTGGAAAACTCCACGGCCAAGCTGACCCGGAAGAATCTGGACATGGTGGTGGCCAACAACCTGAAGGTCGCCGGAGCCGGTTTTGGGGTGGACACCAACGTGGTCACCTTCATCACCCCCGACGGCACCCGGGAGCTGCCCTGATGAGCAAGGCCGATGTGCCGATGCCATTCTGGATGAGATTTTGAAGCGCAGAGGTTTATAAAAACTTTTATCCCTCTCCGTCAACCCGGCGGAGAGGGTTGTTTTTGTAAGAAAAACGTTCACTTTACCCTGCTTTTACAAAAACATTTTTCAAAATCCGGGCAAATCACTTTCCAAAAGTGCAATTTTGATGTATTCTATTCCTATCCGCTGTTCAGGACCACTGTCCGCGGAGGAACCACAAACGAAAGAGGGGTGCGCACAGATATGCTGAAATATCTGGCAAAACGCATCGGGCGTTCCATCCTGACGCTGTTCGTCATTGTAACGCTCGTGTTCTGCCTGCTGCGGCTGATGCCGGTGGAAGGCTACTTTGCAAACTACGAAAAAATGACCGAGGCCCAGATCCAGGCGGGCCTGCAGTCCATGGGCCTGCTGGACCCGCTGCCGGTGCAGATCGGCCGCTTCTGGTGGAATGCCCTCCACGGCGACCTGGGCGTGAGCCATATTTATAAGGTAAATGCCTCGGTCACCGGCATCCTGGCCAAGAAGCTGCCCATTTCTATCCAGATGGGCGTGTTTGCCATGCTGCTGAGCCTGGTCATCGGCATTCCCATGGGCCTGCTGATGGGCCGGTTCAAGAACCGCTGGCCGGATAAGATCGGCACCGCCATCATCGTGCTCATTCAGGCTGTGCCTGCTGCCGTGTATTACCTTTATATTCAGATGTACGGCACCACCGCCCTGGGCGTGGGCCTGCTGTTTGATGCCTCCGACTGGCGGTACTGGGTGCTGCCGGTCTGCTCCATGAGCCTGGGCAACGTGGCATTCTACGCCATGTGGCTGCGCCGCTACATGGTGGACGAGAGCAACAAGGATTACGTCCGGCTGGCGCTGGCCAAGGCGTGAGCGAGAGCAACATCGCCCTGCGCCACATCTTCCGCAATGCCATGGTGCCGCTGGTGCAGTATATTCCCTCTGCCTTCCTGAACACTGTGTCGGCTCCATCTACATCGAGAGCCTGTATTCCATCCCCGGCATGGGCGGCCTGCTGGTCACCTGCGTCCAGCGCCACGACAACACCATGGTGCAGGGCATTGTGCTGCTGTACGCCTGCGTGGGCATCATCGGCCTGATCCTGGGTGATCTGCTCATGGTGCTCATCGATCCCCGCATCAGCTTTGGCAAGAAAGAAGGTGGCCGATAATGCTGTTCCACATGAAAGATCACAAGGCAGCTGTTCTGGAAAACGACCTGAACAAGCTGCAGAAGGACGGCCCCGCCGCTTGGGCCGACCTGCCCGAGGACGAGCTGTTCACCCCCGCCGGGTTCAGCGAGGAGCGTGCCGAGGCCACCTCCTACTCCAATTACAGCTATTGGGGCAGCACCTTCCGTGCTTTTTTCAAGAATAAGATCGCCGTGGCCCTGCTCATTGCACTGGTGTTCGTGGTGGGCTTTGCCTTTTTGCAGCCTTATCTGCCCGGTCAGGCAGATCCCAACCTCTGCCAGGTAGACTCTACCACCGGCATCCAGTTCCGCAATATCGCCCCCGGGGAAGAGGCTTTATCTGGGGCTCCAATGCCATCGGCCAGGACCTGTGGGCCCGCATCTGGGCCGGTGCACGCACCAGTCTGACCATCGCCTTCTTTGTGGCCCTCATCGAGGCCGTGGTGGGCATCACAGTAGGTGTGCTCTGGGGCTATGTCCGCCAGCTCGATTTCTTCTTCACCGAGCTGTACAACATCTGCGATAACATCCCTTCCACCATCATCCTGATCCTGATCTCCTATGTCGCATCCCCCAGCATCCAGACCCTGATCCTGGGCATGTCCATCACGGGCTGGATCGCCATGGCGCGCTTTATCCGCAACCAGATCCTGATCATCCGCGACCGTGATTACAATGTGGCTTCCCGCTGCATCGGCACCCCCATCCGCCGCATCGTGCTGCGCAACCTGCTGCCCTATCTGGTATCGGTCATCATGCTGCGCATGGCCCTGACCATCCCCGCCGCCATCGGCAGCGAGGTGTTCATCACCTATATCGGCCTGGGCCTTTCTGTGGAAACGCCCTCTCTGGGCAACCTGATCAACGACGGCCGCAAGGTGATGATGCAGGCGGGCCTACGGTACCAGCTGCTCTACCCCACCATCATCCTGAGCTTTGTCACCATAGCGTTCTACCTCATCGGCAACGCCTTCTCGGACGCTGCTGACCCGAAGAACCACCTGCAGTAAGGAGGGACAGAAGATGGAAAAAAATCAGCTCATCCTTTCTGTAAAGGACCTCAACATCAAATTCAACCTGCGCGGCAAGGTGCTGCATGCCATCCGCGGCATCGACCTGGACATCTACCACGGCGAAGTCCTTGCATCGTGGGCGAATCCGGCTCCGGCAAGAGCGTGTTCACCAAGAGCTTCATGGGCCTGCTGGATGCCAACGGCTCCATCACCTCGGGCACCATTGATTATTACGGTGCCGATGACGGCAAGCCCATCCGCCTTTCCGACCTGAAAAAAGAGAAGGACTGGCTGAAGGTCCGGGGCCATGAGATCGCCATGATCATGCAGGACCCATGACCAGCCTGAACCCCCTGAAGACCATCGGCGACCAGATCATGGAAGCCGTGGAGCTGCACCAGCATCTCAAGGGCAAGGCCGCCCGGGAAAAGACCCTTGAATACCTGCGGGATGTGGGCATTGCTGACCCCGAGGTGCGCTTTGCGCAGTATCCCCACGAGTTTCGGGCGGTATGCGCCAGCGCGTCGTCATTGCCATTGCGGTGGCCTGCAACCCGCAGATCCTGATCTGCGACGAGCCCACCACCGCACTGGATGTGACCATTCAGGCCCAGATCCTGCAGCTGCTCAAGGAGATGCAGGTCAAGTACAACCTGACCATCGTCTCATCACCCACGATCTGGGCGTGGTGGCCAACATCGCCGACCGGGTGGCCGTCATGTACGCAGGTGACATCGTGGAGATCGGCACCTCCGATGAGATCTACTACGACCCCCGCCACCCCTACACCTGGGCGCTGCTGTCCAGTATGCCCCAGATGGGCATCAAGGGCGAGGATCTGTTCAACATTCAGGGTACGCCCCCGAACCTGTTCACCGAGATCCACGGCGATGCCTTTGCCCCCCGCAACCCCCAGGCGCTGAAGATCGACTTTGTCAAGCGCCCACCCTACTTTACGGTCAGCCCCACCCACAAGGCCAAGACCTGGCTGCTGGACCCCCGGGCCCCCAAGGTGGAACCGCCTGCCGCCGTCAAACTGTTGAAAGAGGAGGGGATGCAGGATGCCTGAAAATCGTGACATTCGCGTTTGCGAAGCAGCGAATACCCCAGTGGAGTGTTCGAGCGAAAGAATGGTCTTGCGCCAGCAAGATGGAGAGGCCTCGCCCCGGCAGGTCCTGCTTAAGGTCAAGGACCTCGAGGTGACCTACGGCTCCGGCCGCAAGGCTTCAAGGCCGTGAACCGTGCCAACTTTGAAATTTACAAGGGTGAGACCTTTGGTCTGGTGGGCGAATCCGGCTCCGGCAAGACCACCATCGGCCGCGCCATCATGCGCATCCTGCCCACCTCGGGCGGCGAGGTTCTGTACAAGGGCCAGAAGATCAACGGCAAGATCTCCCGCCAGCTGGACCAGCAGGTCATCAAGGAGATCCAGATGATCTTCCAGGACCCGCAGTCCTCCCTGAACGAGCGCGCCAAGGTCAGCTACATCGTGGGCGAGGGCCTGCAGAATGTCCGGCCCGACCTGACCGCTGCCCAGCGGGAGGAGAAGGTCCGGCAGGCACTGCTGGATGTGGGCCTGCTGCCTGAATTCGCTTCCCGTTTCCCGCATGAGTTCTCCGGCGGCCAGCGCCAGCGCATCGGCATTGCCCGCGCCTGATCGTGGAGCCTGAGTTCATCATTGCCGACGAGCCCATCTCGCTCTGGATATGTCCATCCGCGCCCAGGTGCTCAACCTGCTGCGCCATCTGCAGAAGGAGCGCGGCATCACCTACCTGTTCATCGCCCACGACCTCTCGGTCATGCGGTACATTTCGGACCGCATCGCCGTCATCCACAAGGGCGATATCGTGGAGCTGGCCGATGCGGAGGAGCTGGTGACCCATGCCATCCACCCCTACACCCGCAGCCTGCTTTCCGCCATCCCCATGCCCAACCCCAGGCTGGAGCGGAAGAAAAAGCTGCTGGTCTACGACCCTGCCATGCACGATTACACGCAGGAGGCCCCCCAGTGGCGGGAGCTGCGCCCCAGCCACTGGGTGCTCTGCAGCGAGCAGGAGCCAAAGACTGGCTGGCCGAAATGTAAACTTTCTCTTGCGTTTTTTGGCAAAGTTCGCCCTTTGTTTCTTGACATTTCCACCCTGCTCTACTACAATAGCTCTTGTACGTATTGTGTTGTTTTTAACAAACGGACGAAATTTAAGACCCCATTGAATCTGGCTGCCCCGGCTGCGGGTGCAGTGACTGCTCAAAGGACAAAGGACAATTTATGACAACATCCAACACCCCGATCTACGCTTCCCAGGCACGTCCCTGGCTGAAATTCTACGATCAGAAGTACATTGACCAGACCATGCCCGCCTGCACGGCGTTTGAGCTCGTCTGCCGGCAGAACAAGAACCGGCTGGGCGAGACCGCACTGGAATACTATGGCCGCAAGTTCACCTACGCTGATTTTATCGTCAACGTCAAAAAGACAGCTGCCGCCCTGCGGGCCGCGGGCCTGAAAAAGGGCGATATCGCCACTGTGGTCAGCGTGATGACCCCGGAGAGCATCTTTGCGTTCTATGCCGCCGACATGATCGGCGCGACTCTGAACCTGGTGGATCCCCGTTACAGTGTGGAGGGCATCCGTGAGTACATTGAAGAGGTGGATTCCCACCTGCTGATCTGCCTGAATGTGGTGTATGAGCGCTGCCATCAGGCTGCCAAGCGCACCCATGTGGAGCATGTGGTGGTGCTCTCCCCGGCCGACTCCCTGCCGCTGCCTCTGGCGCTGGGTTACAAGGTCAAGAATCTCGACAAGAACAAGTACATCCAACGTCGTCCACTGGAAGCAGTTCCTTGCCGCCGGGAAGGACGAGAGCATTGCCGCGGAGCCCTATGACCCGGAGCACGCCTGTGTGGTGGTGCATACCGGCGGCACCACCGGCTCTCCCAAGGGCGTGATGCTGACCGATAACAACTTCAACGGCATTGCCATGCAGTTCTCCGCCTGCGACACGTTGTTTTCCAAGGGTCAGTCCCTGCTGAATATCATGCCTCCCTTCATTGCCTACGGCTTTGCCTGCGGCGTACATCTGCCGCTGACGCTGGGCATCAAGGTGGTCATCATCCCCAACCTCGACCCCAATAAGCTGGGCAGCCTGATCTGGAAGTACAAGCCCGAACACATGTTCGGCGTGCCCTCCCACTACCAGCAGCTGGCTGTTGACCCCAAGCTGCAGAACAAGGATCTCTCCTTCATCCGCAACTATGCCGCGGGCGGCGATGCCATTGCCCAGGGTGCCGAACAGACGGTCAACGACTTCCTGGCCGCTCACAATGTGGAATTCCCCATCGCCAAGGGCTACGGCATGACCGAGGCATCCTCTGCTGCCACCGCTGCTGCCGGACAGAACAACAAACCCGGCAGCGTGGGCCTGCCGCTGGTCAACACGCTGGTGTCCGCCTTTGAGCCGGGCACCGACACGGAGCTGCCCATCGGCCAGCGGGGCGAGCTGTGCATCTCCGGCCCCGGCGTTATGAAGGCTACTACAACAAGCCTGCCGAGACCGCCGCCATCCTGCGCACCCATGCAGATGGCCGGGTCTGGGTGCATACCGGTGACATCGGCTATCTGGACGAGGACGGCTTTGTCTATCTGGACAGCCGGATCAAGCGGCTCATCATCCGTCACGATGGCTTCAAGGTGTTCCCCTCCATGATCGAAAATGTGGTCAGCCAGCATCCCGCCGTGCATCAGTGCTCTGTGGTGGGCTGCGTTGACAAGGATCATGTGCAGGCCGCCTGCCTTTTGTCTATCTGGTGCTTGACCCTGCGGTTCCCGCCGCCAAGCGCAAGCAGATCATCAAGGAGCTGCGCCAGCTCTGCATTGAGGAGCTGCCCGAATATGTCCAGCCTGTGGGGTACAAGATCATCCCCGAAATGCCCCTGACACTGGCCGCTAAATTTGATTATCGCAAACTGGAAGAAGAGATCACTCCCCGCGATTATTAAGCAGAATAATACACATTGGAAAGGATTCGTGACGACACCATGAAAAAGAAACTGATTGGCCTGGCCCTTTCGGCCGCCATGCTGTTCTCTGTCCTGAGCGTTCCGGCCTTTGCAGCCGCCCCGGAAGAGAGCGCTGACCCCGCTCTGACCACTGAACAGACCGCCGCAGAGGAGGAGAACTGTTTCTTCACCTCCAGCAGCACCGAAGAAGAGAAGGAGCCCAACTCCATCACCTATGTTGCCCTGGGCGACAGCATCTGCGCCGGCATCGGCCTGACTACCGTTCAATATGCACATAACTTGATGGGCGTGGACGTTTCCTTCAACTTCAAGGGTTACCCCGAGACCTGCTATGTGGGTCAGGTGGGCAAAAGCCTGAACCTCGACCGGGATCATGCCATCAATCTGGGCCTGCCCGGCGTGATGAGCAAGGATATGCTGGAGCTGGTCAAGACCGGCACCATGGCCGAGATGAACACCCTCTCCGGCTGCCAGTACAATTACCCCGAGTTTGTAGATTACATCAAAAGTGCCGATGTTATCTCCATCCAGCTGGGCTCCAATGATGCTTTTGTGCCCACCGTGGTCTCCTTTGGTGAGGCCACTAACTGGAAAAGTGAAGACCTGGCTTCCATCGTGCTCAGCGGCAACCTGCGCGGCAGCAGCAAGGAAACCGAGGACGCACTGAACGAGAGCCTGAAAAAGCTCAGCCTGACCCGCAGCGAGAAAGATGCCGTCTGGAACCTGTTCTTCTCCGGCATGAACAAGATCTGCGAGAACGCTTATCCCGAAAGCAGCAGCAACCTGCGCCAGATCGTGGCGACTGTCAAGGAGCTGAACCCTGATGCCAGATCCTGATCATCGGTGCCACCAACCCCGTGCCCCTGCTGCCCAGCTGGAGCGATTACTTCAGCAAGCTGAACAACTACGAAAAGCAGCTGGCCGATGTTTACGGTGCCACCTACGTTTCCATCCCCTTTGCTCAGACTGAGCTGGATGGCCACCCCACCGTCTCCGGCCACAAGTACATCGCCGACAAGATCGTCAAGGCCATTGAGGCCCAGCAGTAACCCCCGGATATGACAAAATCCCCGCCGTCGCAAGACAGCGGGGATTTTTCTTATCCCATATTACTTTTCGTAGTCCTGGGGCAGTTCGTTCTTGGGGTCACGGTCCATCAGGGAGCGCACCGCCTCGGCGGCGCTCATGCCCTTGTTCACAACAGCGTTCACGGTCTGAACGATGGGCATTTCCACCTGATACTTGGCGGCAAGCTCCAGCGCGGCAGGCAGGGCGTTCATGCCCTCAACCACCATACCGACCTCCTTCACGGCCTGCTCCGGGGTCTCACCCTTGCCGATGAGGATGCCGGCCCGGTTGTTGCGGCTGTGCATACTGGTGGCGGTCACGATCAGGTCACCAATGCCGGCCAGACCGGCAAAGGTGTGGACATTGCAGCCCATGGCCACGCCCAGCCGGGCAAGCTCGGCAATGCCGCGGGTGATGAGGGCGGCACGGGCGTTGTCGCCATAGCCCAGGCCGGTGGAGATGCCCACGCCCAACGCAATGACATTCTTCATGGCACCGCTGAGTTCCACGCCCTTGATGTCCTCATTGGTGTACACACGCATGACGTTGTTGGTGAACACCGTCTGCACGAATCTGGCCGCTTCCATATCCTTGCTGGCCGAAACGATGGTGGTGGGCAGGTCGATCGCCACCTCCTCGGCGTGGGTGGGGCCGCTCAGGGCCACCAGACGCACCCCCTTGGGGCCGCCCTCTTTGCCCAGCTCATCGGCCAGGATCTCTGTCATGGTGAACAGGGTATCCTTTTCAATGCCCTTGGCAACGTCCACAATGATCTGACCATCCGGCACAAAGGGCCGGGCCTTGGCTGCGGTGGAGCGCACGAACACCGACGGCACCGCGAACAGCAGGATCTCCTTGTCCGTGCACACCTCTTCCACGCTCTTGGTGAACTTCATCTCTGCCGGAATGGTCATGCCGGGCAGATTGGGGTGGACCCGGGTGGTGGAAAGGTTGTCGATCTCCTGTTCCAGCGCCGACCACACGGTCACGTCATTGCCGCTCACCGTCAGCATCCGCGCCAGAGCCATGCCCCAGGTGCCTGCACCCAGAATACCAATTTTATGCTTCATTGTGTTTTGTCCTCCGTATGCGCCGGGCTGCTTGTGTGCCCGGCCTGTTCCCCGCGCTTCCTGCACGGGGCCTGTCTGATTCCATTTTACACGAAACATCGTACCGCGTCAACTCCTTGCCAGTCTGCACAAAGTTAATCCGTGTTTTCTTTTGTTTTTGGCCAGAGTGAAGGATTTTCGCCAATGGATTGCACTTGTCTCCATTTCATGCTATAGTATTTTGGTAGGAATTGTAGGATATGCTCTTGACCTGAGCCATAGTTTAAGGTGTATCCCAAAGATATTCCACCGTTTTTTTGTCAATAAGGAAGAAAAACATGTTTGAAGCACTTCTTACCAACCGCACGGTCAGCGTGCTGTGGGAGGCCCTGCCCCGCATCCTGACGGCAGGCCTGACCATGACCATTCCCCTGACCCTGATCTCCTTCAGCCTTGCCATGGTCATTGCAGTGCTGTTGCGCTGGTGCAGTACGCCAATGTTCCGGTGCTGCGCCAGATCGCCCGGTTCTACATCTGGGTCATCCGGGGCACGCCGCTGCTGGTGCAGCTGTTCATCATCTTCTACGGCCTGCCCAGCCTGGGCATCATGCTGGATGCTTTTCCGGCAGCCGTCATCGCCTTTGCCTTCAACGAGGGTGCCTACTGCGCCGAGACCATGCGCGGCGCGCTGGAAAGCGTGCCCCAGGGCCAGCTGGAGGCCGGTTCCTGCGTGGGCATGACCTGGTGCAGATCATGCGCCGCATCGTTCTGCCGCAGGCCCTGCGCACCGCCGTGCCTCCCTGTCCAACTCCCTCATCAGCATGATCAAGGACACCTCTCTGGCCTCCAACATCACGGTGGCAGAGTTGTTCATGGCAGGCCAGCGTGTGGCAGCCCGCACCTACATTTTCCTGCCCATCTACTGCGAGGTGGCTGTGGTCTACCTGCTGTTCTGCACCATCATCACCAAGCTGCAGGCGCTGGTGGAACGGCAGCTGAACGCACACGGTTTCCAGTGAGAAAGGGGTGGACGGTATGGCCATGTTAGAGATCAAAGACATCCACAAAACATTTTACACCTACGATGACAAGCCCCGCTTCCACATCGGGCCTTTCCCGCGCGGCAATGCCCGCCGGGTGCGCAGCGCACTGCACGTCCTGAACGGCGTGGACCTGAGTGTGGAAAAGGGAGACGTTGTTGCCATTCTGGGCCCTTCCGGCTCCGGCAAGACCACCCTGCTGCGCTGCCTGAACTTTCTGGAGACCGCTGACAGCGGCACTCTGGTATTCGACGGCGAATCCTTCGATCTTGGCAGGATCTCCCGGGCCGACATTGCCCGCCTGCGCAAAAAAACGGCCTTTGTGTTCCAGAACTACAACCTGTTCCGGAACAAGACCGCCCTGCAGAATGTGACCGAGGGCCTGATCGTTGCCCGCAGGATGCCCAAAGAGCGGGCAGACGAGATCGGCAGACGGATGCTGGAAAAGGTCGGTCTGGCCGACCGGGCCGACTACTATCCCCGCCAGCTTTCCGGCGGACAGCAGCAGCGCGTTGCCATTGCCCGCGCCCTTGCCACCGACCCGGAGATCATTTACTTTGACGAGCCCACCAGTGCCCTTGACCCGGAGCTGACCGGTGAGGTGCTCTCTGTCATGCGGAAGCTGGCCGAAGAGGGCATGACCATGCTGGTGGTCACCCACGAGATGGGCTTTGCCCGCAACGTCTCCTCCAAGACGGTATTCATGGAGAACGGCGTGGTGGTGGAGCAGGCCCCTTCCCACGAATTCTTTGCCCACCCCCGCGAGGAGCGGACCCGGGAGTTCCTGCGGAAGATCGAGCACACAGCATAAGGATACAGCTTTTTCTATGAAAGGATCTTAACTATGAAGCGCAGAACTTTTATTTCGATGATGAGTGTCATGGCCGCCGCCGCCGTTCTGACCCTGTCCGGCTGCTCCAACAGCAGCACCTCCACCGCCGCAAGCTCCGGTGCATCCTCTGCTGCCGATTCCGCTGCTGACCAGTTGGCTGCCATTCAGGCCAGTGGCAAGCTGATCGTGGCACTGGAAGGCGCATGGCAGCCCTGGAGCTACCATGACGAGAGCGACACTCTGGTGGGCTATGATGTGGAGGTCTCCCGCGCCATTGCCGAAAAGCTGGGCGTGGAGCCGGAGTATGTGGAGAGCGATTGGGACAGCCTGTTCGCCGGTCTGGACGCTGGACGCTTTGACATGGTCTGCAACGGCGTGGAGGTCACCGACGAGCGCGCCCTGACTTATGATTTCACCACCCCCTACGGTTACATCCACACCGCTCTGGCCGTCCGCAAGGCAACGACGAGATCAAGACCTTTGAGGACCTGAAGGGCAAGACCACTGCCAACAGCCTGGCTTCCACCTACATGGAGCTGGCTGAGAGCTACGGTGCCACCGTGCAGGGCATCGACACCCTGGAGGAGACCATCCAGCTGCTGGCTGCCGGACGCATTGATGCCACCCTGAATGCGGATGTCTCCTTCTACGATTACCTGAACGTCCATCCGGATGCCAACTTTAAGATCGTGGCCCAGACTGAGGATGCCTCTCACGTTGCCATCCCCCTGCGCAAGAGCGACAACAGCGCCACCCTGCTGGAAGCCGTCAACAACGCCATCGATGAGCTGCGCGCCGACGGCACCCTGAAGGAGCTGAGCGAGAAGTACTTCGGTCAGGATATCTCCTCCGAGAATTGATCTTTCCCTGAATACGCCAGGAGGGCGGCTGCCGATGCAGCCGCCCTCCTTTTGTTATGCGTGAAAATAATCATAGATGGTCTGTGCCAGCTGGGGGCCAACGCCGGGGGTATTTTCCAGCTGGTCGGGGGTGGCCTCCCGCACAGCACCCACACTCTTGAACTGTGTCATCAGGCTTGGCCGTTTTGGGGCCCACGCCGGGCACCTCTGTCAGGGTGGAGGAATAGCTCTTCTTCCGCATCTGCTGCTTGCGGTAGGCATTGGCAAAGCGGTGGGTCTCGTCCTGGATGGCCGTGATAAAGGTGAATGTCCCCCGGTTCATATTGATGGCGATCTCCCGGCCCTCACTGTCCACGATGGCACGGGTGCGGTGATGGTCATCCTTGACCATGCCGTAAAGGGGCACATCGGCCAGCGAAGTGCCTGCCAGTGCCGCCTTGGCCGCGCTGACCTGACCCCGGCCGCCGTCCATCAGCAGCAGGTCCGGCTTCTGCCCGAAATAATTATCGCTGCCCTGCCCCTGTGCGGCCAGCGCGGCGTATTTCTCATACTCTGCCGCCCGCCGGGAAACCGTCTCGGCCAGCGAAGCGTAGTCGTCCGTCCCCAGCACGGTCTTCATCCGGAACTTCCGATATCCGGCTTTGTAGGGCTTGCCATCCCGGAAGGTGACCATGCCGCAGACGCTGGTGCCATCGCCCCAGTTGGAGATATCGTAGCTCTCAATGGTGCGCGGCGGCTTGGAAAGCCCCAGCACCTGTGCCATCTCATCCAGCAGCTTTTCCTCACGGGCGTAGCGGCCGCTCTCCCGGGCCAGCCGTTCCACCGCGTTGGTGTGGGCCATCTCCACCAGATGGGCCTTATCGCCCCGCTGGGCACATAGAGCTGTACCTCACTGCCCCGCTTTTCGTTCAGGGCCTGCTGCAGCGCTTCGCTGTCCGGCGGCAGCTCGTCCACGGCAATGATCTTTGGGATCTGCTCATCGTCCAGATAGTACCGGGGCAGAAACTCCTCCCGCACGGCGGCAATATCTGCCGTATCGTGGAAAAGGAACTCCCGCTTATCGGTCAGCCGCCCCTCCCGGAAGCGCAGGACTGCCGCGCAGACACTGCTGGGGGTACCGGCCAGCGCCACCACATCCATCTCCACCTCCGGGTCCACCACGACCTTCTGACCCGCTGTCACCTTGGTGATGGCGTTGATCTGGTCCCGGAGGAGGGCCGCTGTCTCAAATTCCAGCCGGTCAGAGGCTCCATCATCCGCTCGTTCAGAGTCTTGAGAATGTCCTTTTTGCCGTACCGGATCAGATGCACCGCGTTTTTCACGGCCTGATTGTAGTCCTCGCAGCTGATCTTGCCGCTGCACACGGCCATGCACTTGCCGATATGGGCATTCAGGCAGGGCCGCCCCTTGCCGATATCCTGGGGGAACCGCTTGCTGCACCGGGGCAGCAAAAAGGCATCCAGCGCGGTCTCGGCCATCTGCCGGGCCGCAAAGGACGAGGTATAGGGGCCGATGTATTCAGCATCGTCCTCCTCCTTTTGCAGCACAAAGGAAAGGCGGGGCCAGGCTTCCCGGGTCACCTTGATATAGCTGTAGCCCTTGTCATCCTTCAGCAGGATATTGTACTTGGGGGTGTGCGCCTTGATCTGGCTGGCTTCCAGCACCAGCGCCTCGAACTCGCTCTGGCAGACGATGACATCAAATGCATAGGCGTGGGCGATCATCTGGCTGACCTTGTTGTCGTGGGGCACACCCTCGCGGAAATACTGGCTCACCCGGATACGCAAACGCTTGGCTTTGCCGATATAGATGATGGTATCGCTTTTGTCCCGGATGATATACACACCGGGCAAAAGCGGCAGCATACAGGCTTTCTGATACAGTTCTGCTTTGGTCATGGCAGCTCCTCGGTAAAACAAAAAGCGGCAGGAAACATCCCGCCGCCTCAAAAATCAAAGGCTCGAATTACTCTGCAAAGCCAGACTCGACCAGCTTGATCAGGCCGTCAACAGCAGCCTGCTCGTCTGCGCCGTCAGCGATGATGCGGATGGTGGTGCCGCCCACGATGCCCAGAGACAGAACGCCCAGCAGGCTCTTAGCGTTCACGCGGCGCTCTTCCTTCTCGACCCAGATGGAAGACTTGAACTCGTTAGCCTTCTGGATAAAGAAGGTAGCCGGACGAGCGTGCAGACCAACCTGATTTTCAACGGTAACTTCTTTGACGTACATAGTAAAACGCTCCTATCTATTATCGTTCTCGGGAATTCGATTTGTTTCTTGCCTGTTGCGTTGTACCTATTTTAGCGCAAGCCGAAACCAATGTACAGCCCCAGAACGCATTTTTGGCGGTTTTCCCAATGATGAGGGGGGTCTTTTTCACCTTTTATACAAAGATAACAAAATTATTCCCCCAGTGTTGGCCGGGTAATACAAAAGTTTTCAACATTTTTTTGACATTCGACGGTTTCCCGGCCCGTTCGACCCTGTTTTCAGCCCTGATAGCGCATTTCCAGCACCTGACTGGGGCGCACCACCAGCGGGTCTTTGGCCGGGTCGAATTTCTCCTTTGCGCCCACTACCTGCCAGCCCATGCGGCGGTAAAGAGCCAGTGCCCGGGTGTTGGTGTTCAGCACCGTAAGCACCGGGTGCTCATGCTCCGGCAGCTTCTTCCGGGCGAAATCCAGCATCTTCTGGCCGATGCCCCTGCCCCGGGCGCTCTCCGTCACAAAAAGGTGCTCCACCTGCCCGGTCTTGTGGTGTACGCTGACCGTGGCATCCGGCACATCCTTGGTATAGTGGAGGTAGCAGACCCAGCCTTCCTGCTTTTCCTGCTGCAGCTGCGGCAGGAACAGCTCCGGGGTCAGGGCATCCAGCGCTTCCTGCTCCCAGCCCCCGGCACAAATGCTCCGGCGGCCTCCGCAAACAGCTTTGCGGCAGCCTCCATCTGCTCGGCGGTCTTGACCAGCCGGACATTCTCGCCCCGCTTCCACTTGGGGATCTCGGTCAGGGGATGGGTCTCACACCACTGCTCGTAGAGCTCCGGGCGGCGCAGACGGGTGCGCTCCCGGCTCTGCTGTCCCCGCCAGGCATCGATCTTCTGGTGGTTGCCCTCCAGCAGGACAGGCGGTACAGCACGGCCCTCCCAGACCTCGGGCCGGGTGTACTGGGGGTACTCCAGGCAGACCGTCCCAGTAGCTCTCCTCCTCGTAGCCCTTCTGCTCGGCCAGAACGCCGGGTTTCAGGCGGAGGACGCTGTCTGCCACCACCAGGCTTGCCAGCTCGCCGCCGGTGAGGATATAATCGCCGATGGAGATCTCCTCGTCCGCAAAGGCATCGATCACGCGCTCATCAATGCCCTCGTAGTGGCCGCAGACCAGGGTCAGGTTGTCGTACTGGGCCAGCCGCCGGGCGTGCTCCTCGGTATAGCGCTGCCCACCTGCCGTCAGGAATACTATATGCGGCGCAGGCCGTCCCTGTTCCTGCACTTCCTTCTGGACTGCCTGCAGGCAGTCGGCAATGGGCTGGGCATAGAGCACCATGCCGCAGCCGCCGCCATAGGGATAGTCGTCGGTCTGCTTCTGTTTATTCAGGGTGTAGTCCCGGATCTGGTGGCAGTGGGTCTCAATATATCCCTTTTTGGCAGCGCGGCCGATGATGCTGGAATCCAGCACCTGCTGGCACATCTCCGGGAAAAGGGTCACGATGTCCACACGCATCCCCATGGCTCACTCCTCCTCCCGCTCACTGTCAAAATCATCGTCCAGCAGGCCCGGGATGGGGGTGACAAGGAGATAGCCCTCCGGCGGGTTGCGCTCTTTCAAAAAGGCATCCACCCCGGGGAACATATATTCCTTGCCGCTGGGGGCCATGACGGTGTAGATATCCTGTGCGCCGGGGTGGTCCACGCTGGTCACCACGCCGTTACACCTTGCCGGTATCGCATCCCGCACTTCACACCCGATGAGGTCGGCCACATACCACTTGCCCGCAGGCAGGGTGGCATCGTCACGGTCAAAGTAGAACACCTGCCCCCGCAGGCACGGGCGGCATCCATATCGCTGACCCCTTCCAGCTGGAGCAGGGCCATCTGCCCCTGGGGGCGGATGGAGGTGATCTTGTAGCACCTGCCGCCTGGGGGGTGGTGTACAGGCGGCCCACCTTTTTCAGAAAGGCCACGCCATCGCACCACAGCTCCAGCTTCATCTCGCCGCGCACACCGTGGTGGTCACCACCTTGCCGGCTTCCAAGTATTTCTGCATTGCTTTTACTCCTTTAGCATCCTCACCCTCTCCGTCATTGCTACGCAATGCCACCTCTCCCGAGGGAGAGGCCTTGGCAGTCACCACAAAGTTTCTGGTTTTGCCAAGGGCTCCCCCTTTGGGGGAGCTGGACGCGAAGCGGCTGAGAGGGTGAGCTGCCTAATAATACAAAAAGGCCCCTTGCCTTGCGGCAAAGCCCGTAGGTGCTCAGTCGATCTCAACAAGGACCTTTTCATCGACCCGCACAGCAGCCGCGCGCATCACCACACGAATGGCTTTTGCGATCCGGCCCTGCTTGCCGATGACACGGCCCATATCTCCCTCTGCCACGCTCAGGTGGTAGACGATGGTGCCGTCCTCGCGGGGCTCGTCCACCGTGACCTTGACGGCGTCCTTGTCCTCCACGAGACCGCGGGCAACTGCCAGCAACAGCTCCTGCATGAGTCAGCCCTCCTACTTACAGAATGTTGGACTTCTTCAGCAGCACGCGAACGGTATCGGTGGGCTGTGCGCCGTTTGCGATCCATGCCTTTGCCTTCTCGGCGTCGATCTTCACGATAGAGGGCTCCTGGTTGGGATCGTAAGTGCCGATCTCCTCGATGAAACGGCCGTCGCGGGGGAAGCGGCTGTCAGCAACAACAACACGATAGAAGGGAGCCTTCTTGGCGCCGACGCGGCGCAGACGAATCTTAACTGCCATGGTAAATATCCTCCAAAAATTGTTTGTGCCCCAGTGCGGGGTGTTCTAAAAATCTATCTGTACAACCCCAGCGGGGTGTATACCAACATTATTTCAGGCCGCGGAAAGCGTTCGGGTTGCCCATCATGCCGCCCAGGCGGCGGGCAAAGCCCTTGGGGCTCTTCTTGAACTGCTTCATCATCTTCTGCATCATCTCAAACTGCTTGAGCAGCTTGTTGACGTCCTCGACCTTGGTGCCGCTGCCCGCTGCAATGCGGCGCTTGCGCTTGGGGTTGATGATGGAGGGCTTCTCGCGCTCTTCCCTGGTCATCGAGTAGATCATCGCCTCGATGCGGTCAAAGGCCTTCTCGTCGACCTGGCTGGCGTCGATGCCCGACATGCCGGGCATCATGCTGAGCATGGCCCCCGCGCCGCCCATCTTGCGGATCTGCGCAAACTGGGCCAGCATATCGTTCATGTCGAACTTGTTTTCCATCATCCGCTTGGCCGTCTCTTCGGCGGCCTTTTCGTCGGCGGCATCCTGTGCGCGCTCGATGAGGCTGAGCACATCGCCCATGCCGAGGATGCGGCTGGCCATGCGGGAGGATGGAAGACTTCGAGGTCATCCAGCTTTTCGCCGGTGCCCTGGAACTTGATGGGTTTGCCGGTGACGGACAGCACCGAAAGGCTGCGCCGCCGCGGGTGTCGCCGTCGGTCTTGGTCAGGATGATGCCGTCGATGCCGACCGTCTCGTTGAAGGTCCTGGCGACGTTCACGGCGTCCTGACCGGCCATGGCGTCCACGACCAGCAGGGTCTCATCCACAGGCACGGCTTCCTTGATGTCCACCAGCTCCTGCATCAGGACCTCGTCGATCTGCAGGCGGCCGGCGGTATCCAGGATGAGGATATCGTTGCCGTAGTCCTTCGCGTGGGCCAGCGCCTTTTTGGCGATGACCGGCGGCTTTTCGCCGTCCAGCGTAAAGACCGGTGCCCCGGCCTGTTTTCCCACGACCTTCAGCTGGTCGATGGCGGCCGGGCGGTAGATATCGCAGGCCACCAGCATGGGGCGGCGGCCCTGCTTGATGAAGTATTTGGCCAGCTTGGCGGCGTGGGTCGTTTTACCATTGCCCTGCAGGCCGCAGAGCATAATGATGGTCTGGCCCTTGTTCTTGACGATCAGCTTCGGGGCTTCCTCGCCGCCCATCAGGCGATCAGCTCCTCGTTGACGATCTTGACCACCTGCTGGGCGGGGGTCAGGCTCTCCATGACCTCCTGCCCCATCGCGCGTTCCGAGACCTTGGCGCAGAACTCCTTCGCCACCTTGTAGTTGACGTCGGCTTCCAGCAGGGCCATCCGGACTTCGCGCATCGCGGCCTTGATGTCGGCCTCGGTCAGTTTTCCGTGGCCGCGCAGTTTTTTGAACACACCGGCAAGGCGGTCGGTCAAAGATTCAAATGCCATGTGCGGTGCTCCTCTCAGAATGATCTGAGCATCAGCTCTCGTTGACCTCGTCCATGGACCGGATGATCCCCAGCATCTTGGTCAAAGTGGCTGCATACTCGGTGGTGGTGAGTTTCGCGTAGGGGCCGGTGCACTCGAACCGTGCATCCACAACGAGCTGTTCCAGCTCTTCCAGCTTTTCCTGCACCCGGCGGTAGCGGGCCGCGAAGCGACTTTGGCTTCCAGCTCCTTCAGGGTGGTCTCGCCATGCTTGATGGCGTCCCGTGCGCCCTGGCGGGTGATGCCGAAATTTTCCCCGATCTCGCTCAGCGAAAGGTCGTCGTTGTAATACTGGTTCAGCATCTCGCGCTGCTTGGGCGTGAGGACTTCGCCGTAAAAATCGAGCAGATAGCCCATCTCAAAATCTTTTGCCATTGTGCGTTTCTGCCCTGACCTTCCATCGTTTGTAAAGTTTTTTTGCTTTACATACGGAGTATAGCAGACTGTTCGCCCCTTGTCAAGGCTTTTCTTCATCACTCTGCCAGATTTTTTCGCGGATTTTCTCCATTTTTGCCAAAGTGCGGCTTGACGCCCCGCCCGCTTTGCGTTAGGATTATTATAATGTATCCCACCGAAGGAGGAATTTCGTGGCCATTTATCCGAACTTTTACCAGACCCTGCTGCCCTGCCCCATCGTGGAGCTGCGGGGCTACCTTTCTGCCTGCGGCTGAAGGGGCGGCTGTATGCTACCTGGACTTTGACGGCCCCACCGGCACGTCCCGCGATGCGCTGGCCGAAGGGATGCTGGCCCTTGCGGCAGAGCAGCACGCACTGGCCCCCGGCCAGCCCATCATCGAGGCTTCCACCGGTGCCTTTGCAGCGGCACTGACTCTGGCCAGCCGCACCGCCGGGCACCCCATCGTGATCGCCATGCCGGAGGATGCCCCGGCCCTGCGGCAGGAGTATCTGCTCCGCCTCGGTGCCCAGATTTTGCACTCCCCGGCCCGGAACGGTCTGGCCGGTGCGCGGGCGCTGGCCGAGAGCAAGGCTGCGGAGAACGGCTGGTACTATATGAACTGGCTCGCCAAACGACAACAACCCCGAATACCATCGCCGCGTCACCGGCCCCGCCATCGCCAAAGCCATCGCGCGGGAGGCAGGAGC
>ENA-OQEB01000360-OQEB01000360.1-human-gut-metagenome-genome-assembly--contig:-NODE-360-length-19421-cov-3.759977_pt1 | contig 19421 bp, 36 predicted proteins | sample MGYA00242787_ERZ504619 | MGnify/ENA primary metagenome ERZ504619 (study PRJEB26092, sample SAMD00036317) | human gut metagenome | host: Homo sapiens | study: EMG produced TPA metagenomics assembly of... | reverse complement strand
CGCGTCGCAGTCGGCGACGGCACTCCTCCTGCATCCCCGGCAACGCTCAACGCCTCGTGCATGAGCTGAAAAACGCCACCATCGAGAGCGTGGACAACCCCGAAGAACGGCGAGGCAAAAATCGTCGTCACCGTTTCCAGCATCGGCGTGACGCAGGGCTTTTTCGTCAAGGAAATCGGCGTCTTTGCAAAGGACACCGACGGCAAAGAGATTCTGTACGCTACGCAGGATTCTCCGACAATCCGCAGTGGATTCGCCCCGAGGTACGGCCATCACCAACGTGGCGACCTACGACATCAACACCATCATCGACCGCGTTTCCGAGGTCAAGGTCACTATCGACCCGTCGAGCCTCGCCACTAAGGCAGACCTCACCAAGCTGGACGACCGTATTTCCGCACTGGAACGCAAAGAACACGTCAAAATCTACGGCGTCCGCTGGCCCAAGGGCGCGAGCGCAAGCAAGGGCGAGCGCATCTACGACAGCGTCGGCATGACGGCGGAGGCTGGTGTTGGCAGCCAGACCGTCACCAACGACTTCGACAAGGCTTACCCGTTCGCAGGCCGTCGCCGCTGCAACGGCTACCGCGACGCAGACCGCACGTTCCATGTCACTGCATACGAGGGTGAGCCGGGCTACACCACAAACGACCCGGCAAAGCTGGTGTATGTCGAGACGCCGGAGTTTTATTACTTCGACGGCATTGACGGCGACTACGAGGTCATGGCCGTGTCTACTTACCCGGTCCCGGGCTTTGAGTTTATGCCCCGCACCTACTCCGCCGCCTACCTCGTCGCTATGGAGGGCGAGACCGACAGCAAGAAGCCTACGAGCCGGAGCGGCGTATTCAGCGACTACAACAGCCTGAACGGATGGGCAATCGACATCAAGAAACTGGCTCCCAGTACACCGGTATGCTGGCGGCCGATAACTACATCGACGGTCTCCTGATGATGGTTGAGTTTGGCACGAAAGACGTGCAGACTGTCATCATGGGCGCAAGCGCCCTGCCGTATTCTGATTCTCATGTTGCGCTGGCAGCAGAGGACAGCGCGAACCGCATCCTCATTACGAAAGCGCAGGCAGCAGACTACGTCGTCGGCCAGACTATCAGCCTGTCCAAGAGCAACATTTGGAGCGATGAGGTTGCAAAGAACCGCATCGTTACCAAAATCGAGGACAAGAGCACGGACCAGACCTACCTCTACTTCGACGGCGCAGCAGTCAGCGTTGCCGAGGGTTGCCATGTGAGCTCCCGTCCGTGGGTAAACGGCGCGGCCGATGTTGTGGCGGCCAGCTCCGGCTCCACTGTGGACAACACGAGCGGCAAATACCCCTTTATCTACCGTGGCAAGGAGAACCCCTATGCAAACGCATGGGTCAATGTGGCGGACGTTCTCGCAACCAGAGAGGGCAGCGAGGGCAACTACAAGTATTACATGAACTACCTGCCTGACCCGACGAAGTACGCAGGAGCACGGTCTCCTCCGACTATGTGAAGCTGTCCTACGAGATGGCAAAGGATGGCGGGTACGTCAAGGAGCTCGGCAAGGATAAGCGGTATCCGTTCATCCGCATGACGAGCGTTGTTGGCGGCAGTTCGACCACCTACTATGCGGACTATTACTGGCCCGCACAGAGCGCGGTCTGTGCGGTGATTGCTGGCGGCGACCTCAGCAATGGCCGGCTCTACGGCCCTCGTTCCTTCGGCTGCATCGTTGCCCCGTCGGACTCGACCTGGGACCGCCGCGCGCGTCTTTCTTAAAATACCTGACAGCAGGGGATTGGGGGCGGCCAGCCCCCTTTTCTTCTTCTGTCTTTTTCTTTCGCTTTTTAACTCCAAACAGGGACTTGGTGTGCCCTGCTGTGCGGTGATTGCTGGCGGCAACCTCAACAATGGCCGGAACTACGGCCCTCGTTACTTCAACTGCAACAATGCCCCGTCGAACTCGAACTGGAACCGCCGCGCGCGTCTTTCTTTATGCGTTCCCATAAATTATTGCACACCATTTCGCCGCCCTAGAGGCAGCCGGACCCGGAGAACGGGCCGCCTTGCCACTCGGCAAAAATACGCCACATCAGGTGGGAGCTAGTAGGACCGGACAGGCCTCGAAAACCCTCAAGGCTAAAAGAAAGAGGTGAATGCCTGTTGAAAAGGGCAGGATTCCTGTATGAAAAGCTCCTCGACAGAGAGCTTATCAGGGACGCCATCATAAAGGCATCACGGAAAAAGCGTCGCCGGAGGTCGGTTAGACGCATCCTGAATAATATCGACCATTACGTCGATGAACTCTACACCATGATTGCGAACGAGAGCTTTACGCCCTCACCGTACCGGAGATTCCAAATCAAGGACGGCGCGACGCAAAAGGTGAGAGAAATTTGTTGCCCGAAATTCTACCCCGACCAAATCGTCCACTGGATGATGATACTCGTTCTCGAACCCGTGTTTATGCGCGGGATGTGCGAAACGAACTGCGGCAGCGTCCCCGGGCGCGGCGCACACTACGGAAAGAAGCACATTGAGAAGTGGTACAAGCTGGACAGGAAGAACACAAAATATTGCGCAAAGCTCGACATCCGAAAATTCTACCCATCGACTAAGGCTCCGGCCGTTATGCAGGAACTGCGGCACGTTATCAAGTGCAAGCGGATGCTGCGGCTGTGCGAGACGGTGCTGAACAGCTCGGACGGCCTGCCGATTGGCAATTACACCTCACAGTGGTTTGCGAACTTCCTTCTGCAGCGGCTCGACCATTTCATCAAGGAAGTGCTCCACATACGGTATTTTGTCCGGTACATGGATGATATGTGTCTCTGGGCATCGAGCAAAAAGCTCCTGCACAGAGCGGTAAAAGCAATCGAGAAGTTTCTGGCGGGTCTCGGCCTTGTGTTAAAGGCCAACTGGCAGGTATTCCCGACGGCTGCCCGCGCGGTGGATTTTCTTGGATTCCGATTCTTCCGCGAGAAAACGACCTTGCGAAAGAACCTCACTCTACGCTTGAGGCGGAGGGTGAAGAAAACCTACAAGCATACCCAGAAAACAGGCAGAGTGCGAGCGCGGGACGCGGCAGCGGTTATGAGCTACTGCGGATGGCTGAAACACGCACATTGCCACGGCTTTTTCGTGAAGTACGTTAAGCCGTATGTGAACTTCAAAAAGCTAAAGGAGGCTATCAGACATGAAGCGAGAATACGCGCACGAACGCCTATTGTGTCGGTAACGCAGCTCAACCCCGAACAGTGTGAGGTGCTGCTGCACGAGAACATCAACGCGGAGACCCGCACCACGACCGGCGCAAACGGCGAGGAGCAGACCACCGTATACACGGCACAGGAGTACACCCTCATCATCCCGTGGCGGAGGGCATTGAGGACAGCATCAAGGCCAACGTCGCCGCATGGACCGAAATGGCCCGCAAGCAGGAGCTCGAAGAGCTGCTGCCTGAAAAGCTGACCGAGCTGGATAATGCCTGCCGCAAGGCCATCGTCGAGGGCTGCTGGGTCGGGCTGGCGGACGGCTCCATCCAGCACTTTGCGCTGACGGAGGCAGACCAGATTAACCTCAACGTCGCGCTCGAAGCCGTGAAAGCGGGCGCGGATGGCTATCCCTATCACGCGGATGGTAAGCTGTGCCGTGTGTTCAGCGCGGCCGACATCAACGCTGTCGCAGCAGCGGCCGTGGCGCACAAGCTCTACCACACCACCTATTTCAACCACGCGAAGCAGTGGGCCACCCGCGCCAAGACGGCAGACGAGCTGGCCGGTATCCACTACGGCGCACAGCTCCCGGAGGACCTTGCGGCCAACATGGCAAAGGTCATCGCTAGTGTATCGGGCCAGTAAGGCCGCCGCGCTGTTCCTGACAGGCGGCACGGCCTACGCGCTGCTTGAGACGGCATGGCGCGGTCACACGCACTGGACGATGTTCGTCCTCGGCGGATTCCTTTTCCTGATTCTAGGCGAGCTGAACGAGGGCTTGCTCGAATGGGATACCCCGCTCATTTTGCAGGCATCATCGGTTCAGCCATCGTGACAGGAGCGGAGCTCGCAACCGGATGATTCTCAACGTCTGGCTCGGCCTCGGCGTTTGGGATTACTCCGGGATGCCGCTCAACTACAAAGGGCAGATTTGCCTCCCGTTTAGCATCCTGTGGATTTTCGTGTCCATCGCGGCCGTCGTCCTCGATGACTGGCTGCGACACTGGCTGTTTGGGGAGGAGCGTCCGCATTACACACTGTTCCGGCGCGGCGAGAGCCGCTGAAAGGAGCCGCCAATGAACCGCGAGGAGAGGCTCGAACAGCTTTTGACGGCCACCGTTAAGCTGCTCGACCGGTGGGAGGAATACTCCCTCGAAACGAACTGCGGGGAGCCGGAGGGCTACGGAGCAGCCCGCGCGGTGGTACACGCAGAATTTTCCGTACTCAAACAGACCGATAAAGGAGACGTCGAGAATGAGCGTAATTACCTTTAAGCCGAACGACCACACGAAAATCACCACAGACTTCGAGCGGCACGAGTTTGCCTGCCCGTGCGGATGCACGGCGCAGATGATTGACCCGGAGCTCGTCCAGAAGATGCAGACCATCCGCACCAAGCTCGGCAAGGCCATCAAGGTTACGTCGGGCTACCGGTGCGTGAAGCACAACGCAGACCCGAAAGTCGGCGGCAGCCGGACAAGCCGCCACCTCTACGGCATTGCGGCCGACTGGCGCACGAAGGACCGGAGCGTAAACCCCGTTGCCCTCGGTATCATCGCGGCCGCACAGGGCTTTGGCGCGGTCGGCATCTACTGGCACGACAAGGCCGCCATTGTCCACACCGACACGCGCGGAGGCAAGGCTACATGGCTTTGCGTCCAGCCCGGCGTGTATCCCAGCACCACCTACAACAAGTTTGTCCTGCCGACCATCGAGCAGGGTTGCGATGGAGCCGCTAACCGCGCAGCTACGGTTATGCTGCAGCGGCTCCTCGGCATCCCGCACGACGGCAGTTTTGGCCCGGCTACCACAAAGGCACTGATGACGGCCCAGCGTAAGCACGGCCTCGTCCCTGATGGCATTTGCGGCCCCAAGAGCTGGACTGCCCTGTCAGGCGCAGACAAATATCTGTGAGGGAGGAGGTGATACCAGTGGAAACATGGCAAATTCTCGTCACCGTTGGAGTGCCGTCTGGAATCTTTGGCTTTGCCGTCTGGCTGATTGAACGTAAAATCGAGCAGCACGAGAGAAAGCGGACCGAAGAAGCCAAGAAGCGCGAGAACATTGAAGCCCAGCGCGAAAAGAGCAGAGAGGAGCTGCAAATCTGCATCTATGAAACTTCTCTCGCCGCCATCGCCCTCGGCGAGGCTACCGCAAAGGCAGTTCAGCGCATCCCTGACGCGCACTGCAATGGTGATATGCACGCAGCCTTGGACTACGCCTCTAAGGTCAAACACGCACAGCGAGAAGTCGTTTCTCGTTGTGGAATTAAATCCATTGTCGAATGAGAGGAGAACGCTATTATGAAGTACAATAACAAAGTTTCCGCCGCCACTATCGCCCGTACTGCTGCTCTGCTGCTTGCTCTGGCAAACCAGATTTTGAGCGCGTTCGGCAAATCTCCGCTGCCCATCGAGAGCAGCACTGTGGAGCAGCTCGTCACCACCGGCATCACCACCGTCACGGCCCTGATTAACTGGTGGTACAACAACTCCTTCACGCAGGCCGCTATCGAGGGCGATAAGACCTACGAGAACGTCAAGAATCAGATTCACTAAGGACGCCCCAGCAGCTGCCACATAACAGCACGAGCCTCCCGGTATTCCTCGCACAAGAGGGCCGGGAGGCTCTTTTTATTGCCGCTTTTTGCAATATCTTCCCCGGAAACGCACTTAAAATGGCATTTCCGGCGCGGTTATTCTGGTAAAAAAACATTTTCGGGGCAGAAATGCACTTTTTGATACATTTTCTATCATTTCCGTGGATAACCGCAGAAAAACGGCGCGGAAATACCGAAATGACCCGAAAAGTGGAAAACTGGGTGGAAAAAGTTGATAAAAGGGTCACGCGAGACAACACACGCAGTTGTCCCAAAATACCACGAAAAACAATATAACCGGAGCGGAAATACCGTTTTGAGCACATATCCGCGCGATATACACTGAAAACAGCATTTCCGGGTATTTCCGGCGAAACAATCGACAAAGTAGAGTAGAGTAAAGAAGAGTAGAGTAGAGAATATATTATACTCAGCGATTTTGCAATCGCTGGCGCGAAAGCCGTTGCCATTGTCCCTGTTAGGTGCTATCATAAAAGCACGACCACCAACACAGGACAGGAGGACAACAGTTATGGGTAACACAACTGCGTCCCTCACCACGAACAACTGTTCGGGGGGGGGGGTAACAAGTAGCGACGCGCGATTCGTAGACCCGGCCAGCATCCCAATGGACGAGGTACGGGAGAGGCTGAAACAGCAGTGCGCGTACAAGCCATCGCTCGAAATCAACTTCGTAATGAGCAGGGATTCCAAGATTGCTTGCTTTTGGGGAAAGCAATTCTACATCACGGACGATTCGTTCACCCCGGAGCTTGTGTACGAAACAGAATCTTTTGTAAACGCGGCCTCCATTTCAGACGCTCAAGATACGCCGTGTGCCAGACAGCGCACAACGCCCGGAACGATGAGGACAGCGGAACATTCGCTGTGATAGATGTTCTGCACAAAAAGGTACTAGGAAAATACCACACAGAGCATGGCTGGAAGTACATGACACGCCTGTATGTGGACGAACGGGAAAAGTGCTTTTGGGCATACTTTGGCGATGACAAAGAAAAAGTGAGCTTTGCGGACCGCGTGAAAGAGGAGCCGTCGCCGGAGCAGCCCAAAAAAGAAAACCCGGCAGCGGAGCCGAGCAAAAAGCAGAACAAAAAGGCGAACGTCATAGCCATCGCTGTTGCTGTGCTCTTTGCGTTCATGCTTTTTGGCGGATTCGACCTTATAGCACCCCGAAAGAGAACAACCAGCACAACCAGAGTATCGACGCCGGAGACGAACCGGAGCGTCCTCGAAGAAACCGCACTGAACGCGCTGGACAAAGAAAGCGCGGCCTACATATCGTCGATTGATGCGTTCTATTACAGCAGCAAGTACACGCTCACCGTCCGAACCGTTTCCTCTGGCGGCCTGTATCTCCCGATAGTGGCGGAGCAGACGGCGCAGGCAGTGTTCGACAAAGCGGCAGAGCTTGGCATCACGCTTTCGGAGTACAAGGTCGAGGAGTTCAGCGAGGGCAACAGCAGCAAGGTAGAAAACCTGATACTTTGGAAAAGCGCGGATGGTGTAACTGGAACCTACACAGACGACACCGGCAGCAGCCCGTACATCGAGACAGATGTTACCATCGAGAGGCTGGCGGAAATCGTGAGATGACCCAGCAAGTGACGAAAGCCTCCTGCGGAGACCCGCAAAGCGTCGTGGCGGCTAGGCGGCAAACTTTACGGCCAGACCACAAAAGCCAGAAATCGAGGCCCCGGAGCCGTGCTCGTGACGTTCTACGGCTCAACGCAGGAGAAAGCACTCCGAAAAGCTACAGGCAAATGGCCAGCAAGTTAAAATCAGCCTGCGGGAGACGGCCCACAGGGAGGTGATGGAGAGGGCTGCACGGGGACCACGAACAGCCCTCCCGTCACAATGGCTGCTCCGAAATACCCGCAGCGGGAAGAACGGCGCGCGCAAATCCTGTATGCGCGGCAGCGGCTCGACCGCTGGCGGGCATAGGAGGCAAGCATGGAACAGTCTATTTATGAGCTCTACATGGAGCAGGTCAACCCGCAGGACACCCGCGAAATCATGCAGGCAGAGGACACACTCACCGCGCTGCTCAAGCTGGTGGAAAACCGCGAATTGCGCGACGCCATCGACCGCGCAGCAGGCCGCGTTGCCTACCTCCGAGAAGTAGCGGCATTTGAGGCCGGTTACGGCTTTATGCCCGAATAACAAAAAGGGAGGCCCGGCGCAACGCCGGGCCTCCTGATTCATTATAGCCCAAGATAATCCTCAATGCTCATGCCGAGCGCAGCGGCGACGGCATGAATCTGGTAAACATCGCGCGGGACCCGGCGACCGGCCTCCCAGTCCTCAAGCGTCCGCAGTGAGACGCCGGAGAGCTGCGCCAACCGGGTGCGGTTCAGTCCACGAGACTCTCGCAGGTAGATTATGCGAGCTGTAAGTGGCATAGACACCATCTTGAAATCCCCCTTGAATCTGCTATAATAGAAATGCCGGAGAAGTGAGGCATCTGCAAGCTGTTTCTCACCCCCCGGCGTTTCAGAACTCTGGTCGCCGTCATCGGCCTTTGTTCTTCATCGGAGAGCCCTGCTTACTTGTTGAGCAGGGCTTTTACTTTTTCCACGGCCTCCTCGAGCGTTTTGCTGTTACGCATAAGCTCAAGAATCTCACGGGTCCGGTTCTCCTTTGCCTCGTCGCGAAGCACCTCGGCGGTATTCATTTCGTCGTCCATTTTGTTTCCTTTCTGGCCTTGCACCTTACTCATTGAGGAGCAACCCCCTCAACTGACTATATTATACCACGCGAGCGCGTGGAAAGCAAGAGCAAAATGGCAATTTCTTGAAATATTTTTGCGTACCTGTGAAAGATTTACTGCTCGATGTACCGAAAGAGAAAACCGCCCGCATGGGGTAACTTTCCCTTGCATACCTTTCCGATTGCGCTGTCATCCAGACCGGTAGCACGGGAGGCAGCAGCGATACTCGGATACTCATGTATGACCTGATTCGTCTTGCGGTCAATCTGGCAGACCGGAGCGAGCGTTGAGCCGTGATAGGCCCGGACGCTCCGGCCGTATCCGTCGCCCGGTTCGGGAGCCGTCTTTCCGTTCCACTTTGCGCCGGACGCGAGACCCCCAAAAAGAAAACCTTGCATCTCGTAGGCGCGGGACAGACGCCCCAGCAGCGTGTCGAGCTGGTCGCGCTGGTTGCGGTCGAGAGACTTGAGAAACGTGTCAATCTCCTTTTCGGCCTCGACGACCTCCTGAATGCCGACGTGTAAAACGTCGTTCTGCTCATATTTTTCGTACAACGTCCGATAGACAGCAGACATTGTGCTCCGCCTCCTAGTTTATAATCTTGTAGTCGAACGCATCGGACATCGGCAGGCCCGGCTCGCCGTCCCGGCCGTTACTGGATGCAGTATAGAGCTTGTCGTGCCGCTCCCTCGGCATTGCACCGGGCTCTGTGTACTTCCAGATTGCGCCCAGCTCATCGACGAACACCTCACGGCCGAAGTCGTCCGTGCCAATGAAACTCAGGATGGCGACGGCGCGCCGGAGGCTCATTTCCTTTCTTCCCATTCTGCGGACACCTCCCCATCTTTGTAAAAGAGCTTTGCACGGCGCAGGCGGAACGCCTCAAGAATGAGCGTGAAAGCCGTGTCGCAGGTGGCGTAGACCATCTCGAAACCCGGCATTTCCCACAAACCAGCGTTGTAAAAAGCGGCAGCCAACTCGACGACAATGCGCTCGTTCTGGCTCAAATTGAACGCCTCCTTTGCAGCCGTAAACGCCATGTAGTCATCACCGATTATGGCAATACGGAGCTCCGGCCAGCGCGAGAGCCCGGAGAGCAGATACAGAGACGCTCCCCAATACGGGTTGATGCGCCCGGATTCTGGATTTACGATGTGCGGAATCCGCTGAAGCTCAGACAGGAACGCGGCCTCGTGCTCCGGGCTTTTGTATGTGATATTGATTTCCATGCGAACCTCCTTACATATCGACAGAAACAAAATGATAGGCGTACCAGCGGCCGCGACGGCGGAAGAGCTTGACACCGGTGGTGAAGAACTGACCGGAGCAGCCCAGCTCGTCGAAAAGGCGGTAGGACCGGTACATCTTGAACCACAAGAGAGCCCGCTCCTCGGAATAGTCTGCGGTGTAGTCGGGCAGCTCAACAAGCTCAACGAAAGAATCGAGCTCGTCGCGGACGATGTGGTAATCGGAATCCCGATTGACATACTCCCGGATGTCGCGCTTGAGCTGGATGACGAACTCCTCGACACGCTCACTATGCACCGGACCGGGAAGCCGCTCGAACATGAGCAGGTCGTTGTACGCCTCCTTGAGGCTGTCGTAATCGTGAATATCGCGGGCCATTAGCTCCCTCTCTTTCCTCTTTCGCCTTGCGGAGCTCCTCGAGCAACTCGGGGAGCGGCAACCGCTCAAGCTGGTACTCCCGGCGCGCGGCTGGAGACAGGCTGTTGAGCCATGTCTCGTACTTTACCCGCTCCTGCTCTGCGCAGGCCCGGATGCTTGCGAGAGCATCTGCAGGCGGGTAATCCTCGCCGACGTACCAAGTGATTTTTCCCTCGTTGGAGATGTGTGCGACCATCTTGAAATCGCCATTTTCCATCACGGCGGAGTTGCAGACCGTTACGCCGTTTCCGAGACAGCCAAGGAACAACTTGAATTTCCGTGCAGCCATCAGTAAATCTCCTCCTCAAGCATCTTTTTGCTGAACCGCTCAATCTCCTCGAGAGAGGTCCACTCCGGCTTTTCGTCGTCGGAAAAGCTGTCCCACAGGATGCGCATGGCCTGAATATGATTCTCAACGCAGCAGCCCCAGAGGTACTTGCTGAAACGCGAGCCGCAGCCGAGGAAATACTTGCAGTCCTGAATACAGCGGCTCAAGAGCCTGTATCGGAACTCGGCATCGGAGCGACAAGGTCGGTGGCGACGTTGCCGAAATAATGAAATTCTGCGTCGCCAGCGAAGTATAGCGTGACGCTGGCCTCGAGGCTGCGCGGCCAGCCGTCCGGGTACGGACGGGTCGAGCCGTCAGAGAAGTGGGTCATCGCTGTTGCGGTCACCCCGATGGCGGCCTCGTTTTCGCGAGGGCGGCAGAAGAACGTGCGAATCTGGATGCGCTCGCACTCCATGGAACCGGCATTCCCGATATTGTCAGGGAACAGGGACACGGCCGGGTCATACCCGGCAGCTTTCAAACGCTCAAGAACGGTCATATCTCTTATGCCTCCATTTCGACGTCGAGCAGCTCCATGCTGCCGTATACACAGTGCTCGGAAATCTCGCGGGCTCTTTTGCGAGCAGAGGGCAGCGAGACGGCTCAATCTTACGCTCGGTGACGTAACCGCCATTCTTGAACTGGGGATTGTGGCGGAAGAAATTTGCCTTGTAGGACTTCGTTTTCATAGTTGACACTCCTTTGCGGTTTGGCTCCCGCGACCATCTTGCCAAGGACGGCAAAATGGTTTCGGCCCTTGCCACAGGGCCATCGTCAGGCGAGCACATCGGAGTAGGCGACCTTTGCAGCCTTGAGGGTTTTGAACATCTCGACGACATTTCCACCGCAGTCGGCGTACACACACCACCGCCAGCAGAAGCGGCCATTGATGCGGACCATGCGTTGCTCGAGGCAGACCTCGTTGTCCTCCCGCACATAGCGGTCATATGCACGGTTGCGAATGTGGATAAACTTCATACGAACCCTCCTTTACTGCGCCTCTGCGACGCTCTCGCAGCCCCAGCAGAAAACCCTGCGACCCATCTTCTCGCAGCGGGATTTCAACTCTCTCGCTGCGCTGTCGGCGGAGCTGATGCTCTTGTAACCGCACTCCACAACAGAACCGGCCGGAACCTTGCTCCCAAACGTGGAGCCGTTCTTTCCGGCGTACATCTTGAACTGGTTACCCGTCCAAGGCTCCTCGGCCTTGACGAACCCAAAATACCTTACCTGCGTCATAACGCGCACCTCCTTAATCTCTGTTCTCACGCTTCCACATGAGGAAGTTCTGGTAATCGTCTTGTCCCATCGAGACCGGCTTGCTTGTGTTGATGAAATCGGGGCAGCCGAAGCAGACGAGCTCGTCGGGGTTGCTGCGGGTCTGCGTCAGAACTTTGGCAGGGACACCAGTCATCTTGAACTTTTCGGACGGGACGCCCGGAACCTCGATGCGCCGGAGCAGCATATTGAAGTCATAGTACCAGTCGAGATTCATGTACCGTTCCTCGCTGTCCGTGCCCTCGATTTTCTTGATGTACTCGGCCAGAGCACCGCGTACATCAAGACGAGCCGGAGCGACGCTGTCGTCGTAGCTGTCGTAGAGAGTGATGGTCTCGGCCTTGCCGAAACGAACGGTCAGGACAGCAACGCTGCCGGTGTACTTGTAGAGCTCCATAAAAACCTCCTACCCGAAACGGGTCTTGCTGCTTGTTTAACGTCCCTAAAAGGGGCACGCGAAAGCAAAAAATTAAGCGACCTCAACCATACCGGACAGACCGTAGAGGAGCTCGTGGTCCTCAAAGGAGATTTGCTCTTCCTCGAATGCACGGTCAATCTGCCAGTAGCACTCGTCGCGGTCGTCTCGGTCTTGATGGCGGCAATGGATTTCACGATTTTCTTGAACATCTTGAGCACCTCCATTAACCGGCGTAAGCGAGAACACAAAGGAAGTTGTCCTTCTGGGATGCTCTCTCGACAAACTTGTCGCGGGCGGCAGCAGTCTTGAAAGACTTGCGCTTGGTGACGACTTCGTCGCGCTTGTTTACTTCCTGATAGGTCACTTCAAACATCTTTTTATCCTCCTACCGTTTTGGGTCATAGCGTTTTCTTGTACCCTCATTATAGACTAAAAGGGAACAATGTCAAGTAAAATCTGGCAATTTTGTGGCAAAAAATTTTCGAGAATGACGCTTTTTGCGGCATTATGCACGAAACGGCGGCAGAACAGAAAGAAAGCGGGAGTCCGGAGGTTCCTGCTGAAATAGTTATCCTGTTTATCCTAATGAAACAATGCTTTGAATGATGTATAAAGTGAGGTGCTTGCCATGACCGCCGTGATCTATGCCCGCTATTCCAGTGACAACCAGCGCGAAGAATCCATCGAGGGCCAGATCCGGGAATGCACCGCCTATGCGGAGAAGAACGACCTTACGGTGGTCAAACACTATATTGACCGGGCAATCTCTGCAAAAACGGACAACCGCCCGGAGTTCCAGCAGATGATAAAGGACAGCGACAAGAAGCTGTTTGACATTGTACTGGTCTGGAAGCTTGACCGCTTTGCCCGGAACCGCTACGATAGTGCCCGGTATAAAACTCAGCTGAAGAAGAATAGTGTCAAGCTTGTCTCGGCCACTGAGATCATCTCAGAAGGGCCAGAGGGTATCATTCTGGAATCAGTGCTGGAGGGCTATGCAGAATACTACTCCGCTGACCTTTCGGAAAAGGTCATTCGCGGCATGACGGAAAATGCCCTCAAGGGCAAGTTTACCGGCGGTGCTATCCCCTTTGGATATACCATCAATGCAGACCGCCATTTTGAGATTGATCCGATGACTGCGCCGTTTGTAGCTGAGACGTTTCAGCGGTATAACGATGGTCAGACCATGCGGGAAATTCGGGACTGGCTCAATGAAAAGGGCATCAAAAACAAGCGTGGCGGGCCGATGACTTTCAATACCATCCAACATATGCTGAGCAACCGCCGCTACATCGGAGAACTGAAATACCGTGACATCCTGATTCCCGATGCGATTCCGCCTATCGTGTCGGTGGAACTTTTCGACGATGTGCAGAAGAAGATGTTGAAAAACAAGAAAGCCCCTGCCCGGAGAAAGGCAGAGGATGATTACCTGCTGACCACCAAGCTGCACTGCGGTTACTGCGGTGCGCTGATGTTTGGCGAAAGCGGTACGAGCCGGACGGGCGAAGTTCATCGTTATTATAAATGTGCTACCGCAAAAAAGCACAAGGGCTGTAAGAAAAAGACCGTCCGCAAACAGTGGCTGGAAGATCTGGTAGTGAACCAGACGATGCAGCTTGTCCGGGATGATGCCGCCATGGAATCCATTATCGCTAAGGTCATGGAGCTGCAAGACCGGGAGAACACCAACCTTCCCCTCTATGAAAAGCAGCTCCGGGATGCGGAATCGGGTATCCAGAATATGCTCAATGCGATTCAGGCGGGCATCCTGACCAGTTCCACCAAGGAGCGATTGGAGCAACTCGAAGAAACCAAGCGGGAGCTTGAAGCCCGCATTGCAGAGGAAAAGCTGGCAAAGCCGAAAGTAACCGAAGAGTTCATCCGGTTCTGGCTGCTGCGTTTCCGCAAGCTGGATATGCGCCTGAAAGACCAGCGGCAAGCGTTGGTGGATACGTTCATCAATGCGATTTACCTGTATGATGATAAGGTTTTGATAACCTTCAACTATAAAGAAGGTACACAGACCATCACGTTTGAAAATGTTGCAGAAGCAACATCAAAGAGAAATGGTTCGGATTTGGATTGCATTCCTGCTCCAAAAAGACCTCAAAACGGAAAACGTTTTGGGGTCTTTTGCTGTTATAGAAAGTGCTTTTATTGCGGTAAAACGCAGGAAAATAGAGAACGACAGAAAAAGAGAAAATCCGTGGAAAAAGTAGTTGACAAATGCCACTTCAGATGATAAAATATACAGGCAGTCAGCGATGATTGCAAATAAGATATGGGCGTGTTCCCGAGTGGCCAATGGGGACAGACTGTAAATCTGCTGCTTTTCAGCTTCGGTGGTTCAATCCACCCGCGCCCATAAAAGACCGTCAGCGTAGAGATACGCTGGCGGTTTTCTGTTTGCAGAAAGTTTGGGTTTCATGCGGGCGGATTCGAACAGCTGCGGCCCCGTCACAGAAGAAGGGGCAAAAACAGCCCAGTGGGCTGTTTTTAGCAGCGCGGCTTGCGTAATCCACCCGCGCCACCAAGAACTCCAGTATCCGAACCGGGTACTGGAGTTTCTGTTTTGTAATAACCTTCCCGGAGGCTAGGTGGGTGGATTCGAACCAGCGGCCTGTGGTTTTGGAGACCGGCGCTCTTCCAGAATGAGCTAAGACGGCATGAAAAAAGCGCCCCTGCCCGGACGGGCAAAGACGCTTGCGGTATTTGGTTGTTAGATGCCGGGGACGATTTCCTTAACACCCTTTGCAAATGCAGCGGCCTTTTTCATCAGGCTGTTTTCCTGAAGATATTCAAGCCCCTGCAAGGTGATATGCGGTTCCATGGGCGGCTCGATGCGCTCCGGCTGGCGAATGTAGCGAACGATGTTCAGGCCCTCAATGAACCCAGCCTTCTGAAGCTGAATCAGGAGAGCCTGAAAGCGGTTCGGATTCGTACCGAAGCGCTCGGCAGTAAAGCCAGCGCAATCGAACTCCTCAAAGTCCATGCTTTGCTGCAAATACTTCAAAATGCGGTAGATGATACGAAAATCTTCCATGATAACACCTCAACCCTTTCTGTTCGCAATCAATTTGCAATACTCGCCATATAAACGCTTCTGTTCGGCTCGTTCGGCATCAATTTCAGGCGTGGAAATCGTAGCACGGCTCGGAATGTAATGTGTTCTTTTGTACTCTGCAACAAGGCTACGCTCCCGCCTTACACTTTCCTTCCACAATTGGTCTATCTGCTCTTTGGTGTAGCTCATTTGTGTACCTCCCAGCGACTATAACCAGTCACGCCAAGCTGCTTGCAGGTTTCCTCAATGATAACGTGCAACTCGTTTTCTTCAATGTCAGCAACGCTCATTCCGCGCTCGGCCATGTACTGCAGTGCATGGTCTTGTACGTCACTTCTGGCGCGGTCCCACTGTTCAAAAGTGATATTTTCAGGAACTACAAAGCGATACCTGTATTTGTAGTCCACAGCTTCCATGATGCGGGTGCGTCGGCAAATGCCGCCGGGATGTCTGCATCAGTGCTGAAGGAATACTGCGTGGTATCTGGCGGGTGCGTGTGGATGTTGTGACTCCCTTTCAGTTTACCACCCAGATACGAGCAGTCAACCCTCGGGGATTATTGTCGGTCATATAATGGACTTCACCGTTGCGGGTGATGACCATCATATTCTCAACTTTGGAACTGGCGTACTTGTTGCGGAAAGAATCCTTGAGGCTTCCACTTGCTGGGTGTCTTTCAAATCGACCTTTCCCAGAAACTTGTGAATCGTCTCGCCATTTTGCCCGGAGAAACCACCGCTGCCACGCAGACTTTGCGGCGCAGAAACTTCTTTTTTCTTCGCCGCCCACGTCGCCTTACTGCTGGCGCTCCTGCCAAAGCCTGCCACGCTGGTACGGGCACTGTCGGCCCTGCCCCATGCTGCCTACGGAGACCCCGGCGGAAACCCCGGTTGAACCTGCGGGGGAGATGTCTGCTGTTGTGGAGATCGGGGGTGTCACTGGCCCGCCTGCATGGCGAGCGGTGCACCCTGATCTTTTTGCTGGAATAAAAAAGAAAAGCACCATACTTCCTACGAAGTACAGTGCTTTTTTGGTGGAGAATAGCGGGATCGAACCGCTGACCTCTTGCATGCCATGCAAGCGCTCTCCCAGCTGAGCTAATCCCCCACATATTTGGTTGGTGTCCTGCGACGTGAGTTATTATACCAGCCGGGCGGGCGGTTGTCAACACCCAATTTGAAAAAGTTTGCAACAACAAAAAAGCCCTGCCGGGCACGGAGCCGGGCAGGGCGCGGAACAAAGTGAGGATGGGTCAACCCTTTGCGTGCTGGCGGTCAAAGATCTGCGGAGCCACACGGCAGAGCAGAACGGCGGCCACCATGGTCAGCAGGGTCTCGGGCAGCATGTAGCTGCCGTTGTACACCAGGCTGTAAGTCCAGGCGGACAGGCCTTCGTTCAGGTTGCCCCAGACCAGCACACCGGACAGGAAGCTGCACATAAAGCGCAGGAAGCCTGCCATAAAGGTGCCCACGGCCACGCCGACCATCCGGTTCTTGAAGGGACGGGCAAAGAACTCGGCAGTGCCCAGCGCCATAAAGGCCACCAGGTAGTCCAGCAGGACTTCACCCAGGAAATACAGGAAGGTCGGGGTCGGGGGTGCCCAGAAGCCCAGCAGCATCTGCAGGCAGCCGTTGACAAAGCCGGTGAACAGGCCCCACTTCACGCCGTGGCGGAAGGAGACCAGCACAAAGGGCAGCATGCTCAGCAGGGTAACGCTGCCGCCGTTGGGCAGGGTGAAGAACTTGATGTTGCTCAGCACGGTGCCAATGGCGATCATCAGGGCGCACTCCACAAGAATGCGGGTCTTGGAATAGGTTTTTGACATGGGAGATTCCTCTTCTCAGATAATAGTACACAAAAACAAATGCACCCGCACAAAAAGGCAGGCGCATGGGCTTCGTTTGTGAAGAGGGTGGACCTTTCCGCAAACTACCTACGCCGGCATTACCCGGATCAGGTTCGAGGGTACTCCGCTCAGGTGCGGATCTCAGCTTTTCAGCGCCCCTGTTTTTATGTCCAGCTCCCAGTATAGCGGCCAGCGCCCAAATGTCAAGCCCCGGCGGGCATATTGGCGGCCGATGGCTCATATTTTTTAGGGAGACCGCAAACAGGGGAGGCGTGACCGGATGAACGTGGAGCCGGAGCAGCGGGCGGCGCTGCTGGGAGAGTACATTGCAGAGCACAGTGCACGGTGCGGGCAGCCGCCCGGGCGTCGGGTGCAGCAAATCAACGGTGCACAAGGATGTATCCACCCGCCTGCGGGCCGTGGATGCGGCCCTGTTTGCCCGGGTGCAGGCCGTGCTGGCCCGCAACAAGGCCGAGCGCCATCTGCGGGGCGGGGCGGCGACCAGACGCAAATACAAAAGTAGGAGAGCGGTGCAGGGAGGCCTGTGCCGCTCTCCTGTTTATTTGTGCCGGAACTGCTCCAGCGCGGCCTTTTCCAGCCGGGAGACCTGCGCCTGGCTGATACCGATCTCCCGCGCCACCTCCATCTGGGTCTCGCCCTTGAGGTAGCGCAGCTCCATGATCCGCTTTTCGCGCGGGGTCAGCCCGGCCACGGTCTGCCGGAACTCCAAGCCGCTGATCCAGCTGTCCTCGCTGTCCGGGTCGCGCACCTGATCGATGACATACATGGCATCGCCGCCATCGGTGTAGAGGGGCTCTTCCAGACTGATGGGTTCCACCACCGATTCCAGCGCTGCGTTCACCTCCCGGCGGGAAAGTCCTGCCTGCCGGGCCACCTCGTCCACGGTGGGCTCCCGGCCCAGCTGCTTTTCCAGCGTCTCCCGGGCCTGCATGGCCTTGTAGGCGGCATCGCGTAGGCTGCGGCTGACCCGCAGGGTGTTGTTGTCCCGCAGGAAGCGCCGGATCTCCCCGATGATCATGGGCACGCCGTAGGTGGAAAAACGCACCGGCTGGGCCGGGTCAAAGTTGTCGATGGCTTTGATGAGTCCGATGCACCCCACCTGAAACAGGTCGTCCAGATTCTCCCCCCGCTGCGCGAAGCGCTGCACCACGCTCAGGACAAGCCGCAGGTTGCCCTCGATCATGGCCTGCCGGGCGGCGGCATCGCTGCCCGCGCCGGGTGAGCAGCTGCCGCTTTTCCGCTTCGGAAAGCACCGGCAGCTGGGCCGTGTCCACCCCGCATAATTCCACTTTGTTGTACATCCCCCGAACCTCCGGTTACGTTGATACCGGAAGTATGGGGTAAGAGGGCAGGGAAGATACATGGGAATTGTTAGCAGCTACTCCCGCTCCAGCACCTCTTTCAGCTGACGGATGATCCGCTTTTCCAGCCGGGAGATGTAGCTCTGGCTGATGCCAAGGGCATCGGCGGCTTCCTTCTGGGTGTGCTCCACGCCGTCCACAAGGCCGAAGCGCAGCTCCATGATCTGCCGCTCCCGGGGGGCCAGCTGCTCCACGGAGCGCCGGAGGGTGGCACGCTCGGCGCTGCTCTAATTGCAGGCCCACAAGGTTTTCATCGCTGCCCAGCACGTCCGAGAGCAGCAGCTCGTTGCCATCGCCGTCGGTGTTCAGGGGCTCGTCGATGCTGGCCTCCTGCCGCCGGTTGGAGCTTTTGCGCAGGTACATCAGGATCTCGTTGCCGATGCACCGGCTGGCGTAGGTGGCCAGCTTGATGTTCCGCGCGGGCGTAAAGGTGTTTACCGCCTTGATCAGCGATGGTGCCAATGGAGATCATGTCCTCCTGCGGCACGCCGCTGTTCTCGTACTTTTTGGCAAGGTAGACCACCAGCCGCAGGTTGTGGGTGATGAGGTCATCGCGTGCGGCGGCATCCCCCGCCATCATCCGGGTCAGCAGGGCCTTTTCCTGTTCCGGTGTCAGCGGCGGCGGCAGGCTGGGCCCGCCGTTGATGTAGTGGGCGGCGGAAGGGGCCAGCAGAAAGCAATAAAGACGGCAAAGAAGTGAAAGCAGATGATGCAAGGGCGGTTCCTCCTTTGTGAAGTCCTCGGTCACGCTTGGCGGTGACGGAGGGGGTGAATCATTTCCCACGCTTCCACCCCCACCAGCACTTCCCACCCATCAGGCGGCGGGGGGAGGTCGGCGAAGGCGGCATAGAGGTGCTCGGCCATGCCCTGCCCGGCGGGGGAGCCGGTGCGGCACAGGCTGGCCG
>ENA-OQEB01000359-OQEB01000359.1-human-gut-metagenome-genome-assembly--contig:-NODE-359-length-19448-cov-2.221779_pt1 | contig 19448 bp, 23 predicted proteins | sample MGYA00242787_ERZ504619 | MGnify/ENA primary metagenome ERZ504619 (study PRJEB26092, sample SAMD00036317) | human gut metagenome | host: Homo sapiens | study: EMG produced TPA metagenomics assembly of... | reverse complement strand
TTCACATTGAGTTTGCGACTCTCACCAGTAGATGGTATATCCAGCCAGTCTTCGTCCAGCATCTATATAGATACCCTTTGATTGCACCACAAGTTTAAAAATCTTAGGCTTGTCCCAACCATAAAGTTACATAGCCATTTTTTTTTTTCCCCCCCCCCCACTCTTTGCGCTACACCCGTATTAGGTGTCACCCCCGCAGAAACTTCTACCTGTGAAGTTCCCGCACTGCCACTTGTCGGTGATACAGAAATCCAACTATCTGAAACATAAGTAGTCCATGATGCCTCAGAAGTAATTGCCAATTTATAAGTTGCAGCCGTATTGTCAAAATTCAACTGGCTAGATTCTGCACCCATCGTAGCCATGCTCTGATTGACCAAACAGAAAAACTGCTATCATAACTAGCTCTAACACTTACATAACCATATCTAGAACTACCAGAAGTATTCTCATCAACACTGATAGAGACAGTTTTCTTGTCTGAAGATAAAGAAGCATGAATCCATGAACTTCCTCTGGTAACTTCTACAAGTCGGAGTGCAATTACTCTCTATACTTATTTCTTGTGTACCACGACTACCCGTAAAAGACAACGTGGAATTATCTGAAACTAACTTTACGTATGGCGTTGCAGCATTCTGGCTTACGCTCACACCAGTTTTGTAGGTCCATTCAGGATCAGTAGATTGCAGATAAAAGACACTCGTTCTAGAACCATCTGCAGAAGGATTATCTGCCGCAGAGAAAATTCACTGTCTGATCAGCATTTCCACTCATCACATCCACCGACAACCAATCTGGCATACCCACAAACTTCCAAGGAGTTTCCATAGACGTAACTTGTCCCTGCCCAACAGTACTGCCATAAGTAGTATTCGTACTGGCTGGGAAATTATATTGATATGGTGAAATCTTAAGATAATGCGCCTTGAGCGAAAAAGTATAGTTCCCTTCCGCTAAATTACCTTCTTCCTTGCAGCCGGTACAAGCCAATGCTGCCAGGAAGATTGCCATGCAATGTATAAACTTACTTGTTCTCATAATCAGAAGAATATATTTAAACCTAAAGAGCAATTGAAGCCATCGCCCCATCCCTTAATCTTTGTTGATATCTCAGCCAGTTTCTCATATAGTTTGCCCTTAGACAAAGCCATAGAATATTCTGGGCTCAATGCAAACTAACATTTTGACAGAGCGCAAACTGGAACTTGATGTTTGCCAATCCACTGAGCACATAGGTAGTCTCTGAGCTATAACTATCACCTGAGGATATCTCAGAATATCCTGCACCAACTTGTGGCGTAATTCTCCATCGGTTATGCAGATTGATAGCATATCCCATCTTGCCGCCATAGCCCTGCTTCACTTTAAAGTCATACTGTGTAGGAGCACCAGCATCACTAACAGAAGCATTATCATCCGAAGGCATACTTGAAGCATAAACCGTCTCCTTATCAAAGCCTCCCTTATAGAATGCCTCGATATTAAATCCGTATATTTCTGCACCCATTGCTGCACCATAAGCCATAAAAGTACCAGCTTGCGCAAAGCCTTCCATATAGAAGTCGGAGTTGTGATAATATATTCTGCGCAACTTCTTGTAGAACTTCTTACCATCTACAATAAACTTCTCATCACCATCATAGCTATAATAGCCATTGTGTAAAATCTGTATATTATGCTTGCCCGACTTGAGCTCAAGGCTAACTGGTGTAGTACCTACTTTTTCTCTATCTACATACAATACAGATCCACTAGGATTTGACTCAAAGCTAACGTTGATAATTGGCTCCATTACTGATGTCTCGCTTAAAGCTATCACCCTCGCCTGCCAAAGTCAAGTCAAATTGTTTTGTGTCTTATATCCCTTTTGGCGTACAATGACCTTATGTTCTCCTATCAACACTTTATCATTTCGATACTCTCTTGATGGAGAAGAAGCAGGATTATTATCAACAACAACCTGGGCTGGGACGCTAGTATTAATGATTATCGAGCCACAAATAGGAACGGGCGCGTCTAAGGTATAAGAACTGTTGACATCCTTTACCACCTTAATTTCTTGGAAAGTAGACGTATGATATTTCTTGCGACACTCTATCTTATGAGTACCAGCTCCCAAGCTATCCGTGTAAGCGCCTATAGCTTTTTTCACATCATCAATCCAGATTTCGGCATTCTTATCCACACATTCCAATGAGATTACGGCAAAATTTTTCACCATCATGGGCGATAACGTAGTTGTTACACTATCACTAATGATAAACTCTTGCTCATAATTTTCATAGAGAGGCTTCACTATCTTTAAGGTATGCGAACCACTATTAATAGAGAAAGGCTCACTTGTAATCAATCCCATGTTGTTTTCGAAATCAACATATAAACGAGCATTCCCCAAATCCTTGAAATTTTCAAACTTCAACCATCCGAAAGCTTGCTTCAAATGAATCGTTCTCTCTTGTGGAGCATTAGGATTGTTGATAGTAATAGTATCTTCATGGTCATGGTATCGGTCAGCAGACACAATATAGCGATACCTACCAAAGGAGTATTCCTTTTCCAGCTTACCATCCTCCACATTCTCAATAGAGCCATTTATCTTAACCTTGGCTTTACTTGGAGTAATATGGAGTATCAACTTTTGAAACTTATTGTCATCAAAAGTCGCAGTAAAGACCTTATCGGTAGTTAATTTCATAACATAAGTCTTAGCCTTTTTGACCGTCATTGGAAATTCATAATTAATCTCTCCCAGCTCAGGATGCTTGATATCCAAGCGTTTCGAACCATGAGGCAAATATACCCACACTTCTGCTACTTTGCTCTCATCAGTTTTAAATACTCCTAAAGTACCATTCTCGAAGCTAAAACCTTTTTCTGTAGTTTTAATTTTTATCAGGGCACATTTATCGCCATTCTGATCTCTTTCCAAGGTACCTTCCGTATTGGCATCAAGATCTTTCTCATCCAGATAGAAGTCAGACACAGACATCTTGCTCTGCCCGTAAGAAACTAGGGTAGTAATGTGATTATTAAGCAGAGGTAAATCCTCTTTAAAGCATTGTGTATTTGCATGTTATGCTATGCACATTTTGCAAACTGTTTCCCAGAAGTTAGCTGTTAGTAAATTGTAAGGGCGTGGGAACTATTGGACATTGCTTCTTCGAGGCTCCGGAAATAGCCCACCAACAAACAATGACACAATAGCCCACGCCACAGAAGATATTGTATCTTTCGAAACGAAAGGATACAATACACCATAGCGTGAGCGTTATTGCCATCACCCTTGTTGGTTTGAAATTTTCCGGATTTCGAAGAAGGGTAATATCTTTAACGCTCATTCTTATCAAATTGTGAGTTTTCATTGCAACAGGTCACAGCCCATCGCTCCAACTCATCTGCAAAGGTAGTAAAAATTCTCTTAACTTGTATAAATTCTCTTAACTTTTTTCTATTTTTCTTCATGTTTGGGCGCACAGTGCAGGTTGGAGCATATTATCAGCCTGCCAACATCCTTCTTTTTCCGCTATATTTCAATCTAAACACCCTAAGATTGTTTCCTTCTCAACGCATAGAAAAAAGAAAAGTTTTCGAAATTTGCTATCACTGCTATCACTTTTTGACAGTAATGAATGCTTAATGCATTGACATTTAACAACATAAGACTTTTAACAAGCGTGATAGATAACCCAAAAATGGGGGTTATCTATCACGCTGCTATCACTTTGCTATCACTCCATTGGCGATTTTCCATTCTATCAACAAATCTGTCAAGTTTGTAAAATACTATCTAATAGGATGCCCACGCTCGGAGATCGAGGCTACTAATGCCGTGTTTCTTCCTTCTGAATGCCGTATTAAGGAAATGAGTATGCTATAGGAACCAATCGAGTCATTGGTTCAAACCAAAAGTTTCTCACCAAGAAACTGCGAGTTTCACTGGGTGAAACTCTGAGTTTCAGGCTTGAAACCGTCGCCTAGTACGAGGTAGAAGATTCTGTAATAACTAGGTACTAATCTCTAAACAACGGGATAATAATATTAAATTATGCAAATCACATTATGCAATTTGCATAATTCAAAATAAATAATTATCTTTGCACCAGAAATAACAACAAATATAGCTATGCTAATAGGGAGAGAACAAGAACTAGAGAGTGTGATAGCAAAGTGATAGCAGCGTGATAGACAGCCCCCATTTTTAGGGCTATCTATCACTCCTACAAAAAGATATATATCACTAAATATCAACGTATTAAGCTCTCACTACAATCAAAAAGTGATAGCAGTGATAGCAAATTTCGCAAACTTTTCTTTTTCTATATGAAAAGGAGTGCTCAAATCTACTTCTTTACCACTCCCCTCACCACAAACCAGGCATGGACCAGGAGGGTGGTGAGCAAGCCATAATGATGGCGCATCACACGGAAGCGCTCCTTGAGCGACGCCTTATGATACTGGGTGGTCATGCCACCGTCCAAGAAATTGGTGATGACGGCATTCACATTGCGCAGCGGCAAATGCTGACGGGCTGACTCATGCATGATGCGAATACACCAGTCTACATCTGCCGAATAGCGATAATTCAAGTCGTAATGGATATGCTTGGCTATACCGGTGCGAGCATAGAAGGACTGATGGCACACCAACATGCCCCACATGAACGAACGCCAGGTGAGACGGGCAGGAGGCGACAGGCGACGATGGCGCAAGAAATGACCCTCCTCATTTACGATGTCGGTATCGCCATAGAGCACGCCCGGCAATACCTCGCCCTCTCCCACGCAACCTTCCACATACTCTAACGTGTCCTCGGAAGGGAACACATCGCCGGCATTCATGAAGACCAGATAATCGCCCGTGGCTCGGTCGATGGCCTTGTTCATAGCATCATAAAGTCCCTTGTCGGCTCCGACACCACAACTATCTCATGGGCATTCTCGCCACAAGCGTCTTGTGCTGGTAAGCTCTCACCATGGCTAGCGTCTTGTCCTTGGAACCGCCGTCCATGATGATGTGCTCGATGTTGCAATAACTCTGTCGCTGAATGCTATCCAGGGTACGCTGCAACACTCTCTCGGCATTGAACGTACAGGTTACGATCGTAAACTTAATCATAATCAGCCCGATTTATTTGGTTTATAATTTGTAATTCTTGAAGCCATAGCCTGATTGTACACTTCGATGTATCGGAGAGCCACCGCATGCTGCGAATAGTTATGAGATACCTTTTGCAGGCACGCCTGGCTGAGCAATTCCTTGTCTGCCTCCTCCAACACCCAGTGGATGCCCTGAGCCAAATCATTGGTATCGCGATAGTTAGCCACATATCCGTTCTTCTGATGGTCTATCATCTCTGGGATGCCGCCCACCTTGAAGCCGACGCTTGGCACTCCACATGCCATTGCCTCCATGATGGTGTTAGGCAGATTATCCTCCAGGGATGGCAGCACGAAGACATCTACCGAATTGTAGATATCCACGATGCGCTTCTCATCGCTCACATAGCCCAGCGAGTAAGATGGCAGGGTGAGCGTAACCTCCTCGGAATGACCGCCCAAGATGGCTATGGCGGTATTGTCCTTCACCGCAGGATATTGAGCCACCAACTTGTCAATAGCCTCCACAAAATACTTCATGCCCTTGCGCTCATCGGTTACCTTTTGTGACACAAAGAGGATGAGATGCTTATCGGCAGGAAGACCGGCACGCAGACGAGCCTCTGCCTTGTCCATCGGACAGAACACATGGGTATCTATCGGATTAGGGATATTGGTGACGCGCTGCCCCACGAAGAGCCCGCTACTCTTGGCTTGCTTCTCCAGCCATCGACTGCAACTCACAAAGGAGATGTTGCAGTGCTGATAAAGTTCCTTCTTTCTGCGGAACACCTGAGCCGAAAGATCGTTCTTGCCACCCTTGTGAGGCAGCAGCGGACAGTTGCCGCAACTGGAGCCATAGCGATTGCAGCCACGGGCATAATGACAGATGCCGGTGGCTGGCCAGAGATCATGCATGGTCCACACCACAGGCTTGCCGCTCTTCAGTATCTTGCGGATGCCCTTGAGCGAGAGCATACCCTGATTGATCCAAGAGAGATGGATGACGTCAGCCTCTTGAAACTCCCTCAGCTTGGTGATGTCGGAACCAGCGGCAGCCATATCTATCTCCCACAAATGCAGGTTGGAGAAATGGAGATGCCAGAAGGCGCACCAGCGCTCCCAGAGAAAATTCCATTGCAACTTGAGTGAGCGAGGCAAGCCAACCACGGTGATGTCCTCGGTTTCCTTGTCGCGCACCAGCATCTTAGCCTTAACTCCATTATTGTTAAGGGCATCCATCAGGCGATTGGCAGCCACAGCCGCTCCACCCGTCTTCTCGCTTGTATTAACTATGAGTACTCTCATGACAAATCTTTCTTTATTTGATTGCAAAGTTAACGAAAAAATATGTTTATACAAAACAAATGCGTAGCTTTTTGCAGATTTAGAACAAAAAAATATGTCACAACTCTCAGCGAGCTGTGACATACACTATGTTTAACTAAAAAATTTCTTAACCAAAGGTAACCTCACGGCCTCCTTAGTTATCTGTTAAACAATCTACCTTAAAACCTAATAACTAAAAACCTAAATCTATTACTACTAACCTAAACAATCTATTAACCTTTTGACAGTGCAAAGGTACGACTATTTCTTGATTCCACCAAATGAATCGCAAGAAAAGTGCAAATTCTTTGTTATTTTTAACACTTTTCTATCAATACAGTAGCATAAGCGGAGATTCCCTCCATTCTGCCGGTGAAACCAAGTTTCTCCGTGGTAGTAGCCTTGATGGAGATTTGGTCCTCGTCCACTCCCATCACCTGAGCCAAACAAGCCTTCATGGCTGGCACATGGGGATTGAGCTTAGGACGCTCGGCACAGATGGTGGCATCGATATTGCCCAGGGTATAGCCTTGGTGGCTATCAGCTGCATCGTCTTCTTGAGCAATATCTTGGAGTCCACATTGAGTGTCTCTGCCGCTGTATCGGGAAAGTGATAACCGATGTCGCGCATATTGGCTGCACCCAGCAGGGCATCGCAGATGGCATGTATCAGCACATCGGCATCGCTATGTCCCAGCAGTCCCAACTCGTAATCTATCTTGATTCCTCCTAGCCATAAGTCGCGATTCTCCACCAACTTATGGACATCATATCCAAATCCTACTCGAATGTTCATATTATCTCTTTTTTAATAAGTCCTTGATACCATCCATATCGAATGACAGGGTGAAACGGAGCGTCTGATCCAGTGGATTGCTCTTTGCCGTAGCCACCACATAGGCAGCATCGAGCGAGAACACATTCATCTTGAAGCCAGCTCCCACGGTGAAGTACTTTCTGTTACCCTTGCTCTGGCTCTCATGGTGATAGCCGGCTCTGAGGGAAAACTTGTCATTATATACATACTCGGCACCCAAGCCATAGTTGATTTCCTCCAGCTCCTCCTTGAATCCACCAGGGGCATCGCTGAAGCTCTTGAAGATACCGCTGATAGCCGACACGTCATCATACTCTCTGTGTACTCGGTCCTCATACTCCGAGTTGTCCTCGCCCTCCATCTGCTTAGGCACCGTAGGCACCAGATACTTGTTGGCATCGGCAGCCAGCGTGATGCGATTATACTCATCGATAGGTATCATCAGCGAAGCACCCAAGCGCATATTGGCTGGCAGGAACTCGCCATACTCCTTGCCGCTAAAGGTAATCTTGCTACCTATGTTGGAGATGTTGAGACCCACACCCAGCTGGCACTCACGCTGCCCGATATTGATGTAATTCTGATAGTATGCGGCAATGTCGGCAGCAAAGGCAGAGGCTGGCGAATTGTCCTCGGTATAGTCGAAGCGCATATCCGAATAAATCCAACGGATAGCGGCGGCAAGCGAGAACTTCTCACTCAGCATCAAGGAGTAAGCTACATCTACAGACATCTCGTAAGGATTGATAGTCATCGCATTGGAATTGACATCAGGGTCGCTCGTAAACACCTCACCCATATTGAAGTAACGGAGCGAAGCTGACACGGCGCTATAATCGCCAATGCGATAATAACCAGCCAGATAAGCCAGGTTCATATCATTGACCAATGAGCGCAACCATGGCGTAAAGTTGAGCGCCACTCCGGCTCGGGAGATATTGAAGGGATACTTGGCTGGATTCCAATACTGCGAGTTGACATCAGGATCGGTGGCTGCACCCACATCTCCCAAACCGCCACCACGTGCATCTGGAGCGATGGTTTGCGAGATCACAGCATAGTTGACAGGGTTAAACAGGCTCTCCTTGCTATCGCCCTGACTGTCTTGCGCAGAAGCCTGCCATGACAGTAGCGAGAGGCATCCCGCCATCAGTATCTTCATTGTCTTGTTCATATCTATTATCTTATATATGTATTATACCTTATTGATTATCTTAACACGATGAGTTTCTTGGTCTTGGAGCATAGCTGCTGCCATCTGTCGACACCTTGACTCGATAGAGATACACACCCGTACCGAGCGGTCTGCCTCCATCTATCGTCAGGTCCCATGGGATGGTATAGGTGCTGGATGCCGATACGCCATTCTCAGCATGTCGCCACAGCTGCCTGCCCGAGGTATCGAAGAGCTCGACGTCCACATTCATATCCGTCTCGGTTCTGTCATGCGAGATGATAAACGTGGTGAATGTCTTAGCCGGATTCTCCGTTACGCCCACATCAAAGATCGTAGGCTCAAGCCTTTCACCACATTGAAGTGGAGTTTTACCACCGAACTATTGTTCTGGATGTCCCAGGCACGGAAGGTAAGCTGGTGCTTGCCCGGTTCCAGCTCTGGGATGCCATAATAGGTGGAGCCACTGGTATAGGAGCCGAAATCATAGCTGAAGTTATCGTTCAGCACGTAGGTCTTAGCCACATCTCCATCTATGACGAGCTGCAAGTCGTGACCGATGCCACTGCCTGCCGCATTGATGCCATCCTTATCGGAAAGCTGCGCCACAAAGAATGGCGTACTGTTCACATTGCCACCATCTTGGAAGGCGGTGGAGTTGAGATAGCAGTAGATGGATGGTCCGATGGAGTCATTCTGCATCTCACTGCTGCCGCCTACCTTGAAGCGATCACACGAACCATTCGCCCTCAACGTCTTGTCGGTGCTCACGGCATAGAGATTGACCAATCCCGTGGCATCGGAATAGTTGATGTCCTTAGGCACGGCGAAAGAGAAGGCAAACTTGCCATTTCTCACACTGTCAGAGCCATTATAGAGCATCTTCTGTCGGTCATAATATGTAAATGGCGCATCAGGGGCATCCTGTGAGCCTCGCTCATTCAGTTTGCAGGTTATCAACTCCAGGTTGTCGCGCACCGTGGCTGTTACCACTCCCCTGAAGTCAGGCTGTTGCTGAATATGTCCAGCGATGCGAGCGATGGAGCCAGCCTTCAGTACAGCCATGGTATCGGTGCGCTCGGTAGAGATGCCATTGATGGAGTCTACCACCACCTGATAGGTAGGCTGATTCAGTGCCAGCTGGGTCGCCGAGCAGCGAATACTGCAAGTGATTCTCCGAGACATCGGTCTCTTGACTGGAGATACCGCCCGTCATCACATCGTTCTGAGCCAATCGGTGAGCTTCGCCGATGGTGATAGGCTTGCCGCCCTTCTGGCTGAGCACACGGCGCAGGAAGGCTCGGTTGATAAACTTATTCTTCTCGGCAAACACGGTGCGAGTGGTGCCATAGAATGCCACGGCTCCACCCTTCTCATTGAGCAAGGCTGCCTCGCCGATGGTTGCTCCGTACCGTCAAACGGCATGATATCACAAGAAGCAGTTACCCACATCGGGAGATTGGTATTGCGAAATGCCTCAAAGTCGGTGAGGCGCAGCACGTTCTCATGAGACATCTGATTGGCACTACCATGACCAGCATAGTCCATGATCAGGGCGCCATTAGCCTGCTGTTGTTTCACTATCTTCTCCACCTCGGGATAAGTATTGCCCGTAGAGGAAGTTTGGCGAGTATAGGCATCCCACATCACCTTCTTTACCAGATAGTTAGGATAATGGCTTGCTACATCATCTGCCACATCATTGGCATCGGTCATGTGCAGGTTATTATTGCCATCATCACCCATAAACATCAGGGTGTTCTGCCATGCTCCGGCATGGGCATTGGTGGCATAATTGATGGTTTTATCTACCAATATCTTGGCTTCTGCCGCTGTGGTGACGGGGAATCTGCCCACCGCCACGTCTTGCAGTTCACGCTCCGGATGACTGCCAGCCCCCTCGCTCAAGATGCCCATCCAGCTATCACTCACATAGCAATAGATGGCACTGAAGGAGTTTTCGCTCTCATAGCAGAGCAGGTAATCGTTTGGATTCAGGTTTCTGCAATCCTGAGTCAGCATCCTGTTGTCCCATACGCAGTCGCCGAAGAGCAGGAGATACTTAGGCATATCTGCTCCGTAGCCGCCTTGTCGGTCAGCATACGGAGATAGCGGCGATAGGCGTTGGCATCGGGCGTGCCACTGGAGAACTCATTGTATAGTTCATCGGCAGGCACGATGGTTACTCGCAGTCCATCTCGGGTCTCATGAAAATCCTTGAGTTTTTGGGCTTGTTTTAGTAGTTTTTGTGATGCCGGAATGATGATGACCATGTCAGCAGCACCATCGGCATGATGGTCTTGATTGGTGATGCCATACACATACTGTGCCGCAGGCATTTGGGAGCCCCACTCCTTGAGCGGGATAGGCTGATACCAAGTCATGCTCATATAGTCCAGTCTCACCGGACTGCCCGAAACAGGCTGAATGGTGATGGTATCTCGCTCCGAGAGATCGCCCACGAAGAATGTGCTCGAGCCATCCAATCCCTTGGCATAGGAAGAATTGACCACATTTTTCATCGAGAGTGTGATGGTACCTAGTTCCCTGGCGCCCTTGGATACTTGCACGGCGCAGTCACCACTAGAGCTCAGGCTACCGTGAGGTTGCCACGGCTATCCCCTGTATGATTGGTGATAACCACTTGCTGCTTCTGCCCCACGTTCAATAGCGTTGGATCATAGAGATTCCGTCCGCCATGATACCAGCTGTAGCCATCCACCTCATAGAGCGAATGATAGTCAGTAGCATCGGGTAATAGAAGCCAACAAACTGGGTGGAGTCCCACACCTCTGGCTCCTCGTCGGTCTGGGTGATGAAGTAATATCCGTAGTCGGAATAAGGATTGCGGGTACGATGAGCCGAATTGGTATCGCTCCAACTCACTGGTCCCAAGGCATAGAAGTAATGCTTGCCATCCACCACGCACTGAGGCACTTCATGCAAGTCATCATAATTGCGCAGGTCGCTACTATAGAGGCTTCGTTTTGCAGATTACCTCCATAGCCATATATCTTCACCTTATTAATATTGGAGAATCCAGCCTGTCGCACCACCTGCTCAGTGAGCTGATGAATGCCCGTCTCGCTCACCCTAATCTTAGCCCACTTGCCACTGGCAAGCACGGAATGGGCGGCATAGATGGAGCATCGGCGGTTCTCGACATCGACATATCCTGTCGAGCCTTGCGCTGACTGCGACTCAGGGCATGCGCCTTGACATCGAGCATGAAGCTCACCAATATCTGATAGCGATTGTTGCGGAATACCAAAGGCGAGAAACTCACCCTGAGCATTGCCTGCTTACGGCAAGTTACCACCTCTTGGCTGATGCTCACCTGTTGGGGCAAGGCTGCCCCCGAGAGGCGATTGTAGTTGGCGATGTCGGCAGGAGTCATATCCACATACTCCGGATATTTCACTTCCACCGAATAGACGGGAGTCTTGATATACCCCCTGCAAGGATAGGAGCACACAAACTGAGGCAACACAGAGTCTACCCTGACCTCAGGAGAAGTCAGGTTGAAGAATCTTTGTGCTCCATCGGGATGGCTAGCATCAAGAGCCATACCAAAAGAAAAAAAGTGCTTACTAACCTTTGTCATTCTAATCAATATTTTATTTACAGTTAAAGTCGAGCACCTTGCGGTCTTCCAGATAACCCTCCAAGTGGTCGTCTGTCTTTACTGGTCCGCAGCCTGTAGGGCAACCTGTATAGAGGAGATCGCCCGTCTTCAGCGTAAAGTACTGGCTGATATAGGAGATAATCTCGTCTACCTTGTAGAGCATATCGCTGGAGCAGCCTCCTGCACGGTCTCGCCATTGATGTCGAGGTGAAAGTGGATGGCCTGGATGTCTCTGAACTTTTGGATGTCAACCCATTCGCCGATGGCAGCCGAACCATCAAATCCCTTGGCTAGCTCCCAAGGCTGTCCTTTCTCTCTGAGCTGCTTCTGCATCTCACGAGCCGTGAAGTCGATGCCCACGGTCACTGCGTCGTAGTAGCGATGGGCAAAACGTTGAGGAATGGTCTTGCCCAGCTTGCTGATGCGTACCACCAACTCGGTTTCATACTCGATGCGTCCCAGATGATCTGGATGAAGAAAGGCTTGCCATTGTTGAGCAAGGCAGAGTCTGCTTGGTAAAGATGACAGGACGCTCTGGTTTAGATAACGTACCATGTAGCGATTTATTGTGTTCGGTATAGTTCATACCGATAGCAAATATCTTCATAATCCTATTTCTATTAGAAAAAAGAAAAGGGAGTTAGGATAAAGGCTATGCCTTGTCTCCATAACTCCCGGATATTCTAATTTAACTATAAGTCAAATTAACGATTTTAGCTTCTAGAGCCATTTCCTAGGGGGATTACTCAGCAGCAAGAGTGAAGCGCTTGTAAGCAGTGATCTTGAGATCCTTGCTCTGAGCAGCGAGGTACTGAGCAACAGTCTGCTTGTCACCATCACCGAACTGGAACTCCTGGTCAACGAGGCAGTTCTCCTTGAAGAACTTAGCCAAACGACCATTAGCGATGTTCTGGATCATAGTTGGGTTCAAAGAAGCAGCCTTCTCCTCACCTACAGTCTTCTTGATGTTGCGAGCCTCTTCAGCCTGCTCAGGTGTCAACCAACCCTTCTTAGTGTTGCTCTCGATGTGATCCTCAGAGTCAACGTGAGCTGGGTTGATGCCAGCCTTCTTGAGAGCTGCGTTAACAGCCTTCTCTACGAGCTCTTCCTTGGTCTTAGCAACTGCTACCTCAAGCTCCTTCTGCTTAGTCTCCTCAGAAACAGAAGACTCATCAAGAGCTACAGGGCGCATAGCAGCTACCTGCATTGCTACCTTATGACCAGCATCCTCGTTGTTCTCGTTGAGCTGAACCATAGTACACAATGTGTGCTTGCCCATGTGGTCATAAACAGAGATGTTCTCACCCTCGAGGAAGTTGTAGCCATCGAGCTCCATCTTCTCACCAGTGATACCAGAGCGATGCTTAACAGCAGTCTCTGCATCATCACCAGAAGCAAGAACCAACTTCTTAACGTCGTCAAGGCTCTGAGCCTTAGCAGCGATAGCAGCGTCAAGGATTTCAGCAGTCATATCGATGAATTCCTTACCAGCAGCAACGAAGTCTGTTTCACACTTAACGGCAACCATTGCAGCGAAGCCATCAACACTCTTAACGAGTACACAACCGTTAGAAGTCTCACGGTCAGAACGCTTTGCAGCGATAGCGAGACCACGCTCACGAACGAGCTCGATTGCCTTTTCGATATCACCATCAGCTCAGTCAATGCCTTCTTGCAGTCAGCAAGACCAGCACCAGTCATCTTACGAAGCTTCTGGATGTCAGCTATTGTAACAGCCATAATCTTAAAATATTTTATTTAAATTGTTAAACCAAAATTACTCAGCGTCCTTGCGAGCAGCCTTCTTCTTAGGCTGATCCTTCTGCTCAGCAGCAGCCTTGTCGTCAGCCTTCTCAGCCTTACGCTCAGAAAGACCCTCAGCGATAGCACCGCAACAGCAGAGAGGATGACCTCTACAGAGTCCTTAGCGTCATCGTTAGCAGGGATGATGTAGTCGATATTCTTAGGATCAGAATTTGTATCTACGATACCGAATACAGGGATACCCAGACGGTTAGCCTCCTTAACAGCGATGTGCTCCTTCATTACGTCGATAACGAAGAGTGCGCTAGGAAGACGAGTCAAGTCAGCGATAGAACCAAGGTTCTTCTCCAACTTAGCACGCTGGCGGCTTACCTGAAGCAACTCGCGCTTAGAGAGGTTAGAGAATGTACCATCGTTCATCAACTTATCGATGTTTGCCATTTTCTTCACTGCCTTACGGATTGTAGGGAAGTTAGTGAGCATACCACCTGCCAACGCTCAATAACGTAAGGCATATTAACTGAAGCTGCCTTCTCGGCAACTACGTCCTTAGCTTGTTTTTTAGTAGCGACAAACAGGATCTTCTTACCTGACTTGGCGATTTCCTTGAGTGCCTCAGCAGCCTCGTCGATCTTAGCTACAGTCTTGTTGAGGTCGATAATATGAATACCGTTACGCTCCATGAAGATGTAAGGAGCCATTGCTGGATTCCACTTGCGACGGAGGTGTCCGAAGTGGCAACCTGCCTGAAGTAACTGGTCAAAATTTGTTCTTGACATTTCTTTTCTTGTTTAATTGTTGTTTACTTTCTTTTTAATCTTGTTAGATCAGTCGATGAGTAGTCCCCGATTATTGGAATCTCACCGATTTAGATACTAAACTTAGTTCAGCTATATATAACCTATATATATATAATAATGTATAGATTAACGCTTGCTGAACTGGAAGCGACGACGAGCCTTTGGCTGACCTGGCTTCTTACGCTCTACAGCACGTGAGTCACGTGTCATGAAGCCTGCATCCTTCAATGCCTTCTTATCCTCAGCGTCGATCTTAACGAGCGCGCGAGCGATAGCGAGGCGGAGAGCCTGGCTCTGACCGGTGAAACCACCACCGTCGAGGTTTGCCTTAATATCATACTTACCCTCAGCCTCGAGCAACTGCAATGGCTGCTTTACTACATAGCGAAGGATTGCTGATGGGAAATATGTCTCAATATCTTTCTTGTTGATTGTGATCTTACCGGTACCCTCTGTGAGGTATACACGAGCTACAGCGCTCTTACGGCGACCAATTGCATTAATTACTTCCATTCTACCTTAATTATTTATACTGGTTAATATCAATAGCCTTTGGCTGCTGTGCCTCGTGCTTGTGCTCTGTGCCATCGTAAATGAAGAGGTTGTCCATCAAAGAACGACCAAGAGGGCCCTTTGGCAACATACCCTTGATAGCGTGACGGAGGATCTTGTCCATTCCATCAGGACGCTTGCGCAACTCTGCTGGAGTGTTGAAGCGCTGACCACCTGGATAACCAGTGTAACGAGTGTAAACCTTATCTGTTTCCTTCTTACCTGTGAAAACTACCTTAGCGGCATTGATAATGATTACGTTGTCACCACAATCTACGTGTGGAGTGAAAGTTGGCTTGTACTTTCCGCGGAGCAATTTAGCAACCTTAGAGCAGAGGCGACCTACAACCTGATCGGTAGCGTCGATTACGACCCACTCTTTCTTAGCTGTTTCCTTGTTTACGGAAATAGTCTTGTAACTTAATGTGTCCATTTTAAAATTTAAATTTACTACTAAAAAACGTTTTTAATCTTTTTTACTCACTATTCAGACAGGTGATTCACTAACCACATACCCCGGCCACAGGGCATGCTATTAACACACCATATCTTGGGGACTCTAAGTGTATCCCCGAAATAATCGGACTGCAAAATTACACATTTTTATTTGATTATGTGTAGGTTACGAGTTTTAAACCCAAACTTTTATAAAAATTTAACTTAGTTTGCGCTTTTCTGCTCAGGATAAGCAAAAAAAGAGTGCATTGTTAACGCAATAGTTCGTTAATAATTCAATAATATGCTAAGCAGCTATACGCTGTAAGCACGAGAGATCTTTGAAAATCTTGCTAATTAAAGTTCGGTTCGGGGTGTACCCACTTGCTTTAAAAATTCGTTTCACCAGATAAATGTTGGTCATCAGTGACTTGAATGAAGACATAGAATATTCCATTCCCATCTCCTTCATAGTTACCTTGGCAACATTTAGTGATGTGAACGAAGCATTGAAAGCAAAATCGAGTTTCCACTTATCGCGAGCCTGGCAGTCCATAAGACCAGTATAGCCTTTGGCGTCACGAAAGCAAAATTCGATCTGGAACCTGGTTCTATAATAAAGAAGTACCTCTTCACCCGAAAGTGAGGTGTCTGTAGAGAAGAATAGTTTCTTCTTGCCATTCGGCATCTGCCAGATGACAAGTCTAACTTTACACTTGAGTGCCTTGGAATAGGCAATCAAAGTATAAGCTGTTCCTTCTATATCTTTCATCTCCATCTTCTCCATTCGAGTGAGGTCAAGATTCTTCATATCAATCTTGCCATCCTTGGTCTTGGGGCGACCACGTTTTCCAGTACGTGGACCAGCATAGACATAAAAGAGACAAGCATTGTCACGAAAGCGGCTTATCAAAGAGAACCCTTCTTTCTTTATCCCATTAACAAATGTACTTGTAGAGAAGTAAGCATCTGCAACTATGAGGGTTGAGAGTTTGAGAAGTTCCTTGCGGTAACGCTTAATGACGCTGATATAGAAATCTACCATAGTCTTGTTTCTAAGACTCAGTTCTTTATTACTTAGCGACTGGTGTGCTTTTAACATCATGCAGTCTTTGGCATCAATATCAATGAGGCCAATACCCATGATTTCGAGACCATGTTTAACAGACTGTGCACATCCCGACCAAAAACGACCGATATGTGGAGTCTTCTTGCCAGCTTTGCTGATGTAGCTGGGATCAATGGCAATAGCCCATCTTCTGTTTACCAAAGAAGCGCTTGGCAAGTGAGACATTAAGTTTGAGCCAGTCAATGCTTTTCGACTTTTTTTAAGCCGAATGCGTTGCGATAGGTTTGCTCAACATGCGAGCCATACCTCCCCATTTGGGTGAAATTTATCTTTCTTGGTATTACCATGAACAAAATTATCACCTCGATGAGTATTTTCTCGAAACTTTTTGTTAACTTTGCAGCCGAATCTTCAACTGCATCTTTAAAGATATCCATATATTGGTCAAGTCCTGTATTCATATAATTTTGCGTTTGTGGTGATTTGCAAAGTTACTGAAAATCAGCGACTTGACCAACTTTTTATAGTTAAGTTTTCATAAGCGTTTCTTAATATAAGTTATTGATTTACAGACGATTAAATATTAATTTAACACAGTGTTGAGAGAACATCCTCTCTATATAAGGGGCAGATTTCTAGTATTTATACCGAAAAATCCACCATTCTGTGCGAAAACACTGCACACCCTATCATTTTTCTTTATGAATCAGCTGCTCCATCCATTGCATTAGGAATAGTCTGCAAACCGCAATCAAGTCACACGTTTCTTTCCCAAAATTGGTCTCAATATTAATCAACGGTAGGACGATGAAGTCTGATTCATCTACCAAAAATTTGCATATATTCGTCATAATATGTCTCAAAGCTGTCATAAAAATCGGCCTTGAGAATTCCCTCATCCCAGATCCTGCGTAAAGTCTTTTGGTGACAGGTCCTACGACCTTGACAGGAATAACATACCAGCTACCGTAGAGATTCATGATTGCCAATGCTTTATCGCCACCTGCAAAAGGGCATTCTGTATCTAGCCCAGCATAGAAAGTTTTGTCTGGTCTGTAAATATTACTTTCCTGCAAGTAAAGTCACATTCATACCATATTTCGTAAGCAAATACTGTCTTGGATGTTTCTATCCACTTGAGAGCTACTTCTGCGTCTTTTGTGTAGATAAAACGATCTATATCCAAATAATCTAGTTTCCACCATTTCAGTTTTTTGTCGTTAGATGATATCTTGATACCATTTTCTGGCTCTTGATTATCTGCGATGCAGAATACACTTAGAACAGTGTCTCCTTTCTCATGAACAGGAATGTCGCCGAATAAATTGGTGCAATACACCTCACACAATGTACTGCAACTCGAATCCCCCATTAGTTTCTTCTCATTCATTGTCTTATTCATATCGTTTGCTTTTTAAAATGAAACATACTCTATATAGGACTAAAAACTATCATTTTCTGGGCAAAAACTAAGAAAAAACAAACTATACTATGCGAAAACTCCGCATACTTAGCCAAAAATAGTTAATTATGAAGCCAATATCACCCGATTTCAACTATTTTTGGTACATTTGTACCAGACTATTTCAAACCATAAAAAGTTCCTTATGATCAGCAAGATTATCAAAAGATATATATGGCTGTTAAACCTGCTGTTGCCGCACAAAGCGATGACTTTCGAGGAGATTGCAAAGAATTGGGAAACCAGCAACCTCAACGATGGAAAGCCACTTGCCAGACGTACCTTCCATGAACACCGAAAGGCTATCAAGGAGCTGTTCGGTGTGGAAATCAAGTGCAATACCTCGACCAACAAATATTATCTTTCATCAGAGACATCGCTAAGAAACAACACGATCCAAAAATGGCTGCTGAGTTCGTTCACTGTCTCCAACATGATAAAGGTGGGCCATAACATGAAGGACAGAATTTTCTTCGAGGACATCCCAAAGGGAACCGACTACATCCCTACCGTCACCGAGGCTATGCAACAGAACAAGGTACTCCTCATAGACTATCAGCCGTTTGACCAACACCAAAAGACCCTCCACTTCTGTCCATACGCCATGAAGATATATAACCAGCGATGGTACATGGTGGGGCTCATCCAAGAGCAGGAGAGTATCAGAACGATAGCCTTTGACCGCATACGGACAATGGATTCGACAGAGGCAAGATTTGATATTCCAAAGACGTTTAGTGCCCAAAAGCTATTTGCTGATAGAATCGGCATTTTCGTGGATGACAAAACTGCGCCCCAAAAGGTCATTCTAAAAGCCCATGGACCATCGGTAGATTACCTCCGCTCACTTCCCTTGCACTCTTCCCAGGAAGAAATCGCTGCCAAGCACGGAATCTATAGCGATTTTCAATATAAAATCTATCTCAATCCTGAATTGGAGACTAAGATTCTGGCTATGGGAGAGAACATCGAGGTACTGGAGCCAAAAGAACTTCGTGACAAAATAGCAGATAGACTACAAATGCAGTTAATCGATATAAGTAACATTTTAAAACATTTAAACTATGGTAGAAACTACAAAAGACAACAAAGAGATTATCTTAGACATCATCTCTGAAGCATTTAAGCATGTCAAGAATGCTTATGAACTTTCGAAAGAACCAAATTCATCAAAGGATAGTCGCCTCATCTTTCCTAAGAAACGTGATGAGTCTATCAGAGTAAGTGAACAGGAACTACGCTTTGCTTTCGTAGAGGAGTTTCTTAAATATGTAAAGAAGAAAAAGAAGATTGGTATTACGCAGTTGAAGTACCTACAGAAG
>ENA-OQEB01000358-OQEB01000358.1-human-gut-metagenome-genome-assembly--contig:-NODE-358-length-19452-cov-4.226235_pt1 | contig 19452 bp, 32 predicted proteins | sample MGYA00242787_ERZ504619 | MGnify/ENA primary metagenome ERZ504619 (study PRJEB26092, sample SAMD00036317) | human gut metagenome | host: Homo sapiens | study: EMG produced TPA metagenomics assembly of... | reverse complement strand
CACACCGAAAAATTTTCAGGGCTCGCTGTGGATTTCCATGGCCGATGTTCTGTCGAATCAAAGCAGCCCCACCATCTCCAATGCTTCCTGCCGGAACCGTAGACAGAGCGCTGACGCTGTTTGAAACGCCCAGCGCACCCACAGTTTGGGTGCCGTAGTTCACGCCAACCGAGTTGACAACCACTTTGCCTGCACTGAAGGAGAATTTTTCGGCGATAACCGGAAGGGAAATGGAAACGATCTTTTTGACGATGTCGTTCTTCAGCCTGACATATCGGAACGACAGCCCAAAGACATCTTCAGGGTTACGCAGATTATAAAGGCCGATTGCTGTTACCACCAGGTTGGAAAGTAGGGTGGCCACTCCGATCATGACAATCCCTTGGTGGAGTACCAGAACAAAAAAGGCGGAAAACGAGAACTTGGTAAGTGCCATTGCAAAGTTGATCCGCATGATCTTGGAACCATTCCCACGGGCCTTTTCAATGGCGATATAGACATTATTGAAGAAGGTGAAAAACAGATTCAGCGCAGTGATCCGGTAGTAGTTCAATCCGATTTCCACAAGCTGGGCGGGAGTGTTTGCCAAACGCAGAATAGGCCTAGCCCCAGGATAAGCCCTGCCACCAGGACAAGGGCAGCGGCTCCGGCCATAAAAAAGGTGGTATTTACGGTGGTTTTTAACCTCTCATACTCCCCAGCTCCATACAAACCCGCAATTAGAATGCCTGCACCGATGGAAAGGCCGGTCCCCACCGAGACGATGGAGTTGTTAAGCTGGTTGAAAAACGACACCGCCGAGACGGATTCCGGGTTGATCTGAGAGGTAATTACAAGATCAAACACCCGAAACAACTCGTTGATCAGCTGGAACAGTGCCATGGGCAAACAGACAGAAAGAACTGCCTTGGGTATATTTCCCTCTAAAAAGAATTGCCTTTTTTTAAGTTCTTTTGGATCTACCTGCAAGCCCATGTTGATTCCTCTCTGCATTGGTTCTTAATTAAGAACCCGGTTCATTTATCTGAGCGATAAAATAGTGGTGCATCCAGAACCACTATTTTATATGATGACTGATGAATCGTTAAGTCTTTGCGGTTCGTATTTAAGAACCAAGTTCCGCATTTTTAGTATATACGAATTCGCCTGATTCTGTCAACCCGGTTTTTCTTTTTCTCGCATTTTGACAAAGATTCAACTTGTGAATTGTGCAACCTGTAGGGGATCATAAGAATCTCACTGAATCTTTTGAGCCTGATCATGGATCTTGGTTTGATACGTCTGCCTGAGTTTCTATGGTATCCTTCAAAACCATTCGTGCACATACGGCACTCCCCTCTCTTTAGGCACTTTAGGCAGGAGTGCTTGACGACAGAACGATATAATGATAATATACATTCTGGATTAAAGTTGATTTGGCCTGGAGGAGGATGTAGTAAATCATGAATCGAACCGTTGAGCGCACTTTGGCAATCCTCAAAATTATTGCCAATAGCGAGCATGGCATTACCCTGCAGGAAATTGCCAATCAAATGGACATGGCAAAAAGCAGTACTTTTGCAATTGTCCATACCCTATTGGAGCTGAACTACATCAGCACGGTTGAAAACAATGATAAAAAATACTGCTTGGGGGTTGAGACTTTTGCGCTCGGATGAAGTATGCTAACAATCAAAGCCTCGTTCAGCAGTGTGTTATTCATCTCCCTGCGCTGGCTGAAAAATACAACAAGACTGCCTTTCTTGGCATATTGAACGGCTCCAATGTGGTTTATCTTTATAAATATGTCGCAGAAAACGCACGGCTTGCCACCTGCTCCATCGGCTCCAGCAAGCCGGCCCACGCGACAGCTCTGGGCAAAGCGCTGATTGCTTTTCTCCCACCCAAAGCGCAACGCACACTGATTGATAACATAGAACTCACCTCTTATACCGATCAGACCATCTCTTCTAAAGAGAGATTTATTGCACAGTTGGAACAGATTAAAAAGCAGGGTTATGCAACCGAATTTGCTGAATTGGGCCACTTGACTGCGTGTTGCAGTGTTCCGATCCTTGATTCTCAAGGTAACGCTGTAGCTGCAATTTCTCTGGCAGACATCGCTGAATCAAACGAAAACTATCTCCAGATGGCCAATGACCTAAAGGCTGCTGCGGCTGAAATTTCCAAAATTGTGGCCTACACACAAAATTGATTCCCAAATTATAAATCAAAATTCCCGGCTTTCGGTACAGTGGACAGCCTGTTGAGCTGTTTGCCTCCGGTGGAACTTCAGTAAAAACCCTGAACGGTTCTTTTGCTGAGGTTCCATTTTTTTATAATTTTAATTTTTTTGACCGCTCAGGACTTGCATACAACAAAAACGTTACAATAGACTCGTCTTGAATCCACAGTAAGAGATAAAAAATCATTTATATAGATGATTTTCTCTGGCATCCGGTTTGTTTTGTCCTCTAAAATGTCACTTCCTGTATTGAGCTGCGCACAGCAACTCGGAATAAGCTTGTATTCTCCCCAACAGAGTGTGGGCAACATATCCACTGTCTTTCCTGATCAGCAAGGCTTTGCCGCTATCCTCAATAGGATGGTTGGCCTAAGATCCATCCCTTGGGGTTTCATATGCCCACTGAGTAGTGCTATGAATCCAGGCGATGCCACCTATTCAGTTTTTATTGCATTTGCAATAGAATAAAAGCAGAGACGGAACACAACAAAAAGGAGAAATCATCATGGGTAAAAATGCTATCGTGGGACAGTCCGGCGGCCCGACTTCGGTCATCAACGCAAGCCTTGCAGGCGTATTTGAGAGCTGCAAAAGCCGCGGCGCTCAGGTGGTGTACGGTATGTGCAATGGCGTAGCCGGTCTGTTGGAAGAACGGGTGGTTGATCTGGGCAAGCTGCTGACCGACGATCTGGATATCGAGCTGCTCAAGCGTACCCCTTCGAGCTTTTTGGGGAGTTGCCGCTAGCGCTGCTTTGCAGAAGCCGAAGAAGGCGGCATCTCCAAACACTCCTTGAGCATCTTCTCTACGGCACAGACCTTCTCATAAACCTGCCGGGTAGTGATGGTGGACGTAGTTTTCTTGGTTGCCATAGGCGTTACCTCCAAATTTTTGTGTTGTATTTTGTGATTGATGCCAGATAGTCAGCGTTCCTGACTGCGCTGGCGTTTCTTTTGCCACTTTTCCAAAAGTTTCAGAATGGTATCTTCCACCTGTTTCGGGGTGTAGGACTTGGGAAAATACTTGCGCAGTACGTCGTTCTTGATGGTCACGCGGTCCATTTCGGCCTTCTTTTCCTCGCCCATAATGTCGAAGATGGCCTCGTAGCTGCACTGGCCCTCCTGACTCAGTTTCTTAATCCGCTGAGCCTGGGACAGGGAAGGAGCGTTCTGGGTGTCCTGCATGGCCTCTAAAAAATCCTGCTGTTCCGAGTCTGCCAGATAGGACAGCTCCACAGCAGGATTGAAGGAGATTTTCTTCTGGTCCACCAGGTCCAGAAGTTCCGGGATCAGGTTGGTAAAGCGGATAAACCGTTGAATCTGGTTACGGCTTTCACCCATTTCTTCAGCCATAATTTGATCCGAACGTTTTTGTGTCCCAATTTGGGACACATTTTTAGAAGGACGGCCTGCCGTTCTTTTTATAGCTTCCAGCTTCATTTTGTAGGCGAAGGCCCGCTCACTGGGCAGGATGTGTTCGCGCTGCAAATTGCTGTCCACCATCTGAATCACCGCCTGGTCATCGTCCATATTGCGGACAATTACCGGCAGGGTTTTCAGCCCGGCCAACTCTGCCGCGTGCTGCCGCCGGTGGCCCGAAATAATCTTATAACCCCCTTCCTCCCGGGGGCGGGCGATCAAAGGAGCCAATACTCCAAACTGTGCCACGCTCTCCACCGTCCGCTGCATGGCCTCATCGTCCAGCACCTTGAATGGGTGGTCTTTAAAATGATGCAGTTCTGAAATGGAAATCTGCTGGATTTTTTCAACATTGCGGCTTTCGTCGGTGGAAAAAATATCATCGAAGCTGCTCAAGCTGATGTTTGCGCCGTTTTTCGGCATTGCGCAGCACCTCCTTTGTCAGGGCGCGGTAGGCTTCCGCCACCTTGCCTTTGGGGTCATGGGCAAAGATACTCTTGCCCTCGGCGCTGATTTCCGCTGCCCGCACGGAACGTGGAATACCTTGCTCAAACACTTTGATTTTGCCGCCATAAACCGGCAGTATATGCTATGTAAGGTATTTCAATATCGCACTCTGTTTTCCGTCCAATAAAATTCCCATGCCGCCTTCGGGCGGCATTTGTTTTTAGTGTGCAAATCATAAGAAATAGCCCCCACCGCAAGGTATCTGCCACTCCCGAACTCCGTACTTTTTATACGGCGAAAAGGATTATAATTTTGTGCGTAGTACGGTATAATAAGCGAAAAGTTTATTGTACGAAAGTGAGGAGTGGCGGTGGATAACATTCTGAATACCATAACCGCCTACCGTGAAGAACGCAAATGGTCGCTATACGATTTAGCGACTCACGCCGAGCTGAAATCTTCCACCATTTCTACATGGTATAATGACAATGCGATCCCGACCATTCCTTCGCTTGTAAAGATCTGCGATGCCTTTCAGATCACACTTTCCGAGTTTTTTGCAAAGGCAGAGGGAAGTGAGTCTGTCCCGGTGGCACTTACGCCCCAGCAGATGCAAGTCATTGAGAAATGGTCGATACTTCGCCCTGACCAGCAGGAAGCTTTTTTGAATTTGCTGAATACGATTCCCTGATTTTACATGGATAGCAATAGAGTTTCGGCTCTTTTACTATTATGAGGGACATTTTGTACGTCCTTCATACTCCGCCCGACTTGCCATCATCGACAAAGAAAGGACGAAGAACTATGAAAAGGAGATTGATCGAGTACCAACTGAGCCCCGCAACCAGAACTTGGTTCGCCGCCGACTGTATCTTTGCACTCCGACCTTATGGCGCAGCTTGCGACTGCGTTGCACTGTGGTCGGAGGGCTGACTTATGTACTTTGATTTTTACGCCGCCGGCAAACGTATCCAGTACCTGCGCAAGGTCAACGGCATGACGCAGGAGGAGTTGGCAATCAAACTGAATATCAGTGACCGTCATCTCCGTCGAATTGAACGAGGGGAAGAAGCACCGTCGATTGACCTTTTTGTTGAGATCAAGGAGACTTTTCGTACCACGCTGGACTACTTGATTGTGGGAAAGTCCCCCTCTGAGGAAGAAGAACTGTTAAGGAAGAAAATCTGTACAAAATTGCATCGTATCGCGCGTAGCTAGATGCCGTTGCGGACGATTTATAATTACACACGACTGCCCTTCTGGATAGTCGGCTCAAATGAGCTGCTATCTGGAAGGGCTTTTTTCTTTGAAAAAAAGCAAAATCGCATTTTTGAAAATTGCAAAACAAAACAAGACGTAAGTGTGTATGATTTTATACAAAACCGGACGTGATAGGTCCGGTTTTAGAGTGAAAAAGCGGACCTGTTACGTCCTAAAAAGCATTCAGTTCAGGTACACTATGGTCACAGCAAGGGCAACACCCCAGACGGGGAGAAGCCCGGAGCTGTAAAGCGTACCTTGAAAACTGAATATCATTCCCTCGGACAAAATAATGAAACTTCCGTAACTCGCGGCCCGGTCATAAAGAAGACGGGGTGGCTGAAGAAGCCAATGTGGAGTGTGGGTGCAAGTCCCCACTTACCGAGGTGCATTCCAAATCCAACGGGCGTCGAGGACAAATAGGTTGGAAAAACTTAAAGCAAAACTTCAAAGCCCACCACCGGAATTCTTCTGAATCAAGGCAGTGGGCTTTTTCCATACCGAATATTCATTCTGATGACACGGAGGTAATGATTATGAGCCGTACTTTTACCCACAAGACCGATGAATCGACCCTGACCACCCTCTGCCCCCGCTGCCTGAATGCCTTTCGGAACACCCGTGCATCCGTGTCCGCCGTGCAGACCCCTATCAGCTCACCAAGGAGCCTTGCACCTACTGCCAGACCAACTTCGGCTACGACTACTACATCCAGCCCAGCAGCCCGAAATCCACCTACTTTAAGAAGGGACGGTCGATGATGAATCTGAATGCGCTTAAGATCGACCCGGAGTTTCAGGGCAAGATCCCGCCGCTGAACGCCGAGGAGGAGCACATCTTAGAGCAGAATATGATTCAGGAGCGGCGGCTTTTGAATCCGCTCATCATCTGGAACGGTTACATACTGGATGGACATTCCCGGTATCGCATCCTCAAGCATCACCCGGAAATCGCTTTTGAAGTGAAGGAAATCCAGTTGCCTGACCGTTATGCTGCACTGGCATGGATTTGTCAGAATCAGTTGGGGCGCAGAAACCTTGACCCGGAACGCCGGAAGTTCTTGATGGGGAAAGCCTATGAATCCCAAAAGTTATCTGACTGGGGTGAAAATCCTCAAAATCGCAATAAGCAAAGCGGTCGATTTGCTCCATGTGGTCAAAATGACCACATGGACACCCACCTCCGCACCTGCGAAAAAATCGCACAAGCGAATGGTGTCAGCCCCAAATTTGTCCGGCGAGCAGAAAAATACGCCAACGGTATAGATGCTGCTGAAGCTGCCGTCCCCGGTGCAATGGAGGAAATACTGACCGGGCATATCAAGGCTACCGATGCCGAGATCACTGCCTTGGCGCAAACCCCAAAAGAAGAAATCCCGGCAATTATCAAGGAGCTGCGCAAACCCAAGAAGGACAGGAAAGCAAAAAAGCCGACAAGCCCGGAAAAAACCGATGTTGCTGCCGACGATGCTCCTGATTCCAATACAGTCCATACCGAGGATGAAATTGAGCCGGTAAGCAATTCACCCCCGGATTTCAAAAGGAGTATCCAAGGTCACAAACGCTGTCTTACCAAGAAGATCGAAAACGACTTCGGCAATCCATTGACAACCGCCATCATAAAACGACCGTTGCGAACGGCTCAATTATGATGTGCGAAGTTCAGGGCGCAAAGGAGGATTTTATCCGCCGCTGGAATCTCGTATTCAAAGACTATCCCGATGTTTTTGAGGACAACGACTGCCGAAGTGCCATTCTTTTTCTGATTGATGACACTTCTGCCTATCTTCAGACGATAAAGGAGAGAGTGCTATGATGATTTCTAATCTGAACCTTGCCAAGCTGCCCGAATGTGTTTGCGAGATGCGCTACATCGACAGTGCACTCTTGACCCCCTGCGCTGAATACCAGCGTGTTTTGCGTACCAGAAAGGTGGAGGAGATCTCTGCCACCTTTTCGGAGTACGTTGCCAACGAACCGAGAGTCAGCTACCGTGATGGTCGCTACCATGTTTTTGATGGTCAGAACACCATCGAAGCGCGTATCGCCTGCAACGGAGGTCATGACCTCCCGATTCTCTGCAAAGTCTTTCACGGTCTTTCCAAAAAGGATGAAGCCCTTTTGTTTGCTGTTCAGACGGGCATTTCCACCGATCTGACCGCAGGTGAGCGGCTTCGTGCTGACATCGTGGCAGAAGATGAGGATGCCTGTGCATTTGTTGCCGCCACCGAAGCAACCGGTGCTACTTTTGCACTGGATGGCATCCGAGCCGAGTGGAAGATCTACTGCATCCGCTCTGCCTATTATATTTACAAGAACTATGGGTCTGACATCTATCAGGAAGCCCTGAAGATCATCGTGGAGGCATGGTGGGGCGATTCCGATTCCTTCCTGTCTGGCATCCTCCACGGCGTTACCCGCTTTGTGGCAATGTACCGGGATGAGTACAGCCGGGAGCGTCTGATTGCACGGCTTTCTACGGTGCATCCGAAAACCATTACCAAAAATGCACGGAAGGACACGGGCAACACCGCCGACCGCCACATGAAGCAGATTCTGGAGATCTACAATGGCTCCAGCCGTTCTCTGAGCCTTCCTGTAAAACGTTGATGCTCTCGCCTTTATCGGCATACTCCTTTTTCCTGCAAGAGCCGCCTGTTATAAACGGGCGGCTCTTGCTACATATAGAAGGATAGGAGGTCTGATCGCTATCATACCAAAAGACTGGAAATACCTCAGAGGGGACATTTACTATGCAGATATGGAGCCGCACATCGGCTCCGAACAGGGCGGCACCCGCCTGTGGTGGTTCTGCAAAACGATGTAGGAAACCGCTATGCGCCTACCCTTATTGTGGCGACAGTGACTTCCCGCACCAAGAAAAAGAAATACCAGCCCACGCACGTTCTGATAGCCCACAATACAGCCTTTGAGAAGCCGTCTGTGGTTCAGCTGGAACAGATATTCACGATAGACAAAAGCCGCATACAGCGTTTCTTAGGACAGACTACGCGGCATGAAATGCGCCGGATCGAAGAAGCCTGATGAACAGTTTAGAAATCAATGAATGGGATAGGAGGAATGCCGATGAATGAAAAAGTGATGGTATCGCCGGAAATCCAGAGCGAAGCAGTTGTCCTGCCGCAGATCGTCAGCATCAAGCAGGCAAGCCAGCGTATGGGCTTGCCTGAATATTACATCCGCCGCCTTTGCCGGGAAGTGCCGGGCATGGCGTTCCAGTCAGGCATCAAGTGTACATCAACCTTGGCAAGATGGCTGACTATTTCAACAGTGGAACGACAACTTTGTGATTTGTCAAGGATGCGGGCGTAAACTGTGACATCCTAAAAATTAACCGCCCGAACTGCTATACTCATCGTGACAGAGATAACCACCACACAGAAAGGACGGTAAATATATGGCATCGTTTGAATTGCGAGAACCCAAAAAGAAGCCTCGTTATTATAAACTCATCGCAAATGTTCTGGTGAACGGCAAAATTGAACGCCGTTATGGTCGGTTCGATTTTGACCCCACCGAACTGAAAAACGCTCGTGCGCGCAACGCCGCTGCGAAAGCTGCCGCTGCCGAATTTGAACGGCTGGAACAGGAAAAGGCCGATAAAGAAGCCAGCAACGCCGGAAAGACCTTTGCAGTAGTGGCGCAGGAGTACATAGAATCCAAAAAGGCAAGACTTGCTCCTTCTGCTCGCTTAGAGGGCGATTATGACAGCATCGTAATAAGGCGAACACAACGAGGGGCAAGGAAAACTACCTTCGGAAGATTCAGCAATTCCCTGAGTTTGCACAGAAGCCCGTTGATTCCATCAAAAAGGTGGATTGTGATTGGGTTCTGGAACAAATCGAAATTGGCGGCGCACGGTGCCGCACCCATGCTGTTATCAATCAGCGTGGTCTGGAGATGAAAAAGGAATCTTGTCCGAAGTTAGCTAAAAGATGCGATTGTGGAGCAAAAACCATCGAAAAGGCATTTCGCAGCGAAACAGTTGATATTAAAACAGCAGAACAGGTGGCGATTGCGCTGGGCTGTAAAGTGGACGATGCTTTTGATGTGGAAACCATTGCAAAACCTATGACCAGAAAGAGCATGAGAGAATACGCTCTGTTCATTCGTTCTACACTGGAATATGCGGATGAAAATTACGGTGTGAAGAATCCCATGCACAAAATTCCTGCACTGGGAAGCCGGAGCAGGTCGGTAGACACTATTAAGAAGCACCAGATCAAGCAGCTTCAGGACACCTTAAAGGAAAGTTCCATGTTGGAACAGGTGATCGTTCTGTCCCTGCTCAATTCTGGTGTGCGCCGTGGCGAACTGGCTGGACTGACATGGAAAGATGTCAACTTTGAAGAATGCACGATACATATTTCTAAATCGCTTCTGGTATTCAAAGATTTTGGGTATCAGTTGACAACGACCAAGGAAAGCAACATCCGGGATGTGGACGTTGCACCGGAGTACATGGACTTCCTCAAAGAATATTATAAGTATTGGAAGTCCCAGAAAAAATTGATGGGAGGGAGTTGGCAGAAAAGTCTGGATAAGAAAAGCAGCAAGTATGCACCTCACTCCTTGCTTCGGGGGACGGACTTCGTGATCTGCAATGACCATGGGTTCCCCATCAACCGGACAGCTATGGCGCACTGGTTCGCAGAATCGGACAGCGGGCAGGCATTGAAGGGCTGCATCCTCATATGTTCCGGCACACTTTTGTGAGCATCCTCTTGTCCAACCCGGAGATCGGTGTGGCGACAGTAGCCGCAGAAGCCGGACACGCACAGCCCAGTACCACCCTTGCAATTTACACGCAGGTCTATGACAAACGGCGCAAAGAAATTCGCAACCAGATGAGCAAGGAGCTGTACGAATGAGCAAAAAAGAAGCACGAAGGCCGGAACCTTCGTGCTTTTTTGGTGGGCCAGGCAGGACTTGAACCCGCGATAACCCCGTTATGAGCGGGGAGTTCTAACCACTGAACTACTGGCCCTTATGACGTTGTTTCAAAGCTCTGTAAAATGGCTTTCGTACCCAGAAAATACCCAAGTCCGATTTTCAAGCCACTCGCAAACCAAAAAACAACGGAAAAACGCTATTTGAAAAAGGTGGAAACGGTAAGGTCTGGCGGTTATGAGCCGCCAGCTCTGACCAACTGAGCTACTAGCCCCCATTGCCCGGTTTGCCGGGCGCACAAGTAAGTATAACAAAAAACACGCGAAATGAAAAGCGTTTCGGGCAAAATTATTTTGTGCGGTGGGCTTCCAGCTTCTGCTGCATGAACTTGTCCAGCATTTCCTGCGGAAAAAGCGGCTCCTTGTAGCCAAAGGCCTCCCGGATGAAGATCAGGGTGGCAATGGTCTGCCGCCCGGGGTCAAGCCGGAGGGTATACAGGGTGTCCAGCGGCTGCTGGGTGGGCTGGTGCAGGGTCAGATGGAGCAGGAAGCCGCCATCGTTTTCCCGGCGGCACTCGTAGGCGAACTCGTCGTCCGGGCTGTGCTGATCCAGCCGGTCGAAGCAGTCGTCCAGCGGCAGGTCGGTGCGGAATTCGGAAAGGCCGCTGGGGCCATACTGGCTGCGGCGGGCGTTTTCCCGCCGGGTGAGCAGAAAAACGATGCAGCCCAGGGCGGCCGCCAGCAGGATGAGTGAGAATACAACGTTCATGGGTCCCTCCGCAGATTTTGAATCATGTTTTCCTTATTGTAACACAACCTGCGGGAAATTGTGTTATAATATTTGAAACAATCCAAATTTTTGCTGGAGGACTTCCCCTATGAAGCTCAAATTCACCCATAAGACCTGGTATTTCTTCCTGCTGTGCGCGGCAGCGGCATCCATGCTCAACGGCTTTGCCGTGCTGGGCGGCATGGATTTTTCTTTTCTGGAGATGGTCGCGTTCTGCATCACCGGCATCACCATCCTGTTTCTGGCCGCTGAAAAGGGCTCTGCCCCCAAGGACAAGCGCAGCTATTTCCTGATCTTTGTCCTGCTCATGCTCAGCTATGTGCTGGGCGGCTGGGCAGCCTACTTATTCTCCGCACTGGTCTGGCCCGCTCTGCTGGCGCTGGAATACCAGAAGGGCAGGCCCATCCAGCGCCAGCTGCAGCTGGTGGGTGCCGCGGAGGCGTTCCACCTGCTCTTTGTCCTGCTCACGGTCTACGGCGGCATGGCAGGCCTGAGCTTCTGGGCCAACCTGCTCTGGGTGCTGCTGGCCTGCGCCCGGGGCTGGGCGGCACTGAGTCTGTACAAGATGCAGGAGGAAGACGCATGACCCAGCGGCGGCGGAACCGGCACCGCAAGCGCCGGGTTGGCCGCCGCGCCTTCCTGATCGGACTGGGCGGCTCTGTATCTGCCGCCCTGACGTATTATCTGCTGCGTTCTATCCCGGCAGGAAACAACGCGGAGCCTGTGCCATCACCACAGGCTGCCCCCAACCCCGCCCTGCCCAGCGGCGAGTGGCGGGCGGTGTGGGTGAGCTATCTCGAATTTGCAGAGATGGACTTTTCCTCAGAAAGCGCGTTCCGGGCCGATGCCGCCGCGCTGATGGACAACTGCCTGTCCTTGGGCTGAACACCGTCATTGCGCAGGTGCGGCCCTTCGGAGATGCGCTTTACCGGAGCAGCCTCTTCCCGTGGAGCCACCTGTGCACCGGCGTGCAGGGGCAGGACCCGGGCTTCGACCCGCTGGACGTGCTGCTGACCGAGGCCCACGCCCGGGGGCTTTCGCTGGAGGCATGGGTCAATCCCTACCGGCTCAGGAGTTCGGCCTCTATGCCCCCCGTCCTTGCAGAAAACAGCCTGCTGAACGTCCACCCGGAGTGGGTCTGCACCGTGAACGAGGGGGCCTACCTGAACCCCGCCATTCCGGAGGCTGCCGACTATGTGGTACAGGGCGTGGCAGAGCTGGTGCAGAACTACGCCGTGGACGGCATCCACTTTGACGACTACTTCTACCCCACCACCGATCCTTCCATCGACGCGGCGCAGTTTGCAGCCAGCGGAAAAGCCGACCTGACCGCATGGCGGCGGGCCAACGTGACCCGGCTGGTCAAGGCTGCCCACGATGCCGTCAAGGCCGCCGACCCGACCTGCGGTTCGGGGTCAGTCCCCAGGGCAACCCGGACAACGACCGGAACGAGCAGTACACCGATCTCTCCGTCTGGCTGACGGCCTCCGGTACGGATGCCGTTGTGGATTACCTCTGCCCCCAGATCTACTGGGGCTATGGCTATACCCTCTCCTCCGGCAGCACCCGCTTTGCCTTTGAGAACATCACCGCCGAGTGGCTGGCCCGGCAGGTGACCGACCTGCGCAGCGCCGGTGCCGGGGGCTGGGCGCTCTACCGCTATGGCTCCCTGTTCCGCTCCGATGAAAGCGGCCTTGCCGCCGCCGAACGTGCCGCTCTGACGGCATTGGACGGCTAAGACATAGAAAATCCCTTGTAAGCAGGAAAAAAATGCGGTATACTATGGTATCATGCAAAAATATCGCATTTTTCACCTGCTGTTTTTTGAGGATAGAAAAACATGAGTAAAACAAAACGAATCCTTGCCTTTGTGCTGGCAGCTGTGCTGGCCGTTGTCGTCCTGAGCGGCTGCAAGAGCATCGCCCAAAAGGTGTTCGGGTCTTCCAACGAGGTACAGGAGGATGACACCACCCAGTGGGCCGTGCTCAGCTCTGACCCACTGGTGATCGATGGCATTGCCGACACCACGGCCAAATATGCCACAGCCCGGGCCAACGGGGCGCTGAACATCGTGTTCAACGGCATCTGGAGCCGCCAGACCGAATACTTCACCGTGCCCAGCGGCCTGCTGAGCATTTACGGCTGCGGCACCACCGACGGCGGTGCCCAGAAGTTCAAGGTCTCCCTCTGGAAAAAGGTGGACGGCGGCGCACAGTATGTGGACAACACCACCTTCTATTTCACCGCCGACGGCCAGAACTACCACTGCGACATCGACAACCTTGATCCCAACGCAAGCTACCGCGTTACCATTTCCTACGATTCCAGCCGTTACTACCTCTACGGTCTGATGAAAGTGGAGGGCATCGGCTAAGATGAACACACAAACGAAGCACTCTCTCATGCTGATGCTCTGCGCCTTTATCTGGGGCACGGCGTTCGTGGCCCAGAGCGCAGGCTCCGGCATGGGGCTTATTCTTTTTTGGCCGGGCGCAGCTGGCTGGCGGTGCTGGTGCTGCTGCCCACCGTCCGCGCCTTTGATGCCTCCACCGCAGGCACGGCGCAGCTATGGCTGGCCCAAAGCCCCTGCCGACCGCAGACATCTGCTGACGGCGGGGCTTTGCTGCGGCACTTTGCTGTTTGCGGCCTCCGCTGCCCAGCAGATCGGCATCACGCTCAACCCTTCCACGGCCAAGGCTGGTTTCCTGACCGCCATGTATGTGGTGCTGGTGCCGGTATTCGGGCTGTTTCTGGGGCGGCGGGGCAGTGCCCGGCTCTGGCTGAGTATGGTCATCGCCGTGGGCGGGCTCTATCTGCTCTGCATGAAAAACGGCTTTGGCGGCATTGAGGCCAGCGATTGGATCCTGCTTTCCTGCGCCGTGCTGTTCAGCTTTCAGATCATGACGGTGGACCACTTTGCCCCGCAGGTAGACGGTGTCCGCCTGAGCCTGCTGCAGTTCTTTGTGGTGGCCGTAGAGAGCACCGCTGCCGCCCTCCTGTTCGAGAACCCCACCCTGGCCGAGTTCGGGGCCAACTGGCTCCCGCTGGCTACTGCGGCGTGATGTCCAGCGGCGTGGCCTATACCCTGCAGATCCTGGGCCAGCGGGACGTGAACCCCGCCATTGCAAGCCTCATCATGTGTCTGGAAAGCGTGTTCAGCGCGCTGGGCGGCTGGCTGCTGCTCCACCAGAGCCTTTCCATGCGGGAGGTCTTTGGCTGCACCCTCATCTTTGCAGCGGTGGTCCTGGCCCAGCTGCCCGTGGAGGACTGGCTGAAATGCCGCAGCGCAAGCCGGAAGTGACCCGGCGCACCGCCGCTGGCATCCCCTATGAGCTGACCCGCAAAAAGGTCAAGCGGCTCAACCTGCACATCCGGCGGGACGGCACCGTGGCCGTGAGCATCCCGTGGTCCTACACGGTGGCTTTGCCGATGCCTTTGTGACAGAGCAGGCCCAGTGGATCCGGGAGCGGTCTCCCGCCAGCTGCGGCGGAACGCCCGGAATGACCAACCCTGCCTTCCAAGGCCGAGGCGCTGGCCTGTTTTACCGCCATGAGCGACAAGGTCTACCCGGCCTTTGCCGGGGTGCTGGGCGGGCAGAAGCCCACCATCAAGGTGCGGGACATGACCAGCAGGTGGGGCGTGTGCTACATGAAACGGCGGCAGATCACCTTTGCATTGCAGCTCTACAATATGCCGCCCGCCGCACAGATCTATGTGGTGGTGCACGAGTACTGCCACTTCCTGCAGCCCAACCACAGCCCGGCCTTCTGGGCCGAGGTGGAAAAGCTGCTGCCGGACTGGAAAGAACGGCGGGCTTTATTGAAATAAACCTTGTGATAAAACTCAACAGGAGGGGTTCGACCCTTGGAAAGTGAAAAAAAAGACCTCCGGCGGTGACAAATATTCAAAGCTGGCCGGAAACACCATTATCTTTGCCATTTCGAGCTTTTCGTCGAAGCTGCTGACCCTTTTGGTGCAGCCGTTCCTGACCTACGCCATGGCCGAGATCGCCGATCTGGGTCTGGCGAAGATCCTGAGCCAGTACGCAAACCTGCTCATCCCCTTTGTCTCAATGGGCATGTCCAACGCCATCATCCGCTTTGGCCTGGACAAGGGCAACAGCGAAAAGCAGGTGTTCACCAACGGCCTGCTGACCATTCTGGGGGGCTTCGGCATCCTGATCCTCTGCTGGCCTGTGGCGCAGTTCCTGCCCGATATGGCGCAGTACGGCTTCCTCATCTACATCTACGTCCTGATGAGCTGCCTGCGCACCCTCTGCACCCAGTTCGTGCGCAGCCGCCAGTGGAACAAGCTGGTGGCCGTGGACGGCATCCTGTGCACCTTTGCCACCCTGATGTTCTATGTGCTCTACCTTGTGGGCTTCCACTGGGGTGCCAACGGCTACCTGCTGGCCATCATCAGCGGTGACCTGGTCAGCGTGCTCTTCCTCTGCATTACCGGCAGGCTGTGGAACTATGTGGAGCTCAAGGGCCTGAACCGGGATCTCTGGCAGCAGATGCTACGCTTTTCCCTGCCCATGATCCCGGCCCAGATCAGCTTCTGGGTCATCAACGCATCGGACCTGTTCTTCGTGCGCGAGATGTGCGGCGGGCTGGACGGCCACAACGGTGACGCTTGGAGTGGCCTGCTTTCCACCGGCTACTTCCTGCCCACCATCCTGACCACGCTGGGCTGATCTTCTACGATGCCTGGCAGCTCTCCGCCGTGACCGAGGAGGAGGGCCGCGCCCGGTTCTTTACCAAGATCTTCCGCACCTATTCCTCGGTGCTGTTCTGCTGTGCGGCGGGCATCATCTGGCTCTGCCGCCCGGTCATGCACGTGATGAAAGCCAACTACTACTACGCCTGGCACTTTGTGCCCTTCCTGACGCTGGCTTCCACCTGCAGCTGCTTCAACCAGTTCCTCAACAGCGCATACGTTGTCAACAAAAAGTCCACCCACAGCCTGTGGACCATGCTGGCCGGTGCCGTGAGCAACTGCATTATGAACTACTTCTTCATCAAGTGGTGGGGGCCCATCGGCGCAACGGTGGCTTCCTTCTTCGGTCTGGGCATCGTGTTCGTGCTGCGCGCGCTGGATGCCCACAACATGATCGGCATGTCCATCCACCCGGGCCGGGTGGCGGTGAACTTCGGTGTGCTGGCTGGCGAGGCCCTGCTCCTGCTGGCCGAGCCTCCGCTCTACGGCCTGTGGACAGGCCTCCTGACCGCCGCCATCATCCTGTTCAACTTTGCAGGTGTCTGGGCCATGGCCCGGATGCTCCTGCCCAAGCTCCTGGGCCGCCGGGGCAGGGCTCTGGTGAGTGCAGTGGACAACTGGATCAAAAAGTAAACCAAAAAACGACCCTCTCCGGGAATTGCAATGCGGAGAGGGTCGTTTTCTCTTAATATTCCAACTTATACGCCAAAGAACTCCTTGGCAATATCGGCACTCTGCTTGGCATCCTTGGCGTACCAGTCGGCACCGATCTTTTTTGCATATTCGGGGGTCAGCACAGCGCCGCCCACCATGATCTTGCAGTCCAGTTTGGCATCGTGCAGGGCCCGGATGGTCTCCTCCATGCTCTTGAGGGTGGTGGTCATCAGGGCGGAAAGCCCCACCAGATGCACATCCTTCTCCCGGACGGTATTCACGACCGTTTCCACCGGCACGTCACGGCCCAGGTCGATGACCTCAAAGCCATAATTCTCCAGGATGACCCGGACGATGTTCTTGCCGATGTCGTGGACATCGCCCTTGACGGTGGCAATGACGATGCGTCCCTTGCTGGCGCTGCCCTCGCCCTTTTTGGCAATGGCGGTCTTGATCTCCTCAAAGGCTCCCTGCGCGGCGGTGGCCGCCTGCAGCAGCTGCGGCAGGAAGAGGGTTCCCTTTTCATACTTTGCACCCACGATATCCAGCGCCGGAATGAGGGCTTCGTCCACCAGCTCCAGCGGCTCCTTTTCCTCCAGCAGCGCCCGGGTGCGGGCAGCCGCCTCGCCCTTCAAGCCCTTTTCCACCGCCTTCATCAAAGGGGCATAGGGGCCGGCGGCCTCCGGCGTTTCGCCTGCTGCCGGGGCGGTCTGAGCATTCTGCACGGCCTGCACCAGTGCGGCAGAAGCGGGCACCCGGTTGGCATACCGCTCAATGTACTTCGTGCTCTGCCGGTCCCGGTTGGTCAGAACGTTGTAAGCATAGACCGCCGCCATCATCTCCTCGCTGGAGGGGTTCATAATGGCAAGGTCAAGCCCGGCATACATGGCCATGGTGAGGAAAGTGGTGTTCAGGTAGGAGCGGCAGGGCAGGCCGAAGCTGATGTTGGACACGCCCAGAATGGTGCGCACCCCCAGCTCCTCCTTGCAGGCGTGAAGGGCCTGCACCGTGGCAAGCACATCCTCCTGCTGGGCGCTGGCCGTCAGGTCAGGCAGTCGATATAGATATCCTCCTGCGGGATGCCTGCCGCCAGTGCCGCGTCCCGGATGCGGCGGGCAATGGCCACGCGGTCCTCGGCTTTGGGCAGGATGCCCCGCTCATCAATGGCAAGGCCGACCACCGCCGCGCCGTACTTTTTGCACAGGGGCAGAATGGTGTTCAGCTTTTCCGCCTCGCCGTTCACCGAGTTGACGATGGGCTTGCCGTTGTAGACCCGCAGGCCCCGTTCCAGCGCCTCGGCATGGGAGGAATCCAGCTGCAACGGCAGGCTGACCACGCTCTGCAGGGCCTTGACCACCTGTTCCATCAGGGCAGGCTCATCCACGCCGGGCGCACCTACGTTCACATCCAGGATCTGGGCCCCGGCCTCGGTCTGGCTGACGGCCTGTTCCAGCACATAGTTCATATCCCCTTCCCGCAGGGCCTGCTGGAACCGCTTTTTGCCGGTGGGATTGATGCGCTCCCCCACACTGTGATGCCGTCCACATTCACGCAGTCCATGGGGCTGCACACCACCGACTTCATGGGGTGGTCGGGGCGGCCCGGCCTGCAATCGGCAAACACACCGTTCAGCAGCTGGATGAACTCCGGGGTGGTGCCGCAACAGCCGCCTGCAGCAAACAGGCCCAGCTCCCGGTAGGGCTTCATCTGCATGGCGTAGAGCTGCGGGGTGATATCGTAGCCCGAGCCATCAGCGCGGGCGAGGCCTGCGTTGGGCTTGACGAACACCGGGAAGCTGCCGGGCAGAGCCTCGGTCAGCCGCTTTGCCATGGGGAAGATCTCCTTGGGGCCAAGAGAGCAGTTGATGCCCACGGCATCGGCCCCCAGGCCCCGGGCGGTGGCGGCAAAGCTCTCGACCGTGCAGCCGGTAAAGGTGCGGCCGCCTGCTTCAAAGCTCATGCTGGCCAGCACGGGCAGGCTGCTGTTCTCCTTGACGGCCAGCAGGGCTGCTTTCAGCTCATACAGATCGGTAAAGGTCTCCAGGAACACGAGATCAGCCCCGGCGGCCACGCCGCCCGGACGATGCGGCCATACTCTGCCACGGCATCCTCAAACGCAAGGGTGCCGTTGGGTTCCAGCAGCTCCCCCAGCGGGCCCACATCCAGCGCGGCCAGTGCACCGTAAGGGGCACAGGCCCGCTTACAGTTGGCAATGCCCGCCGCAATGATCTTCTCCAGCGTGTACTCGCTGCCCGCCAGCTTGTGGGCGGAAGCGCCAAAGGTATTGGCATTGATGATGCGGCTGCCTGCGGCGGCATACCGGGCATGGATGCTCTCGATGAGCGCCGGGTCGGTGATGTTCAGCTCCTCGGGGCGGGCCCCCAGTTTCAGGCCCGCAGCCTGCAGCATGGTGCCCATGCCGCCATCCAGCAGGATGGTATTGGGCCGGTCAAACAGTTCATTCGCTTGCACAGGTGATCCCCCTCTTTCTATATTCGCACCGGGTGCGGAGCACGCAGTGCCCGCACCCCGCCAGATGACCCCGGACCGGGTGATCGCTGACCCCCAGAATGGCCGTGATGCTCTTGCGGGGGGTCATCAGGTTGTTTTCCGTGACACAGAGCCCGGCGCGGCGGGCGGTGTCCAGCGCTGCCGCCAACAGCGGCTGCACGGCAAGGGGCCAGTCCCCGTAGCCCGGGGAATAGCGCCCCGTCAGATACTTGCCCTGCCGGGCAGCCCACTGGCGCAGCTCAGCCTCAGCGGCCTCCGCAGCCTGTTCGGCCAGTGCGGAGCCCAGCGCATCCGATGCCACACCGGCGGCGATATCGCCCACACCGGCCCGGCGGATCTGGGCATCCACACCGGGCCAAGCGTTACAGCCAGCAGCAGGGCGGCGGTGCAGCTTCCAGATGCTTTGCCACATCTTCCCCCGCCAGAATGCCAGCCGCTGTCAGGCTGTCGGGGTCGGCCTCCAGCCAGACTGCCCGGGGCGTGGCTGCCGCCAGCAGCGGCACGGCGCATTTTTCCAGCAGTG
>ENA-OQEB01000357-OQEB01000357.1-human-gut-metagenome-genome-assembly--contig:-NODE-357-length-19468-cov-5.339331_pt1 | contig 19468 bp, 26 predicted proteins | sample MGYA00242787_ERZ504619 | MGnify/ENA primary metagenome ERZ504619 (study PRJEB26092, sample SAMD00036317) | human gut metagenome | host: Homo sapiens | study: EMG produced TPA metagenomics assembly of... | reverse complement strand
CGTGTATCCTCCAACTTCCGATTTCATGATATCATTTCTAATACAGATTTTACCGTATTTTTCAGATTCAGTCCATCTTTTAATCCCAGTCGATAGAAAAATTCTTCTGTTTCTGCTCCACTGCTAAAAATTGCATTACAGTATTCCGTAATCACTTCTTCCTGTTCTGGTGATAACGTTTCCAGTAATTCCTGGTATTTCTTATCAATCTCACTTACCGCCTCTTTATCCTGATTTAACTTCCATTCTGAATATGCTTTTACCATATGCTCTGTAATTGTCAGATTTACAAATTCTTGCACTTCCTCTGACATGGTACTCGTAGATTCCTGTTTATCTTTCTTTTTATCATTTGATTTTTCAAGTGTCGTGTCATCAATATAACGAATGATTTCTCGAATATTTGACTTCATCGACTGCAGATATCCTTTCATCAGCACAGCTACTTTTCTAGCATCCGATTTTTCGGTTTCTTTTTCCAGCATATAAAACTCTTCCAGTTCTTTCAGAATATCCATCCCTGCTTTCATCTGAAATTCCACCTCAAGCAAATCATCCATCACTTTATATAATTCTTCCATTGTTTATTTCTGCCTTTCCATATAGCGCCACTATATTTTCCACAATCATCCAAAAATAAATTCCTGTAATCCACATTTCACAACTTCAATTACTGCAACTATCCCCATACCGATATGTGGGAGTAGAACAAACACTACTGTCGTAATAATCGCTGATTTCATTGTCCAGTCCGTACTGATTCCAAACCCAATACTCAAAACTTCTGTCACAACAGAGATTCCGGCTATCAGATAGCAGAATCCAGCAGATAACCCAACCAGGAACACCAGCACAATATTCACCGCTGCAAGTACCAGCCAAACAGGAGCTGCAATAATTCGAAATGGCAGTTTTATCATAAATCTCAACATAATTCTTCCTCCTACTTTGTGCCCAGTGGACACAAGGTTATTTTAGCATATCTGCCAGATATGACTATCTCTTTTTAAACTTCGTGCCCAGTGGGCACAAAGTTCTTACCTGTCTGGAATATCCTTCCCCCAGTACATGTCATGTCGAACTTCAGCATCATAAAACTGATTGATTGTTGCAGGAGCGTTATACAATACCGTCAGCATATACTGCCGGATATTCTTCACTTTGCTTGTACTCCTGTCAAGACTGAAAAACACATACTGGATGTGTTCATACCCGACTTTGAGCAAACGGCTCTTGACCACTTGTGTAGGCACAGCTTCCCCATTGATCTGTTGATATGTCTTTGTCGAACATATTGCATCCAGCATCAGCTCTACCAGCTCTTCTACTCGTCCAGTTCCATAGCTCTGACAAAGGATCTCATATTCGATATTATCATGAATTAACTGTCGATACTCATTTCTCTCCTGTATCCTATCTCTCCCTTTCTCTTGTTCAGATAGATATTGATAAGATTCATTCTCACTAAATTCAGTATAATTATATTCAGTATTATTACAGTTTGTTTTTGAAACTTCTTGAAGTTTGTTTTCTAAACTTCTTGAAGTTTGTTTTTCAAACTCCTTGAAGTTTGTTTTTGAAACTTCTTGAAGTTTATTTTTCAAACTTCCTGAAGTTTGTTTTTCAAACTTCTGTGTATTTACGGGCTTTTCCGGCTCTTTTTTTGCATATTCTTCTATTTCTGTCTCTGTATTTTCTTTTCTCTCTGCTACATTTTCCGGTGTTTCTTCCGAATCAAAGATTGCTGGCTCATCTGGATATTCTGTCAGGCTGAAATTTTTCACGTAAATAACATTTGTTTTTCCAAGTCCGATTCGCCTCTTCTCAATCAATCCAATCCCTTTTTCCTGATCCAGCTCTTTTAGACAATTCACAGCCTTATTCCTGCCACAGTTAAGCATTTCCATAATCTCTTCCACCGAAAAGAAAATATATGCCCTGTCCTCTTCATCAAACCACCGGTTCTTGATGGACAGTGACATCCGGTCTAACATCAGTCCGTACAGCACCTTTGCTTCGCAGGAGAGATTTTTAAAATATTCACTTGTAAACAGCAGTTTGGGAATACGATAAAAACTGTACATATCGCATTCCATTCCTTGAAAATAATGGAATGTTGCTCTTATACTCATGACACATCCCTCCCTTCGTACTTATCAATGATTCTGATTGCTCCATTCCTCCAAAAGCTGACATATAACAGTCCGTATCTTCTGTTCATCATACTCTGGAGGAAAATACTTCTTAATTTCATCCTGTTTTAATGTTACCGTTGTTTTCTTTTTACGCTCTCCTATAACCAGGAGCCGCACAATCTCTTTTGTCAGCGTTTTTTCTTCTCGATGTTGCCTTATTTTTTTTGCCTGTTCCAGACTTGGATATTTTCCGGTACTCTCATGCACTTCCTCCACCATCTCCTGTTCTGGAACCGTAAGGTAGGAAAGCTCTACACCTACCTGCAATCCGATTACATCACGATCTACTGCGTTTAATAGGTCATTCATCAGATAAGTAAGCCGGATATAGCGATACACCTGCCTTGCACTGTCATTTGCGTTCTTTCCAATGTCTTTCGCACTGATACCGCCTGATGTTCCTGATGATTCATTGCTTCCATCTTCATACGGTAAGCAAATGCCTTTTCACTTGGGAGTATATTAGGTCTCTGCAGATTGCTGTCTACCATCGCACGGACAGCTGTATCTTGATCCATATTTCTGATAATAACCGGAACCTCTTTAAGACCAGCAAGTTGTGCCGCATGTCTCCTTCTGTGACCGGCGATGATTTCATATTCACCATCACCCAGCGGTCGTACCAGTAATGCTGTAAGAATTCCCTCTTCTTTCACACTTTCCACCAGTTCCGCCATTGCCTCATCATCATTTACTTGAAATGGATGGTTCTCGAAAGAATGTAAATGCTCAAGTGAAACCTGCTGGATATCGTTCGTTTCTTCTCCTCCTCCAAGTAATTCATCATAAGATGTCAGTTTTATCTTCGATGCACTTCTACCTTTCATCCAAAAGCACCTCCTGTGTCATCTGCCAATATGCAGCCGCTACTTTTCCTTTTGGATCATGCTCAAATATGCTGATTCCTTCCGCACTGATTTCAGCTGCTCGTACTGAAAATGGAATACTCTGTGGAAAAATCTTAATCTGGTTTCCATATGTATCAAAAATCAGATCAGATATATCTCTTGCATAGTTCGTTCGGTTATCCACCATTGTGATCAATATACCTCCAATTTTCAGTTGTTTGTTCAGCTGTCTTCGCACCTTTCCTATCGTCCGTATCAGCTGTTCTAGACCCTTTACAGGAAGATAAGCCGCCTGGACAGGTATAATAACTGCATCGACACTGGCAAGTGCATTGATCGTCAGCATTCCAAGTGATGGCATACAGTCAATCAATATATAGTCGTATTCTTCTCTCATTCTTTCTATATATTGTTTTAAGACAAGTTCCCTGCTCATAATATTTACAAGTGAAACTTCCATTCCAGAGAGTTCGATGTTTGCCGGAATCAAATCAATTCCTTCCTGGTGATGTAAAATTCCCAGTGTATTTTCAAATAGTTCATCTTCTACAATCTTTGTCAGAATAGTAGCCAGTGTGATTGGTAATTCATCTGGGTTATGATACCCAAGACTTGCTGTCATACTTCCCTGCGGATCATTGTCAATCACAAGCACTTTCTTCCCTGCTTTTGCAAGTCCGACTGCCAGATTCACGCAACTTGTTGTCTTGCCAACCCCGCCTTTTTGTGAACACAATGCCAGCACTTTACAATCCTTCATTACTTTCTCTTCCATCCTTTTTATCCTCCCATAAATAACTTGAACCTTTCAGCATCCATAATGCTGCTTCCAAAAATGCAAGATACCGTTCTGTCATACTATCAAGAACCGGTTCTGAAATAACTGGTTTTTCAGACTTCAAATCTTTTGCCACATCCTCCAAAACCAAACTCATTTCCTTCATTTCTGACCGGATAATCTCAATTGTTTCTTTCTTTCCAACAACACATACCTGATTGTAAATGCATGATCGGACGATATAATCCTGTTTTTTCATTCCGCTCACTTTCACTCGTTCTTCGATTGTTGCTTTTTCATAAGAATTCACCCGAAAAGAAATGGTCGTTGTGTTGTGTTTTCCATGTCTGTCACCAGCCATCGCTTATTCCTCCTCTTCCTCATGTTTCTTATCTAGCAAACCTGCTAATTTACTCTGTGTAGACGGATACAGATGTGAATAAGTGTTCAACGTGGTTTCCACCTTTTCATGTCCAAGGCGTTCTGCAATCTCCAATGGAGCCACCCCCATATCAACCAGCATACTGGCATGGGAATGGCGGAGATCATGAAGTCGTATCCGCTTTACACCAGACCGCTCGATTCCGGTAGCCATACAATGTTCCATATGCGATTTGGTAAACCGAAAAAGTCTTTCCTTTTTCATAATTCCATACAAATGACTGCAATACTCCCGAAATTCCTCTGCAAGAAAATCCGGCATCGTAATCACACGGATACTCTTTGGAGTTTTCGGCTGCGTGATCATATCCTTTCCTTTCAGTCTCTGATAAGATTTATTGATTGATATGGTTTTCTCTTCAAGATTGATGTCATTATAAGTAAGTGCAAGCAATTCACCGATACGCATTCCGGTCCAGTACAACAAAAGAAACGCCATTCTTGTCTCCGGCTTATCACTTACTGTCTCCAGAAAAGCATTGAACTCTTCCTGCATCCAGAAGTCCTTCGGTTCTCCTTTACTCTTGCCAATCGCTCCTGCCTTCCTGCAGGGATTATCCTGCAGGTTATAATACCGCATTGCATAATTGAAGATTGCAGTCAGCTGGCAGTTCACTGTTTTCAGATAAGTAGGAGAATATCCTTTTCCATTCTTATCCTTATACGTCAGCAACTCATTCTGCCATGCACGGACGTCTGCCACCGTAATTTCACTGAGAATCTTCTTTTCAAAATAAGGCTTGATTTTCAGGTCAATAATATATCGCTTCGTGTACATAGTGTTTTCTCTGAGACGGACATCCATATCTTTGTAATAAATCTCCAGAAAATTTCCAAATTCAATATCCACACCCTGGCTCTGCTGTTGCAGGAAATCTCTTTCCCATTCCTTAGCTTCACCCTTGGTCCTGAATCCTCTTTTCTGTTTTCTTTTCCGATTTCCCTGCCAGTCTTTGTAATAGACCTGTACTTTCCAGTTTTTTCCTTCTTTGTAAACCCCCATTGCTAATCCTCGACTTTCATGCCATAAATCTTTTCTGCCAGGAATTTCGTAGAGATTTTTCCAGCTACTACAATATAGCCTTTTGCCTTCAATTCTTTGTTGTATTCTCGCATCAGACTATATGCATAAGTTTTTGAAACTCCAAGAATTGCACACACATCATCCACATCCATATACATTTTTTCCTGCATCATACTCATACCGCTTTATCCTCCTTCAAATACTGCTCAACATGTTCCAGACCATAGATCTTGTCCTCTACATAGCGGGTTGGCACCCGACCGAGAATCACATAATAGTTCTTGCTTGCCAGATCGGCATTCATTCTTTCCACTACCCGGTAAGCAAACGAAACTGATAATCCAAAGAGTTCTGCAATGTCTTCCACTGATAAATACATTTTTCTCTTACGCATGAAACCATTCCTTTCCCTCTTCCTGTGGAATCTCACAAGTATCTTCTACTCCGTAGAAACGCTTCACAAAATACTTTGTCGGAACTTTTCCTCTAAGCGTCAGGTAGCCCTGTTCTTCCAGTTCCTTGTTCAGATTTCCGATGATTTCATAAGCCGATGTCTGTTTTACTTCCAGAAGTTCACATATATCGGCTGCCTTTAAAAATAATTTATTCTGCATAATCAGTACCTCCTGTGTTTTGAATATTTATCTCTTCATATACTCTGTACTGGCAGATGCAAAATCGGACATCATTTTCCGAAATTTATCAAATTTTCTTGTTTTTTAATTCTCCATCAGTGTGATTACTGTGTCATGGAGTTTAAGCTCATCGAAAGTAAAGAACCTTTCTGTGGTATCTGTTTTCTAAATGCAGGCAACAAAAAAACAGTCTGCCTTGACGAAAATCACTTCAATCAAAACAAACTGTTCTTCATATTTACTCTAATTTTATTTTATGAGAATAACCGATTTCACGAAATTTGCAGGTGAATCTGGAATATAAACAAGAGAAAAAAATAATTTTTAAACTCCATTTGCACTCCATTTGGTCTTTTCGACACCCCGCAAAGCCTTTATTTATGGGCTTTTCCGCGATTTTTCAAGCTACTCAAACTCGATCGTTGCCGGTGGTTTTCCGGTGCAATCGTACATGACGCGGTTGATGTGTTTGACTTCGTTTACGATTCGACTGGTTGTTCTTCCGATGACATCCCACGGGATTTCGGCGCTTTCGGCGGTCATGAATCGGTGGTGGTGACGGCGCGGAGGGCGATGGCGTAATCGTAGGTTCTTTCATCTCCCATGACTCCGACGGAGCGCATGTTGGTCAGGGCTGCGAAGTACTGGCCGATTTCGTGGGCGATTCCGGCTTTGTCGATTTCTTCGCGCCAGATCGCGTCGGCGTCCTGTACCATTTTGACTTTCTCGCGGTTACTTCGCCAATGATACGGATGCCAAGTCCCGGGCCCGGGAATGGCTGACGGAATACGAGGTATTCTGGGATGCCGAGCTCAAGGCCGGCTTTTCTTACTTCGTCTTTGAAGAGGTTGCGCAGCGGCTCGATGATTTCTTTGAAATCTACGTAGTCCGGCAGTCCTCCGACGTTATGATGGGATTTGATGACGGTGGATTCTCCGCCGACGCCGCTCTCTACAACGTCTGGGTAGATGGTTCCCTGTACCAGGAAGTCTACAGCACCAATTTTCTTTGCTTCTTCTTCGAAGACGCGGATGAACTCTTCGCCGATGATTTTACGTTTTCTCTCCGGCTCTTCTACGCCTTTTAATTTTGCATAGAAACGCTCCTGTGCGTTGACGCGGATGAAATTCAGGTCGTATGGGCCGTCCGGTCCGAAGACTGCTTCTACTTCATCGCCCTCGTTTTTACGCAGCAGGCCGTGATCTACGAATACGCAGGTCAGCTGGTTTCCGACTGCTTTGGAAAGCATAACAGCTGCTACGGAGGAATCGACTCCGCCGGACAGTGCGCAGAGGACTTTTCCGTCGCCTACTTTTTCGCGGATAGCTTTGATGGATTCTTCTACGAAGGAGTCCATGTGCCAGTCGCCGGCGCAGCGGCAGACATTGTATACAAAGTTGGAAAGCATTTTCTTTCCTTCTTTGGTGTGCAGAACTTCTGGATGGAACTGGGTTGCATAGAGGTTTTTCTCTACGTTTGCAACGGCTGCTACCGGACAGTCATCCGTATGAGCGATGATCTCGAAGCCCGGAGCTGCTTTGGAGATGTAGTCGTTGTGGCTCATCCAGCAGATGGTTTTTTCGGATACGTTCTCAAACAGTGCGGAACTGGTATCTACGGTTACCTCAATTTTTCCATATTCTCTGACCGGTGCTACTTCTACTTTTCCGCCGAGCAGATGCATCATCAGCTGTGATCCGTAGCAGATGCCGAGGATCGGGATTCCAAGTTCAAAAATTTCTTTTGTATAAGTCGGGGAATCCGGCAGATATGCGCTGTTCGGGCCGCCGGTGAAGATAATACCTTTCGGCTGAATTTCTTTGATCTTTTCGATGTCTGTTTTGTAAGAATAAATCTCACAGTAAACGTTGCACTCACGTACACGTCTTGCAATTAACTGATTGTACTGACCGCCAAAATCAAGTACGATAACCGTTTCTCTTTTCAAGAACGTTCCCTCCTGTTTTTTCTTCTGTGCATGATGAACTACATGCGTTTTTTGGGTTTGATGCTAATTATAGTAAAGAAACCGTAAAATTTCAACCCCTGAAGTACAGGAATCGTGTTCTTTTCGCTGTACTTCGGAGGTTTTTCTTTTTTTCGGGTCCTTATTCTCCGATGGTGATGGTGTAGCCTGCCTGGAAGGTTTCCCCGGCTTTCAGGTGCTGTTCGCCGTATTTGTCTTTTAATTCGCCGTCAAAGCCGACGTTATCGCAGCGGCCGATCCATGGCTCGAGGCACACGAACGGGGCATCTGCTTTTGGCTTGGACCATACGCCGACGCTCGGGAAGCCTTTGCAGGTGAGAGTGACATACGGTTTTCCATCAACTTCTACGCCGACGCGCTCGACCTGGGTGTTGTCGAAGATCAGGGCGTCCTCGTCGAAAAGGGTTCTGGTGTACGGGATTCTGCCGTCCTGAAGTTTCAGTTTTCTCGGATGTGCGACATCGACGCCTGCTGTTTCCGGGTCGATCAGGACGTATTCGAGTTCGGTCTCGGTGTGGTTTTCCAGGCCTTTGTTGAAGACGATGTCATACTGTTCCGGAATCATGAATGCAGGATGTCCGCCGACGGAGAAGTACATGTCATCATCACCGGTGTTTTCTACTTTCCAGGTTATGGTCAGGGTTCTGCCGGAGAGTTCCTGGGTTACGGTGAAGGCAAAATCGAACGGGTAGACTTTTTTTGTTTCTTCGGTCGATACCAGGCGGTGTACTGTTTTGTTTTCGGTGTTTTCGATGCACTCGAATTCGTTGTCGCGGGCGAAACCGTGCTGGCCCATCGGGTATTTGACTCCTTTATGGGTGTAGAAGCCGCCGTTTACTTTTCCGACGAACGGGAACAGGACCGGTGCGTGGCGGTTCCAGAAGGCCGGATCGCCGATCCAGACTGCCTCACGGTCAGCCGCTTTATCGTAGATGCTGCTAAGTTCTGCGCCGTGATCGCTGATCTGCACGCGCAGGTTTTCGTTTTCCATGGTTCTCATACTCTGTTTCCCCCTGTTTTCTTTCATTTTTTGTAACTATTCAGAGCCATGCGAAATTGCATGGCGCTGAATAGTTACCATTTTTAGAATTTATTCCGGATAGACGAGACGGGATTCATCAATTCCGTACAAAACCTCATCCAGGTATTTTTTGCCAAGGTAATTTGCCATGGACAGATTCATATCCAGATAGTTTCCGCAGTCTTTCGGGGATGCACCCGGGACTTCGCCCTTGAAATCGCGGATAAATTCATACATTTCTATTACGAGTGAAACGATATCTTTCGAGCTGTAATCACCGGCCAGCAACAGGTAGAATCCTGTACGGCAGCCCATTGGACCGAAATATACGGTTTTATCTTTCCACTCTTCGTGATTACGCAGGAAGGTTGCGCCAAGATGCTCGATGGTGTGGACCTCAGCGGTATTCATAACAGGCTCATCGTTTGGAGATGTCATGCGCAGGTCAAAGGTTGTGATGACGCTGTCACCCACGTGATCTTTTCTTGAAACGTAGACGCCTGGTTTAAGTTTGATATGGTCGATCGTAAAGCTTGCAATTTTTTCCATGACTGGTATTTTCCTTTCTTTCTGTCCTTTAATAGCTGCGGAGTTCATCATCGGTATCCGCAGTGTTTTCGATGGATTTGATGATGAGATCATAACTATAGGCATCGCTTACTTTTACAGTGACGCGGTCGCCGACTTTATGACCCAGAATGGCTTTTCCTAATGGCGAGTCGATACTGACGTATCCTTTGAGAGAATTACCACGAACGGTGGTGACAAGTTTGTAGGTTTCTGTCTCATCATCTTCTTCGATGTAAACCTGGACGGTATTGTTGATGCCGACTTCGTCGTCCTTTGAGGTATCTGAAATAACGTGGGCGGTTTTGATCATTTTTTCCAGATAGCGGATGCGGCTTTCGTTGCGGTTTTTGTCCTGTTTGGCAGCTTTGTATTCAAAGTTTTCGCTGAGATCGCCCTGAGCACGGGCTTCTTTTACAGCCTCGAGTTCTTTTGGACGGACAACCAGTTTTCGGTAGTCGATTTCTTCCTGCATTTTTTTAATATCGTTTTCGGTCAGTTTATCATACATGATTTTTCTACCTCTTTTCTTGTGAGGTTATTTTAGCACAGAATACGGTAAATTGGAAGTAGGAAGACAGCACGGTAGAATCACTTTCTTACGCACCGGAACAGCAAATGTTCCGGTGCTGAATGAACTATAACGGTTCACTCAGCCGTGTCGCTTGGTTTTGAAGGCGGAGTTCCTTTGTTGTCGCTGTTATTTGGCATTTTTCCACCTTCGGGATCGCTCATCGTTTTAACAGACCGGGTTCCGGCGGTGGTGATGATGTCCGTAAGGGTGATCTCTTCGTTGTCGGTACCGGCAGCCAGAGTATACGTTGCGTCCAGTTTCATTTCTGGGCAGGTCAAAACGATGCTGGCGTAGGCTTTTTCGGGTGTGACCGTGAAGAGGGCACTTCCATCGCTGTCTGTCAGTGTGATGGTAGTGTCAGCGGACTGGGTTTCCGTACAGTAATAGGTGACAACGGGCTGGGTGGAAGCTTCGTCGAAGCTTTCCGTCATGCCGGCACTGCCGATAGCAGCTAAGGTTCCGCCGGTCACAATTGCACTTCCGTCGTAATCGAGGGCACTGTCACCATCGCTGGTCGGCCCGTACACGATCGTAGTTCCGCCGGTCACGAGAAGACCGCCGTTGGAATCAAGACCATCACCATCGGCGGATACGGTCAGGGTTCCGCCGGCAATTTTAATGTAAAGCTCAGAGTTTCCCCCGCCGCCGGGGCCTCCCTGCATCATCTGTGGAACATCGCCGTCAGAAGGAGCATTCCCCGGATCGAAGTCCTGCGGCGCATTTCCGTCAGACGGAGCGTTCTCCGGATCGAAGTCCTGTGATGCTGCATATCGCTGCCGTTTTCTGTATCAGGCGGCATTTGCGAAGGTTCCTTTCCGTCTGCCGCACCGGATATGCTGCCATCATCACCGGAGTTTACGACAGCACTGCTATCGTCGTTTGAGCTTGCGGCATTGCTGTCATCGTCACCGGAGCCGGCAGCATTGGCACCAGGATTTATGGCGTTGGCGCCATCGTCGCCAGAATTTGCGGCATTGATGCCATCGTCGCTGGCATTTACGGTAATGTCACCACCATTGACCACAACGCGTTTTCCTTCCAGGCCTTCGTTGCTTTTTTCAACAAGGATCGTTCCGCCATGAATGACGGTGTCGAGCTCCGCATGGAAACCGTCATCACCGGAGTTTACGGTGATGGTTCCGTCATCGACAACGATGCTGCCGGTTGCATGGAATCCGTCCTGTTCTGCCTTAACTGTAAAAACACCACCGGCAATATAGATATTTCCAAGCTCTGCGTCATCCGTATTCTTCGCTTTGACCGCACTGTTTGCAGCATCAATGTCAAAGCTTCCGTTCAGAATTTTAATCTGATTTTTGGCTGTGATCCCGTTGTCCGCAGCGGCGATTTTGTAGGTTCCGCCGGTAATCACAAGGTCATCTTTGGATACAATCCCGTGCTTGTAGTCTGCCTCGATGTTCAGACTTCCTGTCCCGTTGCAGACAAGATCTGATTTGGAGAAGATAACGCCGTCTACCGTGTTGTCGTCAATCTGAGTGTACTCGTTTCCACCGCCAAGCGTGTTGCTGCTGTTTTCAGCAAGCGTGATGAAAACTTTGTCCGCTTCGCAACGTAGATGGCAGCATTTGTCTCACAGTTGATATTGACTCCATCGAGTACGATCTGAACCTTGTCGGAATCGGATGCGTCTACGATAATCTGGCCATCCTCAAGTGTTCCGCTTACGACGTAAACACCTTCTTCTGTGATGGTAATTGTGCTGCCGTCTGCTTTGGCTCCGCTGCCGGAGACGGTAGCTGTCGTCTTATTAAGTGTAATTTTTACGGCTTCCAACGCTTTGTAGCTTCCGCTCTTCTCACGGTCTGTGAATTCGGTATCGATGGTGGATTCGGTCAGTTCCAGATCGAAATCAATGTCGGAGGCACTTTCTATTGCATTTTCCGAAGCTGTGCTCTCTGATGTGGTATCCGCGTTGTCGGCAGATGTTTCGCCGGTTGACTCTGTACGAGCAGATTCGGCATTTACAGAGCTGGAAGATGTCACTGCTGTGCCGCATCCGCCGAAGGCCAGCGATGATGCAAGAAGCAGGCTGACGACTGCGCCGGTCTCTTTTTTTCTGTTTTTTTTCTTTCTGTTTCGATTCATTATAATTCCTCCCTTCCGGTCTGCGCACGACTGCACAGGATTTCAAGGTTTCCGTTTCTGCAGCGGAGCTGGTCAATCATGTTTTTCTCTTCGCCTTCCTCGCGGAATACGATGCGATACTCCAGCTTGAAAAGACTTCCCATATTCGTGGTTTTTACCTGTACAAGCTCGCAACGGGTCAGATACCTGGCAAAGATATCGTCAAAAACACTGGTATAATCAAGGGACTCCGGTTCCAAGATTTCCATTGACGAGCATGATCACCATCTGTACGATCACAGGCATCAGAACAAGCGTGACAGCAAAGCTTTTGGTGCATTCACTTTTGTACCTGTAAACAGCAGCGATCAACAGTCCCAGAATCAGAGACACTGCTGTGCAGGCAAGGAACTGACCAAAGGTGAAGGCGGCGGTTGTTTCTGTAAAAACGGAACTGAATATTGTGTTAAGCATAGCAAATTCCTCCCAGAATTTTTTTATTTTCTTGTCTATTCAGAGCCCCATCTCGATTCCGCTTACGCTACATCGCGATGTTGCTTCTCGCCATATGAAGTTCCAGAAAAACCGCTCATTCATGCAAGCATGATTCGCGATTTTTCTTCTATTTTGCATGGCTCTGAATAGTTACATTTTCTTTTTTTGTGAAGCAGATTATGTTTGAAAAAGGCTTTTCGCAAGCTGTGAGTCCATCCACTGCTTCTTGCTTTTCGCAATGACCGCAGAGGACTTACCTGATTCAGCTAACGGAATGCTGTTTTTGATACGGTTTGCCGGATATCTGTGAATGGTATGAAAGCTTTTTCTTCTGATGCTTTCTGATTTTCGATCTGATAGGCAAAGCCGTATTTAGAAAATGATGCCGGATAGATTGCAAGATCATCCAGAATTTTGCTGAACCATAGGGGCACAGCACCTGGTGTTTTCACCTCCATGAGATACCAGCCTGGTTCTAAAAGTCTGGTTCCTTCCGTTGGACCGTCAAGACACAGATTGTCGGTACGCCATCGGATATTGGTGTCGAAGGTAACACGAAAGTTCCTGTCTTCCGTGCCGAAGCAGGCGATGCGGTCGTAGGCGATGTACATAGCGGGAGCAAGCCCCCGGTAGTAGTTGCGAAACCAAGTGATTTCGTGGAGAATCTGGCTGTCGAAGCCCGGTTCTGATTTTCCCGCAAGATAGGGAACCGCTTCTGATAATATCATGCGCTCGCGACGTTTGTAGACGATTCCTTCATATTTTTTCTTTAGTTCTACGTATATGGGGCTGGTCTCTTTGACCGGACCATAACTGCGGAGTCGCAGTTTTTCTTTGTAGACGGGTTTTTCCAGCGAACGGCGGATAAGCTGGTGATCCGGGGTATCGTAATAGAGGCTGCAGATGGTATCAAGGCCGTATTCATCCATCTGCAGATGACCCGGAAGGCTCTTGCGAAGCTTGCGAGCCATGATCGGGGAAAGCATGTATTTTGTTTCATACCGTTGGAAGGTCATGGGAATCTGTTGGCTTTGCATCATAATCGATTGATCCTTTCGTTTGATTTACTTCCGGAAATGTTTTTTACATTTTTAAGTATAATGAGGAAACTTTAAAGGAACCTTAAAGAATGGACGGAAAATGTGAAAGGTTTGTGAAAAGACGGACCTCTGTAATCCGGATCGCTTTTTGAATACCATATAAAAAAGAAAGAGCCCTTTTCCCGGACAAATTCGTTGGAAGCGGATTTGTTCGGAACGGACTCTTGCAGCCGATATGCAACGTCATGAAACATATAAAATAGGAAAAGCGTCAAAAATCATCTTGGCCAGCGCTCTTTTCTGGACATGAGTGGCGCGAATGGTACATGAGGATGCGTCTGGTACCAGTAAGCTGTGGTAGCGACATCATCCTGACGTTCAAAGAGACCTCCATGACTGACGCCAATCTGCTGAAGGGTTACCTTAAGATCCTTCTCAAAAAGGATAGGATCAAGAAGGTGCCAGCGGTAGAAGCTGCGCTGTGGCATCTGATCATCATTGTGGTAATCATTATGAAGGAAGGTATCGTGGGTAGAGTAGTAAGGATATCCAAGATACGGAGTGCAGTACTGATTTTCAACGGTTTGGCCATTTTGCTGTGTTGCAAAGCTCCAGGCACCACCGAAGTAATCTTCTGTTCCGGTTCCGCAGATGGTTGGATAATCCTTGTCTCCATCGATGTAGAATTTCATCTCACCTTCTCCGTACCAGTAGCGTTCGAGGCTGGTAAGTGCAAGATACGTTCCAACGTACTGGCCTTTCCCTTTGATGTTGTCGAGGACAACGTAGTCTTTTGCCTTTTCCGTTATGCGCTGACGACGCCACTGGGCATGGAAATAGGCAGCATCTTCCGGAACCGTTGTCAGGCAATAGTCGATCTGATAAAAGAAGGCCGGAATCGGCTCATCACACTGATTTTCAATGGTAATACGGGCGTTTTTACGGAACGGCATCGGGAAATAGCTGTTGAAACCACGGGTCGGATTGACAGCAATCGGGACTGAGTTTACCTGGTAGGAAACACCGAAGCCGCAGCAGAAGAAATCGCCAAGCGGGCATTCCACGGATGGATCTTCTTCGTCATCCCAGTACATGCGCAGAACAAGATCCCGCAGAACATAACGGTTACGTTCACTGGTACGGTCTGTGACGGTGATCCAGATGTGCTGAATGATGCCTTCTCCCTGGATCTCACCAAGTGTTACGGTCTCTCCTGCTTCTATTTTCGGGATACACGGGGAACCTTTTCTGGACGGACCAAGATCGCTGGATGCCATGCCGCCTTTTCCTTTTTCTCCATTCCGGTTTTCCCAGTTAATAGAACGGGACTGTCCGCTTTTCAGCTGGAAAATGTTTTGTAAACCACAATCAAACATCATATATTCCTCCTTTTGTTTTCTTTTGTTTTTTCTCTCTTGGAAGCTTTTGATTTCTGCTTTTTTGTGTGTCTGCCTTTCCTGCCCTGCCGTCATTTTTCCGTTTTTCCGGAATTTTGTTTCTTTCATCCTTTTGCCGGAAAGACTGCTTTAAAACAGATGCCATCTCGTGTCCGCTCTGCGGTGATTTTTCCCTTATGTGCCTTTACAATTGCAGCAGCCACGGAAAGGCCGATTCCATAGCCGCCTCTTTCCCCTGGCCCGCGACGCATCCGCACGGTAGAAGAGGCCAAAGAGGCGGTTGAGATCACCTTCCGGCAGGGTATCGCAGGTATTCTGCACCGAAAATTCTGCTTTTTTGCCGTTTTTTCGCCAGAAAATGTGGATTTTTCCACCTCCGGAGTGTATTTAACGGCGTTATCCACAAGAAGAGAAACGAGCTGGTGGATTCTTGCGGCATCCCCTTCCATATGGACTTCTTCTGCAATATCGCTCTGCAACGCGATCCTGCCCGGAGGGCTTTTTGAATTTACAGAAAAATTCAAAAACATCCGACCGGCACTTTTGCATGGGTGCTCGCAGCCGGATGTTCGGTTTGCATTCATTTTCTTTTTTTCTCTGCCCGTCTCCGCAGCAGCTCTTTTGCGCCTGCGTACAACAGAAAATATACCGTCAGAATCATGACAACTACAATCCTGTTATCTTTCAGGCTGAAAAAAGAGGTCACATTGACTGCCGCCAGAAACAGCAGCAGTGACACACTGAGATCAATTTTTTCTTTTCTGTCGGCCAGCACCATTCCTGCGGCCGCCAGAACCAGAAGAACGGCAATTCTTGCAATCAGATTTGCCATTTTGACGCCTCCTTACTGTTTCCGGAAGGTAATTTCCCCGGTTTTATCATCCATACCATCGACGATGGCAAGAGATTCCAGATGAATGCCGCGGTCACGCAGCAGTTTTCCTCCGATCTGGAACCCTTTTTCGATGACAACGCCTGCTCCTACGAGCTCTGCACCGGAATCCTGTACCAGGGTTGCCAGTCCTTCCAGCGCTTTTCCGTTTGCCAGGAAATCATCGATCAGGAGAACTTTGTCTCCTTTTCCCAGAAATTCTTTGGAAACAATGATATCATAAACTCTTCCATGGGTGAAAGATTCTACTTTTGTGGTATAAACATCTCCGGCGATATTTTTGGTCTGTGTTTTCTTTGCAAACACAACCGGAACATTAAAAATTTCAGCCACAACACAGGCAATTCCGATTCCAGATGCCTCGATGGTCAGAATTTTCGTGATCTCCTCTCCCGCAAAACGACGCTGAAACTCTTTTCCGATTTCCCGGAACAGATTGACGTCCATCTGATGATTTAAAAAGCTGTCCACCTTCAGGACATTTCCCTCGCGTACTTTTCCGTCTTTGCGGATTCTGTCTTCCAATAACTGCATTTTTTTGAAGCCTCCCGAATTTTTATTATACCCATTGTACTTACTTCTCACTGGAAATGCAAGTCCAAATCCATCAAATTTCGCACTGTCTCAAATTTTATTCATGGCAGCCGCCGGTGTCTCTGCAGCAGAGATCCTCTTTTCGATCCAGATCCTTTAATTCCCACGCGGCTTCGACCCGGAACGGAATTACCGATTCCCAGTGCCGTTTCAGCACCTTTTTCCCGCCGCGGTCGCCGGAAAGTTCTTTTAGTTCTGAAAAATAAGGTTTTGAGAACCACACCGGATTGCCGCTCTCGCCGCCGCAGAAAACGCAGCCAAGTGGAGCCTTCTGCATCTCCATGGATTCCAGAAAGCGCTCCGCCGTCTCTTCCTTCAGGTACGGCTGATCCGCCGCAAAACACGCACAGGCATCGGCATTTTGCTTCTCCGCCGCCTCGATTCCCGCGCGGATTGTATAGGAAATTCCTTTTTCGCTGTCCGGCGAAAACACCGTCTGCAGACGCCCGGCTTTTACCAGCGGCGCAAGCTCCTCCAGAATCCTTTCATACTGCGTCACAACCAGCAGTTCCCAGTTCTCATGCCTTCCGGCAATTTGGGCCAGCCGGTCCAGCAGATGGCGGTACACCGCCTTTCCATCCAGCGGATAGAGCAACTTATTTTCCCCGAACCGTCTGCTGTTCCCGGCTGCCAGATAAAGTATCGTTACTCGCATTCTTTTTCCGCAATTCCCATTGCAATCTGCTCGCTCGTGATCGGCAGTTCGCGGAACCACAGACCCGTCGCATTGTAGATTGCATGTGCCAGCGCCGGAGCCGGTGTGTTGATAACGATCTCGCCGATCGATTTTGCACCGAACGGACCGGTCGGCTCGTAGCTGCTCCGAAACTCGACGCGCAGCCTGCCCATATCGAGGCGGGTCGGCACTTTATACTGCATAAACGAATTATTGATCATCTGACCCTTGTCCGTGTACTGGATATTTTCAAACAGCGTCATGCCGATGCCCTGCACCAGACCGCCCTCGACCTGTACGCGCGCAAGGTTCGGGTTGATGACGGTTCCGCAGTCGACAACAGCGGCATAATCAAGAATCCTGACCTCGCCGGTCTCTTTATCCAGCTCGATCTCGACCGCACCAGCCATATAAGGCGGCGGCGATACCGGAGAGCAGTTGCTTTCCGTCGCTTCCAGCGCGATGCCGTTATTGCACATGGCCGCTGTTGCGATTTCTTCCATCGTCATGCTGCTTCCACTCTTTTCATGCACGACGCCGGTACCGGTAAATTCTGTCTCATCTTCCGGCACGTTCATCCGCTCTGCCGCCAGGGCACAGATTCGTTTCCGAAGCGTCATGCAGGCTTTTTCCACCGCTTTTCCGGTAATATACGTCGTACTCGATGCATAGGAACCGGAGTCATACGGGGACGTATCGGTATCTGCGCCGACAACGGTAATGTCATCCACATCACACTCCAGACACTCTGCCGCCATCTGGGACAGAATCGTATCGCAGCCGGTTCCCATATCGGCCGCTGCGATCAGCATCGTATAGCCGCCGTCGTCGTTGACTTTGATCGTTGCCGATCCGACATCGAGATTGGAAATACAGGAGCCTGCATCGCCATCGCAATGCCGACGCTGCGCACCTTTCCATCTCCCATATCACGCACGGATATTTCTCATCCCAGCCGATCATCTCTTTCGCACGCTCCACGCACTGGTCAAGCGCACAGCTGTTTGCCGTTTCGCCATAGTAAGCCGGCATGAACTGTCCCTCACGGACCATGTTCTGCTCCCGGATCCGGATCGGATCGATGCCAAGACGCGCTGCCATCTCACTGACAGCAGATTCTACGGCAAAGATACCCTGCGTCGCACCGTATCCGCGGTAAGCACCGGCTGACATTACGTTGGAATACACAACATCATACGCAAACCGGTAAGCCTCAAGAGATCCATACATCGGAATCGATTTGTGGCCGGAAAGGCCGACCGTTGTCGGTCCATGCTCGCCGTATGCACCGTGTTGGAAAGTGTATACAGATCGATCGCACGGATTCTTCCATCCTTCATCGCACCGAGGCGGATCGTTACTTCCATCTCATGGCGCGGTGTGGATGCTGTCTGGGACTCTTCTCTCGTAAAGATCATTTTCGACGGTTTTCCGGTTTTCCAGGTTACAAACGCCGGGAAAATTTCGGCAACCACCGTCTGCTTCGCTCCGAATCCGCCGCCGATTCTCGGCTTGGAAACACGGATCTTCGATTTCGGAATGCCGAGTGCATTGGACAGAATGCGGCGCGCATGGTAAACGATCTGGGTCGAGCTCAGCACATTCAGCCGTCCGTAGGTATCCATAAAGCAGTATGTCCGGAACGTCTCCATCATCGCCTGCTGGGCTGCGCGTACATGATACGTATGCTCTACGACCTCATCGCACTCTGCGAGCACGGCTTCCACATCTCCGTTGTGATCTTCCGCACTTGCACAGAGATTTCTCTGATTGTCCGCACCGACCGGACAGAGCGATTTCCAGCTTTCCTCCGGATGCACCAGCAGTTCATTATCCTTGGACTGATGAAAATCCAGAATGGCCGGAAGCACTTCGTACTCTACTTTCAGGAGCTTCCGCGCACGGTCCACGCATTTTTCATCTTTTCCGGCAATAATCGCCACCGGATCTCCCACGTAGCGCACATGCTGATCGAGGATCAGACGGTCATACGGGCTTGGTTCCGGGTAGGTCTGTCCTGCCATTGTAAAACGCTGTTTCGGCACATCCTCCCAGGTATAAATCGCCTCAATGCCCGGAACACGCTCTGCTGCCGTCTTTTCACGGATTTTACGATTGCATTGGCATGCGGACTCCGCAGTACCTTGACAATCAGACAATCCTTCGGCGCCAGATCATCTACATAAACCGGCTTTCCGGTTACCAGCGCGAGGGCATCC
>ENA-OQEB01000356-OQEB01000356.1-human-gut-metagenome-genome-assembly--contig:-NODE-356-length-19480-cov-1.656952_pt1 | contig 19480 bp, 25 predicted proteins | sample MGYA00242787_ERZ504619 | MGnify/ENA primary metagenome ERZ504619 (study PRJEB26092, sample SAMD00036317) | human gut metagenome | host: Homo sapiens | study: EMG produced TPA metagenomics assembly of... | reverse complement strand
AACTATTAAAGAATGAAGAGGATTAAAAAAGCCCCATTTGGGGCTTTTTTTGTAGGTACTATGTTAAAATTTATTGTAAATAGAATTTTAAAAAAGCGAAAAAACTATAAATTGATAAAATAATAACCAAATATTCCTCACGTTAGCAAATTTTGCGGTAGCCGTAGGCTATTGGCAAGGATAAAACCATGACTATGAATTTAGCTCTACTGTTTGAGCGAAGCGAGTTTAGAGCGTTATAGTCATGGTTTTATAATTGACAAAGAAAAATTGGTATCGGGAGGTAGAGTTCTTTTGGTGTTTTTCTTGCTCATGAAAGAAAAGCAATCGGACTATACGAACATTTGTTGTAATAGTCCTTTTTTTATTTGTTGCCAGTGTTCTAGTTGGGCTTTTTGGTTATCGAGTTTGCGGTCAAATGCTGAAAGGAAATCTGCAATTTTTGTTTGTTCTGTTTGTTCTATTGGTACGATAAGTTTTATGTTTTTTATATCAGAAGTAGTAATACCTTTTATAGAAGTACCTTGAGTATTTTGAGTAAGTTGTTCCATTTTATATTTTAAAAGGTATGCATAAAATGTAGTATTACCATTTATTTCAGTGATATTAGTAAAATCTTGACTAGTACATAGAACACAATTAGAAATAGCAACTTTACCTACACCAACACGAGAAACTATTAAAATACTATTTTTAGGAATAATTTTTGTAGAAGAATTGGAAACAGCCTCATTAGTAATATATCTAGAAATTTTTATTTTATGAATTGTATTTGTTTGTAAATCTGAAGATGAAATCCAAGGTATTGTACCATTCCAATATTTTAAAATAGATGTGGAGGAGTTCCACCACCTGTGAATTTGCATATATCGCCTAATTTTTTCTTTTCCCAATTAGGATAATTATTGCCATTTTTATCTTTAAAGCGTAGTTTTTGGCTAAAGATTTGTTGTAGCAGTCCTTTTTTCTGATTTTCTAGGCTAGTGATAGTATTTGCTAGGTTTTCTATTTTTTTATCTACTGTAGTAAGGAAATTAGCAATTTTTTCTTGTTCATCTAATAAAGGTAGATATATATTATAAGGTTCAATATGTTTATTATTTATTTGAGGAATAGATGTAGTATCTGCAATTTTTGATAAATCTTCATTTAGTAAAAAAGTAATATAAGAATTCATTAGAGGTAGAATTATTTTTTACAATTAAAGCCATAATATTAGTATCAATTAATGAATATTGAGATAGAATACGTATTTTATTACTTAATATAGAGATACTCTTTTAGGAAATATAATACTTTTTGGAGGAATAAGTTTTTGATTATTTTTAGTTTTATATGGGGTATTTATTTGATATTTATTAGAATTATTTAATTGCTCTACTTTGAAATAAGGAATAGAACCATATTCATCTAAAAATATTAGTTGGTGTATTACTTTCATGTTTTAATAGAAACTAATCGCCTAATTTTTTTCTTTTCCCATTGTGGATAATCATTACCGTTATTATCTTTAAATCTTAATTTTGGTATATTCAATATATTAACTCCAATCTTTGGAATTTGTTATTTTTAGCTAGAAATTTAACTTAAACTTTTATTTTAAATTTGCTATTTGGTTTTATATAAGGTAATAAAATTAATTCGCTGTCTAATAATTTAGCAATGGTATTGATTTTATTATCTTTTTTTTGTGCATGGGTGATGATTTGCATTTCTCCTGCATAGCGTGCATAAAGAACATTATCTAAAGTGATAGAGCCTATTTCTCTAGGGGCGATATATTCAGGGCAAATATATATTTGTTTGAATAATGCTCTGCTTTCTTGGGTGCGAATGGCTCCGTCTGCTTCATCTAGGCGAGCTGTGAAAGTGCTTTGTTGTAAGACTTTTAGTATATCTTTATTTTGCGTTAATTTTTTTGCTTTTAATAAGATATATTCATCTGTTAAATTGGCTAATTCTTGGATTTCGTCTTCTGTAGGTAGGCTATCGCCGATAAAAATGGAGTCGATACCTAGTAATTTTAGATGTCGCATGGCAAGGCTGGCTGTTTGATAGCGGTGCATTTCTAATGTTGGCAAGCCTTTTTTGATTGGTGAGCGAGCTTTGTTATAGCTAGGTATGAAAGCACCTACGGAAATATTATATTTATGAAGTAATTCTTGTTGTTTGTAATTTTTTTTACGTTTAGACCTGTACCTTCACGAGGATAAAAGTTATGAAGTGCATCAATATGTTGGAAATCTGTTTGGTAATGATTTAATTCATCAAGAAATTCTTGAGTGATGGTTGAGGCGTTGAATTGTAATTTTATATTTTGATGACTTAATTTGGCTATTTGTTCGGCACTGTAGCCAAAGTCTAAGCGAAGTGTAGTTATGCCGAGAGTAGTTAATTCTTGGATATTTAATGTATCTAAATTTAATAGAGCTAAAGTATTTGGTGATACATCACAGATTATTTCCATATTATATTTTTGTGTGAGTTTTAAAATTGTCTGTAAATCTTGTTGGAAATGGGAAATATCTGTTTCGGGTATATGAAATGAGGTAAAAATACGATTGAGATTATATTTATGGGCTAGCTGAATTAGATTTAAATTTTCTTCAATGTATTGTCTAAGCCAAGATAAATGGAAATGCCGTTTTGCAAAATATCACTCCTCGATAGGATCGTTAAAGCCGATTATTAATGTGGCGATAAAGCCGAAAATATAAGCTGTGAAAAGTCCGATTAGATAATAAAGCATTTTGTCTGTACTTGCTGTAAGTGGTAGACCAGATAAGCCAATGGAAGTAGCACCTACATGGAAAAATGCTTGCACTGCACCACCGAAAGCACCGCCGATACAAGCGGAGATGAATGGTTTGCCAAGTGGTAAGGTTACGCCGTAAATCAAAGGTTCGCCAATGCCCATGAAGCCGACAGGAAGGGCAGAAGCTATGGTTTGTTTTAATTTTTGATTTTTAGTTTTGAGATATACAGCGATAGAAGCACCGACTTGTCCTGCGCCTGCCATAGCTAATATAGGCAGAAGGATAGTAACGCCGTATTGATTGAGCAGTTCGGCGTGAATAGGTGTGAGTCCCTGGTGAAGACCAGTCATAACTAGTGGCAAGAAGATACCGCCGATGATAAAGCCAGTTATAGCTCCACCAGAATTAATTGCAGATGTTACAAGTACGCCGATAGTCTCAGCGATAATACCGCCGATAGGTGTAAGATGAATAGAGCAGGGAAAGTGGCGATTAAGATTACGAGTAGTGGCGTTAAGAATAAATCTAAAATTTTTGGCACGATTTTGTGCAATTTGTTTTCTAACCATGAGGAAAAAGCTACTACTAATAAGACGGCAACGATACCACCACGACCTGCGAGTAAATCTATATTAAATAGGCTGATATTGTTGAGCATTGGGTGTGTGATGATGGCTGCCATAGTACCGCCGAGCATAGGAGAAGCGTGGAATTCTTTGGCGGTGTTGATGCCGACAAAGATATTTAAGCCGAAAAATACAGCATTTCCTGCTATTTGTAAAACTTGGATTGCAGGGTAGTTTGTAAGTGTAGGATCAATTTTAAAAGCGATATTTAATAATCCTGTGATTAGACCGCAAGCGATAAATGCAGGAATAAGTGGCATGAAGATATTAGAAATGCGTTTTAATAATAATTTAAAAGGTGTAGCATTTTTTTTGCGGATTTGTTGATGAAGTTCTTCGGCATTGCCAAATTGTTTTTGTTCGTTATTTGTATCTTGATTTGTATTTTGAGCATTAGTTTCAAGATTTTTATTTGTATATAATTTTTTGAATTCAGCCGTTACTTCATTTACTTTTCCAGGGCCTTAAGATGATTTGTAGTTCATTGTCATTTAAGTTTACACCTAAGACATTGGGAATATTTTTTAATTCTTTTAACGGTAAATTAGCGATATCTTCTGTTTTTAATTGTAAGCGAAGTCTAGTCATACAATTAGTTATTTTTAAGATAGAAAATGACTTCATAAGTTCATAGATAGCAAAAGCTGTTTGTTGTAAATTCATAGAAACCTCGCAATTATTTTTTCATACTATTTAATGATTTGGAAATAAAACCTTCATTATTATTTAAGCTAGAGAGTGCTTCTTCATAGGAGATATTAGCAAGTAACATTAAAATTGCAGGTTTTACTTTGCCTTGAGTGATGGCTAAAGTATCAATAGCAGTTTGTCGGTCGCAATTAGTAGCTTCCATTAATATGCGTCTTGCTCTTTCTTCGAGTTTTTTATTAGATGATTTTACATCAACCATTAGATTACTATAGACTTTACCCAATTTTATCATGGTGCAAGTGGAGAGCATATTTAAAATCATTTTTTGGGCAGTACCTGCTTTCATGCGTGTGCTACCTGTGATTGCTTCTGGGCCAGTCAAAGCTTCGATGGCGATTTTGGCATGGGAGCTGATTTCACTATTACTAGTGCAACTGATAGCGATAGTCAAGGCATTTATGCTATTGGCAAAATCTAGTCCACCGATTACATAAGGAGTTCTACCACTGGCTGCGATACCGACAACACAGTCTTTGGCGGATAAATTTTTTGCTTGTAAATCTTCTTGAGCAAGAGTCAAAGAATCTTCTGCACCTTCTTGAGCTTTGAAGATTGCATTATAACCACCTGCGATAATTCCCTGCACCATTTCAGGGTCAGTGCTGTAAGTTGGCGGACATTCCACAGCGTCCAAGATGCCAAGTCTACCTGATGTGCCAGCACCGATATAAAATAAACGACCACCGTCTTTGAGGCGAGAGGTGATTTCATCAACAGCTATAGCAATCTGTGGCAATACATTACGGATAGCGATAGCTACGCGTTTGTCTTCTTCATTTAGAAGCATACACATTTCTAAAGTGGATACATTATCAATATTTAATGTATAAGGATTGCGTTTTTCAGTTAAGAGATTGTTTAAATTTATCATAAATAAAAGATACTCCTTTAAAAATATTTAATACATTTTTTCATTATAGATAATGGCTTTTTTATTGGCAAGGATAAGCTAGAAAATTTTAATTAATTTTAAATAATATTTTAAGTATAATTTAATTTTCTCATGATATATTTAATATATAAGATGTACATAAATAAAAAAAGATGTATAAAAGGTTGTGTAAATATGTTAAAATTAATTAAAGGACGTTTGAAAAATTTTATAGGAATAATAGCCTTCAGCATGTTTTTTGTGTAGCCCTGTGAGTTATGCTGTACAATTATTCCACAGTAAGTGCAGCTCCTCGTCATGAAGAAAGACATGATCCACCACCTCCTCCACCAAAACATGATAGACATGATAAAGATGATGATAATGATTACGATAAAGGAGATATCACAACTGCCGTGTTAATCGGTGGCGTAATTGGTGCAGTAATTGCTAAAAATACTTGATGTTTAATTTTATGTATATAACTTTTAGATAGGGAGGGTAGCAAAATGAAAGAATTATTTTCTAAGCGAGCGAAAAAAATTATAACAGCTGTATCATTATCTTGTTTCTTATGCAGTCCAGTGAGTTATGTTTATAGTATGAATCAAGCTTCAGCAGCAGCTTTGAATACAAATGTTGCTTATGAACAGCAATTCAATACAGTCGGCTTTGATAAAGATGATCATTGGAATAGAGGTCGCTCTGATGAGGATAAGGATTGGAAAAAACCACCTCCACCTCGCGATGATGACAGAGATGATAAGCGACCACCTCGTCCTGATAGAGACGATGATGATTGGACTCCACCACCACCTCGTCATGATGATGATGACGATGATTGGGATAGAGATAGACCTCCACTCATGACCGTGACGATAGAGATGACCGCGATGATGATAGCGACAAAGATTATGATAAAGGCGATATCACAGCTGCTGTATTAATTGGCGGTGTAATCGGTGCTATCATTGCTAAAAACACTTAATAATATTATTAAATGATTTGAAAATTAAATATCGCAAAATAAATAAGCAAAAAATAAAAGGTAGATTAAATATATGAATTAATCTACCTTTTTATTTTTGTTTATATTTTAATTTAGAAATTATATTCCATACCCATGAGTACAGTTCTACCAGGAGCAGGGCAATCTCCATCTAAGAAAGAGCCGATAGTTTCATAAGATACATTGGTGATATTGGCTAATTTCAGATATGTTGACCATTGGTCATTGATTTTATAATTGAGATTAGCGTCAAGTATATAATAATTGCTATCGCTATAATAATTTGTATCTCTATCAGATACAGCATTTAGTAAAATATTATTATGCCATGTATCGTCATGATAACTAAAGCGAAGTTTATAGCTACTTGGAGCTATTGCATTGACATCAGTTTGATTGCCGTTACCATCAGCAAAATCAGTATGTGCAATTGTACGAGTATAAGCAAGTGATATATCATATTTTGGACTGAAAATTTTATTATATTCTAATTGGAAACCACGTTTTTTCTGATTTTCAAAATTTACAGCATGGAATTTATTATTTTCATATCTCCAGCCCAATGGATCATCTATATTTTCTAGGAAAGTATTGAAATTGATATTGCTTGTAGGATTTAATTTATAGCGTACACCTAGACTGCCTTTATAACCTGTTTCTGGTCGCAAATTAGGATTTCCTTGAATATGAGCATTATTAAAATATAAATCATCTAAAATGGCGTAGCATAAATTTGACTCAAAGAAGCGTAGATAACAGTATTTTCATCAGGTTTATAATCTAAAGCACCATTAGAAACGTATTTTCCACCGAATTCACTATTATTATTGTAAGCAGATGTTCCAGTCAGTGTTAATTTATCAAAACGGCGAGTGCTTTGTAGGTAAACGGAAAAATTATCCATAGATTTATTATAATTGCCACTGAAAATATTATTGTAATCGTTGTTGATATTATCAACTTCATCTTTGCGATAAGTAAGTCCAGCAGAAATGGTGTGGTCTTTACTGATTTTCCAAGCATCATGCCAATCAATACCTTGAGTAGTATTTTCCCAGCGACTATAAGTTTTTTCATTTTCTTGATCACTTAGCCCAGTAGGGATATAACTATCTCCTTGAGTATAATAGTGATAAATTGCTAAAAATGCTGGAGTATCAGTATTTTCTTTATAATTATAAATGAGTGCGAAATGATTGATTAATTTTTCATAATTATAATCCTGTGGATAACTTTTGGATATCCAAGTACCTGTATCGTTGCTTAGATGACCATAGTCAAAAGTTAAAGAAGTGTTATCCGTCAATTTCTTATCAATACGATAAGCCATTTCACGGCGATTGTTGTCGGAATTTGGCATCTCATGAGTGTGGTCATCTGTGCCTTTGTATTTCATATAATCGACATTATCAAAGCCACCAGTAGCTACCCATGACCAATCATCTAAGCTACCACTTGTTATGGCTTTAACTTTCCAAGAGCCGTGTTCACCAGCAGCTAAATCAACAGTTGTTTCACGTTTATCGCCTTTTTTAGTAACGATATTGATAGCCCCAGCAGGAGTATCATAATTTAAATATGTAGAACCAACTGCACCATGAAGAATTTCGATGCGTTCTACATTCATTATAGATGGCAATAAATCTAAATCATAAGATGCACGACCGCTCATGATACCTTTATTCATATTCATGCGACGACCATCAACGAAGATAGCTACTCTATCATCTCCATCAATGCGCACTACCATATGAGAAGTATTCAGTGAGCCTGAATTTACAGTTACACCATTAGCATAAGAGAGAGCTTCTGCTAGATTTTTATAGTGATTATCATGTATTTGTTCTTTAGTGATAATTGTAGTGTAATTAGGTGAAGCAATGAGATTATTATTTTCAACTAAGCTATGAGCATTAGGTGTTTCATTGGCAAATGTAGTGGGCATAAAACAGCCAAATGTACCAAGTGCTAGTAAAAGAGAAAGAGATTTTTTAGAATACATAAGTTATGCTCCTTAATTAGAATTTTTGTCGTTGGATTTTGTAATAAAGATAAAGGGCAATAAAATATAAACATATTTTTTGCAAAAGACAACTAAAAAGAAAAATTAAACGTAGGCGAATTTTTTGATAAATAAAGATATTTTATTGTAAAGCAAAGCGATAAGAAATAAAAATATATTCATTTTAGTTGTTCGTTGTTGGATTATATCATATAGACGAATGAGAATATTAGTAACTGATTTACCGATTAAAGTACCTAGTTGTGAAGTCAATAAACTCAATGTAGCAATGATAATCAAGCTGATGTCTATACCGATAAAATAAATAGTACTGATACCAAGTAATGGGATAATGATTAAGAATAATATTTTTATCAATAATACGTTAAAAAATACCATTAATAGATTGCGAAATAGACGTCTAGCTAATCTAGCATGAGTAATGATGAATTTATGAAATCGCGAGAAAGCTTGTCGCAAGGGGAATAAAGACCTGATAAATAAGCGTATATCTTTTAAGCGTTGACGCAAGTAATCAAATATCTGTAAAAATAATTGGCGTAAGTCATGTGGCAAACTGCGTAAGATATTATAAAAATTGCTAGGTGAAAAATTCAACAAAAATGATTTGATAAAACGCATAATATCATTGGTTGAAGGTATTATGGTATAAAAATTAGTAGCGAGTTGTTTTACAGATGAGAGGATATCTTTTAGTGAATTAAGCGATAGATTTAAATTCATCAAATGTTGAATGAAGTTGCTGAGTGGCAAAGGTAAGACTGTGAAAAACAAACAAATAATGACACCGAAAAAACGAAAAATAATGATGAGTAAAAAATGACGTAAAAATAAAAATGGTTTTCGTTTAAAGGCACGAAAGCGTAATTTAAATTTTTTTTTGTTGTTTGCGTAAAATCATATAGATACCCTAAAAATGTTGTTTTTTTATAGTATATAATTTTTAGAACTAGATTATCAAGGAATTATAGGGGAAGATATATAAAAAAAGACTATATTTAAACTAAGAGAATTTTTTAGTCTAAATATAGTCTTTAATTTTAGGAATTTAAAACTTCATTTATGGAAGTATGGCAAATAGAAATAGCTTTATCTAATGTTTGTTTATCGATATTTAATGGCGGATTGAAATACAATACATCACCTAGAGGGCGAAGTAACAAACCTTTTTGGAGGGCATTTTTATATATTTGATAGCCAAGTCGTTTTTTGCTGTCGAAAGCTTCTTTTGTATCTTTATCTTTTACAAGTTCAATGGCATTTATCAAGCTAAATGGCGGATTTCACCGACATTTTGATGATTTAAGAAAGTTGCTTGTAATTTTTCATGGAGATATTTTGCCGTATCTTGAGCTTTGGCTAAAATATTTTCTTCTCGCAAGATTTTTTGTACGGCTAAAGCAGCACTACAGCCTAATGGATTGCCACTATAAGTATGGCTGTGCATAAACGCTTTGCCTTCATTATAATCTGCATAAAAAGCATCATAGATTTTTTGTGTAGTTATAGTTATCGCCATTGGCATATAGCCACCTGTCAAACCTTTGGAAATAGTCATGATATCAGGTGAAACATTTGTATAATCAAATGCAAACATCTTACCTGTGCGACCAAAGCCAGTTGCGATTTCATCAGCGATTAATAATACATTATATTCATCACAGAGTTTGCGAAGTTTTTCTAAATAAAGTGGCGGATAAATTCGCATACCAGCACTGCCTTGAATGAGTGGTTCAACGATGACAGCTGCTAATTCATTGCCATATTTAGCGAAATCTTCTTCGGCATGCACGAAACATTCACATTTACAAGTTTCACGATTTTGATGATAAGGGCAACGATAACAATCTGGTGCTGATGTATGTACAGCATTCATGAGCATTGGTTTGTAGATTTTGGCATATAAATCCATGCTACCTACGGATAAAGCACCAATTGTTTCACCGTGATAACCTTCGGATAAACACATGAAACGCTGTTTTTGCGGATTGCCTGTCTGATAATGGTATTGGAAAGCCATCTTTAAAGCACATTCTACAGAAGCAGAGCCATTATCACTGAAATTGAATTTGCATAAACCTTTAGGCACGACTTTAATCAATTCCTGACAAAGTTTGATAGCTGGTTTATGTGAAAGATTGGCAAAAATAACATGTTCTAGATTATCTAATTGATTTTTGATAGCTTCATTGATTTTAGGATTGGCATGTCCTAAGAGATTGCACCACCATGAGCTGATGATGTCGATATATTCTTTACCATTGATATCATAAAGATAAGAACCTTTTCCATGGTCGATAACGATAGGTTTTAATTCTTCATAATCTTTCATCTGTGAGCAAGGGTGCCAAATATATTTTAAATCTTCATCTATCCAATTAATATTACACATAAAATCAATCCATTTCTTTTGAATTTAATATTTAATTGTAGTTAGTTTTTAATTATAAATATAAACTTGCTAAAAATTTAGCGTCAATATCGATATCTTTATCATTTGGTTTTACTAAAGCTATGACAGGAATATCAGTTAAATCTTCAATCATTTTGATATTATCTTCTTGCATAATGCCACCAGTGTAATTATTTAAAATAATTCCTTGCACTTTAATATTTTGATGTTTTAAATATTCCACTGTTAATACTACAGAATTTATCGTACCAAGACCAGCATCGGCAATAATCAATGTTGGTAGATGTAGCCATTTTATGATATCTGTGAGAAAATATTTAGCTTTATCATCATAGCGAATAGGGCAGATTATACCACCACTGCCTTCAACTGTTACATAATCATAATTTTTTTGTACAGTAGCATAATCAGAAATTACAGTATCTTTTTCTACAGGATTGCCTTCGATTTTAGCAGCTAGATGAGGAGATACAGCATTTTTATATAGATAAGATAATAGAGTTTGCTCATCTTGGTGGATATTGGCAATGCGATTGACAAAGCCAGCATCACTTTCAGCAATATTATCAGCACCACTTAAAGCTGCTTTATAATAGCCAGCATTGAAATTAGCTTCGCGAAGTTTTTTTTACTAATAAGGCAGTAACATAAGTTTTGCCGATATCAGTACCAGTTGCAGTAATAAAAAGACCTTTACTCATAAGACATCTCTTTTCTAAATAATTTATTTATAATGTTTTAAATTAGGTATTAATTTTTTACCTAATATGGCAGCGAGAATGCAAAGAACTATATCGCCAGGAACAGCTAATAAGAAACAATATAAAACTACAGGCCAAATACCAATAGGAGTGTTTAAATAAAAATTGTTGATGATATATACATAGACCATACCAAAGGCATAGACGATTAAAAGATTGAGGAAGTTAACGCATAGTAGATAAATGAAAGATAATTTAGTGCGATTTTGTGTAAGATATCCAGCGACATAAGCACCAAAGGCAAAACCAATTAGATAACCAAACGTTGGCTGAAAAATATATCCAGGGCCACCGCCTTCAGTGAAAATAGGAATACCGATTAAGCCAATGATTATATAAACACAAACACTGACAAAACCAAGATTAGCTCCTAAAAGAAGTCCAGCTAAAGTAGTAAATAATAATTGCAAAGTAAAAGGACAAACTGGAACAGGAACTTTAATAAAAGCACCAATTGCGATTAAAGCTACGAATAAAGCCGATAAAATCATACTTTTCGTGGATAAGATTTCTTTTTTCTTTGTTAATATCATAAAAATCCCTCTCATTTAATTATTTGTTAAGCAGTTCATTTTTTATATCAATTTTTATACCAATAAAGAAGATGAACATATAAACAATAATTTATTGTTATTAAATCATATATGCATATAATTGTCAACCTTTAAAAATATTTAGTTAACTATAAGAGCAAAAAAACAGCCAAATTAATATTGACTGTTTTTAAGATGGGGATAAATTAGTTTTGCTTGACAGGATAAAATCTTTATCATATGCTTTACTTAGCCTAGGTCTGTGCAATGATTAGGCTTTAAGTCACTATGAAACGGCAATTTCATGGTGGCTTTTTTATTTATATTAAGCATAAGTATCTGTCCTATCTATATAGTTTTAATAATATAATTATTAACCTCTAGTTTTACCACCAGCAACGTTGAATGTTACACCATGTACATAAGAAGCACGATGACTGCTTAAGAACATAACCATATCAGCAACTTCTGTTAATTTTCCATCACGTCCAAGTGGAGTTGTTTTTGTATTTGTATATCCAGCACGTAACTGTTCTACAGTGATACCACGAGTATAAGCTAAAGATTCTTCATAAGCCAATGTTCTAAGACCTGTAGCTTCTAAGATACCAGGAGCTACGCCAACAACGCGAACATGATGTTTACCTAATTCTTTAGCCCAAGAGCGAGTGAAAGAGTTAACAGCATTTTTAGTTGCAGCATAGATGCTCTGACCTTCAGAACCTTCAAGACCACTTTCAGAAGACATATTGATGATAACGCCTTCACCATTTTTTACGAATTCATGTCCTAAAGCTTGTGCGCAAAGGTAAACACCTTTGATATTTACAGCAGAAACTTTATCAAAAACATTTTCATCTAATTCATATTTACCATATGGATCATCTTTATCTACTAAAAGACGAGGAATATTGATACCAGCGTTATTTACGAGGATATCTAATTTACCGAATTTTGCTTTACCAGCTTCTACCATAGCTTTTACGCTATCAGCTTTAGTAACATCAGTAGGAACATAGAGAAATTCTCCACTGCCTTCATGTAAATCATATTCAGGAGTTTGTGGGTTCATATCACAAACAACAACATTTGCACCATTATCTAAGAATGCTTGAACTACAGCTTTACCAATGCCAGAAGCACCACCAGTAACAACAGCTGTTTTACCTTCAAGGGCTAACCATGACATATAAAATCACTCCAATTTATATAATTTTGTTATTATTATTTATTATGCTTTGAAGATAGCTATTTCAGAGCCAACTGAAGGAAGGCTAACTGCTTTATCTTCAAGATAGAGACTACCTTCTAAGGACTCGCCTTCTTCATTATTATTGAAACGAAGAGCGATATGACCTAAATCTTTAAGATTTTTTTGAACTTCACAGCCTACTTCTACAATTTTGTATTCAGTATCGTTGATTTTTAAAATATCGCCAACTTCTACAGTATCAGTTAATTCATTACCAGTATGAAGTACGCAGAATTCAGCAAGTTCAGCAGGAGTATTTTCGTTGAAGAGAATAATCATTTTTTCACCAATAAAATCTTCTGCCATAGGACCTAAATCTTTAACAATAGTAGAATATATTTTTTTCATAATAAGATAATCTCCTTGTATTGATTATTGATAAATTAGCTTTCGTATAAACCAAAGCTAGCGAGCCATGCTAAAACAACATTGATTGGACCTGTGATAAAACGAGAATATAATACAGAAGGAACACCAACTTCAACAGTTTGAGGTTCAGCTTCAGCAAGACCTAAACCAACAGGGATAAAGTCGCAAGCAGCCTGAGCGTTGATAGCGAATAATGCAGGGAGTGCAAGACTAGGAGGAATATTGCCTTTACCGATTTCAACACCGATTAATACACCGATAACTTGAGCGATAACAGCGCCAGGGCCGAGGAATGGAGAAAGGAATGGGAAGGAACAAATTAATGCTAAGATAACAAGACCGATTACAGAGCCTGCAAGAGGTGTAAGTACATGAGCGATGATATCACCGATACCGCTTGCTAAGATTACCCCGATGAGCATGGAAACGAATGCCATGAAAGGTAAGATAGTTTTTAAGATTGTTTCAATAGTATCACGACCAGCTTGATATAAAGTAGCTGTGATATATCCCATGAATTTACCAACTTTAGCCATAAAGCCTACATCAGTTTGTTCAGTGATTTTTTTGCTTGTATCGTAAGTAGATTTTTTTGGTTCTTCTGCAGGCGCTTGTGCAACTTTTGGAGCATTAGCAGCATCTTCAGCGGAAGCATAAGAGATACAATTTTCTTTTACTGCGGATACATAAATATCTTCTGTGATATATTTAGCCATAGGGCCGCTTGCACCAGTTGGATTTAAGTTGATTGTATAGATGCGTTTTTTAGGATAGATACCGCAACGAAGTGTACCGCCACAGTCAATGATTACGCAGAGAATTTCATCATCAGGAACACTAGTTTTGAAACCATCAACAAGTTCGCAACCTGTTAATTCTGCGATTTTTTGAGATACAGGAGAAATAACCCCACCTGTAATATTAACAACTTTATTCTTTTTATCATCTGGTTTTAATACAAGAGGTCCGCCAAATCCGCCAGCACCAGCATTAACAATAACATCTTTATATTGAGCCATGATAAATATCTCCTTTATTTTATATACGAATTAAATTTGCTTGATAAAAAATTAATGAGTAGTTTTTACTTTATCACTTAAAACTACGCCTTGTTGTTTAGATACATAAGCAGTAGTGAAGTCAGTGATAACGCCTCCGATGAAGTTGATTAAAATACCGATTAAGAAATAGCGAAGAGCTAAGTCTACTGTAGATAAACCAAGTTGAGTAATACCATTGGCAACACCTAAGAATACGAACAATTCACCAGGATTTACGTGTGGGAACAAACCATTTAATGTATGGCAAGAACGAGAAGCTGCTGCATAATAAGATGGTTTGTATCTTTCTGGCATGAATTTACCAAGAGATAAAGTCATTGGATTACAGAAGAAGAATGTACCAATAACAGGTAAAATCATGTAACGAGAAATAACATTACCAGCACAGAGATGAGCGAATTTTTCAACTTTATCAGTGCCGACAAAGAGGATAATTGCATTCATTGCTACCAATAAGCAGATGAGGGTAGGAACGATACCAGAAACAAGACCGATGAACGTTTCGCCACCTTTGTTAAACATACCAATAAAACCTTGAGCTAGTAGTACTAAAGTGTCCATAAATATTCTCTCCTTTAATTTAGAATTTTTTGATTATTGTGATGCATTTTCAATGCATGTGGACGCTTCTTTTTGTTGTTTTGTATATTGTTTATATTCTTCAACGGCAGATAAGATGGCAGAGCTTGTTTGTTTGTCAAAGTTTTGGCAGTCTTTTTCAGTGATTTCTGGAAGGTAATATCCATTTAATTCATTGAAATCTTTAAATCTAGCAAAACTTGTTACACCTTGTAGTTTTTTTCCGGTGATGATTTTACAGTCATCATCTATACACAAGAGTAACAGACAACCTGCTTTAAATCTGCCTCTGGCCTTGCCGATTGCGACTCGGCCAGATTGACGAAGATTTTTTAATTCCTTATTAAATTTTTTTAATTGGTAAATATTCAATAAACCTTGGAGAAGCCACATTACTATACCTAATACAATAAATGTCCAGAACATGAGAGCTTTCCTCCTTTTTATTTATCAACTGTTAAAATTAAGTAATTTTTTTGCAGTGCTTTCATCAGTGATTAAAATATTGATTAATTTTCCTTTTAATGCACTATAGATAGCTGGAACTTTTTCGTCAGAAGCTGCAACTCCGATTACATATTTGACTTTATGTAATTGAGAAAAAGGTATGGAGATTGTCCTATCTACAACTTCAGTTGGTACTTCGTTACCATTTTTATCATAAAAACGAGTGCAGGTTTCACCGATGATACGATTACCAAAGGAAGAAGTGATGTATTCTGATTTTAGTCCATCAGTCCAAATTACGTTGGAAGCAGATGTAGGAGAACCAATACCTAAAAAGGCTACATCTAATTTATCCCATAAGTCTTGAATTCTTAAATAATTAGTATCATTTATAATTGCTTTTTTTGTTTCTGTATTTTTCGTTATAGCTGGAGCATAAAGATAATGGCTTCTAGCTTGGAATGCATTTGCGACCTTATAGCAAATTGTATTTACATGAAGGTCAACATCTAAGCTTTCAGAACCACCAACCAAAGGTACGAAATCAGCATCAACAGCTGGGAAATTTTCGATAGCTGCTTGATAGCCAATAGCCCCCATGGAACGACCCCAATTAAAGCCGATTACCATTTTGTCTTTGATTAGACGTTTTAATAGATTTAGTCCGGCTTTACCCAAATTGGAATAAACTTCATCTTTATTTTCACTAGATGGGACAATATAGACTTCTTTTAAATTAAACTTTTCTTCTAACTGAGATTCAATTGTTTCAAAATTGTCTTGAGCTATGAAGATTTTTACAATACCAGTTTCTTTTGCTCTTTTTAGATATTTACTAACAGTAGAGCGGTCAATTCCTAATTTTTTAGCGATATCACTTTGTTTCATGTCGGCTCCATAATACATATGAGCGACTTTGACTAAAATTCTTCTAGATACGGGTTGCATGTTAAGACCTCTTTTCAAAATATAAATATTAAAGTTTAAATATCTATAGTTATTATAAACTAAGCTGTCTAAACATGCATCATCACATATGTGATGGTATATCTCATTTGTTCCGACACCCATATAATAGCATTTATACCCCATATTGTCAACACAAAAATAAAAAAATATTTTAAATATGAATTTTCTGATATTTCTTCTTAAATGTTTAAATTTATAGTAATTTAGCTCATACTTGACAGTTAGATATAGATGGATTATTATATATATAAAATTTTCGTAAGTTAAAGTGATAAAGTAAAAAAGTAAAAGGAGTATAAAAATGGTAAATCCTAAATTAAGAGATAATTTAACGGATCAGTTATGTAAGGCTATGTTAACACTCAAGGATACAGAAGAATGTTATCAGTTTTTTGAAGATATTTGTACAGTAAGTGAATTGAAAGCTTTGGCTCAAAGATTAGAAGTAGCTAGAATGCTTCGTGCTGGTCATACTTATGAAGAAGTTGTAGAACGCACAGGAGCAAGTACAGCGACAATCAGTCGAGTAAAGCGCTGCTTAAATTATGGAGCAGATGGTTATGATACGGTATTGAACCGTTTAAAATAACAAAGGCAATGAATGGAGGAATTATTTTTTATGAACAAAGGTCTATTATTAGAAATACCGTATGGAACAAGAGATTTTGCCAAAAGATGCAAAAGTAAAACGTGAGATTGAATCTAAATTGGCAAAAAATTTTAGTCTTTGGGGTTATGATGAAATTGTTACACCAACAATTGAATATGTAGATACTTTAACGATTAATAATCGTAGTGGCATAGAAACTCATCTATTTAAATTTTTTGATAAAAACAATAAAACAGTAGCTCTTCGTCATGAAATGACAACACCAATTGCGCGTGTAGCAGCTAGTAGAATGAGTGATGATATTCTTCCATATAAACTTTCTTATATTAGTAATGTATATCGTTATGAACAGACACAAGAAGGTCGTCAATGTGAATTTTATCAAGCTGGTGTAGAGTTGATGGGGGTAGCTGAAGCCTTAGGCGATGCTGAGGTAATTGCTTTAGCTGTGGATAGTTTACAAAAAGTTTGGCTTGAAAAATTTTGAGGTATGTATAGGTCAAGTTGATTTTATCAATGGCATCATGCAACAGATGGGATTATCTCAAGAAAAACAATTACAAATTAGACAAGCTTTAGAACAGAGAAATTTAGTGGATTTAACTAACGCTGTAGAAGATACAAAGTTGCCTAAACAAGCAAAAGAAGCATTAAAATCTATTCCAATGTTACAGGGAAAAGAAGAAGTTTTAGAGATTGCAAATAATTTGGCATTGAATGAGCAAAGTAGAAAAGCTTTAGATAATCTACATGATATATATACTTTATTGAAAGCATATAATTTAGCAGATTTTGTAAAATTCGATTTAGGTGTTATTCGTGATTTTGATTATTATACAGGTATGATTTTTGAAGTATATGCACCAATGATAGGTTATCCAATTTGCGGTGGTGGTAGATATGACAAAATGTTATCTGATTTTGGCACAGATTGCCCTGCTACAGGTTTTGCTATGGGTATAGAAAGATTGATGTTAGCTTTATATAAACAAAATAATATTGATGAAATTGCAAGTGATGAAAATCAAAAGGATATATATGTTGCCTATACAAGTGATAAATTAAATGATGCTATTGCTTTAGTAAACGAATTGCGTGCTGAAGGAAAAGTTGTGGAATTAGCTTTAACAAATCAAACTAAGGCGCAAGCACAGCTTTATATCAAAAATAAATTATTTAAGGAATTAATTTATTTAGAATAATGATTAAGCGTATAAGACAATTTTGGCGAGCTATTAAAGCTAAACTGACAGTAGAAGACAAAGTATTTATTGATAAATATTTAAATGATGAAGAACAAAAATTATTTTTTGCCATGCGAGTTTATGACCAACGTCATGTATTGAATGTGGCATATACAGCACAAAAAATTATAGAGCAAAAGCAATATGAAAATATAGATTGCAATTTATTGATAAGAGCTTGTTTACTTCATGATGTAGGTAGAACAGCTAAAGATATTTGTTTAATGGATAAAGTAACAAGTGTACTTTTAGGAAAATTTTTACCACAAAAAAGTAAACAATGGGCTAATAGGGCTGAAAAGCTAAAATTAAATAAATCAAAGAGTTTTTGGCAAAAAAGAAGATATGCTTTGTATATTTATTACAATCATGCACAACTTGGCGCTGAAAAATTAAATGAATTAGGTCTTAATGATATTGCTGAAATAATAAGATATCATCATGATAAAGTTGATTGTAAAGCTTGTAGTGAATTACAGATACTTTGTTTAGCGGATAGTTTAAATTGATAAAAAGAAGGTTAGATTTATTGATAAAAGAGATAAGCAATATTTAACGATAAGTCATTACCAAAAGGCAAATTAATTTTATTTAAGCTAAAGATTTATTTGCTAAGTTGGTTTTGTAGCTGACAATTTAGAAGAAAAATCAAGAAAATTAGTCATAACTAATGAAGAATTAAAATTGAAATTTATCATAGCTAAAACGGCTGATGTGCCTACATATGTAGAACATGGAGCAGCAGATATAGGTGTTATTGGTAAAGATGTGTTGATGGAAGCTCAAAAAGATGTTTATGAATTATTGGATTTAGGTTTTGGCAGATGTCATTTGATGATGGCTGTGCCAAAAGATAAAAAAAGAGCAAAATTAACAGATTATACACATACACGTGTAGCAACTAAATTCCCTAATGTGGCAAAACAATTTTTCACAAGTAAAGGTATGCAGATGGAATATATAAAAATGAATGGTTCTATCGAATTAGGGCCAATCGTAGGTTTATCTGAAAGTATCGTCGATATAGTGGAAACAGGAACTACACTTCGTGAAAATAATTTAGAAGAAATAGCATTTATCGCTGAAGCTAGTGCTAGATTGATTGCTAATCGTGCAAGTTTTAAATTAAAATTTGACCGCATCAGTAAATTAGTAAAAGCTTTGGAAATGGAATTGGAAGGGGCTAATGAATAAATGGAAGTTTTAAAAGTAAAAGAATTAGGCTTAGAAGCAATACAAAAAAAAT
>ENA-OQEB01000353-OQEB01000353.1-human-gut-metagenome-genome-assembly--contig:-NODE-353-length-19521-cov-4.375993_pt1 | contig 19521 bp, 17 predicted proteins | sample MGYA00242787_ERZ504619 | MGnify/ENA primary metagenome ERZ504619 (study PRJEB26092, sample SAMD00036317) | human gut metagenome | host: Homo sapiens | study: EMG produced TPA metagenomics assembly of... | reverse complement strand
CTCCACCACGGCCTGCTTCGCGCCGGGTGCGGCCAGGTTCGCGGCGGCTTCGGAAGCGTCGGTGCCCGGCTCCCGCGTTCTCCCATTCGTCGACCAGCGAGGAGTCGATGGAACGAACCACAACGCGCAGCCAGGAGATGATGTCCCGTAACTGTTCGTTGCGCTTCTCCAAAGGAACGGTACGCGCCAGCGCGCGATATGCGTCAGACAGATAGCGCAGCAGCGTGCCTTCGGAGCGGGCGATATTGTAGCGCGCGATGTAACCGGTGAAATCGGAGGCCGTTTCGACCATGTCCCGGATCACCGATTTCGGGCTCAACCAATAATCATTGGCCCAAGGCACATCGTGACGGTATTCGTCGAACGCAGCCTGAAGCATGTCTTCCAATGGTTTCGGATACGTGATCTCCTGCAAGCGGTCCATACGTTCGTCATAGTCAAGACCGTCTTCCTTCATGCGGATCATCGCCGCGTCGCGGGCTTGACGTTCCTGCGCGCGCAACACCTGCTTCGGATCCTCCAACGTGGCTTCCACCATGGAAATCACGTCAAGCGCGTAACTTTCCGATTCCGGATCAAGCAGTTCCAACGCAGCCAGCAGGAACGGGCTCAACGGCTGGTCAAGCGCGAAATCATCCGGCATGTCGACGGTCATGAAATAGTCCTTGCCACCATCATCGCGGTCTTCCGTTTCGATCACATTCGTGTCGAACAAGGTCTGGAAGATCTCGTCGGCACGATCATGAAGACGCTCCTTCTGTTCCGGAGTCTGCGCCGAATCATCGATAAGACGATCGATGCGGTAGCGTGCATCGCCGCCCTGCGCCACTTCGTTCAACACCATGGAATGCGTGACCTTCATATGCGGCACCAAAGTTTCAGGGTCCGCGTCGATCAGCTTATCGAACGTGTTCTCATTCCACGTGACGAAGCCCTCAGGCGCCTTCTTGCGCTTGACTTTCTTGAGCTTCTTCGGGTCGTTGCCCGCTTTGGCGAGGGCCTTGGCGTTCTCGATTTCGAATTCCGGACCCTCGGCGATGACCAAGCCCTCCGTGTCGAAGCCCATACGTCCCGCACGCCCCGCGATCTGATGGAATTCGCGGGCACGCAGCTTGCGCATCTTCGTGCCATCGAACTTGGTCAATGCGGTCAACACCACGGAATGAATGGGCACGTTGATGCCGACACCCAACGTGTCAGTGCCGCAGATCACCGGAAGAAGACCCTGCTGGGCGAGTTGCTCGACCAGACGGCGATAGCGGGGAAGCATGCCCGCATGGTGAATGCCCACGCCGGTACGCAGCAGACGCTGCAGAATCTTACCGAACGCCGTGGTGAACTTCGTGCCCTTGATCGCCTCCGCAATGGCCGCACGTTGCTCCTTGCTGGACACTCCCGTGCTCGCCAGAGCGTTCGCCGTCTCCAATGCGGCATCCTGAGAGAAATGCACCACATAGATCGGCGTTTCCCCTCTGCCGAAGGCCAATTCTACGGTCTTCTCCAACGGGTCAAGCGTGTACTCGTACGTCAACGGTACCGGACGCGGCGCATCGGCGATGATGTCGACGTCCGTGTCCGTCATGTCCTCCAATTTGTCGGCAATCGCATCGACATTGCCCAATGTGGCGCTCATCAGCAAAAACTGCGTGTTCGGCAATGTCAGCAGCGGAACCTGCCAAGCCCAACCACGCTCCGAATCGCCATAATAATGGAATTCATCCATCGCCACACAGCCGACATCGGCATGACGGCCCTCACGCAATGCCTGGTTCGCAAGAATCTCCGCAGTGCAGCAGATGATCGGCGCATCGGCGTTGATGTGCGTGTCTCCGGTGATCATGCCGACGTTCTCACGACCGAACACCTCCACCAAATCAAAGAATTTCTCAGACACCAACGCCTTGATCGGAGCCGTGTAATACGAGCGACGGCCCGTGCACAACGCAGCGAAATGCATACCCAACGCCACCAGTGATTTGCCGGAGCCGGTGGGCGTGTTCAAAATGACATGATCGCCCGCGAGCAGGTCCATGATGGCCTCTTCCTGATGGGGCCACGGCTCAACACCTTTGACGTCCGCCACCCACTCGAAAAAGCGTTCGTAGATCTCGTCCGTGTCGATGTTGCGCTCGCCATCGCTCCAATTCGGCGCCAAGGCGCCCAAAGAACCGTAATTCGTATCGTCAGCCATGATTGCCAGTCTAGCGGCTGGCATGAACTCGAATGTCGAACGTGTGTTCGAATTATTGCGTATGTTGCGGTACAGTAGAAATTATGACTGAGGATTTGTTTGGTGCGATGGACGCTCCCGAAGATATGACACGCCCGCTGGCCGTGCGCATGCGTCCGTCGAGCGTGGACGAAGTGGTGGGCCAATCGCGGGTGCTGGGACAGGGCTCTCCTCTGCGCAGACTCGCCAATCCGGCGTCCAAAGGCTCGCTGACCGCGCCGAGTTCCATTATTCTGTTTGGACCTCCCGGAGTCGGCAAAACCACGCTTGCCTATATTGTGGCCAAACAGTCCGGTCGAGTCTTCGAAGAGCTTTCCGCAGTCACCTCCGGCGTCAAGGACGTGCGAGATGTACTCAGACGCGCCCATGATCGTCTTGTCGCGGAGGGCAAGGAAACGGTACTGTTCATCGACGAAGTGCACCGATTCTCCAAATCGCAGCAGGATGCATTGCTGCCAAGCGTGGAAAACCGTGACGTCACTTTCATTGCGGCCACCACGGAAAATCCGAGCTTTCCATCATCAAACCGTTGTTAAGCCGATCCGTGGTCGTCAAACTCGAATCGCTGGAACCCGACGACCTGAAAACGCTCATCAACAGGGCCATCGAAAGCGAGCGTGGACTTAAAAACGAAGTCAAAATCAACGACGAAGCCGTTGACGAAATCGTGCGTATGGCCGGAGGCGACGCGCGAAAAACACTGACGATCCTTGAAGCCGCCGCAGGGCGCTTACCGGAGACCAAGCACGCAAAAAAGGTACGAAACGGCCAATCATCACTCCCGACGTGGTATCGCAGGTCATGGACGTGGCCACCGTGCGCTATGACAAAGACGGCGACGACCATTACGATGTGATTTCCGCATTCATCAAATCCATGCGTGGATCCGACCCGGACGCACCATGCACTACTTGGCACGGATGTTGCGCGCCGGCGAGGATCCGCGATTCATCGCACGGCGCATTATGATCGCAGCTTCCGAGGAAGTCGGTATGGCGGCTCCGCAGATACTGCAGGTCACCGTCGCGGCGGCACAAGCCGTGTCCATGATCGGCATGCCCGAGGCGCGCATCATTCTCGCGGAAGCCGCGCTCGCCGTTGCCACCGCGCCAAAATCGAACGCCGCTACAACGCCATCAACAGCGCGCTCGCCGATGTGGACGCGGGATTGATCGGTCAGGTACCTTGCACCTAAGGAATGCGCCGACCGCCCTGATGAAAAGTTGGGGCAATCATGAGGGGTATCGGTACGCTCATGATTGGCCGGGAGCCGTGGCTCCGCAGCAATACATGCCGGACGAGCTGGCAGGGCGGGAATACTACCATCCGAACGATCGCGGCTACGAGCATGAGATCAAACCGAGACTGGAGAAAATTCGCAAAATCCTGCATGAGAAGAACGGTGATAGGGCTGATCGTTTCTTCCCGCCGCTGACGAGTTCACCCATATCCGTGTACAATGCTGACCTAGTGAACGTTAACATACGTTCGTGCTCAACGTGGAGGGCGAGTCTGGGCAAACTTGGACGCAGTGTTGAAGGGAATGACGAAGCAATGCGAAATATGCAGGATGAGCCTAATCAACGATTGATCATGATCGTCGACGACGATCAGGCTTTGGGCGAGATGCTATCCATCGTATTGGAGAGCGAAGGATTTAAAACCGTGACCTGCTTGGATGGGTGGCGTGCGGTGGAAATGTTCCCGACATTGCAGCCGGATTTGATGTTGCTTGATGTGATGCTCCCCGGTTTGGATGGCGTCCAGGTGGCGCAACGCATACGGCAGAACTCGAATACGCCGATCATCATGCTTACCGCCAAATCCGACACCACCGATGTGGTGAAAGGCCTGGAAGCGGGGGCGGATGATTATGTGTCCAAACCGTTCGAGGTGGTGGAGCTTATGGCCAGAATCAGGCTCGGCTGCGCATGCCCAAGGTAAACGCGCCTGCAGGCAAGGATGAGGCGACCTGACTGAACGATTGCAATGCGGCACGCTCGTAATGGATAGGCTGAGCATACCGCCACCAAAGATGGTGTGGATCTGCAGCTGACGCCGACGGAGTTTGAATTGCTGTACGTGCTGGCGGCTCACGCGGGTGAAGCCCTGAGCCGTGCGAACTTGCTGAAACGTGTTTGGGGATACGAAAGTGGCGGAGATACCAGATTGGTCAACGTGCATGTGCAACGGCTGCGCATGAAGGTGGAGACCGATCCGGAGAATCCGCGGATCGTGCAGACCGTGCGCGGGATCGGATACAAGTTCGTAGCCCCGACGGTATAAGCGAACCATGCTGATGAGAACCCATCGAGTGTGGTGTATCTGGCATCGTGACAGACAGCAGGTGCGCCGATCATTGCAGGCGAGAACGGTGGCCGTGTCGATGCTGGTGGTGTTGCTGACGGCCGCGTTGCTGTCTTTGTTTTCCATGTACGTCATCAGGGGATCCGTGCTGAAGCAGGCGACGGATGACTCGCGCAGCGATTTCTCATCGCAGATTGTGCGCGTCCAGAAGCATCTGAATGCCTCGAATCTAACTGGAACGGACCAATACCAGCAGTTAGTGAGCAATCTGGCGTCCGAATTGCAAAGCAATGGTTCGAGCAATCTGGTCGGCGTGTACCTGATGGAACGTGATGCAGCGGATTCTGCGGAGCGTGGATTCGTGCCGGTATCGACGGAGCCGGAATATTCAAATCTGGTGTCGTCATCTATGCGCAACCGCATGCGTGCCGATACGTCCGGATTGATCTACTATCAGCCGGTACGTATTCCGAGAACTTCCGGAGGTACGCCCGGCGCGGTTTTGGGATCGGTGATTTCGTCGAATAACATGGTCTCATTGGAAGTGTTCGCACTGTACTCCTACCAATCGCAGCAGCAGGCGCTGAGTCAGATCCAGATCAACATGCTGATGGTGTGCGTGGCGTTGAGCGTGTTGATCGGGATGATCATTTTTCTGGTCATGCGTTCGGTTATCACTCCGGTACGGCGGGTCGCCTTGGCTACGGAAATCATGGCATCGGGAACTTTCGACGCCGCGTGGCGGTGGACAGGCCGATGAGATAGGCGTGCTGCAGAAATCGTTCAATGAAATGGCCGAATCGTTGGAGAATCAGATCGAAGAGCTGGAAAAAGCCGGGGATATGCAACGCAGCTTCGTTTCGGACGTCAGCCATGAATTGAGAACACCGGTGACGACCATGCGTATGGCCTCCGACATGCTGTCGATGCACAAAGACGAATACGATGCCACCACAAAGAGAACGGTGGAATTGCTGGATGGCCAGATCCGCAGATTTCAGGAAATGCTCGCCGATTTGTTGGAGATTTCGCGTTTCGACGCCGGGTATGCGGCGCTTGATTTGGTGGAGGCCGATATACGCGAGCCCATCGAACAGTCGGTTGAAGCGATTTCCGCCATCGCCCAGACCAAACATGTGCCACTGGATGTGCATATGCCCAACGTGGAAGTGCTTGTGAGAATCGATACGCGTCGTATAAGCCGTGTCGTACGCAATCTTCTCGCTAATGCCATCGATTTCGCGGAGGGCAAGCCGGTTGAGGTCCGTCTTGCCGCCAATCAGCGAATGGTAGTAATCAGCGTGCGCGATTACGGCGTTGGCATGACCTCGGAACAGTGTTCCAGAATGTTCGACCGGTTCTGGAGGGCGGATCCTTCCAGAGCGCGCACTACCGGAGGAACCGGTTTGGGCATGTCCATCGTACTGGCTGACACGAAACTGCATCATGGTGATGTTGCGGTGCGATCGCGGCTGGGTGAAGGAACATGGCTTTTGGTGACGTTGCCTCGCAATCCGGACGATGTCGATTGCGGTATGAACAACGCTCCGATTCGATTCGCGACCGATGGCGACGATATGCGGGTGGTCGGAGGCTTTGGCGTTGCCGATAACGGATTCGTGGACTATCTGACCAATAAACCATGGTGGAGGGGCTGTGATGACTGCGAAAAACACTCGTCGTGTGATTGCCGCGGTCTCATTAGTGGTATTGCTGGGATGCTCCATGATGCATCTGGCCGGATGCTCGAGCATATTGGGACTTCCTGAAGATGGTCCGGTGCAGACCATGACCCCGGAGGAACAAAGCACAAGAAGAGTGTTCACGTCTCCCGACGAGCCGGCCGATGACGCGCAGCCGGAAGCCATCGTCAAAGGATTTTTCGACGTCATGCCTGCGGGAGTGCAGAGTGACGGGTTCGCCACGGGCAAGCAGTTCCTTACCGATGGCGCCGCATCAAGGTGGAATGCCGATAACCGGACTACGGTATATGCCGACGTGCCGAAATTCGTGCGTAAGGCCAGCACGGTGGAGTCAGGGCAAGGCGGGCAGAAAACCGTGGTGAGCGTCAGCCTCCAGATACAAGGGGAACTGGATGCGCATGGCGTGTATACGGCGGTGGCGAGCGGAGGGGCAAAAACCTACGATTTCTCCCTCTCCAAAGTGCGTGGCCAATGGCGGATCAGCAAACTGCCGACAGGCGTGATGATCAGCTCCTACGATTTCGAGCAGGTGTACCGTCAGGTTTCGCTATATCAGTTGGGCTCTTCCGAAAAAGAACTGATCCCCGATGTTCGTTGGCTTTGCTGGAGGGATTGGCGGACGCGCGCCGTGCAGGAACTGCTTGCCGGAAATGCGGCATGGCTGGAAGGCGCGGTAAGCGACACCAATACCAAGCGGATCGTGTTGCAGCCCGACGGTGTGCAGATGCGCGATTCGGTGATGGAAATGAGTCTCTCATCGGCGATGGAACGAATGACGGATGCCGAACGTGGCATTTTGGTCAGGCAGATTCGCCTATCGTTGGGGGACGGCAGCGCCGAGACGGAAATCAAGGTGATGTCTGGAAACCATGACTATTCGCATGCCGATGATTCGTCGTCTCTTGATGCGCAGACTCCGCTGAATCCCATGTATACGTTGAGCGTCGGCAATATCGTGTCGTTGAAATCCTACAGCGCCATTCGTGTGGCGCAAACGGATCTTTCGGACGTGCGAAGCTTCGTTTTCTCAGAACAGGGCGGAGCGTGCTTGGTCGTGACGGATATGTGAAAAGGCTCGCAGAGGACGGTTCCACCCATGCATTGATGTTTTCAGGACGCATGATGAAAACCATCTGCAAAGGAAACGACTCCGAGATTGGGGCATCGACACATCTGGCAAGCACATCATGGTCGATGATGCCGGCACGGTTCTCACCCTTGACGTTCCCGGCCTCGTATCAGCACAAACGCTCCATTCCATGAGGCTTTCCCCTGAGGGGGACCGTATCGCATTCTCCATCGAATCGGATGGGGGAGCGCAGTCGGGTGTGGCCATCATCGGGATATGCCGGGACCATGATGGCTCCGTGGCTGGGCTGTCCCAAGCGTTCGCTTTGGTTTCCACACAGTCCAATGTGTCGATGATGACGTTCTATAACGACGTCACTTTTCTCTATGCCACGCAATACGAGCGGGGGCGTGCGCAGATCGGACGACGTCAGATGGTGCCTGGTCCTGAAACGAGTCAGGCGCTACCCGACAATGGTGCGGTCGATATGGCCACAGGAGAAGTCGGCACATATCGCAGGCTTGTCGTACTCGACCATCTCGGAGTGGCGAGAACGGTCGACGGATCGTTGGATGGTGCATGGACGATTGCTGATTCCCAAGTTACGTCGTTATCTGTGCAATAGTGAAAAAGTTGTAATTCCGCCATTGTTATCGTTTCGTTATTGACTTGTTATCGAAACGTTATTGCTATGGATTGAGACCTTGGATTGTTCGAACGATACTGAAAACACTGATGCAAGGAAGCCCATCAATAGAAATACTCGAGGAGGAGTTTTCATGAAGAATTGGAAGAAAGCTATTGCGATTTGTGCTTCGGCGGCAGCTATGGCCAGCATGGCGGCCTGCGGTGGCGGCAGCTCCGATGGCGATTCCAGCTCCAGCAAGAGCGATAAGAAGACCATCGGTTTCGTGGCAGTCGGTCCGGAAGGCGGCTTCCGTACGGCCAACGAGAACGATCTGAAGAAGGCATTCGAGGATGCCGGATTCGATCTGGTGTACTCCCCGACGCAGAACAACGATCAGCAGAAGCAGATTCAGGCATTCAACAAGTTCGTCAACGACGAAGTCGACGCGATCGTGCTATCCGCAACCAACGATTCCGGTTGGGATGACTGCTTGGAGAACGCGGCGGAAGCTGAAATCCCGGTCTTCACCGTCGACCGCAACATCGATATCAAGAGCGATGCGGCAAAGAAGGCAGTCGTCTCGCACATCGGCCCGTCCAATGTCTGGGCCGGCGAGCAGGCCGCTGAATTCGTCAACAAGAGCTTCCCAGATGGCGCCAACGGCTTCATTCTGGAAGGACCGGCAGGCCTGTCCGTGGTGACCGATCGTGGCACCGGTTGGGATAACAAGGCAGCAAGCAATATCAAGGTGCTTGAGTCCCAGTCCGCCAACTGGTCCACCGATGAGGCAAAGACCGTGACAGCAGGTCTGCTCGACAAGTACAAGTCCGACAATCCGCAGTTCATCTTCGCCCAGAACGATGAGATGGGTCTCGGCGCGGCACAGGCCGTTGATGCCGCTGGTCTGAAGGGCAAGGTCAAGATCATCACCATCGATGCACCAAGGCCGCTCTGCAGTCTCTGGTCGACGGCGATCTTTCCTACGTCATCGAGTACAACCCGATCTTCGGTAAGGAAACCGCCAACGCCGTCAAGGATTATCTGGATGGCAAGTCTGTTGAATCCGATATCGAGATCGAATCCAAGACCTTCGATGCAGATAGCGCCAAGGAAGCCTTGGATGCCGGTACCCGTGCGTACTGATCCAATCAGATAACTTTCCGAATAGCATCTCTCCTTTTCACATAGCCCAAGAACGGTGCACCGCATAGCGCGATGCACCGTTCGTTCCATCTTGGGCAAATATCACAAAACGATAACAATTTTCGTAAGGCGAAGACATGGTAGATAAGCAACCAATCGTCGTGATGAAAGGTATCACGATCGAGTTCCCGGGCGTCAAGGCCCTGGACGGCGTCGACCTGCGTCTGTATCCAGGTGAAGTCCACGCTCTCATGGGCGAGAACGGCGCTGGAAAATCGACGATGATCAAAGCGCTTACCGGCGTGTACAGGATCAACGCGGGTTCCATTGAAGTGGAAGCAAGCCGCAAACCTTCACCGGTACCGGTGATGCGCAGAACGCGGGCATCGCCACCGTGTATCAGGAAGTTAACCTGTGCACCAATCTCAGCATCGGCGAAAACGTCATGCTTGGTCATGAGGTGCGAGGGACGCTGGGCATCAACTGGAAGAAAACCTATGAGGAATCGAAGAAATTCCTCGCCCAGATGGGTCTGGATCATCTTGATCCGAGAGCACCGTTGAGCTCCATTTCCATCGCCATGCAGCAGCTGGTCGCCATCGCCCGAGCCATGGTGATCGATGCCAAGGTGCTGATTCTTGACGAACCGACGTCATCGCTTGACGCTAACGAAGTGCAGGATCTGTTCAAGATCATGCGCAAGATTCGTGATTCGGGTGTGGCGATCCTGTTCGTGTCCCACTTCCTTGACCAGATTTACGAGATCACCGATCGCCTGACCGTGCTCCGCAACGGTAAGTTCATCAAAGAAGTCATGACCAAGGACACTCCGCGTGACGAGCTCATCGGCATGATGATCGGCAAGAGCGCGGACGAGCTGAGCCAGATCGGCGCCAAGAAGGCGCATCGTGACGTGACTGAAGGTGAACAGCCCATCGTCTCCGTCAAGCAGCTTGGTCTGAAAGGCACCATCAATCCTACGGACCTAGATATCTACCCAGGCCAGGTTGTCGGCTTCGCAGGCCTGTTGGGATCCGGACGAACCGAACTCGGCCGACTGCTGTACGGTGCGGACAAGCCGGATTCCGGTACGTACGAGCTCAAAGGCAAGAAGACCAGTATCTCCGATCCGTACACGGCATTGCGCAACAAGATCGCATACTCCACGGAGAACCGTCGAGACGAAGGCATTATTGGCGATCTGACGGTCCGCGAGAACATTCTGATCGCCTTGCAGGCGACGAGAGGCATGTTCAAGCCGATTCCGAAGAAGGAAGCCGACGAGATCGTCGACAAGTACATGAAGGAGCTGAACGTTCGTCCGAACGATCCGAACAAGCTCATCAAGAACCTGTCCGGCGGCAACCAGCAGAAGGTGCTGATCGCACGTTGGCTGGCCACGCATCCCGACCTGCTCATTCTGGACGAGCCGACGCGAGGCATCGATATCGGCGCCAAGGCGGAAATCCAGCAGGTGGTGCTTGATCTTGCCGCTCAGGGCATGGGTGTGGTGTTCATCTCGTCCGAAATGGAAGAGGTGGTCAGGCTTTCTGACGACATCGAAGTGCTGAAGGATCGCCACAAGATCGCCGAACTCGTCAATGACAACACGGTTTCCCAGGAAACCATCGTCCAAACCATCGCGAACACGAACGTCAATACAGGAAAGGAGGCATGATGAGCGACAAGAAAACAAAGCAGGACGGCGATTCCCTCGTCAAGAAGCTGCTGTCGTCAAACCTCACATGGTCTGTGGTCGCACTGATTGTGCTGATCGTCATCTGCACCATCTCCGATCACCAATTCCTCTCGTTGAGCTGGAATAAGAACACCGGAGGTCTTTCGGGACCGCTGATCACCATGCTGCAGGAATCGGCGCGTTATCTCATGATCGCCATCGGCATGACATTGGTGATCTCCACTGCAGGCATCGACCTTTCCGTAGGTTCCGTTATGGCGGTTGCCGGTGCGGCGGCCATGCAGATGCTGACTTCCGGCGTTAACGTGTGGCTGGCGATTTTCCTCGCACTGCTCATCGGCCTCGGTGTCGGCTGCATCAACGGCGCATTGGTTTCCATTCTGGGACTGCAGCCGTTCATCACCACGCTGATCATGATGCTCGCAGGTCGAGGATTGGCCAAGGTCATCACTTCCGGCCAGAACACTGATGCCAGCTCCGTTGCAGGCGGCGCGCCGCTGAAATGGATGGCCAACGGCTTCATTCTGGGCATTCCCGCCAATTTCGTCATCGCATTGGTCATTGTCGCGCTGATTGGCCTGCTGTGCCGCAAAACGGCCATGGGCATGATGGTCGAATCCGTCGGCATCAATCCGGAAGCCTCTCGCATGACCGGCATCAAGCCGAAGAAGATCCTCTTCCTCGTATACGCGATTTCCGGTCTTCTGGCAGCCGTGGCAGGCCTGTTCGCCACCGCATCCGTGATGCGCGTCGACGTGGTCAAGACCGGGCAGGATCTTGAAATGTATGCCATCCTCGCAGTCGTTATCGGCGGAACCTCGCTGCTTGGCGGCAAGTTCTCCCTGGCTGGCAGCGCGCTTGGCGCGGTGATCATCGCCATGATCCGCAAGACCATCATCACCCTCGGTATCGATTCCGCCGCAACACCGGCATTCTTCGCCGTCGTGGTGATCGTGATCTGCGTGATGCAGGCTCCGAAGATTCATAACCTTGGCGCGGAAATAAAACGTAAGTGCGCGCTGAAGACGCAAACTAAGGCGGTGGCAGCATGACTTCTGCAACAGCTACTCAGGTCAAGAAGACCGTGAAACCGACTCGGCGTCGTCTTGACGCTCAGATGATTCCAACCATCGCAGCAGTGGTGATCTTCATTCTGATGATCATCATGGGTCAGGCGCTGTTCGGCACCTACCTGCGTCTTGGATTCGTGTCGTCCCTGTTCATCGACCATGCCTACCTGATTATTCTGGCCGTGGCTATGACGCTTCCGGTATTGACCGGCGGCATCGATCTGTCGGTTGGCGCCATCGTCGCCATCACCGCGGTCGTCGGTGTGAAACTCACCAACGCAGGCGTCGCGGCTCCGCTCGCCATGGTCGTCATGATTCTCATCGGCGTGGCGTTCGGCCTATTGACCGGCACCCTGATCGAAGAATTCAACATGCAGCCGTTCATCGCGTCGCTGGCTTCGATGTTCCTGGCGCGAGGCATCGCATCCATCATTTCGACCAAGGCGCAGACCTTCCCCGAAAATAACAACTTCGATTTCATTTCGCAGAAGATCACCATCATCGACAATCCGAAGATCTCCCAAGATCTGTACATCAATGTCGGTGTGATCATTGCGGCGCTCGTGGTTATCTTCGGGTACATCCTGCTGCACCATACACGCACCGGACGCACCATCTACGCCATCGGCGGCTCGCGCTCCTCCGCGGAACTCATGGGCTTGCCGGTCAAGCGCACGCAGTACGTCATCTACCTGACCTCCGCCACACTGGCCTCCATCGCCTCCATCGTGTACACGGCCAACATCCGCTCTTCCATCAACACGGTCGCGTCGGCTGGGAACTTGATGCTGTGGCCTCCGTGGTCATCGGCGGCACCATCGTCACCGGCGGCTTCGGCTACGTGCTCGGTTCCGTCATCGGCGCTCTGGTCCGTTCCACCATCGACCCGCTGACCTCCGACTTCGGCGTGCCGGCCGAATGGACCACCATCGTGGTCGGCCTGATGATCCTGATCTTCGTGGTGCTGCAGCGTGCGGTCACCGCCTTCAACAAGAAAGAATAGGAGGAACGGCTCCAGTTCATACCATTTGTTTCTGATTCCCTTTGCGTAAGGCTGGACGTGCGAAATGGTACGTCCAGCCTTACGCATGCCGTTCCCATCTAGGTCAGGGCTTCCATTACACTACACAGTGGTTTTCATACGAATGAATCATAGACGGCATCGCACAGGGCCGTAGGAAAAAGTGCGCGGATAAGGAATTATGGAAGAACGGAACATTACTACAACAACTGCAGCCACTGAATCGCAGGCGATTACGACAAACGCCGGAACTCAGGAAGCGGCGATTTCAGACGAACGCATCCCCGGCAAACTCATCGGAGCGATTGTGGCGGTCGGCTCCCTCGCCTTCATCGGCATTCTCACCGAAACCGTGATGACGGTGCTTTTCCCGCAACTCATGCGGGAATTCAACGTCGACACCGCAACCGTGCAGTGGATCACCACCATCTACCTGCTGGTGGTCGCGGCCACCATGCCGTTGTCGTCGTATCTTAACCGTCGTTTCAAGCACCGCACGTTGTTCCTTGCCGCGGTGGCGCTTGCCGTGCTCGGCTCGCTCATTATGATTGTCGGTCATGCGTTCCCGGTCATTCTCATTGCCCGTGTGATTCAAGGCATGGGTTCCGGTGTGGCCACGCCGTTGATGATCAACATCATTCTTGAACAGTCGCCAAAGAGCAAAGTCGGTCGTTTGATGGGCGTCGGTTCGCTGGTCATCACCGTCGCTCCGGCAATTGGTCCGACCGTTGGTGGCGCGGTGTCGAGCATTCTGCCATGGCGTGCGATTTTCGTGATTGTCATTCCGATCATTCTGCTGGTCTCGTTGCCGGTCGGTTTAAAATGCGTCGAACAGCATCGCCCGACGGAAGAGGCGCGTCTCAATTCGTTGCAGTTCGTGTCGATTGTGCTTGCATTGTGCGGATTGGTGATGTTCCTGAACCAAGCTGGAGTGGCCGTCAGCGCCGCGGTTTCCGGCGGCAGCGCCACGGTGTCGGCAGTGTTCGCGTGGTGAGTCTGATCGTTGGATTGGGGGCATTGCTGTTTTTCGGCTGGTCGTCGAAGCGTTCGTTCTCGCCGCTGATCCGTTTGGGCTGGCTGCGTGACCCGATGGTGTTGTTACATTTGATCGCCTACATGCTGCTGCCGATCGTCGGCATCGGTTTCGGTTATGTGATCACCAATGTGGCGCAGCTTTCGTTGGGAACCAGCGCGTTCCTGTCCGGCGCGTTGGTGCTGCCGGGTGCGCTGATCGGCGCGTTTTTCGCACCGGTGGAGGTATGCTGTACGACCGTTTCGGACCGGTGCGTCCGATTCTCGGCGCGTTTTTCGCCGCGATTTGTGGGCCGATTCTGCTGCTGGTATTTTCCATGCGACTGACACCCGTCACGCTTGCCGGTTTCTACTTCATTTTCGGACTTGGTTATTCGCTTGGTTTTTCCAATATCATGACCAATGCGTTGCGTAACATCGCACCTCAGTTCATGCCGGACGCAATGCCGTGTTCAACACCTGCCTGCAGTTCGGCGGCGCGGCAGGCACCGCGCTGTTCTCCACGATTCTGTCGGTGGCTCAGGCTGGCGCAGGCGAAGAGGGGGGTGCCACGTTCCGTCACGCTACGGCTGTCGGTGGCAGCTGGACGTTCGCTACCATGATTGGTATCGTGGCCATTGCCATCTGTTGCTTGATTGCGGCGTTCCGTATTGGTGCGAAACGTAATAGCAGGCTATAGAAAAAGCCTGTAGCGTAAAGTGAGGAAAGCGTTCCGTCAAGGAATATCGGCTTGCTATGCTGTCTCTACCGTGTTATTGAGAGGACAGCAATGAGACTACAGCACCCGTATAGCGGCATCACTACCGGTCTGCTCAAGCCGATTACGGCGGCGCTTTCCATAGTTGCGCTGCTTGCGGGCTGTGGATCCGTGGATGCGAAGGATTCCCAGCAGGAAGTCACCAGTGCCGATAAGGTGGTCAGCGTCAATATCACGGAACCATCGAATGGCTTGCTGCCAAGTGACACCAGCGATATGGCCGGTTGGAAAATCGTCAGCCAGCTGTATGACGGCCTGGTCACTTTCGATGCGGAAGGTAATGAGACGTTGGTCGAGGCCGAATCGATCACGCCGAATGACGACGCTTCCGAATACACCATCGCACTTAAACCGAATCTGGCGTTCTCCAATGGTGAGAAGATCACCGCCGACACGTACGCGAAAAGCTGGTCGTTCGCGGCCAATGCTGCCAATGGACAGGTCGGAGCCTCCATTTTCGAAGATATTCAGGGCTATGATGAGCTGCAGGATGCAAGTGGTTCCAAAACCGCGCAATTGTCAGGCCTTACCGTGGTCGACGACACTACGCTGAAGGTCAAGCTCAAAGCGTCGAATTCGGCGTTCCTGTACAAAATCGGAGATATCGCGTTTCTGCCGATGCCATCCGAAGTCATCAAGAATCCCAAGGAATACGGGCAAAAGCCGATTGGCAACGGTCCGTACAAGCTGAAGGCGTACAAAAGCGGCGAAGAAATCATTCTTGAAAAAGACGACTCCTACAAGGGGCCGCGCGAAGTCAAGAACGCAGGCATCGATTTCAAGGTGTATCAAAGTCTTGACGCGGCCTATTCGGATCTGCTGGCAGACAATCTTGACGTGCTTGATGCCATTCCGACTTCCGCGTTGAAAACCTATCAGAACGAAAAGAACATCACCGCAGTCAGCAAGCCCGGTCCGTCGTTCTCAGCATTTACGATTTCGCAGAATCTCAAGCATTTCCAAGGTGAGGAAGGCAAGTATCGGCGTCAAGCCATCGCGCATGCCATTGACCGTGAGAATATCGCCAATGCGATTTTCGGTGGCACGGTAACGCCCGCCACCGATTTCCTTGCGCCGGTGATCAAGGGATATGACACCGATCTCGACACGGATGGCGTGCTCGCATATGATGAGACGAAAGCCGAGGAATTGTGGGCGAAGGCGGATGCGATTTCGCATGGAGCGGCACGTTCCGCATCGCATACAGCGCCGATGGCACCGATAAGGAGTGGGTGGAGGCTGCGGCCAATTCCATTCGCAACGCGCTTGGCATCGATGCGGAAAGCTATCCGTTCGCCACGTCCAAGGAACTGCGCAGCGCCATTCAGGAGCGCACCATCGACGCGGCATTCAAATCGGGCATGCAATCCGATTATCCGCATCCGGAAGGCTATCTGGTGCAGGCATACGACTCATCGGCAGCGGACGGCAAGGGTTTGAACAACGGTGATTACAAGAGCGACGAATTTGATGCGCTGATTGACCAGGCTGCTGCGGAGACCGATTTGGACAAGGCCGTGAGCCTGTATCGGCAGAGCGAACGTGTGTTGCTGAAGGATTTGCCGGTGATTCCTTTGTGGTATACCAACGTGACCGCGGCATCGGCCAAAAACGTGGAAGTGAGCTACAACTATATGGGCGTTCCCGAATACAACACCATCGTCAAGTAAGGTTTGTTCTAGCGTGAAGACTCCACTGTGAGCGCAATTTCACCACCCGTCGCTTCGAAGCGGTAGGCTGTGAAACTATAGAGAACATAGGAAAAGGAGACAAGGTGAGCAACCTCAGTGCACCCCTGCCCGTCATGGCCGGCGAAGATATGCCGGCCGGACCCGCCGATCCGATTTTCAACCGTCTGCTGAAAGACCGCATCATTTGGATGGGCGAGGAAGTCAAGGACGAAATGGCCAATCGCATCTGCGCACAGATGCTGATGCTGGCAGCTGAAGATCCGAAGAAGGATATTTGGCTGTACATCAATTCCCCGGGTGGTTCCATCACCGCAGGCATGGCCATTTACGACACCATGCAGCTTATCGAGCCTGACGTGGCGACCGTCGGCTTGGGCATGTGCGCATCCATGGGCCAGTTCCTGCTGAGCTCCGGCACCAAGGGCAAGCGATTCCTGACCTCGCATGCCCGTGTGCTGATGCACCAGCCGTCCGGCGGCATCGGCGGCACCGCCACCGACGTGCGCATCAACGCTGAACTGATCATGGACATGAAGAAGACCATGAGCGAGCTGACTGCCGAACAGACCGGCCATACCGTTGAGGAAATCTACCGCGACAACGAGTACGACCACTGGTTCACCGCGCAGGAAGCGCTGGAATACGGTTTTGTGGATAAGCTCGTTTCCACGCACGACACGATGAACGCCACCAAGGGAGAGTGAACATGGCAAGCGAAGAATCCCGATTCGTAGCCCGCGCAGAGCGTCTCGCAGGACCGACCGGAGTGGTTGGTTTCCAGGCTGCAGCAGCCCGCGAAGCCGCTTTCGCGCCGCAGAACCGTTATGTTCTGCCGCAGTTCGAAGAGAAGACCCCGTACGGTTTCAAAAGGCAGGATCCGTACACCCGCTTGTTCGAAGACCGCATCATCTTCATGGGCGTGCAGGTCGACGACACTTCCGCCGATGACATTATGGCTCAGCTCCTGGTGCTCGAAAGCAGGATCCGAACCGTGATGTGATGATGTACATCAACTCTCCGGGCGGTTCCATGACGGCTATGACCGCCATCTACGACACCATGCAGTACATCAAGCCGGATGTGCAGACCGTATGCCTTGGACAGGCCGCTTCCGCAGCCGCCATTCTGCTGGCCGCCGGAGCCAAGGGCAAGCGTCTGATGCTGCCGAACGCGCGCGTGCTCATCCATCAGCCGGCCATCGATCAGGGCTTCGGCAAGGCGACGGAAATCGAAATCCAAGCCAAGGAAATGCTGCGTATGCGTGAATGGCTTGAGAACACGCTGGCCAAGCATACCGGTCGCGATGTGGAGAAGATTCGCAAAGACATCGAGGTCGACACCTTCCTGACCGCACCTGAGGCCAAGGAATACGGCATTGTCGACGAAGTGCTGGAACACCGTAGCTGAACGGCGCATATGCGAGGTTCCATCTGAAGTCGCATCTTCACAAATCAATACCCCTGCCGGGCGTGGCAGGGGTATGCTGTTCTTCAATGATGATTGCATGATGGCGATTGCTCAATGGCAGGTACGGCAAACAAAGGGGTGCGAATGGGACGAGTGGTCAGCTACAACGATGAAGTGTCACGATGCACGTTCTGCGGCAAAACCGAAAATCAGGTACGTAAGCTCGTTACCGGATCAGGTGCGGCCATTTGCGACGAATGCATCGAACTGTGCGTCGACATCATTTCCGAAGAACGTGTCAAAGACGCCCAGCTGAACACATTGCAGCTGCCGAAACCCGCACAGATCAGCGCCTATCTCGACAACTACGTGGTCGGGCAGGAATCCGCTAAAAGAACGCTTTCCGTGGCCGTATACAACCATTACAAGCGCGTCAATATGGAAATGCGCGAATCCGCGGCATTGCGCGATCGTGCGGCGCATGCGAGCACGATCTACTGGCCGGCGTGCAGGTGTCCAAATCGAATATCCTGCTGCTGGGGCCGACCGGCGTGGGCAAAACGTATCTTGCGCAGACGCTGGCGAAGGTCATGAATGTGCCGTTCGTCATCGCCGACGCACCACACTCACTGAAGCGGGGTATGTGGGCGACGATGTGGAAACCGTACTGCAACGGCTTATACAGGCCGCTGACGGCGATGTGGCGCGAGCGCAGCAGGGCATCGTCTATATTGACGAAATCGACAAGATAGCGCGTAAGAGCGGCGAGAACACGTCTATTACGCGAGATGTGTCCGGTGAGGGCGTGCAGCAGGCTCTGCTGAAGATTTTGGAAGGTACTGTGGCATCCGTGCCGGTGGAGGGTTCGCGTAAGCATCGTGAGATGGAGACGGTGCAGATCGACACTCGTGACATTCTGTTTATCTGCGGCGGCGCGTTTGTCGGGCTTGCCGATATTGTGGCGCAGCGTTTGGGCGCTCGTGAAAGCGGATTTGGTGCCGCGTGGCATGATCATGAGGTGCCGAATCGTGAGCTGCTTGCCCAGGCTTCGGCCGACGATCTTGCCGATTTCGGTTTATTGCCTGAATTCATCGGTAGATTGCCGGTGGTGAGCGTGCTTGAGGAGCTTACGGAGGATGATTTGGCGCGCATTCTGGTCGCACCGGAGAACGCACTGGTCAAGCAGTATCAGAAGTTGTTTGCGATTGACGGGGTGACGTTGACGTTCACTGAGGGGGCGGTGCGGCAGATCGCGGCCACTTCGATTCGCAGGGGCACGGGCGCCCGAGGCCTTCGATCGATTATCGAAAAAACCTTGGAGGACACGATGTTCCAGCTACCAAGCGTGACTGGCGTATCGGAGGTGGTGGTGGATGAGGCGTCCGTCAATGGTTCCGGCACTCCGAAACTATTGAAGGTTTCCACGGAGGAGATTCCTCGCAGACGTGCCGCGTAGTGCATTCGGCGTGTTGCGCGTCGTATGTGCGAGAGTTCAGATTTCGTAGGGTTGAAGCAAGTATGGATGCCGGTGCGAAATCCACGAAAACAGGCGCGACACGCGAGATTTTGCTGCGCGGCCATTTGGGTGTATCTTATTCGAGTTGCCGAAAACAAGCAACGTTGCGCGAGTAGCCCAGCGGATTAGAGCAGCTGACTACGGATCAGCAGGTCGCAGGTTCGAATCCTGTCTCGCGCACCGGCCACCGGTCATCAGGTGGCGTAAATAAATGAGATGGCGTTGCGCGAGTAGCCAGCGGATTAGAG